>Ga0210400_10000015_pt1 | contig 340773 bp, 312 predicted proteins | sample IncBWH26MmetaG_FD_155456 | JGI IMG/M metagenome (GOLD analysis project Ga0210400, IMG submission 155456) | Forest soil microbial communities from Barre Woods Harvard Forest LTER site, Petersham, Massachusetts, United States - Inc-BW-H-26-M | ecosystem: Environmental > Terrestrial > Soil >... | reverse complement strand
GGGTCGTAGGCGGTGCCGTCGGCGTCGGTCCAGGCCGCGACGGGGAGGTCGAGGCAGCGCCCGTACCAGTCGATCGCCATCTCCCTCTTCAGCTCTTTAAAGGTCTGGCGGATGCCGCGGGTGACCAGCACCGAGCGCGCGAACCAGTAGATGTCGATCACGATCACAGCCCCGACCACCACCGTGGGATAGACCAGCGTCGGCAGGATCACCAGCCCCGCGATCACCGTCCAGGTGGCCAAGCCGGGCAGGATTTCGAGCAGCCGCTGGCCGGCGGAGAGCCGCGCTTTGGGAGGATCGGGATCGGCGGGGCTCTGGCTGGCCTGGGGGCTTGCGGGCAGCGGCAGATCAGCGCCAGGGTTGCCGACCATCGTCATGGGCCGAGTCTAGTGGGGCTTCATGAGAGTGTTTCCCAAGAGCGGCACCCGTTGTACAATGGCGCCCGGCCATGGGCCCCACGGCTTTCCGTCTTCTACGCGTCACTCTCAGCGCCGCGGTCGCCGCCACTCTGGCGGTTGTGTCAGCGCCGCTTTCGCCTGCCTCGGCGGCCGCTGCCCCGCCGATCCCCTATGTGGTCACCCTCGATCCCGGCCACGGCGGCTCCGCTGACAACTCCCAGCCCGACAAGTTGTTCGATCCTGGCGTCCTGGGCGTCAACGGGCTGGTCGAGAAGGATCTGACCCTCGACATCGCCCGCCGCGCCCGCGACATGCTGCAGAAGCTCGGCGTCAAGGTTGTGATGACGCGCAACAGCGACCAGTACGTCGACATCACCCCTCGCATCCAGCTGGCCAACAGCCAGAATTCGGACCTCTTCGTCAGCATCCACGTCAACTATTTCGGCGATGACCCAACTGTTGGTGGCAGCCTGGTGCTCTATCCCAACAGCGCCAGTGAAGCCTTCGCCAACACCATGGCCACGGTACTGGGTAAATCGCTGGGGCCGGCCGGGATCCCCAGCGACGGCGTCCAGCTGCGCGACAACCTCTGGACCACGGCGCAAATGCCCGCGGTGACCGTCGAGGTCGCCTACCTGAGCAACCTGGCCGAGGCCAACCTGCTGAAGAAGTCGAAGACCCTTGACGCCATCGCGGCGGCGATGGTTAAGGGGATGGAGGCGCAGGATCCCGAGCTGAAGAACCGGGCCGGCGAGATCGCCGCCTACGCGCGAGCGCACCATGCCCAGCAACTGGCGGCTACCGAGGCTGTCAGCGCCTCGGCCGGTCGTAACCCGGCCTGGCCGTGGGCCCCCGTGGCCCTGGTTACGGTGGGGATGGTCGTATTTCGCCGCCGCCTGATCCCCGTACTCGCGCTGGTGGTCGCGATCGTGGGCCTGGCGCTGGGTCGCTTCAACCCCGAGGAGCCCGAGTGGCGGACACGTTCAGGGGTGCGCCGGCGCCGCAGCAGGGCCCGCCTCTGGGGCGTTTCCTAGAGCGTTTCCACCCCTGCTGAGGGCGGCCGGCGGCGGGTCAGGGTCGTCCCGGCGGTCGGGGTCAGTCCGGCCCGCCGTCGGCGGAGATGTTCCAGGACCGGATCACCGGGTCCCCCCGATCGAACCCCAGCACCCCCAGCCCGGCGGTCCCGATGTAGAGGTTGCGCCCCGCCCCGGGGGCGAGGTCGATCCACCTCACAGCAAGCACCCTCAGGAAGTGGCCGTGGGAGAAGAGCAGCACGTCACCGTCGACGTCGCGAAGCTTGCGCACGACCCGGTCCGCTCGCAGGCCGACGTCTTGGGGTGACTCTCCGCCGGGAGCACCGTCGTCCCACAGCGTCCACCCCGGGACCTGGGTCTGAACCTGGAGGCTGGTTAGCCCTTCGTAGTCACCGTAGTCCCATTCGGCTAGGTCGGCGTCAGGTGTCGCCGACGCAAAGCCGGCCAGCGCCGCGGTTTCGGCGGCCCGGCGGCGCGGGCTGGTGAGGACGGCGGCGAACCGTCGCGAGGCAAGCAACGAGCGGAGCCTGGAGCCCTGCGCTCGACCCGAGTCCAGCAGGGGCAGGTCGGTGCGCCCGGTGTGCTGCCCGGACTGACTCCACTCGGTGTCGCCGTGGCGAACGATCCAGACCTGGCGGACCTGGCGGACCTGGCGAAGGTCATCCGGCATGCGTGGTCCAGATTTCGACCAGGTGCGTGAAGTGACCGGCGATGGATTCGACCGCGGCTTCGCGGCTGATGCGGCCGTCTCGGAGGGCCACCAGGGCGTCCCACCAGGCGGTGCGGCCGACGGCAAAGCCGACGTATCCGGGGACCGCCGCGGCGGCTTCCAGCCAGCGCTCGACATGGGCCTCGGTGTCGCCTCGACCGAGCACGATCACGCTGGCGGCGTCGCGACCACCCGTGCGGACCTGGGCTACCAGTGTCCGGCAGTCCTCCGCCTGCTCCAGGCCCTCCACCTTCCATACGTCTGGCTCGACGCCGTGGTCCTGGAGCTCGCCGACGGCGCGGAGCATGAGTTGAGGGCGGAGCTCGGTGTCGTAGCGGCCCCGCTGGCCCCCCACGCTGACGGTCTGAGCCTCGGTCGCGGGAACCAACAGCTCGAACATGAAGCGGTTGGGCCGAGGCGCCAACCAGGCCGAAAGCTCGGCCAGGCGAGCCGACTGCCGGTGGTTGAGCTCGACGTCGCCGTCGGGGTTGTAGCGCACCAAGACCTTGCAGAAGTCGGGGTCGAACTCGACGATGTGGTCGGCAAAGGCGTCGCCGTACTGGAGCTCGAACTCGGCCTGGCCGGACTTCTCGGCCGGCATCGCGAGCACAACGCCGGCGTCTCGGGCGCCCCGCGCCACCTCGGCGCCGTACTCCTCATCCACCAGGATCCCGGCACGTTCCCTGGGCACGCCCTCGCCCAGAGCCGCCAGGAAGCCGGCGAAGATCGTCTGCTTGTAGTCCCGGATGACCGCGGCCTGCTCAGCGGTGGGCGTCCCGCCGATCCCCATCAGCTCCTTCTGGAACGACCCCCGATGATCGAACGGGAGCAGGTACAGCGGCTGGTCATATCCCTTCATGCCCTGACGATTCTGGCGCAACATCCGCCGCCAGGTGGCGACCTCATCCGGCGCGCTGGGACCCGGCCGCCTCAGGCCGCCGAATCCTCCATCGGACGGATCGCGACGGCGCCGCCGCCCAAGACGCCCGCCGCCAGAAGCCCCAACCCGCCAACCACGACAACCGTGCCCAGGATCAGGGCCAGCTGGATGTTGCCCAGGTTCAGCAGCTTCAACCCGGTGGCTAGCAATACCAGCACCAGGGCCGGACGGATGACCCGGTCCGACGAGCGAGCCGAGAGGTGCGCCCCGACGTAGACCCCGGGAATGGCGCCGAGCAGCAGCGACAGGGTCAGGCCCAACCTGAAATCGCCAAACAGGAGATGCCCCGCGGCGGCCGCCCCCACCATGGGGACGGCCTGCACCAGGTCGGTGCCGACCAGCTCCGCGCCCGAGAGCGTGGGGTACAGGAACATCAACAGAACCACCACCACCGAGCCGCTGCCGACCGACGTCATGCCGACCAGCAGGCCCCCGAGGGCTCCGATAAGGAATGTCGCCAGGGGCCGCCGGGACAACGGTCCGTGCATCGGCGGCACCGGCCGCCTGGCGCGAAGCCAGGCATTGAGAGCGGCCGCCGCGCTGGCCAGCAGCAACGCTCCACCTAGGGCAATCTTGACGTTCTGCTGGAGGGCGGCGCCGTGGCCGAAAAGCTTTATCACGAAGACCCCCGCAAACGCCGCCGGAACGGACCCCAGCATCAGCCAGACCAGGAGCTCAGTGTGCACCGTGCGCTTGCGGAGGTGAACCAGGCTGCCGACGGGCTTCATGATCACCGACGCCACCAGGTCACTGCTCACCGCCGCCAGCGGCTGGATCCCGAAGACCAGCACCAGCACCGGAGTCATCAGGGCGCCGCCACCCATGCCGGTCAAGCCGACGACGACCCCCACGATCAGCGCCGCCAAGGTTACCCAGAGATCAATGTGCACCGCTTAGCCCCTCCATGGCGATGGTGATTCGCGCCGCGGTCGCAGACGCGGCCGTCGAAACAAAACCCTAGTGGATTGATTGGAATTATGCACATGATGTCAAAACGTCGACCCGACCCGGAACCTGCGGTCACTGCCGGGCGGCTTGACATCTACCGTGACAAGGAGTATGTAACATCAATCGATGTAAACGTCCTGACGAGGGTCGCGGGGCCCGGTTCTGGAGGAAGGATGGTTTCAACGGCAGCACCGCAGCGCCTCATACCGAGGCTCAGGAACAAGGTCATCCGGTCGACCCAGGGGCGGATGGCGCCGCTCTTCAAGAGAGTTCCGTACCTACCGCCGGCGATGACCTTCGACGCCCTGCCGGTCGTTTACAAACCCGAATACGGCGGCCCGGCGCAGGGCATCCTTGAGATCCAGGTGACCGGCGCCGGCGGCGGCACCTGGACCCTCGACATCAAGCCCGACCGCCTGAAGGTGACGCGGGGCCCAGGCGATCGCCTGCCCGACACCCGGATGCGCGTCGACAGCCGGACCTGGACCGCGATGGCAACCGGCCGGATCGACGGCACCGAGGCCTTCATCCGCGGCCGCCTCGAGGTGGAGGGCGACATCCGCCTCAGCATCAAGCTCGACTCCTGCTTCGGAGGCCACTGACACATGACCGCGATCGACACCATCGACACCGCCGCCATCGAGAGACTTGGCGATTACGCGCCTGACGATGTCATCGCCGCGGTTGACGGCGTGCTCTCTCAGGGCGCCGGCGCCGTCAGCTATGTCGAGCTCTATCACCGGTGGGAGCGCCAGCAGTGGCGCACCGAGGACCTCGACTTCGCGCCCGATGCGCGCGACTGGCAGGAGCGGCTGTTGGACCCGCAGCGTCGGCAGCTGATGTGGTTCATGGCGCTGTTCTTCCACGGTGAGGAGCGCGTGGCGATGGAGCTGACGCCCTTCATCGACGCCGCTCCAACCCCTGACCAGCAGATCTTTCTGACCACCCAGGTCGTCGACGAGGCCCGCCATGCCAGGTTCTTCGACAAGTTCTATCGGGAGGCGCTGGGATTCACTGAACCCACCATCGGCGACCGGCTGGCGGCGGTCAAAGACCAGCTCTCGGGAGGCTTCACCGAACTCTTTGGACCGGTGCTTACAGGCGTCACCAATCGCATGCGCCGCGGAGACCACAGCCTCGAGACCTTCGTCCGCGGGATCGTCACCTACCACCTCACGATCGAGGGCGTGGTGGCTCTTTCCGGGCAGCGCCACGTGCTCCAGTTCTTCCGCGAGCAGGGCATGATGCCCGGGTTCCGCAACGGCTTCACCGCGGTCGCCCGCGACGAGAGCCGCCACGTCAACTTCGGGATGAAGTTCCTCAAGGAGGCGGTGGCTGAGGAGCCGCGGATGATCGCGGTCATTCACGACCAGCTGGCGATCGCCATCCCCGCGGCCAACCGCATCTTTGACCCGCCACCGGGTGAGAACGGCCCCGGGGAGATGCTCGGCTTCACCATGGGCGACCTTCACGCCTACGGCTTCGAGACGCTGCAGAAACGACTCCACTCGATCGACGTGCCGCCACCCTTCCACTGGAAACGGGAGGTCGCGGCCGCCTGATTGGCCCGGACCCACCTCCGGGCCAACCCCTGGACGCCGACACTGTTATAACGAGGCCATGACATCCACCGCGACCGGTTCCGGCACCAAGGAGGATCCCTGGGTCCTCAAGACGCCGCCCGGCACCTCCGAATACCGGATGTACCGCGATGAGACCCGCGACCCACCCGCGCTTGTCTGTCAGGTGGGCACCACCGAGCTCAGCTACCAGCTCCGCTGCCTGGAGGACCTCCGCCAGATGCTGAAGGACCACGGCGACTGGATGCCGCTGGGCGCCGCCGACGAGCAGAAACCGGCGGCTGAAGGCACAGTCGAAGCCTGGGGACGGGCGGCCGACAACCCCGTGGGCGGCTGGTATGGCCTGAAGAAAGGCCTCCGCGGACGCTTTGGGATGTACGTCCCGCCGCTGATGGAGGCGCTGGGGTGGGCCGAGCTGGAGCACAACCCGCGCAACAACCGGATGAGGGCTCTCTAGCCGCCGACTCCACCCCAAGCCCCCAGGTCGTCGTCCCCCGCACCGATTAACATGGTCGGTCATGGAACCGAGGCGACTCTGACTTGGGAAGGCAGGAGGATCTGGCCGATGCGCTGGCCAGCCTCACCATCTTTTCCGACCTGAGCACGCCAGAGCTGCTGAGGATCGTTGAGACATTTACTGAGGTCTCTTTCCCCGAGGGCGATCGCGTTCTCCGGCAGGGTCTCAGCGGCGCCGGCTTCTACGTCATCCTCGAAGGCGAAGCCACCGTCCGCGTGGATGGTGTCGACCGGGCCACCCTGTCACGGGGCGAGTTCTTCGGCGAGGTGTCGATCCTGCTGGGCGAGATGCCGGTGGCGGACATCGTGGCGGCCCGGCCCCTCCGCTGCCTGTTGCTGGCCGCGGACCAGGTCGAGGCATTCCTCAACGCCCACCCCAAGGTGATGTACCGCATGCTCCAGGTCCAGGCTCGCCGCCTGCGCCAGGCCAATCAATGGAGGATCTAGCAGCCAAGCCCTTCCCTCCCGGCGCGTATCCGCTGGTGATCGTGGGCAGCGGCCCGGGTGCCTTGCAGCTGAGCTACTCGCTGCGGCGACTGGGCGTTCAGCACGCGGTCATCTCAGCCGACGAAGGGCCCGGTGGCATGTTCCGAAAGTGGCCGCTCTTCCAGCGCATGCTGAGCTGGAGCAAGCCCTTCGCTCCCGCGGATCGGCGCTCCCGCCAGTACGAGCGCTACGACTGGAACAGCCTGCTCGGTGAGGAGGAGGAACTTCGCGGCGTCCAGGCGGAATTCATGGACGGCACCTCGTACTTCCCCTCCCGCCAGGAAATGGAGCAGGGCCTGACGGCCTTCGCGCAACGGGCCGGAATCGAGGTCCGGTACGGCTGCCGATGGGAGTCCACCCGCCATACCGGCGATGGATTCGTACTGACCACCAGCGACGGCGACTACACCGCGCCCATCGCCGTCTTCGCTGTCGGCGTCGCCGAGCCCTGGCGACCCGGCTCTCCCGGCCTGGACCAGGTGCCCCACTACGCCCAGATGAGCGACGCCGCCGACTACGCGGGCAAGAGCGTCTTCATCGTCGGCAAGAAGAACTCCGCGTTCGAGATCGCGACCGGGCTGCTGCCCTGGGCCACCCGGATCGTGCTCGCCTCCCCCAGCCCCGCCAAGACGTCGGTGGAGACGCGTTCCCTGGTGGGTGTGCGGGCCCGCTACGTCCAGCCCTTCGAGGACCACGCGCTGGGCGGTGGTGTCTTCATCGTCGACGCCGCCATCGATTCGATCACCCGCTCGGACAGCGGCTACCAGGTCGCCGCCAGATTCACCGCCGGGGGTGGCGAGCACGTCTTCCAGGCCGACGAGGTGATCGCGGCAACCGGCTTCCAGACCCCGCTGCAGGACCTCTCTCGAATCGGCGTCAGCACCTTTGGACAGAGCGGCCTGCCGGCGCAGACGGCGTACTGGGAGAGCGCCTCGGTGCCGGGGATCTACTTCGCGGGCACCATCACGCAGGGTGCGGCCGGGCTCCAGAAACACGGGGTGCCGGCCAACTCAGGCGCCGTCCACGGACATCGCTACAACGCCCGCGTGCTCGCCGAGCACATCGCGCGCAAGCACTTCAACATCGGGATCGAACACCCCGTGCTGAGCCCCGACCTCGTCGTCGACGCTGTGCTGGACGAGCTGACGGGCGCCCCCGGTCGCGGCGGCGACATCTTCCATCAGCGCTCCTACCTGGTCCGGGTGATGAGTCTCAACCCCTCGGGGGTGATCGATGAGGGCATCCAGCCGCTCTCCCACTTCCTCGACGTGGAAGGCCCCGACGCGGTGGCCGTGACGCTGGAGGCAAACGCCGCCGGACAGATCTACCCGGCGCTGTACCTGCGCCAGAAGGGAGTCATCAGCGAGAGGCTCCTGGACCCGCATCCGCTGATGGATTTCCGGACCCCGGATCATCGCCGCGCCGCCGAAGCCGCGCTCGAGCCCGTGCTACGGGTTGGCGTCGGCTGAAGACAGGCCGAAGAACCGGTTGGGGGCCCTCAGTCAGGCCGGTGGGCGTCGTCCCACAGACCTTTGACTACGAAGTAGCCGATCGCCCCGGTGCCCAACCCGGGTATCAGCCCAAAGAAGGTTGAGACCGCCAGCAGCAGGAACGGCGGGGTCCCGGCCTTGCATCCGTCGATGCAGACGAAGTACTGGGCCACGAAGTACGCCATCGAGACGCACAGCGCGATCCAGAACAGGGCCACCCCCACCGCGGTCAGCGACAGAACGGTCCGTGAGCGGTTGAACCAGGCTCCGGATTGCAGGGGGTTGGTCACGCTATCTCTCATGCCTATCACCTCTCCCTTTTCAACCAACGAGTTCCCGCCTCTATTTCGCCGGCCTTTCGGCGCGGGACCGGTCCTTTAACCGGCTGTTATTGCGCTCTTTACCGTCGAGGCGGTAGCCTGAAGTCGGGATTTTGAGGATGCGGGTACTCATACGCTGGGGCGTAGCTATGGGCATGTGCGGGCTGGGGTTGCTCGCGCCGACGACCGTTGGCGCCTCCCCGGCGGCGGCACTTGAGGGTGTGCCTCGGTACGACCACGTCGTGGTCCTGATCGAGGAGAACGAGAGCTTCACGTCTACCTTCGGCCCCTCCAGCCCGGCGACCTACCTCAACCACACGCTGGTGCCGATGTCGACCATGGACGACCAGTACTTCGGCACCGGCCACGCCAGCCTGGACAACTACATCGCGATGACCAGCGGTCAGCCACTGCTGCCCGAGACTGCCGGAGACTGTGCCGGCCTCAGCCTCTATCTGTGCGTCCAGCCGCAGGCGGCCTTCAGCGGCGGGCGAAACCTCGGCGACCAGATGGAGGCCGCCGGTCTGAGCTGGAAGCAGTACTCCGACGGAACCACCAAGCCCTGCGTGCACGACACCTACGACCCCACCTCCACCGGGGCTGACAGGTTCCAGGGCAACGGCGGCACCCCGACCGCGGGCACCGGCGCCGGGCCCAACTATGCCGACCGGCACAACGGGTTCCTGTACTACCCCGACATCGTCGGCGACAACGCCCGCTGCCAGGCGCACCTGGTGCCCTTCACCCAGCTTTCGGCTGACATCGCCGCCAACACGCTTCCCGCCTTCAGCTTCATAACCCCCGACACCTGCAACGACGGTCACGACGATCCCTGCCAGCTGGGTGGCGGCCACACCACCCCGGGCGGGCTGGTCAGCGCCGATGCCTGGCTCCACGGTGCGGGCAACGTCGGCGACCTGGTCACTTACCTGACCTCGCACAAGGGGCTGATGCTGCTGACCTTCGACGAGGGAGCCGCCAGCGACCTCAGCGGCTGCTGCCACGGCGGACTCGCGGGCACCTCAGGTCACGGCGGCCAGGTCGGTTTGCTCGCCTTCGGAGAAGACGTTCAGTCCGGGCGGCTGATCCATACGCCCTATGACCACGCTTCTCTGCTGAGGACCGTCGAGGACGCCTTCGGCATCTCGGAGCACCTCAACAACGCGGGCAGCTCGGTGCCCATGACCGACCTCTTCGTCGCGGATGCTCACCCCAACAAAGGCGCGTCTGGCACCCGAGGCGCGGACACCGTCGAGGCCGCCGGGGCGACCGGGCTGCCCTTCACCGCTGCCGCCGGCGGGCCGATCAACCCGATCGTCGCCGCCACGGCCTGGGTGCTGGCCGGTGCGGTGATGCTCCTCGGATTGATCGCTCGAGCCAGGAGCTCAAGGCGCGCCAACAAGCGTCAAGCTCCCTGATCGCGTCAGCCTGAGATGATCAGCCGCAGACGGTTCCTGGAAGGGGCCGCGATGGTCTCCGCCGCCTCCGCTCTGCAGCCCTGGCAGACTGTCAAGGCCTTGGCGCAGGCAGGCAACCTCCCCGACCCGAGCCACGCGCCCTTCGACCACGTCGTCGTGGTGATGATGGAGAACCGCTCCTTCGACCATTTCCTGGGCTGGCTGCCGGGCGCCAACGGCAAGCAAGAGGGTCTCTCCTACCTGGACACCTCTACGCCGAGCAAGCGCTACCCGACATACCAACTGGCGCCTGACTACCAGGGCTGTGGCTACGGCGACCCCAACCACAGCTGGCAGGGCGGCCTGAAGCAGCTCAACGGCGGCAAGGTGGACGGCTTTCTGCAGACGTCGGCGCCCGACGACACGTTCCCCGTCGGCTACTACACCGAGGAGTCGGTGCCGGTGCTGGGCGCCCTGGCTCGCAACTACACCGTCTCGGACAACTACTTCTGCGCGATCCTGGCGGAGACCTACCCCAACCGCTTCTATCAGCACGCCGCGGCCACCGACCGGGACACCAATGGCGGGGGGCCCACGACCAGCACCCTGCCGACGATATGGGACCGCCTCAAGACTGCGGGCCTGAGCGGCGGCTACTACTCGGTCGATGCGCCCTTCACCCTTCTCTGGGGAACCGCGCACCTCGACATCACCAGGCCCTTTCCCGCCTTCCTCGCCGACTGCGCCGCCGGACAGCTGCCCAACGTCTCCTTCGTGGACCCCAAGTTCCTCGATGAGACCAGCGGCACCTCGCTGGACGATCATCCCCACGCCGACATCCGGGGCGGCGAATGGTTCCTCTCCCAGGTCTACCAGGCGGTCCGCAACAGCCCCAACTGGGACCGCACAGTGATGTTGATCAACTACGACGAGTGGGGCGGCTTCTACGACCACGTCGTACCACCGAAGGTGGTCGACACCACCGTGCGTCCGGCGAGCTGGGGCGCTCACCCAGACTACCGCCAGCTTGGCTTCCGGGTGCCCAACGTCGTGATATCACCGTTCTCACGCAAGGGCGCCATCGTGCACAACGACGGCCGGGGGCCGTTCGAGCACACTTCGGCGCTGAAGATGATCGAGTGGCGGTGGGGCCTCGAGCCGCTCACCGATCGCGACAAGAACGCCCGCAACCTGGCGGAAATGCTCGACTTCAAGCTGGCCCGCACCGACGTGCCGGCGATCCCAACCCAGGCGCTGCCCCCGCCGATGGTGTGCAGCGTCAACGGCGCCGCATCACACCGCCCGGACCCGATACCCGCGGGCGACGACGGGTCGGGCCACGGCGACAAGCCAGGAGGCGGCCACTCGGAAGGCACCCTGGGCGCCAGCAATCCTCTGCCGGACACCTCCGCACCTTCTGGTGCGATCCCGGCGCTCGCCTCGGTCGCGGGGCTCGCCGGCGCCGCGGCCGCGGCGGCGCGGCTCAGACGGTCCGAACCCTCAGGCTGAACCGGTTGGCCGAGGGATCGGCGGCGAACAGCCCCTCCCCCGTCTCCGAGACTTCCACCCCGGCATTCCGGAGCCTGCTTACCAGCTGGGCGAGGTCGTCCTCGGTCGGGACCTCGATCGTGAAGTGCCGCAGCCCGGCGGTGTTAGGCGGCGCGGGCGGCGCGCCCCGTCCGGCCCAGATGTTCAGCCCCAGGTGATGGTGGTAGCCGCCCGCTGACACGAACGCCGCCCCAATCGCCTCACCAATGCCCATCACATCGAAGCCGACCAGGCCGTGGTAGAAGCTGACGGCCTCGTCCACGTCACGGATGTGCAGGTGCACGTGCCCCATTTTGGTCTCGGCCGGAAGCGTCTGGTCGAGGCGGTCGCCTGGCTGCAGCTCCGCCATCAGCGCGGGTATGTCGATGGGATCTCTGCCTGAGCGCATCCGGCCCTGGTTGTCGTAAGCCGCGAAAGTGCCGGCGGCGAACGCGAAGGTGCCGTCCTCGGGGGACTCGGCGTAGATCTCGATCCCGTTCCCGTCGGGGTCCCAGATGTAGTCGGATTTGGTCATCACGTGGTCGGTTGGGTACTGGTCGATTCCGATCTGCCCGAGCCGCGCCACCACCCGGGCCAGCTCCCGACGGCTGGGGACCAGCAGGGCCAGGTGATAGAGGCCGGTGTGGTTCTGCGCCACAGGCCCGGCCGCCCCGGGATACAGCACCACCAGCTCCCGAGCGCCGGATCCAAGGTGGATCCGCCCATCATCGACTTCGATCGGGGTGAGGCCGACGACCTCGCGGTAGTAGGCGAGGGCTCGCCCGGCGTCGGTGACTGACAGGTGCACCGCGCCGACGCCCGTCGCGGCGGGAAGCGACGGCGCCACCGGCAGGTCGGTCGACGGGCCGGCGGCAAAGGCGCCTCCAGCGTTTCCGGGGATGGGGTTGGTATCGGTTTCAGTCATCTTCCAACGATAGTTAGTCTTGGACATGGCCGGGAGCGGATCGGAGATCCCAAAGCACGTTCCTGAGGTGCTTTTCGTCTGCGTCCACAACGCCGGCCGGAGCCAGATGGCTGCGGCTTTCCTGGACCAGCTGGCGCAGGGAGAGGTAATCGTCCGTTCCGCCGGCAGCGCACCCGCGAACGAGATCAACGCCGCCGTTGTGGAGGCCATGCTGGAGGTCGGGATCGACATCAGCAAGGAGTTCCCCAAGCCGCTCACCGACGAGGGGGTCCGCGAAGCAGACGTGGTCGTCACCATGGGCTGCGGCGATGAGTGCCCGTTCTATCCGGGCAAGCGCTACGAGGACTGGGAGCTGGAGGATCCGGCGGGCAAGACACTGGACCAGATACGGCCGATTCGGGACGAGCTCAGGAGCCGCGTCCAATCACTGCTGGCGTCGATCACCACGGAGGCGGCTCGGTCGCCCCAGTAAGCGGCGGCATGAGCCGAAACGCTTCCGCCTAGGTACAGCTCTCGCGGTCCAAAGCACCCTCGTCGAGAATCACGACCTTCCCCGGCGAGGTCCGGATCAGCCCGGCCGCGCGAAGCTCGCCCAGGGCCCTGGCCACCACTTGCCTCACCGACCCCACCGCATCGGCCAACTCCTGCTGGGTCACCCGGGCCACCAGCCCGCGACCCTCTCCCTTTGAAGACAGCCGGAGGAGGTGCGCCGCCACCCGTTGGCGAACGCTACCGAAGGCGAGTTCCTCCGCCGTATCTGACGAGGTCACCACGACACGTGCCAGTTGCCGTGCGATGGCGCGGACCAAAGCCGCATCGTTGGCCAGCGCCCGCTGGAAGCGGCGCCGGTCGAAGTACAGGACGGTGGTCTGGTCGAGTGCCTGGTGCCCGATCGGCGGCATCTCGTCGACAAAGCTGGCGACGATGCCCATGGCGTCTCCAGGCCTGACGTACTTGAACGTCATCTCGCGGCCGTCCGGAGACGTGAGGAACGCGCGTACCAGGCCGTCAACCACGACCCCGGGTAGGGCCTCACCGTATTGCGCGATGATGGCGCCCCGAGCGTAGGTCACCCGGCGGCTGCCTCTGATCAGCTCGGTGGCCAGGGCGCGAGGTAACTGCGACAAGAAGTCCAATTCCGCCCCGCTCTGGTACTGCTCGTCTTGTCCGCCGAAGTCCCTCGACTCCGTCGCCGCCAGACTGTTCAATGTGATCATCAGTGTTCGCCTACCATTCGTCTGTTCGCCAACTCTTAAGCTTCCAACTATGCTTGCTTTACTATCATTCCATTGTAAGATATGGTTGCATTGACGCAAATGTTGAATACCGCTGAAGCTGCCGACCTTCTCGGCGTGAGCGAGGCATCGGTTCGCCGCTGGGGCGACGCCGGTCTTTTTCCCATGCAGAGAGTGGGGAAGCGGCAGGACCGCCGCTTCCAGCGCGCGCACCTGGAAGCGTTCCTGGCCGGCGGTAGCCAAACGGGAACCCGACTGACCTCGGACACCGTGACCATTGCGGGCGCCTACGTACCGGCAGGCACGCACGTCGCAACCTTCTACGCGTCGGCAGCCGGCCGGCTTCGCACGGCGGTTCCATTTCTGCGGGACGGGCTGACTGCAGGTCAGCCTTGCTTCCTCGTCGCCTCGGGCGACCTCCTGGAGCAGTACCTCAAGGCGCTGGAAGCGGAAATCGGTAAGGCAGTCGACGAGGCGATCCAAAGGGGGCAGCTGGTCATAGCTGCCGGACCTGGGACCACAGTCGAGGAGGCGCTGGCTTTCTGGGAGGAGCAGGTCCCCGCGGCGACCTCCAGGTTCAAGGCGCCCGTTGCCCGCGCTGTGGGCGACATGACCAGTGAGAAGGCGGTCTTCCCGACGGTGAAGGTGATGCTGACCTACGAGCAGTTCTTCAGCGTTCTCGCCCGGCGGCTGCCGAGCGTGACAATCTGCCAGTACGACGTGCGCGAATTCGACGGGCCCTCGTTGCTCGAAGCCATGAAGGCGCATCCCGACGACTTCGACATCGGCATGGGGAGACTGGTCGGCTGACTGCCGCGGACTCCTCGCCCAGGCCGGCCGGCGGCTCGCCCGAGGGGGGCGGCGACCTCGAGGTCGCGATCATCGGATACGGGCTGGCAGGCTCGAGCTTTCACCGGCCGCTGATCCAGGCGACGCGGGGGTTGCGAGTGGCGACCGTGGTGAGCAGAGACCCAGCTCGGCAGCAGAAGGCCCGGGCCCAGATTCCCGGGGTCGAGGTGGTCGAAAACGTTGAGCGTCTGTGGACTGGCGGCCGGCGACCCGACCTCGCCGTCATCGCCACGCCGACGGGAAGCCACGGGGAGGTCGCCCGAGCGGCGATCAGCGCCGGCTTCGCCATCGTGGTCGACAAGCCCTTCACGGCGACAGCCCGGGAGGCGGAGGAGATCGCGGCCGAGGCCAAAGACAAGGGCACCTTCCTGACCGTCTTCCACAACCGAAGATGGGACGGCGACTATCTCACGGTGCGGGACCTGGTTCGCGACGGCCGGCTGGGGCAGGTCTTCCGATTCGAGTCGCGGTACGAGCGCTGGCGACCCAGCCCGCGCGCCGGGAGCTGGCGCGATGAACTGCCTGAGGAGGACGGCGGCGGGGTGCTCGCCGACCTCGGCAGTCATGTGATCGACCAGGCGCTGCAGCTGTTCGGCCGTCCCACGACTGTTTACGGCGAGATCGACCACCGACGACCGGGGTCGACAGGCGATGACGACGCGTTCGTCGCGCTCGAACACCCCGGCGGGGTCAGGAGTCACCTCTGGGCCAGCCAGGTCGCGTCCGTCCCCGCCCACCGCATGCGCGTGCTCGGCAGCGCGGGCGGATACGGCAAGTACGGCATGGACGTCCAGGAGGAGGCCTTGCGCGACGGAGGCGATGTCGGCGATCCCGCATGGGGCCAGGAGCCCGAGGATCGGTGGGGCCTCCTGGTCACCGAGTCCGGCGAGCGCCGGCTGCCCACGGTCGCCGGAGACTGGCCCGCCTTCTACCGAGGGGTGGCGACGGCGCTGCTGGAGGGCTCCGCGCCCCCGGTCCAGCCATCCAGCGCGGTCGAGGTGCTGGAGGTCATCGAAGCAGCTAAAGAGAGCGCAAAAACCCGAACTGTGGTGAATCTGCCGGGCAAAGATCACAACTATTAACGGGACGGGAAAAATTTCGCTTGACCCGTAAGGGCAAACAACCGATAGTGGGCATCTCTAATTCGTTTAACGGGAACAAGGAGGTTCGTTTGATGCCAAGGTGGTTGAGCCTAATCGGGCTCGCAGTAATTGGGACAATGATTCTTGCGGCGTGCGGCTCCTCGAGCAGCACGGGGGGAGCAAGTGGCGCCAGCAAGAAGATCGCTCTTCTACTGCCGGAGACCAAAACGGCTCGCTACGAGAGCAAGGACAAGCCTCTCTTCGAAGCCGATGTCGCCAAGCTATGTGGCGCCCAGGTCCTGTACAGCAACGCCAACCAGGACGCGCCGACCCAGGCAAACCAGGCTGACGCCGCCCTTACCAATGGCGCCAACGTCCTCGTCCTTGACGCTGTCGACGGCGCCGCGGCTGCCTCGATCGCTACCAAGGCCAAGGCCCAGAAGGTGCCGGTGGTCTCGTACGACCGCCTCATCCTCAACGCCCCGGTCGACTACTACATCTCCTTCGACAACGCCGGTGTGGGCAAGCTGCAGGGAACGGCCCTGCTGACCGCCCTGGGGTCGAAGACCAACCCGACGGTGGTCGAGATCAACGGCGACCCCACCGACAACAACGCAACCCTGTTCAAGCAGGGCGCCCACAGCGTGCTCGACGGCAAGACCAACATCGCCAAGGAGTACGACACCCCGCAGTGGAGCCCGGACAACGCCCAGAAGGAAATGACCCAGGCGCTGACCGCGCTCAACAACAAGGTTGACGGGGTACTGGCCGCCAACGACGGCACCGCCGGCGGCGCCATCGCCGCCATGAAGGCCGCCGGGGTCAACCCGCTGCCTCCGATCACCGGCCAGGATGCCGAGCTGGCAGCGATCCAGCGGATCGTCGCCGGAACTCAGACCATGACCGTCTACAAGGCGATCGTGCCAGAGGCCGAGAAGGCCGCCGAGCTGGCTTGTGACCTGGCGACAGGTGTGAGCGTGCCCAGCGACATGACCGGTGGCAAGACCGTCAACAACAAGAACATCGACGTGCCATCGATCCTGCTGACACCGGTCGCGGTGACCAAGGCCAACGTCAAGGACACCGTGGTCAAGGACGCTTTCTGGACGAAGGCGGACATCTGCACGGCCGACTTCGCGGCGGCTTGCACGGCTGCAGGCCTCTAAGAACCTCTCGACTCGCAGCTGAGTCGAGGCAGTGACTGAAGAACCAAGCGCGGTGGCGAGCCGGTCCCAAGGACCGGCTCGCGAGCCGCTGCTGGAGCTCCGGGACATCAACGTGCGCTTCGGCGCGGTCCAGGCGCTCACCGACGTCAATCTCAAGGTCTACAGCGGCGAGGTGCTCGCCCTCGTCGGTGACAACGGCGCCGGCAAGTCGACGCTGATCAAATGCATCGCCGGGATCAACATCCCCGACCACGGCCAGATCCTCTTCGAGGGCAAGGAGGTCCGATTCACCGGGCCCCGTGACCCAACCGCGTTGGGGATCTCCACCGTCTACCAGGACCTCGCCCTGAGCGACAACCTCGATGTCGTCGCCAACCTCTACCTGGGCCGGGAGGAGACCGACCGGCCGATCCCAAGCATCAGCGAAGAGCAGATGGAGAAGCGGGCGCGGGAGGTTCTCGCCGACCTCAACGTGACCACCCTCCAGAGCCCGCGGCTGGTGGTGGCCTCACTGTCCGGCGGGCAGCGCCAATCGGTGGCGGTGGCACGCTCGGTGATGTGGTCGGCCAAGGTGGTCATCCTCGACGAGCCGACGGCGGCGCTGGGTGTGGCCCAGACCAAGCAGGTGCTTGACCTGATCCTGCGGCTCAAGCAACAGGGCCACGCCGTGATCGTCATCAGCCACAACCTGGGCGACGTCTTCGAGGTCGCCGACCGGATCGTGGTGCTGCGCCTGGGACGCAACGCCGGCGACTTCGAAGCCAAGGACGTGGACCGCGACGACGTGGTCGCGGCGATCACCGGCGCCAACATCGCAGCCGCTTCCGCTGCGACTCCCGGTACGGCGACCCCGACAGCCTAGATGGCGGCTGAATCTCCCGACGCCGCCCCGGTCCTGACCCCGGCGACCATAGCCGACCAGGAAGCCGGGCCGGTCGAGCGCTTCCGGCGTCGCGTCACCGAGGGCGAGCTGGGGTCGCTGCCCGTGATCGCCGGGCTGGTGATCATCTGGATCACCTTCCAGATCCTCAACCCCAACTTCCTCTCGGCGCGAAACCTGACCAACCTGATCGTCCAGATCGCCGACATGGGCACCATCGCGGTCGGCATCGTGCTGGTGCTGCTGCTCGGCGAGATCGACCTCTCGGTCGGCTCGGTGAGCGGCCTCGGCGCCGGGGTGATGGGCGTCCTGCAGGTCAAGCACGGTGTGCCGGCACTGATCGCGGTCCCCGCCGGGGTCCTCACTGGCACCCTGGTCGGCCTGCTGCAAGGGTTCTGGTTCACGCGCTTCAAGGTGCCGTCTTTCGTGGTCACCCTGGCCGGGCTTTTGGCGTGGGAGGGACTGCTGATCCTGATCCTGGGGACCACCGGCACCATCAACCTGTTCGACCCCGGGATTGACGCCATCGCCGGCAACTTCGTGTCGCCGGCGGGCGGCTGGATCATCGCGGCGGTGGGACTGCTGCTGTTCCTCGGCGGGATGCTGCGCACCCGCCAGCGTCGCGCCAGGGCAGGGCTTGAGACCAGGCCCATCGCAGGGCTCCTTTTCCGGGCGGCGACCGCCTCCGTCTTGGTGCTGGCCGCGGTCTACATCCTCAACAGCGACCGCGGCACCCCCTACGCCCTGCTGATCCTGCTAGGCCTGGTGATCGGCTTCGACTACATCACTCGCCGGACCCGGTTCGGGCGCCACATTTTCGCTGTCGGCGGCAACGCCGAGGCCGCCCGCCGAGCCGGCATATCGGTCACGTTCATCCGGATGGCGGTGTTCACCCTGGCGGGGACCTTGGCGGCCACCGGCGGCATCATCGCGGCGTCACGACTGCTGGCCGTCAACCAGTCGTCGGGTAGCGGTGACGTGCTCCTCAACGCGATCGCGGCCGCCGTCATCGGCGGGACCTCGCTGTTCGGTGGGCGCGGCACTGTCTGGGCGGCGCTCACCGGCTCGCTTGTGATCGGTTCGATCCAGAACGGGATGGACCTGCTGGCGCTGTCAGCCGCGATCAGGTTCATGGTCATCGGCGCCGTGCTCCTGGTCGCGGTCACTGTCGACGCGATCGCCCGCCAGGGACGCGCGTCAGCGGGTCGCGCCTAGCGCGTCTACCTCCCGCTCTCCGGCCGGCGCGCTGGCTTCGCTCTGCTGGCCGGCTGAGTAGGCATTGACAATCGCGGTGATGTCCATGTCCGGCTGTTCGGCCGCAACCTCCGCGAAGAGCTGTCGAGCCAGCGACGTCAGCGGGAGACCGCGGGTTGACTCCTGAGAGTCCGGTTCGTATGTCGCCAGCGAGAGGTCCAGGTCCTTGGTGAGGTCGCGCATCGCGAACATCGGCGGCTCGTGGACGCCCTTGACGAACCCGGCCTCGCGGACCTTGAGCCCGGGCGCCACCCGGCTCAGAATCGAAAAGACCTGGTCGCTGTCGAGACCATGACGCCTCCCGGCTGCGATAAGCTCGGCCGCCGCGGCGCTGACGATGGCCAGCATGCTGTTGGCAACCAGCTTGAGGGCGGGCGCGGTCCCGAGCGGGCCGACGTACCGCACCTCGCCCAGCAGCTCAAGGACCGGCCGCGCCGCATCCAGGTCCGACTCCTCAGCCGCACTGGCAAGGATCAAGAGCGTGCCGGTGTTCACTGCGGGGACGCTGCCGATCACAGGCGCCTGGATCAGCCTGGCTGCGGCTCCGGCCGCCTCCTCGGCAAGCTCTGTGGTCACGCCCGGACCCGCCGTGCTCATCTCCACCACCGTCTTTCCAGCCGCGGCCGCGAAGATGCCGGCGGCACCTGTATAGATGTCGCGAACGGCCTCGGGACCGGTGACCATGCTGATCACCACGTCTGACTGGCGGACCGCTTCGGCTGGCGACTCCGCCACCCGGCCAACAGCCAGGGCTTCCGCCTTACTGCGGGTCCGATCCCAGACCGCGACCTCGACCCCGCTCGAGGCCAGTCGGTGCGCCATCGCCCCTCCCATCTTGCCTGTTCCGATGACAGCCACTCTTTGCATCGTCACTCACCTCCAGAGGTTTCAACCCCGGAGGTCCCGGAGGTCTTCCCGCGCCCGCGCGTCGCCCATCTTCCTGCGGTGCCGATCGACGTCGCCCTCCCTTGAAACCGTCGGGTTCCCCGCCGGCGGCCGACTTGGTGTTTGATGTCGCTGTATGGACGCTGGCGACAGGAGGCGCCCGAGGCGCTTCAAGCGCGCGGGCGGTGGGTGCGGGTTTGGATGCGGCGGTTTCTTCGTCGTCCTGACGTTGGGGATCCTGCTCAGCCTGTTCAACGCCGATTTCGGAGTCGGGCTGTCGATCAGGGTGCCCTTCACCCAATCCAACGTGACGGTGGCAGCCGCCATCGGGAGCAAGGGCAAGATCAGCAACGCCCTGCCCGACTACACCAAGGGCAAGCTCGGCGGTAACCAGAACCTGGTCAACGGCTCCCAGACCCTGACCCTGGGCCCGGCAGAGGGTGCCACCCTTGGCATCATCGGCAACCAGGACGGTGCCCCTGCCATCGACATTCACATCGTGGTCCGATAGCCGGAACCGTTGAGCCTGTCGACTTGAGCACTGGCGGCGAAGGCCAGGCGCCGCAGCCGGCGCAATCCCCCATCCCGGAGGGCACAGGCGAGGCCCGCCTTGGCACCTTCCGGATTGGCCTGCTGAGCCTCTACTGGGTGGCGATCGGATTCCTCTGGCTCCCACTGGGGAACTTCGTGCTCACGATCATGCTGCGCGACCTGCCGGGCGTGGGACAGGCGCACCAGGGCACCGCGGTCGCCATCCTGGAAGGAGTAGGCACGCTGGTAGCTGTCTTCTGGCAGCCGGTGATGGGCGCGGTCTCGGACCGGACGCGTTCGCGTTTCGGCCGGCGCAAGCCCTACATCTTCGTGGCCACCATCTTCTCCGCCCTGTTCCTGCTGCTGATCAGCCGACCGTCACCGTTCGGGAGCGGGGCCGCCAGCGGCGGCGGGTCCCTGGCGTGGGTCTTTTCGGGCGCCTTCCTCTGGCTGTTCCTGCTCTACTTCCTACTCCAGGTCTCCGAAAACGCCGCCCAGGCGCCCTACCAGGGCCTTCTCCCCGACGTGGTGCCGGAGGATGAGCGGAGCCGCGCCAGTGCTTTCGTAGGCAGCGGCAACCTGTTTGGGATCCTGCTCGGGGTGGTGGTCGTCGGCACCTTCATGGGGATGCGCCGTCCCGACCTCGCTTTGACCTCGATGGCGGTCTTCCTGGTCGGCGCGATGCTGGTCACGGTGCTGGTCTTCCCAGACAAGGTGAAGCCCGCCGAGGGGGCCCGGTTCAACTTCAAGGAGGTCACCGTGGGCACCTTTGCCATCAGCCCGCGCCTGCACAAAGATTTCATGTGGCTGATGGCCTCACGCCTGCTGATCCTGGTCTCGGCGAACGGTCTGCAGAAATTCGCAGTCTTCTACTTCAAGGATGTCTTCTACCCCGGCCCGGGGACCCACCTCGAGGGATTGGCGAGCCTGGCGTCGCGCGACCTGCAGGGCATCATCCTGCTGGTCGCCCTGGTCGCGACCTTCCCCGCCGCTGAGCTCTCGCACCGACTCGGCCGGCGGCCCTTCATCGTGGCCTCGGGCATCCTCGGCGCCATCGGAACCCTGGGGCTGATCTTCTCTGCCCATCTCTTCCTGCCCGGATTCATGACCGCGCCGGCCTCGAGCCTGCTCGGGGTGCCCGAGACGCTGAGCCAGGCGCTCTACTTCGGGGTCCTGATCGGGATCGCGGTCGGCATCTTCCTGGCCGTCGATTGGGCCTACATGGTCGACGTCATCCCGGTCCAGGAGAGCGGTCGATTTCTCGGCTTCTCGAACATCGCCACCGCCAGCTCGGGCGTGATCGCGGGGTTCCTTGGCGGGCCGCTGCTTGACATCTTCAACCGCGGCCAGCTGCTCGGTCAGCCCGGAGGGTACCCCGTGACCTTCGGGCTCTACGTCGTGTTCTTCCTGCTGGGAAGTCTCGCGATCATGAAGGTGCGCGAGACCCGCCGCCGCGCCGCCGGGCCACGCCCGCTCGCATCGGGCCATTGATGCAGACCAAGGGTTCGAGCGCGACGGACGAGCCGGCGGCGCCGCCGCCCGCGGACCTCCTCCCGGTGCAGCGGAAGGCCACGCTGGCATACCGACTGATCCGCGTCCTCCTCCTCCCGGTGTTCCACGTTCTCTTCATCTTCCAGGTCAAGGGCCGCCGCAACACGCCCAAGGGCGGGGCCTACGTCCTGATCGCGAATCACCTCAACTGGCTTGACTCCTTCGCGCTGACGGCGTCATTTCCGCCGGAGCCGCGTATGCACTTCCTCGGCGACCCTACGATCCTGCAAACCCGGAAGGTCCAGTGGGCGTTTGTGCGCATGGTCGGCGGCTACATCCCGGTCAACAACCGGGACGGCAGTGGCCCTACCCTGTACCACCACGTCGACAGGTGCCTCGAGCAGGGCGGTGTCGTGGCGCTCTACCCCGAGGGGCACTACGGTGCCGAGGAAGGGAAGATCGACGAGTTCAAGAAGGGCTTCGCCCATTTCGCGATTCACAACCATGTCCCGGTGCTGCCGGTGGCGCTATCCGGGACCCAGGACCTCTGGCTCCGAAAGAAGATCCTGGTGTTCATCGGGGAGCCCATCGAGCCCGAGGGCCACACCGTCGAGTCGCTGGTCGCCGAGGGGCACGCGCGGATGGAGCATCTGCTGCCGGCTTATCGGGCGCCGTGGGGGCCGAGGTTGCTCAGAAACTGGCTGACCCACCTCCTCTAGCAGCGGAGATCACGTAGTTCGCAAATAGCTGAGGACCGCGAGCACCCGCCGGTGATCATCCGGCTCGGACGCCAGCTCCAGCTTCTGGAAGATGTTGCTGATGTGGGTCTCGACCGTCTTCTGACCCAGAAAGAGCGTCTTCTCGATGGCCTTGTTGGAGCGTCCTTCGGCCATCAATTCGAGAACTTCGCGCTCACGCTCGGTCAAGGTCATCAGGGTGTCGGCGTTGCGCCGCCGCCGGAGCAGGTCCGCAACCACCTGCGGGTCGATGACAGTGCTTCCATGGCCCAGCCGCTGAAGCGCATCGCGGAGCTGATCGATGTCCGTGACCCGCTCTTTGAGCAGGTAGCCGACCATGTCGCCGCCGGTCTCCAGCAGCCGGACGGCGTACTGCGCCTCCAGGTACTGGGATAGCAGCAGCACCGCTACGCCGGGATACTGCTCGCGGATCTGCACCGCCGCGAGCAGCCCCTCGTTGCTGTAGGTCGGCGGCATGTGGATGTCCAGGATGACCGCGTCCGGGAGCCTTGCTTCGAGCGCCGCCATCAACTCATCGACATCACCGGCCTGAAAGGCGACGTCGAAACCCGACTCGACGAGCAGGCGGGACAAACCTTCTCGAAACAGCGCGGCATCGTCCGCCAGCCCTATCTGCACGGAAGCTCCGCCAGCAAGCGGGTGCCCTTCCCCGGGGGGCTGTCGACCTGGAGCCGGCCCTGCAGCGCTCCTACGCGGTCCATCAACCCGCGCAGGCCCGAGCCGTTGACGGCGGCGGCACCTCCCACGCCGTCGTCGCGCACCTCGACCAGTAGGGCGCCGTCCTCCTGCCAGACGGCCACCGTTGCCAATGACGCCCCGGCGTGCTTGGCAACGTTGGCCAGCGCCTCCGAGACGACAAAGTACGCCGCGGCCTCGACCGGCTGTTCGAACCTGCGCTGGGGTTGGCGTTCGATCGTCACCTTTACAGCTGACCGCTCGGCGAGCGACTCAAGCGCGGGTCCGAGGCCACCCTCGGTGAGGATAGGAGGCCGGATGCCGTGGGCGAGCTCGCGAAGCTCCCGCAGGGCGAGCCGGAGCTGCTCGTCTGCCGTATCGAAGGCCGCGCGGATGTCCGGGTCGCCGTTCCCCGCCTTTCTCTGCACTGCCTTCATCGCGAAGGAGAGCGCCAGCAACCGTTGCTGCGCGCCGTCGTGGAGGTCCCGCCCCAGCCTCCGCCGCTCGTCGTCACTGGCGGTCACGATGCGAGCCCGCGAGGCCTCCACCTCGGCCAGCTGCTGCTGCAGCTCAGCCGCCAGCTGCGCGTTCTCAACCGCGAGCTGGGCCGCCGACGCCACCGCCCGCACCAGGTCGGGATCGTCTCGCAGGAGTGGATCGTGAGTGATGGCGCCGATTGGCTGGCCGTCGCGCTCGAGCAGAGTCACGCCCCGGTCGATGCCGTCCGCCGGCAACGCAATCATCTGACCCTCGCTGTTGACGAAGCCTTTGGTTTGGGCCGACCACTCGAGCAGCTCTACCGACGGGTCGTGCAAGACCTTGGCCAGAGTGTCACGAAGCTCGTCCGGCCGACCGCGGTCGCCCAGCTCCACAACCAGGCGGCCGACCCCGGTTCGATCAAGGCGGGTCCGCAAGAGGCCGATCACCAGCCCTAGCGGCAGCGCCACGAAGACCAGTGGACTGATCGCGAAAAAGAGCTGATGGTGGGGGTACGGCAGCAAGAGCTCGCCAGCGCGGATACTGACGCCGACGACGAAGATCGGACCGATCGACCACACCACCGGGTCGAGCGAGCGACGGCCCAGGGCGCTCGCCGAAGACCAGCGCCACCCCAATCGGCCCACCACCGCGGCGGCACCTATCACCGTGATCAACTGAACGGCGCGGGTCGCCAGCAGCGCCAGACCGGGGTCCAAACGCGCCGCCACGAGGTCCGGCGGACATGTCTTGCAGTCGACCTGGCCCGGGCCACCAACCAGTGCGAGGGCTGTCTGGAGAACCAGTAACGTCATAGGTATGGCGACAACCAGGAGGCGGTCGATAGCGGTCTCCGCCCGCCCGGTGGGAAAAGTCAGAACGACCACCGCCATCGTCGCGATGAATACCGGGCCGGCGAGCACCACCAGGGTGAAGAAGAACCCGTCGGTGGGGTCGCCGCTGTAGAAGAGGTTGAAATCGGTCAGCTCCCATGCGAACCCGGCTATCAGCATCAGCGGCCCGATCCGGTTGTTGGGACGCGCCCTCCAGGCAACCAGGCCCGCCAGTAGGTAGGACCCTCCGATGACGCTGCGGGCGAGGGGGATCGCCGGACCGACGGCGGGCGCGTTGAGGACGAAGGAGACGAAGGTCATCGCGGGGATGCACACCGCCACGACCACCAACGCGAGGATGAATGGCTTGCGCATGGCCGTCGAATGATTGTGGGCGATCAACGCAGGCAAGGGCACCCCGAAATCGTGATGCATCGCTGGAGTTAGAGCTTCAGGGATAGCCCGGAGAACTAATCCGGGACCGCTGCCATCCCCCGGAAGACCCTTCTCGGCAGACTGCAAACACGGACCGACCGCGACCAATCCGGGTCCGCAGGAGGTGACCCCATGGCTCCCAACAATGCTGCCGCGCGCCCAAATTCGCTCGCCAATCGCATTCGGAACGGGGCTCCAGCCACCATCTGCCGCAGGGCTGTCGCAACCCTCGGTTTGATAGCCAGCGTTGGCGCGATCACGGCGCCGATCCTGCCGACCGCGCGACCGGCGCAACCGGGATCCTCGATGCTGCCGGCTGCCTACTCGGGGGCGAATATCCCCGTGTTGTTGATCCACGGCGCGGCGACCCCCGGCGGCGGAAACAGCACCATGGCGGCCGGCTGCGCAACGTCGGTGAAGACCCATACCTGGTTCGAGTTGGAAGCCGGCGGTGACGGCTGCGAGTGGGCCGCGCTCCGTCGCTTTCTCGACCAGCGCACCCTGAATGGCGCGCATTTCCAATCGATCACCGAGGGCTACTTCTACAACGACTCAAACATGGACGACTACATCGACTACTCGGGCGACCCTGGGCTCTGCTACGGAGCGCGCTACTACGGCGCCGGTAACGACGGCCAGCAGGCGGCTGCGGACGGACGGCCCTCACACAACGCCAATGCTGACATCCGCCACCTCAGCTACCAGCTGGCATGGCGGATCCACGATCGCTTTGGCGACCAACCGGTGTCGATCGTCGCCGATTCGATGGGCGGCCTGGTGGTACGCGGCATGCTCTACGGCGCCGGCGGGGGGCGCTACCCCGACCAGGATCCCAGCTGTGCATATCCTTCGGCTTTGAACGTCCCGACGGTGGTGACCCTATCGACGCCGAATGACGGCGCCGCCCCTGCCTACGCCGGCTGCCACCTGGCTCCCAATCCGCGAGAGTTCTGCCAGCTGGTCGGCAACGACCGACACAACGCTTTTCTATGGACGCTCGATCACACCGACGGTGGGCTCAATCCCCAGGGCGCCGGAGGCACAGACTGGACGGTCATGGGCTCCGCCAGTGATCCCATGGTGCCGCCCGCGTCCGCCATCCACCTGGGCAGCCGCTCAGGGCTGGTGCACCAGGTCGTCTTCTACAGCGCGTCGACCTCCTGCCATCCGCGTCTTGTCAATGGCTGCGCCTACCCTCATGGAGGCTTGAAGCAGGACACGAGGTCCTCACTGGATACCGTCGTCTGGGTAGGGTCGTCCCGTCGATCTGGAGCACCGCACCCCGGCGAGTGGATCTTCGAGGCCCTGAGCCGGGGCAATCGGGTCACCGGCGGATCGGCGACCGTGACCACGCCCTCTGATCCACGTCACTACGCGCTCTTAGCCCGCTGACGGGTATCCCCTTGCAGGCGCCGTCAGTATTGGTCGGTCAGGAGTTGGCGACCGTCTCCGCGTCCCTGGCGACGAAGCTGCCGGCGGACGCGAGCACAAGGCCGCCCAATACCCAGTAGGGCACCAGCGCTCCCAGGCCCCACCGCAGGCCGGCGCGGTCGGAGACGTTGATCACCCCGGGCGCAATCCAGAGCGCCCAAATGCCGACGACGGGGAACAATGACAGGACCAACCCAAACGACAGAGTCCTGACTCGAGGCGGAGAGACCAGCGCCTGGGTGGTGACAAACGGAGGGAAGAAGAGGCCGAGCGTGAAGTACGCCCCGAACGTCGCGACGGCGGCGACGCCGAGATTGGGGGCCAAAGCGAAGACGACGATCCAGGCCCCCACCGCGGCGACCGCCAGGCCCGCCAGCCGAAGCCCAAGCCCCGGCCGAGCGCGCATCCTGGCGCTGGTCAGGCGCGCCGCGACCACGATGCCCAACAGCTCGAAGACGAAGTCGGCCGACCCGATCGCTCCGCGGGCGAAAGCGCCGGCGCCGAGCTCCCGCTCCAGGTAGAGAGGTATCAGGAAGGCGATCGGTACGCTGCCGGCGCCCACCAGCATGGCGGCGATGCTCTGGCGCCGCAGGGTTGGGACCGCGAGCAGGGTTCGGAACGCCTGCAGAAAGGGCAGCGGCGGCTCGATCGGCGCGCCCGCCGCTGCCCTGAGGTGGTCTGTCCCGCCGCGACGGGGATTCCGCAGCCGCAACGCGATCAACGACAACAAGATGACGGGCCCGACCAGGACCGCGAACGCCGCCCGCCAGCCGGCCACAAACGCGACCCAGCCGGCGACGATGGGGCCGAGGATCAGGCCCACGTCGCGCGCTCCGCGGTGAAAGGCGAAGACCGCGGGGCGATCGTCCGGCCTGTAGTAGTCGGCCAGCAGGGAGTTGTGCACCGGCTCGTTGACCACCTGGCCCACCCCGTTGCCAAACCGAACCACAAACAGCAGCGCGACCGTCGAGACGATGCCCGTCAGGAACGAGAAGGCACCTGCCGCCAGGCCGCCGGCCACGACCAGCGCCGTTCGGGGCATCCGGTCCCCGAAGTGGCTGATCGGCACAGCCGCCAGCAGGACCAGGGAGGCGTTGATGATGACGATCAGGCCGAAGGTTTTGTCGGTGAGGTGAAATGCCCTTTCGATATCCGGCGCCAGGGTGTTGAAGGCCCCGGTGTCGAACTGGTCGAAGAAGTACAGTCCGAACAGGACCAGCAGCGGGAACGCGCTCACCCCGCCGGTAACGCGTGAAAGCGAACGTCGAGGAGCCAGGTCGCCGGTCGACGTTACGTCCAAGGCATCGCCAGTAACCTCAGGACCCGCGACGCCGACGTCCTGAGGTTGGATCATTTACCGAAGCAGTGCAGTTGCGTTCGGGCCGGCCCGTAGCCGGAGTACGGAGCCCATGGGTGGGCCTGGCCGTCGCTGCCCGCGCAGCTGACAAAGGCCCCCGCGGCGCCGTTCTGGCCGCTGATGGCCGAGGGGTTGTACCAGCCCTCGGGAGCGCCGGACAGCGAGGTGTAGTGACCCCGGCCGAATGACCAGGGGCCGAGGAAACCGCCTGGGACCGAAGCAGGCAGTGAGAAGAAGCCGTTGGCGAAGCTTGACGGGCTGAGACTCGGCCCCGCCGCTTGCAGCGCGTCGAAGAAGAGGATGGCGGCCTGGTAGGCGGCCGGGTAGAACTGGCCGTTCGGTTCCTGGCCGCCACTTGCCAGCTTGTAGACGTGGTAGGCCTCGGACTGCTGGTTGGGGGGATAGGTACCCTGGGGCGCCATGGCGTGGTTCCACTGCGTCTGGGAGTAGCCCTGGGCGAGCGAGTCGGCACCGCCGGTGAACAGCCATTCGGGGTGATACTGCTGCGCGTCGGCGCCGCGACCGAGGAAGGTCGGGACCACCGTGTCGCAGCCGCAGATGACGGTGGTGACGCCGGCCTGGTTCATCTGCGCCATCGCGCTCTGCGATTCGGCCGCCATGGTGGAGATGTCGAGGGCGTACTGGTACTCCTTGGCCACTGGGTAGCCGCAGGCCTGGAGGTTGGCCTTGATAGCGTTCCCCACCGTCTGGAAGTCGGGGTTGGTGGGGTAGACCAGCCCGAAGACGCGGGTTTTGATCTGCGACGTGGCATCGCCAGAGAAGATCGCCGGCAGCCCGCCCATGCGCTGGCAAACCAGCCCCGAGGCCCACTGGCCGAAATTGCTGACGTTGCCGCCCGCTGTATAGACGTAGGGGGCGTAGCTGTTGAAGAAGCTCTCGGACGCGGCCACACCGCCCACGGACAGGACGTGGTCATCGGCGAGGTACTGGGCGTACGGTGGCGTGGTCGAGACGTCGCTGCTGCTGATGTCCGCGAACGCGCCCATGCCCCGCGCCGTGTCGGCGTCTGCCTGGGCGCCGGCGAGGTCCTGGCTCTGGTATTCACGGACCCAGTCGCCCTGCCCCGTGAACTGCTTCAGCACAACGTGGCGGCCGTATAGCTCGAACTGCTTGTTGAAGAACCCGGCGTACGTCTGCAGGTCGTTGAAGTACTGGGTTTGGGCGGCGGTGTTGAGACCCGGCGACGCCGCCGCCACGGCTCCCGCCTCGCCGGAGTCCGAGATCCGGAAACTCACGGTGATAGTGGTCGGCGTGACGCCGTACGACGTCGCGCCACCGTTGTTGCCATGAAATGACGGCACACACATCGCCGAGTAGCCGGACCACGGCACCTGGCGCACACCCGGCGCGCAGTGCTGACCGCTGGCGGTCAGACCGGGCTGCCCCAAGCCACCGCCCTGCGCCGCCCCGCCCCCGACGGATCCTGGAGTCGCCCCCGCCGCGCCCGACGCGATCGCAGACGGAAGGTCGGTCGGAGAGGCGGCCACCGACGAGCCTGTCGCCGCCTGCGAGCCCTTCGCCTGCTGGACCGCCGGCACCAGCGCCACCACCAGGATGAGAACCAGCAGTGGCAGCGCGAAGGGCACGAAGCGCCGCGACAGCCGGGTCAGGTAGCGGCGGACCGCGACTTCGATCATCTGCTGGGTAGGGGTGGGATCGGCACTCATGGCGAACTCCTTCTACAGCGGCGAGGGCAGCGGCGTCGGCACCACCCCGCACAACGGGCCCAGGCTGCAGCTCGGTGATGGCTGTGGCGATGGGGACGGACTGGGCAGAGGAATTGGAGACGCATCCGGCAGCGGCGTGAAGGGCGTGAAGCTGGGCGACGGGAAGTCGAGGGGGGTCTGACCGGCGCCCGGGATGGGGGCGACCGGGCTCGGGCCGGGACTTGGCGCCGGCGAGGACGAGGCTCGACCTCGGTCCGGGCTGGACTGGGCGGCCGCGTCCAGGGGGGCTCGCACGGGGGAGTAGCTCGGCAGCAGCACCACCACCAGGACGAAACCCAACAGCCCGAGGCCGAGGGGCACGTATCGCAGGGCGACCTGTCGCAGATAGGCCCGCACGGCGGCGTCAACCTCGATCTGGTGAGCGGCGCTGAGCGCGGGCGGGGTCTCGCTCGGGTCCTGGCCGGCGGCCGGACGAATCGGGATCTTCATCAGCTCACGGCCTTGCCCGAGCGCGCGATCGTGACCGCCTCCTCGCCCAGGTACGAGGAGATCACCGCCGGATCCTTGAGGACCTGGTCGCTTGAGCCGCTGGCGATGACCTCGCCCAGGTGCAGGCAGAGCATGCGGTTGGCGATCGACGTCACCAGCGGCACATCATGCTCGATCACCACCATGCAGGTGCCGGTGGCCGCCCTGACGTTGAGCAGGACTTCGGCCAGCGCCTCGCTCTCCCGTTGGGCAATGCCCGACGACGGCTCGTCGAGGAGCAGGACCGAGGGGCGATGCGCCATCGCACAGGCCAGCTCGACGATCCGGCGCGTCCCGGTGGAGAGCTCGGAGATGAAGGCGTCGCGGTACCGGACCAGGCCCATGGTCTCGATCAGCTCGTCGACCCGGGCGGCGACCGCCAGCTCTGATCGCTCAACCGCCCCGAGGTGGAACATCGATGCCAGCGGATCCCGAACCTCCACCTCGCGCTCCAGGGCAGTGGCGATGGTCTCGGTGACCGTCAGCGAGGGGAAGAGGCGGGCGTCCTGGAAGAGCCGGCCCATACCCAATTCGGCGCGCTCCCAGGACGAGGTGCGCGTGATGTCGATGCCGTCCAGGACGATGTGGCCCGCGTCGGGCGCCAAAAAGCCGGAGCAGAGATCGAAGACGGTGGTCTTGCCGGCGCCGTTGGAACCGATGATGCCCAGCACCTCGCCGTCGTAGACGCTGAAGTCGACGTCGCTGACCGCCCGCACGCCGCCAAAGCTGCGACGCAGCCCGGCGACCTCGAGGCGTACCGCCGGCGCCATCGGTTCCGTAGCCGCCGCCCTGGAACGCACCTTGGCCGGGCGGGAGGAGCGGAGGAAGACCGATCGCAGCAGGTCGGGTCGATCTACCAGCTCGGCGGTCGGCCCGCTGAAGCGCACCTGGCCCTTCTCCATGAAGACCGCCCGCTGCCCCAGCGCGGTGGCGACGTTGACCGACTGCTCGACCACCACGATGGTGGTGCCCTGGCGGTTGAGCTCCCGAACGACATCCAGCAACGACGCCACCACGGTTGGCGCCAGCCCCAACGAGAGCTCGTCGATCAGCAGCAGCCGTGGGCGGCAGAGCAGCGCCTGGGCCAGCGTCAGCATCTGCTGCTCGCCGCCCGAGAGCAGCGACGCCTTCTCGTACAGGCGGCTCCGCAGCGCCGGGAACAGCTCGAAGATGCGGGCCTCGGTGGCCTCCAGGAATTCCGGCTCGTGACGCGCCAGCCATCCGCCCATGCGAAGGTTCTCGGCAACCGTGAGCGACCCGAAAACACCGCGTCCTCCGGGCACCGTGACCACCCCCGCCTTGACCCGGGCGACGGCGTCAAGACCCGAGATGTCGTGGCCCTCGAACTCGACCCGGCCCGACGCGGCCGGCATCAGTCCGGCGACAACTCGAAGCACGGTGGACTTGCCCGCGCCGTTGGTGCCTAGCAGGGCAACTATCTCGCCCTCCCCCACCTCGAGGTTGACATCGAAGAGCACCTGGATCTGGCCGTAGGAGGCATCGACCTCCTGGCAGGTCAGCAGCGGAGTGGTCTGGGGCGCGACGCGAAGAGGCGGCCTGACTGCCGGACCGGCGGCCTTGCTCTGGACCGCCTCTGGCTCGAAATCGGGGCGCTCAGCCAGGCTCGGGACACTGAGCCGGCGGAACGCGGCAACCGCGCGTAAGGCCCTATCCCTGAATCCGTAGACGACTTCCCCAAGTCCACCGGGCACCACCATCAGAAGTAGCAGCAAGCCGCCACCGGTGGCGAGCAGCTGGGCGGCGCCGTGCAGGAAGTACTGCGTGCTCTCGACGTAGAGAGCGCCCAGCAACGCGCCTGGGAGCGACGCCACGCCGCCGATGACAACCATCGTGAAGATGACCAAACTGCCGACGGGGTCGAAGCCCGAGAAGGGCATGCCGCGCAGCCCGACCGCGTAGAGGCCGCCGGCGAATCCCGCCAGGGCGCCAGAGAAGGCGAACGCGGTCAGCTTGACCCGTACTCCGTCGATAGAGAACGCGGCGGCGCCCCGCTCGTTGTCGCGAACGGCCAGCAGCACCCGACCGGCGCGGCTGTTGCGGTAGTTGTGCGCCAGCCAGACCGCCACCGCCAGGCCGGCCAGGCAGAGGTAGTAGAAGACCAGCCGCTGGTCGAGGTCCAGTCGCTGCAGCAGGATGGGGCGGGCGATCCGCTCCGGGGTCAGGATCGGGAAGTACGCGGAGTTGAGCAGGAAGGTGGCCACCGGGACGCCGAAGGCAAGCGTGGTCACCGCCAGGAACGGTCCCGGGATTCTCAGCGCCGGGATGCCGATCAGGGCCGCGGTCACCGCGCCCACGGTCGCGGAGGCCAGCAGCGCCACGAAGAGGTCCGCATGCGCGTGGACGAGCAGGCTGGCGGTGGTGGCGGCGCCTACGCCGGCGAACCCGAACTGCCCCAGGCTGATCTGGCCGGCCCACCCGGTGAGTACGACCAGCGACACCGCCAGGATCCCGTAGATGGCGATGAACGCCCACAAGGTGAGGGTTGCCCCGGAGAGCCGCAGCGGCAGAACGACCAGCACCGCAGCCAGCGCCAGCACGCCGGCGAGCTTGGCGTAGCGCACCTCGGGCAGGCCGCGCATTATCTCCGGAATCGGCCGGACCTCACGGACGGCCACGTATCCGCCGAGGCCGCTGTCGTCGACGCGGGTGTAGTGGCGGCGCTGCAAGAGCAGTGCCGCCAGCACCAGGACGAACAGCCCCACATCCACGGTTGAGGAGCGGGGGTAGCTCCAGAAAACCGCCTGCTCGAAGACGCCGATGCCGAGCGCCGCGGCGAAGGTCACCGGCAGGCTCGTCATCCGCCCGATCACCGCGGCGGTAAGCGGAGCGAGCAGCGCGATCGGCCCGGAGGCGACTCCAACGGTGGGGCCGAGGATCGGTGCCGAGAGCATCGCGCCGATGCCCGAGAGGCCGGCGGCGAGCATCCAGGTGACTCGCGACAGCCTCCGCACCGGGATGCCGAGAAGGAGCGCCCGCTCCTGCGAGTCGGCGGCGGCCCGCACCGCCGTGCCGGTATCGCTGCGACCCAGGAACCAGGCCAGGCCGCCGATGACGAGCGGGACCGCGACCAGGGCAACGATGTGGTCGCCGCCGAACACCAGCGGGCCGACGCGGAAGGTGAACGCGAACGGCGTTGTGAATGTGGACAGCGGTCGCAGGTGCGCGAACAGCGTCGGCAGCACGATCTCGATCGCGCCCAGGATCTGGGCGACCCCGATGGTGGCGACGGTGAAGATCAGCCTGGGGGCGGTGAAGAACCGGCGGACCACAGTGGCGTCGATCAGCCAGCCGGTGGCGACGGCGGTGAGCAGACCGGCGGGAAGGGCGATGAAATAGCTCAGGTGCCACCCCGTGACCATCACCACCGCGACCGTGACCGCCAGGCCGCCGATCTCGGCGTGGGCGAAGTTGACCACCCGCGAGGCCCGGTAGACGAGAACCAGCCCGATCGCGCTCACCGCCGTCAGCGAGCCAAGGACGAGGCCCAGCAGGACAACACCGAATGGGAGTCCGTTGGGCAGCAGCCGCCCGGCCACGGCCCAGGCCGCCAGCAGCCCCGCGATCGCGGTAGCCCACCGGGCCAGTTCGCTCCGCTGAAGCGTGGTCATGCTCACGGTCTACACGCCCGTCCCAAAGGCCACCCCGATTCCAAGATTTTGCCTATCGTTTGATCGGCGGTAGCGACTACGCCACCCATCGTTTGCCGTTCGTGTATTACGATTGGGGCATTATACTCGCGACTCGAGGTAGAAGTGCAAGACCGATCGCTTGATAGGCAACCGCTACTCCAACCCAGGCCGGAGGGTACCGACGATTCAACCCTGCCGCCGACTCCGGAGGCCACCCCGACCAAGCGACGGATCCTGCTGGCCGGACTCAAGCTGTTCGCTGAGCGCGGTTACCACGCCACCTCGATCCGGGACATCGCTGCCGGTGCCGGGGTCCAGTCGGCGAGCCTCTACTCTCATTTCGCCTCCAAGGAGGCGATCCTCGCGGAGCTGGTGCTGATCGGTCACGACGAGCACCACCGCGACCTGCTGTCGGCGCTGCTTGGTTCGGGCGTGGAGCCGCGCCAGCAGCTGGTAGCCCTGGTGGGGGCGCACGTCCGCGGCCACTGCCGCTACCCCACCCTGGCGGTGGTCGCAAACCATGAGATGGCCCAGCTGTCGGAGGAGGCGCTGGCTCCCGCCGCGGCGATAAGGCGACATTCCGAGGCAATCCTGCTGGAGCTTCTGACTCGCGGCGAGCAGCAGGGCGCCTTCCGATTGGTCCAGCTGGACGCCACCCGGGTCGCGATCGCCACCATGGGCTCCAGCGTCGCCACCTGGTACCCGACCTACCGCGACCTCTTCACCCCCGACCAGCTGGCCGACGCCTACGCCACCCTCGCCCTCCGCATGGTGGGTGCGGACGAGGCCGTCTCCTGATGGCTCAGGTTGAGGGAAACGCGTGCCGCTGGTAAACAGCCAGGGGGCGCAGATCTGCTGGACCGAGGAGGGCTCCGGTGACCCCATCCTGCTGGTCATGGGGCACATCTACGCCAAGGAGATGTGGCATCGAACGGTGCCCGCCCTGGCCGGGCGGTACCGCGTCATCAGCTTCGACAACCGCGGCGTCGGTGGCACGATCGCCCCACCGGAGCCGTTCTCGATCGCGACGATGGCGCTCGATGCCCTCGCTGTGCTGGACGCCGCCGGCGTCGAGAAGGCTCACGTCTTCGGGGTCTCGATGGGCGGGTTGATCGCCCAGGAGCTGGCCATCAGCCATCCGGGTCGGGTTCGCTCGCTGATCCTGGGGTGCACCGGAGCGCCCTCCGCCGAGACCGCCCCCAGCTCTCGATGGGCTTCGCTCAAGTACCGAATCCCGCTGCGGCTGGCCAGCCGCCTCACCGCCCCGCTGATGTACGGCAAGGGCACACCCAAGGAGAAGATCGAGGCCGACCTGGCCATCATCGCCTCCACCAGGGTCTCCAGCAGCGGCCTGGCGCAGCAGTCGCGCGCGGTCTCGGACTACCGGTCGCTTGACCGTGTCGCCGCGATCGCGGTGCCGACTTTGGTGATCCACGGCACCGACGACAAGGTCGTCTCCATCGACCGCGGACGCGAGCTGGCCGAGCGGATCGAGGGCGCCAGGTTCGTGGCCCTTCCCGGCGCCGGCCACAACTTCTCGGCCGAAGCCACAGAGGCGACCAATGCCCTCGTCCTCGAGTTCGTCGACCAGGTGAGCCGGGCAGCGGCCGTGCCGGGAACGGTGTTATGAGCGAGGCGTTCGACGTCATCGTGGTCGGCGCCGGCAGCGCCGGAGCGGTGCTGGCGGCACGCCTCTCCGAGGACCCGTCGCGCCGCGTGTTGCTGCTGGAGGCGGGCGCCGATTACCGCAGCGCCGACACGCCCGAGGCGCTGCAGAGCCTCAACCCCTACAAGGTGCTGGCGAACCCCGAGGTCGGCAACAAGTACATGTACCCGAACCTCACCGCGGCACGCTCGGCCGTCCAGGCCCAACTCCCCTACTGGCGCGGGCGCGGCATCGGCGGCAGCTCGGCCATCAACGCGCTCTTTGCGGTGCGCCCGGTACCGGAGGATTTCGACGGCTGGGCGGACCAGGGCTGCGACGGTTGGGCCTTCGACTCCGTGCTGCCGCTGCTGAAGGGACTCGAAACAGACATCGATTTCCCCGACTCCAAGTTCCACGGCGACGCGGGACCGATCCCAATCCGCCGTCCTACGGACTACATGTTCGGCCCGGTGGACAAGGCCATTCGCGCCGCCGCCGGGGCCTTGGGCCACGCCTGGGCGCCGGATCACAATGCGCCCGACTCCACCGGGCTGTCGCCCTATGCCTTCAATGCCCGCGATGGGCGGCGGGTCTCGGTCAACGACGGCTACCTGGAGCCGGCGCGCTCGCGGCCCAACCTCGTCATCCGCGGTGACGCCCTGGTCGACCGCGTCCTCTTCGACGGCACCCGCGCCGTCGGGATCCGGATGATCGGCGAGACGGGTCCGGTGGATATCGGCGCCGCCGAGGTGGTGCTCTCCGCCGGCGCTGTGCACACCCCCACCATCCTGATGCGGTCCGGGATCGGGCCCTCGTCGGTGCTCAAGGAGGTGGGTCGCGACGTTCTCGCCGACCTCCCGGTGGGTGAAAACCTGCAGGAGCATCCCGCCGTCGGGCTCGCCATCGTGCTCGATGGTGACGCCGCCACGGCCACCAACACGCGGCACAGCTGCCTCTGCCTACGGATCAGCTCGGGCATCGGCGACGACCGCAACGACCTGATGTTCGCGGGCTTCAACGAGGTCGGCCTCTCCCCCGGGCTGGGAGCGCTGATCGGATGGGTCAACCAGGTGGAGTCGACCGGCTACCTGCGGATCAAGAGCCTCGACCCAACCAGCGACCCGCTGATCGAGCTGGGAATGCTCCAAAGCGAACGCGACCGGCAGCGGCTGCGTCGGGTTGTGGGCGAGCTCCGCGGTTTCGCCACTCAACCCGCGGTTGGCGGGATCTCCAAAGCCGTCGGCCTCGGCCTGGGCATGCTACCGGTGGACGCGAAGCTGTCCGATGCTGAGCTCGATGCGTTCATGCTGGCCAACGTGCTCGACACGCAGCACTCCACCGGTACCTGCCGGATGGGGGCGCCGGACGACCCTCGGAGTGTCGTCGACGCCGACGGTCGCGTGCTCGGTCTCGACTCGCTGAGGGTCGCTGACGCCAGCATCCTGCCGACGGTGCCTCGAGCCAACACCCATCTGGCCGCTGTCGTGGTCGGCGAGAAGATCGCCGCGACGATGCGGGCGGCGTCGCCGTCCTGACCGACCCGGGCGGACCCCCGCTGACCACCGCGCCGGCGCCTGGGGCATCGTCGGTCAACACTGTCGCCGGGGGATCGGCCACGGCCCTGCACCTGGTGATGCGCGACGGCGTCCGGATCGCCATTGATGTCTGGCTCCCCCACGACATCCCCGCCGTCGGGCTTCCGACCGCCATCCGCGGTACGCGCTACTGGCGCCGCGCCCTCGAGGACGGGCTGCGCGACCTCGCGCACCAGAAGGAAGCGGAGCGCTTCATCGCCGCCGGCATGGCGCTGGTGACGGTGGATGCTCGGGGAACCGGCGCTTCTTTCGGGACATGGGGGGGAGCGTGGTCGGTCGATGAGGTCGAGGACCTCGGCGAGGTCGTCGACTGGATCGTCAAACAGCCCTGGTCGGACGGCACGGTGGGAGCCTTCGGGACGTCATACGACGGGACCACCGCTCACCTGGTAGCGGCCACGGGGCGCGACGCGGTCAAGGCGGTCATCCCGCGCTTCTCGTCATTCGACGCGCTGCGACATATCGCCTGCCCCGGGGGAGTGCCCCTGGACTGGTTCCTGTACAACTGGGACCTCGCCAACCACTGGCTCGACGGCCACGCCGTCCCCGGCATACCCCTGGCCCGCCCCGCCGGCGGGCGCGTCAAACCGGTGGACGCGGACGCGGACGGAAGCCTGCTGGTGGCGGCGCAGGCGGAGCACGCCGCCAACGTGGACCTCTCCGCGATGTCCGCCGCGGCGATCGCCGACGAGGACATGACCGTCGGCGCCCGCCTGCTCAGCGAGGTCTCTCCGTCTGGGCGTCTCGCCGAGATCGAGGCCTCTGGGATCCCGCTCTACCTGTGGACCGGCTGGTTCGACGGAGCCTACTCCGCCTCCGCCCTGGCCCAGATGGAGACCGGGAGCAACCCCGTTCAGGTGATCATCGGCCCCTGGTGCCACGGCGCCGCGACTCCGATGCTGGGCAGTCCATATGCGCCCGACGCACCCATGTCACCGACCGTCGAGGAGCAGTTCGAGATGATGATCGGCTTCCTCTTGCGGCACCAGCGCGGCGACAAGATACCGGCCCCCCAGCCCTCTCGACTTCGCTATTACACCCTCGGCGAAGAAGCCTGGCACGACGCCGACAGCTGGCCGCCGGCAGGTGTCACCGAACAGACCTGGTACCTCGGGGATGAAGGCGCGCTGGCCCGAAAAGCCCCCGAGGACGAACAGGGACGCGACCGTTACGAGGTCGACTTCGAGGCCACCAGCGGGACGGAGACCCGCTGGCACTCCCTGATCGGCGGACCGCCGGTGGTGTATCCCGACCGCGCCAGCCGCGATGAGCGCCTGCTGACCTATACCAGCGCTCCGCTGGATCGGGACCTGGAGGTGACGGGTACTCCCGCGATCACGCTGCACGTCACGTCCACCCACGAGGACGGCAACTTCATCGTCTATCTGGAGGAGGTGGCTCCAAGCGGCACCGTCACCTACCTCACCGAGGGAATGCTTCGCGCGATCCATAGAAAGGTCAGCACCGATCCACCCTACGAGGTGTTCGGGCCATACCACTCGATCAGTCGTGAGGACATCGAACCGCTGGTCCCAGGAATCCTGACCGAGCTCAGGTTCACCCTCTTCCCGATCTCGGTGCTGATCCGCCGCGGCCACCGCCTCCGCATCGCCATCGCCGGGCACGACAACGAGGTCTTCCGCAGAGTTCCCGACACCGGCCTGCCGGTGATCACGATCGAGCGCTCAGTGGCGCGCGCGTCGTGCCTCACCCTCCCGGTGATGGACGTTAGGGTGTTCCGGGAACGACGCCGGACCTGAAAGGACTCAGCTCAGGCTGAAGGGTGGGTACTGGTCCGTCACCAGCGCAAAGGCGTAGGCAGTGACACGCGTCCCCCACCGCAGGACCCCGACGACGTAGTCGAAAAGTCCCCGGGGATACCGACCGGTGACGAGAATGGCGACCCAAGCAACGATCACGACGATCACTGCGGCTATCCCCAGGAACACAAGGACGACGTAATGCGGAATCGCCAGAAACCACTTGACAAGGGGCAGCCACCGGTTCAGGTCATGAGCATCGGGATATGCGAAGTCCAGGTGGACCGCCTGCTCCTCATCGGTTGAGGGGTAGTGGTCGTCGAGCAACGCCAGGTACACCGTGACACGGTTGGTAAATCGAAGCAGGTTGAGGTTCCAGTCGAACCACCACCGCGGATATTTCTGCCGGAACACGATCATCAGCAAGACGGGGAGGAAGAGAACCCCCGAGCCGCCGGCCACCATATAGGTAGTGGCGTGGCCACCGGTGCTCTCAAAGGAGCCCCCGGACAGAGCACCGATCACGACCAGGATCGGGATCGCCACGAATATGCGGAGGGCTGTGGTCAGCCGGTTGAGCGGCCGGTCCGGATAGTCGACGTCAAACCCTACGGGGTACGTGGATTCCATGTCTTCACCTCTCATGCGCTGGATCGATACCTAGTCTGATCTCCGCGCCGTCCGGCGCAAGGCCCGTCGGGCCCTGGCGTTATGTGCTGGAAAGCCGGCATGAAAAAAGGGGCCACCCGTAGGCGGCCCCGTTACGCCGGTGCTGTTACCGGTCGCGGCCCCCGACTCCGGCCGTCTCCTGGACCCGCCGCGAGGTAACCTCTGGGTCGATCTCGGGCGGCACGCCGTCCTTGAACTCCGACATGCCGTAGCGGCCCATGATCTGGTGGGCCTCGATCTCGCGACCCGGGGCCCGGACGGTGACCAGGACGTGGCCCGCCTCGAACTCACGGTTGTAGTGCTCGGCCTCGTCCTTGCTGACTCCGATACCTGTCAGCGCCCCGGCGATGCCACCGGTTGCGCCACCGGCGATTGCTCCCAGCACGATGCTGCCGAGAATCCCGGCCCCGATCACAGGACCTACGCCAGGGAGCACGAACGCTACAGCAGCGCCCAGGACACCGCCCTCGACCAGGCCGGCGGTCACACCCGCGGTTGCGCCCTTGCCGTGGTCGCGAACCTGCTGGACGCCGTCCTTCTCGCCCTTGCGCAGGACGCCGATGTGATCCTGGGTGAACCCGGCCTGCTCCAGCGCGCCAACGGCCCGTCCTGCGTCGCCCTGGTCACGGAAGGCGCCGACAACGGTTCCTTTCATCTCGGTGCTGCCCATCACGATTGCCTCCTTCGGCCCCCAAAGTCGTCCGAAAGGGCCTCTGATCCAACCGTAAAACGTGGTACTGGTGATATCAACGTTTATGCAACTTGTTACTTCAACCAGATGCGCGATGGGCGCATCGATCAGTCAGCCGCAGCTCCAGGCTCCGATCGTCTTGAGTCCGAGCACACTGGCCTCGGCCCCGTCGTAGACCAGGCCCGCGCGCACCGCGCCCGATTTCTGGCCGGGGTCGACCCGGAGCCAGCCTCCCGCGGACTTCCACAACGCTCCCGAGCTGGATTCGCGCAAGGCGACTTTGGCGACCCCGTCGACGGCGCCAAGACCTGCGCTTGGCCAGGGCGCCAGCGGATAGGTGTCTGGACCGTGATACCCCCCATCCACCTCGACGTACAAAAGGTAGGCATGGCGGCTGTCTCGCAGATACGCGAGCCCCTTGAAGACACCCGGTTTCGAAACATCACACAGGTCAGTGTCCTTGCCCAAAGAGTCGGCGCACCCGGTGAAAGAGAGGCTCAGCTCCAACTGCTGCACCGAACAGGATGGCGCCGGAGGCGGTGATGGGGCGGATACGGCCGCCGCCGCCTTAGGGGGAGAGAATGCACCCCTGAGACGAGCACCCGGATCGCCACTGGCGAGCCACAAGACGACGACCGCGGCAACCGCCAGGACGGCGACCTGGATCCAGCCGTTTCGTAGGTTCGCCGGCTCTACCTGGTCAACAACGGGCATCGACCCATGATGCGCCGTCGAGGACGTCAGCCAGGGGAATCCAACACGTCTCGAACCTTGTCCAGCAGCTGGGCTCCGGCGAACGGCTTCTCCAACAACGCGACGCCCTCGCCCAGAGTCCCCTGGCTGTCAAGCACGGACCGGGCGTAACCCGAGACGTAGAGGACGCGTATCCCTGGACTCAGCTCCTGGGCTCGCCGGGCGACCTCGCTCCCAAGCATCTCGGGCATGATCACATCGGTGATCAGCAGATGGACCTCGCCCGTTCGCCGGGCCACCAGGTCCAGGGCCTCAGATCCTCGGGCGGCTGCGAGAACGGTGTAGCCGTTTCGCTCCAGGAGCCGCCGGGTGACCTCACGCAGCGCCTCTTCGTCCTCGACGACGAGGATCGTCTCAAGGCCACGGGTCTCTCGCGGGGCGTGCGCCCGTACCGTCGCCGCAACGGCATCGCCGGTGGCGGGCAGGAGCGCGGTGATGGTGGTGCCACGCCCCGGCTCCGAATAGATTTGGACGCGGCCTCCGGCCTGGGTGACGATCCCGTACACGGTGGCCAGGCCAAGCCCGGTCCCGGAGCCCTTGGGTTTGGTCGTGAAGAAGGGGTCGAAGGCCTGCTGGACCACCTTCTCGTCCATACCGGCTCCTGTGTCACTGACTCGCAGCCGCACCGCGGGTCCGAGCGGCGCACCCGGCCTCGATGACGCGTAAGCCTCGTCGACATCGATGTTGTCAGTATCGATCCGGAGGTTACCGCCTGAGGGCATGGCGTCGCGAGCATTCACCGCCAGGTTCACGAGCACCTGTTCCAGCTGCCCGGAGTCCATCTTCACCAGCGACAAGCGGGCAGTGAGCGCCAATTGCAGGTCGATGTGCTCCCCGATTGTTCGTCGCAACAGCGGCTCCAAGCCGGTCACGACATCGTTGATGTTGAGCACCTCCGGACGTGCCACATCCTGGCGGGCGAATGCCAGCAGTTGCTGCACCAGCCGCCTCGCCCTCTCGGCGGCAGCCTCGATCTGAGCGACGTCATCCCTCACCTGCCCCCACCGCGAGGGGTCTTCGACCGCGGCCGGGACGAGCACCTCCTCGGCGAAAGCGGCGAAGTTGAGCATCACGCCAAGCAGGTTGTTGAAGTCGTGAGCCACACCGCCCGCCAGCTGGCCCAGGCTCTCCATCCGCTGGCTCAACCGCAGCTGCCGCTCGATCCTCTCGCGATCGGTGACATCCTCGGCGATCACGATCCGCGCATCGCTGCCAGCGAAGGCGACGGTATGAGACGTGATCCGGACGTCGATAACGGTGCCGTCTTTCTTGAGGTGACGCCACGGCCCCGAATCCTGGATTGGCTCATGCCTGTCTTCGGCCACACTTTCCAGCAGCCTGGGCACATCCTCGGGTGGCCTGATATCGGTGAGGCGCATGTTCTTGAACTCATCGCGAGAGTAGCCATAGCTGGCGACCGCCGCGTCGTTGACCTCCAGGAATTGGAGTGTCCCCAGGTCGTAGACCCACATCGGGCGCGGATGGTTGGCGAACATTTCCCGGAAGCTGGCTTCACTCTGGCGCAGGGCCAGCTCGGCTTCCCGCCGCCGTGTCACGTCGGTGAAGGTGACTATCACACCCCGGATGCTGCCCTCGACAAATATCGGGTTGGCGCCGTATTCGACCGGGACCGATGTGCCGTCCTTTCGCCACAGCACCTCGTCGTCCAAACGAGCGGGCAGGCCGGTGCGGGTGGCGACGGTGATAGGGCAATCCTCAGGGTTGTAGGGCGTTCCATCCTCGTGGTGGTGGTGGATCAGGATGTGCAAGTCCCGCCCGATCATCTCCTCGGAGGTGAACCCCAGGATCTCTTGTGCCACTCGGTTTACGAACAGGCAGCGGCCCGCGTTGTCGACGCCGTAGATCCCCTCCCCCACCGACTCCAGCAACAGAGACGCCTGTCGACCTGCGTCCTCGAGCTCTCTCTCGAGACGCGCCCGGTCACTCAGGTCCTCGATCATCACTACCCTTGCGGGCCGGCCCTTGAAGACAACTTCGTGGGAGCTGCTGCCCACGTCGAGGACCGTGCCGTCCTTTTTCCGGTGGCGCCAGGGACCGGCGCGCCAGGACACCCCCAGATTTGGCACCCGCGCGGCCAGCGTCTCCTCGGATTCGAACGGATGGATATCGGGAATCGTGAGGTCGCGAAACTCTGCTGCGGGATAGCCGTACAGAGCGACCGCGGCGTCGTTGACGTCGAGAATTCTCATCGTCTCCGGCTCGTACACCAGCAACGGCTGGGGGTGACTCTCGAACATCAGCCGGTAGTCTTCCTCGGCCTGCACCCTGACCGCCGTTTCGACCGCGAGCTCCTCGTCCTGGCTGGAGATGATCGCCTCCTTGGTCTCCACGAATGCCTCGGCGATGAGCGCAATCGTCCGGGTCAGGAACTCCGTCATTCCCGCGTAGGCTGCTGCCAGCCGGTCGATGTCCGCGCCATAGGCTTCGATCAGGTAAGGCCGGATCACGTGCTGCAGGCCGATGACAACCTGGTACCAGCCCTCGACCAGGAGTCCGCGGTGGGCATAGCTCGAGCCACGCGCTCGTTGGAGGTCCTCGTACTCGGTCCAGTCGTCGTCAGAGAGCGCTCGCCCCATCGCCTGACGGAGCGCCGCCAGGATTGGATCTTCATACGCGGGAGGGATCTCCCCGACGACGGCGCGACCCGCCTCTGACTCTTCGGCGGCCGCCCGTTGCGCACTCATGATCTCGGCGAAGTGAGCATCCAGGACGGCCCAGAACGCCCTCAGGCCCTCCAGCTCGCGATCGCGCGCTCCCGCCGCAACCCCATCGCTGGGTGTCTGCGGGCGCGGCGGCCTGCGCATTGGTCCGGTGTCCTTCTTCGTTTCCGCTTCCCCCCGAGCGGTAGATGGCCGCTTTGCCAGTCTACGGGGGCTCGGGGCTCCGCGCAATAGCGAAACGGGGCTGACGCCCCCTCGCCGGCCGGTTCGCAATCTCATCGTCCGCCCGCGCCGCGGCCGCCTCAATGACTTTGGTCGTTGTGGCGCGGGCTGTACATTCGAGCCGGGAGTGGCCGGCCAGGGCCTTGGCGCGGATTAACCGCGGGGAGGGTTGTCCAAGGTAGACCCCGGCGAACGCTCCTAGGCTGCCATCTCGGCGCTGACCGCTTCGGTTGTGACTCGTGACGGCTGCCAGCTGCTGGCGGCGCGCATGATGCGCATGAATCCCGTCGGGCCCAGTACGCTCGCCGCGCTCAACACGCCGCCCATCATTGCGCCGGCGACACCCGGCGATCCGACATCCGATCCCGTCAGCAGCAGTCCGCGCACTGGAGTCCTGACGCCGAGCCAGCGCGCCCGTAGCCGCTCCGGCGTGACCGCGAGGCCGTAGCACCCGCCGGACCGGGTGCCCGTGAAATGAGCCAGGCTAAGCGGGCTGGCCAGTTCGCTGAATACGACGCTGTCGCGCAGTCCAGGGACGTGGCGGTCGGCGAGGCTGAGGAGGTCGTCGCCGATCTTTTGCTTTAGGGCTTCGTATTCGTCGCCGCGGTGCTTCCAGCCCAGCTGCGACCAGCGCGTAAATTGGCCGGTGTCCACCAGCGTGATGATCTCGGCGGTGTGGGCTCGGGCGCGCGGGTCCTTGACCGACGGGAAGACCACGAAGCAGCCTGCAGGCCAAGTCCCATCGAGGTCGTTCCGCCCCTCGAAGGCGGCGTCGTGGTCGTAGACCGACGCGATCCATAGGTTCTCGCCGCGTATGCCCAGCTCCCGCGGATCCCGGTCCAGGCCGAGGAAGAGCTGCACCGCGCTGACCGATTGGGGCAGCTCCGCGACCAGCTCGCTCTCGCGCAGGCGGAGGGCTGCCGGGAGTAGGCGCGTGTACGTCATGTCGGCGCCGGCGTCGGAGATGACCAGAGGCGCGCGCACGGTACGGAAGGTGTGCCGCGTGCCCTGGCCGAGCTTGACCCGGACGCCGGTCGCGCGCCCCCGCTCCACCAGGATCTCCTCGACCTCGGCGTTGACAACGCAGGCGCCACCGGCAGCCTCGATGACCGGCGCAGCGGATGCCGCGATCGAGCCTCCACCGCCAACGGGGTACCAGGCGCCGCGAAGGTAGTGGTCGACGATCAGTGCATGGACCGCGAAGGGACTACGCGATGGCGGCAGCCCGTAGTCGCCCCATTGCGAGGCCAGCAGGGCGCGTAGTTTGCCGTCTCGGAAGTGCTTCGCAAGGTAGTCTGCGGTCAGCGTCAGGGCCAGCTTGCGACCCCGGAGCTCGAGCAGCCGCCCGACCGGCGCCGGCATGATCTTCGCCGCCATGTGCCGCTGGTACCAGCCGGCCGCCGCCTTGACATCGGTGAAATACCGGGCAATCGCCCCGGCCTCGGATGGGAAGGCTGCCTGGAGGTCGGCGATATACCGCCGCCGGTCGCTGTCCACGGTGAACTCGAAGTCCGGGTAGACGAAACGTTCGAATTTGGCCGGCATCGGCGCCCAGTCGACGCCACCCTCGGTGACCAGATCGAAGACGGATCGGAGGGGGCTGCCAGGATTCATCTGACCGACGTAGTGAAGGCCCGGGTCCCAGCTAAACCGCTTGCGCTGGAAGCTGTGCGTGAAACCGCCGAGCTTGAAATGGCGCTCCAGGACGAGGACGCGCTTTCGGGCCAGGCGACTCAGCAGGCTGGCCGAGGTCAAACCACCGATTCCCGACCCGATGACGATTACGTCGTAACTGTCAGCAATTTCCATTTCGAGGCCCTCCGAGTCCCCTTCGACTGATCTTTACACTGTTAGGATAGGTTTATTATGTTGACAGTGTCAAGTTCCCCTCGCGGCTACCACCACGGCGACCTCCGGCGGGCCCTCATGGATGCCGGCATCGAGATCCTCGGCGAACATGGAGTGGATGGTCTAAGCCTGCGGGAAGTCGCTCGACGCGCCGGGGTCAGCCAGGCCGCCCCCTATCACCATTTCGCCGACAAGGGATCGCTCCTGAGCGCTATCGCGGAGCAGGGTTACCTGGAGCTGGCGGAGGCCCTCCGCGCCGGCGCCAGTCACGCAGGTGGTACCGCGCTCCAGCGTTTCCACGGCATGGGAGTCGCCTATGTGCGATTCGCCGTCGAGCACCCCGGAATGTTCCGCCTGCTGTTCCGTCCGGAGATGCTTGCGACAGCGAGCCCTGCCGGGACTTTCGCCGCCACCGCGTCCTACCGGGTTCTAGAGGAGGTGCTGGTCGCAGCCATCGCCGAAGGCAGCGTCACCGGTCCGCGGGATGACGTAGCGCTGGCAGCATGGTGCGCGGTGCACGGTGCGGCCATCCTCTACGTCGATGGGCCGCTTGGCGCTGACGAGAGAACGTGGGAGGACATTGCCAACACCGTGACCGTGATCCTGGGTTTGGGGTTCGTGCCGCGAGCGTAAGGGCTCCGAATCTGGTGGCCCCGGGAGGACTCGAACCTCCGCACATGGTTTAGGAAACCACCGCTCTATCCCCTGAGCTACGAGGCCACGGCTCAGAGCCTAAGGGTAGCTGGGCCCTGAAGCCGCTGAGCAGCGCTTCGACCGCCAATTCCCAGCGTCTGTCCCTCGATGCCTTCGAGGAGCCCAGCCATCCCGCAGTCTCTTGTCTTGATAAGCCTTGAGCCAGCGCCAGGAGGACGTGCGCGATATCCGTCTCGTTGCCTGCCAATACTCCAGCATCGATACAGCGGCGAACGCTCCTGACGATCAGTTGCCGTACTTGGTCCCCGGCTCGGCGCTCTGCAGGTCCTGGATCGAAGTCCGCGAACGGTCGCGAGAACATGAGCTCCGCCAAGACCGGGTTGTCCCCGACGAAGGCGCGGAGCGTCTGCATGATGCCGACAAGCTGCAGGTGTGGATCTTCCTGCTGCCCCAAATTCTCGAGTCGTCGGCGCAGGGCGCGGAAGCCTTCAAAAAAGACATCACGGACCAATCCCGTCTTGTCGCCGAAGAGCTCATAGACCGCTGGGGTTGAGGTATCGGCCTGCTGCGCGATGTTGCGCGTCGTGAACTTGTCGACGCCGTCAGCGGCGAGCATATCCATCGCAGCCCGAAGGACGCGCTCGCGCATTTCGGGAGTACGCTGCTTTGCCCTAGGCACGGCTGGATGATATCGGGTCGTTGTCACGGTTCAAACGGTTATCCATAGGAACCGTCCACTCAGCCAAACGGCAGTGCCTTGATCTTGAAGTTTCTCGTCGTGGCGAGCACGGTGCCGCACAGAACCTCGGTGCCGTCGAGCACGCCGTAAACATCCGCCGCGCCAATCGAATTGGTGCGGCCGTCCTGCAGCACGCGCCCCCTGGCCAGCAATTTCTCACCCCTGGCGATGCCGGTCATCTTGACGGTGAAATCAAGGGTCGCCAGCGCCCAGCCTTTCGGCATCAGAGTGAGGCACGATGCGGCGGCGGCGACGTCGCCTGCCGTCCCCACCACGGACGCCGGGAAGAGATTGGGCGGCCCAGAGAATCGTTCGTCGAAGGGCAGCTCGATTGTTACAGAGCCCGGCGCCAGAGATGCCACGCTGATTGAGAATTCGCGAACGAACGCCAGGTCGAAAAGGAAGGCTCTGACTTCGGAAGCATCAAGAAGCTTGTCAGCGTCCGGCAAATGTCATGCCTGCCAGGCGGGATATGCCGCCCAGTCGGACTCGATCGCTTCATGAATCGCCCCTATCGCCGTCGCCCGTGTCCGTCGCTTTGTGGCCGCGTGCGACGCCAGATCGAGCTTCGCCAGCTCACCAGCGATGCCATCTCTGGCTTCGGAGAACGCGCCCTCGCTGACGACGCGATCCAAGAACCCCGCCGCGACTGCCTCATCAGGTGAGAACACCTCGGCGATCGTCGTTGCCCGGTTGAAATATGCTGGCGACAGGCGTTGCCGGCATATCTCGACGGCCGCCTGAGGCATCGTCAAGCCGATCGCAACTTCGTTCGCCGTCAACTTGTACGAGCCGGCCACTCCGATCCGGTAGTCGCCAGACAGAAGCAGAAACGCGCCCATCGCTACAGCGTGGCCAGTACATCCAATCAAGACCGGGGTCGGGAACGACAGAACTCGCTCAGCGAGCTCGAAGCCGGCGCGGACCATCTTCGCCGCCTGGGGTCCGCTGGCTTGCAGCACCGGGAGATCGAAACCTGCCGAAAAGACTCCTGGTCGGCCCGAGATCACCACAACCACCCCATCCCGCTCTGCCCTGTCGAGAGCACCGTTGAGTGCGTCCAGCATTTCGCTCGAGAGCGCGTTCACCTTGCCGTCGTCCATCGTGATGATTGCGACAGAGTCGCGAGACTCGTATCTAATCCGCGTGTCCATTCGTGCCATATCCCTTCGCAACATGCCGACCGCAGAGCCGGCCGGCTTTCGAGCTTGGTCCGCCAATCCAGCGTATCATATCATTGTTACGAAACAACGCTCCGGTTCCTGTCATCCAGACGTTTCCACGTGATGATGCTGCCTGAGAACAGCGCGGGAACCCCTACGGGGTCTGCTTCGCGCGACAGGACAGCCTGGGTCTGGTACCGGGACGCCGCGGCCCGATGACCGCTGGCGCCAACGACCGCGACGCTACCCTTGGCTGGTTGTGATCCTCCCGAAAGACCGCGACCCGCGTTTCATCACGATCCGCCGGGGTGGGATGCTCACAGATTCAGATCACCACCTCCTTGCCTTGTGGGCGGCATCCTGCGCCGCGCACGTCCTCGACCTCTTCGAGTCGGCTCGTCCTCAGGACCCGCGACCGCGCCAGGCGATCGACCAGGCCCGCGCCTGGGTGCGAGGCGAGATCAGTATGTCGGAGGCTCGGACGGCGGCCGGCCACGCAAACGGCGCTGCCAGAGACCTGACAGGGGCCCCCAGGCATGCGGCATACGCCGCCGGCCAGGCCGCGGCCGTCGCACACGTCGCGGCCCACGAGCTCGGTGCGGCCGCCTATGCCATCAAGGCCGCAGGTTCTGCGGCTCCCGAAGGAGGGGGCGAGAGCGCACGGCGACTCGAGTGCCGGTGGCAGCGCGACCAGCTCCCGGAGGCGATTCGCGAGCTCGTACTCGATGACGAGCGGTTGCGGAACGACATCTGCTGGTCGGTCTTCGACTGAACAGAAAGCAACTGAAGGTCTCCGTCCACTACTCAGCGGCACACTGAGAACCCATACCTCCTGAGATAGGATCGTCAGGCAAGATCGGCGGAGGGGCTGTCGTCGTTCTTGTCGGAAGGGAATCGTGGCGCCGTGGAAAGCGCCGCGCAAGGGAGGTTGGTCATGCGACGTCGGACCACAGTTGCACAGCTGGTCTTGATCCTGGGAGTCGCCGTTGCAAGCGTGGCGACATCGAGCGCCACCACCGCAGCCGCCACCCCAAGCGGCCTTCAGGTGGCCCGAGCCCAGCTTCCCGAGCTGGCACGTCAGGCCCAGGCCGGCTTCATGAACCGCAGCGCCACCGCCACCGGCATCCCGCCGTCGGGCGCGGTCTCGCAGAACATCCAGTTCCTTGCCAACCTCCCCATCCCGAGCGCGATCTCGCTGGGCTTCATCGGCAACACCGTCTTCGTCTCCACGGTCCTTGGCGTCTACAGCGTCGACATCTCTGACCCGACCAACCCGCAGCTGCTGGGGGCGCTGCCGATGTACATCTGGGAGAACGAACACATGCAGGTAGACCCGGCCCGCAACCTGCTGTTCATCGCCCGGGACCCCCGCGGCTTCACGTCACCAGCGACCACGGCCTTCCCGTACGGCGCGGTCCACGTGATCGACGTCTCCAACCCTCGCGCGATGGTGCAGGTAGGGTTCCACCTGCAGCCGACCGGTCACACCACCGCCTGCATCAACGACTGCAAGTTCCTCTGGGTTTCAGGCCCAGCCTCGCCCGGGATCCAGATCCCGGCGGGCGCCGATCCCGCCTGGGGTGGACGGCCGGTGTGGGGCCTGGACATCAGCGACCCGGCCAACCCCGTCGACTGCCCGCACTTCATCGACCTCGGCAACCACAACGGACTCACCGACTACGACCACGTCGCCGACGTCGACGCCATGGGCATCGCGTGGGAGACGGGATCGGGCCACATTCGGGGCTACTGGACGCAGGGCCAGCACCTCGACCCGACCACCGGCCAGGTCCGGACCGCGACCGGCTGCGATCCGATTCCCTACGGCGGCGGCAACGTCGACGAGGGCCAGCTGGCGGGCCAGGGCGGGATCATGCACAACAGCTCGCGCAACCTCAATCTCTCTGTCGACGGTCGGCGAGGAGACCTGATCGCCGCCACCGAAGAGGTCACCGTTACCGACTGCAATACATCGGGCCGGTTCGTCACCTACGACCTCGGCGGCTCGTACTCAGGCCAGGCATGGACCGCGGCGGGCAAGAACTACAAGCTCCGCCGCCTCGACACCTGGACGCCTCGGAACCAGGTCGGCAGCACCGGTTGCGACTCCTCCCACTGGTTCACTGACCGCGGCGACGGCCTTATCGCGATCGCGTTCTACACGCAAGGCACCCGCCTGCTGGACATCCGCGACCCGCGGCACATCAAGGAGGTCGGCTTCTTCAACGTCCAGAACACCGACACCTGGTCCGCCCACTGGCACGGCGACAACTACATCTACGTGGCCGACTTTGAGCGAGGCCTCGACGTCCTGAGGTACACCGGCGACAACGGCGCCGGGACGCTGGGGTCAAACACCGCTCCGGGCGGGGGCTCCAACGCTGCACCTGGCGCGGTGGCGGGGGCGTCCGCCGGGACACCCAACACCTCGGCCGCCTCCCCTGCGGCGTCGCTCCTGCCGATAGTGCCGCCCGTGATCGCGATTGGCGCCGGCTTGTGGCTGGGACGCCGCCGCCGCCTCCGGGGCCAACGGTACCCGACGAGGGCCCCTAGCTAGAAGCCGGCCGGCTCCCTGGACGTGTAGGGCTCCTCGAGTCGCGTCACCTCGTCGTCGCCGAGCCGCAGCTCGACTGCCGCAACGGCGTCCTCGAGATGAGAGATCTTGCCGGCGCCGACGATCGGGGCGGTCACAACAGGATTGCGCAGGACCCACGCCAGGGCGATCTGCGCCCGCGGTACACCGCGCTCCGCGGCGACCTCGGCCACGCGCTCCACGATCTGCCGGTCCTCCGGCCGGTAGAGGGTCTCGCCGAATTCGTCGGTCTCGGACCGCGCCGTCTGCTCGTCCCAGTCGCGGGTCAACCTGCCGCGAGCCAGCGGGCTCCACGGGATTACGCCGATGCCCTGGTCGGCGCAGAGCGACAGCATCTCCCTCTCCTCCTCACGCTGCAGCAGGTTGTAGTGGTCCTGCATGCTGACGAACCGCGTCCAGCCATGCGCGTCCGCTGTGTACAAGGCCTTGGCGAACTGCCACACCCACATCGAAGAAGCCCCGATGTATCGGGCCTTGCCGGCCTTGACTATGTCGTGCAGCGCCTCCAGCGTCTCCTCGATCGGCGTCGTCCGATCCCAGCGGTGGATCTGGTAGAGGTCGACGTAGTCGGTGCCGAGACGCCTCAGGCTGGCGTCGATCTCGGTCATGATCGACTTCCGCGAAAGCCCGCCACCGTTGGGCCCGGGGCGCATTTTTCCGTGGACCTTGGTGGCCAGGACCACCTGCTCGCGCTGGCCGAAATCGTGCAGCGCCCGACCCACGATCTCCTCGCTGCTGCCGTCCGAATACACGTTGGCGGTGTCCAGGAAGTTGATGCCGAGCTCTAGCGCCCGCTGGATGATCGGCCGGCTTTCCTCTTCCGAGAGGGTCCAGGTATGGTTGCCGCGCGCCGAGTCGCCGAAGGTCATACAGCCGAGGCAGACGCGGGAGACCTTCAAGCCCGTCCGTCCCAGGCTCACGTACTTCATGTCCGGGTTATATCAGCGGGGCCCGGCGAGGATACGATCACACCATGGCGTACGACCCGGAGATGGCCGATCGTATCCGCAAACTGGTGGCGGACCGTCCAGGCGTGACCGAGATGAAGATGTTCGGCGGGCTCGCCTTCCTGGTGGGAGGGAACATGGCCATCGCGGCAAGCGGCCAGGGCGGGGTGATGGTGCGGGTTGACCCAGCCGACTCAGCCGAGCTGACCGCCACGACCAAGGCCTATGAGGCGGTCATGCGGGGCCGGCCGATGCCGGGATGGCTGCGGGTTGACGGGGAGCACCTGCGTAGCCAGCCGGAGCTTGCCAAATGGGTCGAACGGGGGACGGAATACGCCGGATCGCTCCCACCCAAGTGAGGCGGTGAGCAGGCCACCTACGGAGCTGCCGGTACTCTCGTTTGCCTCCGGCCGCGCTTGGGAGCAGTGGCTGTCGAAGCACCACGCCGACGCAGACGGGGTGTGGATCGAGATCGCGAGGAAGGCCTCGGGAATAGTCTCCGTGACCCACCCTGAGGCGCTCGATGCAGCGCTCTGCTACGGCTGGATCGATGGACAGAGAAAGAGCAAGGACAGCACCCACTTTCTCCAAAAATTTACGCCCCGCCGTCGCCGTAGCCTCTGGTCCAAATTCAACATCGAGAAGGTCACCGGTCTGTCGGCGGCTGGCAGGATGCAGCCGGCGGGTCTTGCCGAGGTCGAGGCGGCCAAGGCCGACGGCCGCTGGGACGCCGCCTACGACCGCGGCAGGGACATGACGGTGCCGGAAGACTTCGTCGAGGCGTTTGCCATGAGCAAGCGAGCTCAGTCGACGTTTGACCAGCTGAAGCGAGCTCAGCTGTTTGCCATCGGTTTCCGGCTGCAAACCGCAAAACAACCGGCTACCAGGCAACGCCGCTTTGACACGTTGCTGGCCGCGTTAGAGCGAGGCGAAGCACCCTAGCGCTTAAGTTCCCCCACTCATGCGCGAGCTGTCAGCCGGCCCGCCCCACGGCCAGGACTTCATCCACCAGGGCGTCTGCGTCCGCGAGCGTGGTCCTGGGGTTGATGAAGCAGGGCCTGATCGCGAGCCGCCCATCGACGCGGGTGGTCGACGGGGTCGTCCTGCCGCGAGCCCAGACCGCCTTCAAGACCCGCTCGTTGATGGCATCAAGGTCCGGGCCGTCGCCCATTCCAGCCGGACGGATGCGGAAGCAGCAGATCGAGAGGACGGGCTCTGACAGAAGCTCGAGGTCGGGTTCGGCGGCGACGCGGCGCGCGACCTGGCGGGCGCAGTCGAGGTGGCGACCGACCCGCTGGCGCATCCCTTCGGCGCCGATCTCCTTGAGCAGCGCCCAGACCACCAGGCCGCGCGAGGGGGACGACTGGTCGACAGAGAAATCCTGGAATTCGTAACCCAGCTCCTCAAAGGGCGAACCCAGGTCCGCCTCGCCAGGCGCGGCACCGCTGAGGTAGTCGGCGGGCTCGAGAGTGAAAGTCCGGCCCAACAGGTCACGGTCGCGTACGAACGCTGCCCCGCAACCGACCGGGGCCGCGAGCCATTTGTGCGGGTCGACGGCGACTGAGTCCACCTGGCTCCAGTCGCCGAAAAGGGGCTTGGTGCGCTCATCCAGCACCCCGAAAGCGCCGTAGGCGCCGTCGACATGGAGCCAGACCTGGTGCCTGGAGGCGGCCTCCATCAGCCGAGGCAGCGGGTCGATCTTGCCTGTGTTCACGTCGCCCGCCGAAGCGACGATCGCGATCGGGGTGGCACCCGCCGCCCGGTCGGCGCGGATGCGCTCTTCCAAATCGCTGACGTCCATCATTCCGTCGGCGGCAGCGCTCACCTCCGCCAGGCTGTGCTGGCCAAGGCCCAGGATCGCGAGAGCGCGCGTGACCACGTGGTGAACGTTCGCCCCGGCATAGACACGAGGTTCGACCAACTGGCTGGCTCCGGCCCGCGAAGGATCGAACCCCAGCCGCTCCCCAGCGGACTGCCTGGCGGCCCCCAGGCAGATCAGATTGGCTACCGCGCCGCCGCTGATGAATACACCCTGGTGCTCGGGCGAAAGTGCGAGCAGGTCGCGCAACCAGTCGAGGGCGAGGGCTTCCAGCAGGTTTCCCGGCGACGCCCACCACCGCTGAGGCGCCGAGAGGGTCGCCGCCAGGCTGGCCGCGGTGGGCACCGTCGGAGGCATCGTAGTCACCCATCCGGAGAATCCCGGGTGCCCGGTGCGCAAGCCGTTGGGGATGACGACCTCCTCGAGGATTCGCAGGACTTCATCGGCACCGGCGCCAGTCTCGGGGAGCGTTTCCTCGAGCTGTGACTTCCAGATGGACCGGCGGGCGGCCGGATCTGGGCCTTCGAATTTGGTGAAGGTCTCCAGGGCCGGCAGCAACCGTTCGATGGCCGAGCTCAGGTCGGTTAGGAGGGCTTTCTCCGGCGGGCTTTGAACTACCGAGAGATCGTCAGGCACGGGCGATCGGGGTCAGGTCTCTTTGAGGGTTGCGATCGCATCAATCGAAATCAGGGCTTCAGGCACCGGGAAGCCGCCGACCACCGGCGCCGAGCGTGCCGGCGGCGGATCCGGCATATGGCGCCGGTAGATCTCGTTCACTATCGGCGCGTGCGCCGCGTCGGTGAGAAAGACGGTGACCTTGACGCAGAGCTCCACCGAGGACCCGGCCGCCGCCAGCACCGCCTCCAGGTTCTTGAGCGCCAGCTCCGTTTGAGCCTCGATTCCATCAGGCCACTCACCGCTCACCGAGTCCAGACCCACAGTGCCCGAGCAGAAGACAAAGCCTCCCGCGATGATCGCCTGGCTGTAGTTACCTCGCCCAGAGGGAGCCCCGTCGGTGTTGATGGCGTGGAGCTCCATTGCGCCGGACAGAATAACAGCGCACGGCCGCCAGCGGGCTCTGGGTTGGTCACCTCATCTTCAGCCAGAAATAGCCCGCCGCACCGGCCACCACAGCGACGAGTCCAGCGGCGACCAACAGCACGGCCAATCCGGATGGGGGCTTGGGCGCTATAGCTTGCAGCGAGTTGGCCCGCGGGGATGGGGATAACTGTCCCGAGTTCAGGGCGGTATCGGGACCGATCGAGGGTGAGGTGGCTCCGGCAGGGGTCGATGGGGATGGCGCCGCGCCCGCAGCTCCGCCGCCGGGCTTGCGAGCTTGGCCGGTGGCGCCACTGGTAGGCGGGGGGTTGTGCCCGGGGTCGTTGGTGATCGGCGGGGTGCCCGCGCACCCGCCGGAGGTGCCGAGTGCGGCTGCGGCATCGACTCCACTTGTCTGTGAGTTGAGTGTGCCCAGAACCCGTTGTTGCGCCGCTGAATTGGACATGCCCTTGGCCATCAGCAGCGCCAGCGTTCCGGTGACATGCGGTGCGGCGAACGAGGTGCCGATGCCGGCGGCGTACTGGCTTCCCGGGTAGTCGGAAAGCACCGCGTAGTAAGGGTCCGCCGCCTGCTGCGCCGTGCTGGCGTCACCGCCGGGTCCATAAACGTTGACCAGCGGCCCGAAGTCAGAGTAGGAGGCGATGTTCCCACTGCGGTCCAAGGCGCCGACGATCAGCTCGTTCTTGTTGGCGTAGTCGGCCAGGGGCAACCCGTTGTTGCCGGCAGCCACCGCCACCGCTACTCCGTGCTGCTCCGCACGCCCGATCGCCGGCCCCAGCGGGTCGAGCTGCCCGACCTGGGAGACGATCTCATTCGACCCCAGGCTCAGGTTGATCACGTTGGCCCCGCTGGCGACAGCCCAATCGACCGCGGCCGCGACGTCGTTGGCGTTGCCGGTGCCCTGGCCGTTTTGGAGGAAGAGCGCCTTTGCAATCAGCAGCTTCACGTGAGGCGCCACACCATTGATGCCCACACCTTTGGCCGCGATCAGCCCGGCGGTCATGGTCCCATGGCCGACGTCGTCGGTCACATCGGTGCCGTGCTGCTGTCCGTCCCCCTGTGTGAAACGCGCGGTCGCGATGATCTGGCCTGCCAGGTCCGGATGATCCACCTGCGCTCCAGTATCGACATCGGCGACCTTGATCCCATCACCAAGCGACGCACACCATGCCTGAGGTGCGTTGATGCTGGACGCAGCTCCGGTGAGCCCCCATTGTTTTGGGAACAACGGCGCATTGGCCGAGGCGAGTAGAGGGGCGCCGGCTACCGCAATCGCCGACAGGGCCGTCAGGGACCGCCGGGCAAGCCGGTTCCTCATTCCGCTTTTCAGGATACGCGGACGCGACCAGCCCTACACCGATTGGGTTGGCACGCTTGGCTGCGATCCCTTTCGCTTCAACGCAGCGACAAAGAGCAAGGTCAATCCAATAAGCGCAACTCCTGCGAATAACAAGGTCAATAGACCACCGCCCTCCGCGCAACCACCTGCAGCCACGCTCCCGTCCAGTGGACAGTGCGCCGTGGTTAGCGTCGCGACGCCCATCAACCCTGCCCCGGTGAGACCAAGACCCGAGAAATATGTGCCGATACGCAGTGCACGGAGAAATGATGGGAAGCCCAAGCCGATCACGATCAGGGAAATAACGGCAGGCCCGATTATCGGGCCCTCAAGAATCAGCCAGAAGGAGGCGATTCCCAACACCAAAGAAATGGCGATGTGAACAATTCCTGTCTTCATCTTGCCTACCTCAGCATCCAAAGTGTCAACAGGTGCCCGTGCACCGGTCAGTGCGAGTGCGGCGGCGCTGACGCAGAGCCGATGTATTTCTCCGGGGCGGCCTCGAACTCCCGCCGGCATCCTGCCGAGCAGAAGTAGTAGGTCTCACCTGCGTGGGCTGAGGTCTCTCTGGCCGTCGCGGGGTCGATGGTCATGCCGCAAACGGGGTCGGTCGCCATCGCCGCCTTCGCCTCGGGGGCCACCTCCATCATCCGCAGCATCTCGGGACCTCCACTCTTGAGGAATCGATAGCCGAGCACCAGGATCAGCGCCAAGAACGCGATATCCAGGAAGGTCGTGTAGTTCCACCCCGGATGCGACTGCAGCACCCTGACGGCGTGGTGGGCGGGAGTCAGTCCGGTGATGTTGAAGGCAATGCCCACGACAAAGCCCGACACCGCCATGGTCGCGTACGACACCGCCAGCAGGTAGAGGCTCATGCGCCGTCCGTAGTACTTCCGGTAGATGTTGAGGATGGGCAGGATGATCAGGTCCGCGAAGATGAAGGCGATCACGCCGCCAAAGCTGATACCGCCGTTCCACAGCACCGCCGCCAGGGGCACGTTGCCGATCGAGCAGACGAAGCTGAGCATCGAGATCAAGGGGCCGATCAGGGGCCCCCAGAACTGCGCGATCGCCGGGTGATCGGTGAGGAAGAAGGCTCGCCAGAAGCTGTCCGGCACCCACGCCGCCAGCGCCCCCGCGATCAGGAAGCCGATGATGAGGTCCTGGTAGAGGCTGGCCACGTCCATGAAGAAGTAGTGGCTGATGGCGGTGAAGGCCCGCCCCGAAAAGAGCCGCTTCAGGAAAGGCCCGTCGGTGATCGACATGTCCATCTCCCCGTGTCCCTCCATCCTGCCGACCAGACCCTTTTCCGCCTGGGCTCGAGCCTGCTCGACCATGTCCGGGCGCAGGGTTGCCTTGAAGATCAAGAACAGCAGCGCGGCCATCAACAGACCGCCGGCAAACTCGGCGCCCACGAACTGCCAGCCGAGCAGGACGAACAGGATCAGACCAAGCTCGAAGACAAGATTCGTCGATGCGAACTCGAAGATAATGGCGTTTGCGAAGGTCGCGCCGCGCCTGAAAAGCGCCCGGCCTACGGACACCGCAGCGTACGAACAGGACGAGCTGGCGGCGCCGAAGCCCAGGGCCAGGACAAGGCCGCGGGCGTCATCCTTGCCCAGCGCGCGGGCAACGGTCTTCTTCGAGACCACGGGCTGGACAAGCGCCGACAGCAGGAACCCGAGAGCCAGCGGCCAGAGCACCTCCCAGAACATGTAGAAGGCGATCTGAAGGGCGCGGCCGACCTCATGGAGAACAAACTCCATCCGGCGTCAGGCCTTGGTGAAGCGCTTCACCGCTCCCACCAGCTCGTCGATCTTGTCGGTCTCCCCGGCCCGAACCGAATCGGCAACGCAGCCCCGGACGTGGTCTTCGAGCAGTAGCATTCCGACCTGGTCGATGGCCGCCTTGATGGCTCCGATCTGGGTCAGGACATCGATGCAGTAGGTGTCCTCGGCGACCATTCGGGCAACGCCCCGGACCTGACCCTCGATCCGATTGAGGCGGCTGAGCAGCGCCTTCTTGTCGTCCTCGTATGCTGGTTTCACGCCACCCACTATACCCCCCGGGGGTTTAGTCCATGTGGAGCGGCACTCCCTTCCTTTGCGGCACTCCCTTCCTCTGTCGTATTTGGACCTGGCGGGTGGCGCAACACCCGCCAGGTCTTGGCGAAATCAAGCTGCGGTGCTCGAGGGGCTTTCCGCTAGCAGGCTTTCCGATGGTCGACCCAGACGCAGCCACTCTCGCCGGCGGACTGGCCGGCGGTGACGGTGACGACGCGGGTCGGGCCGCTTACCAGCTGCGGGGCCCTGACGGCGTAGCCGAGGAGGCCGCTGCCGAGGACGGCCGCCGCGAAGGCGACGATGGCGAGGGCTCGGTTTGGGAACTGGGTTGTCTGGAGACGGGCTTGCATCACTTACCTCCGTTGGTTGTTGCGCCGGTAAGTACCGACGCCGGTAACCGTACGAGCAGAGGCACCGCGCCCAAATCGGGAGGACACCCCATGTTGGGAAGGCGCGTTCCCTATCTTGGCGGGAGGTCGATCAGCCCCTGCGGGTCGGCGGCAAGGATCGCCACGCCACCGGGGTCAGCCCTCTCCGATCACCTCCAGAAGGTCGGCACCGTAGCGCTCCAGCTTGGCCGGGCCAACCCCGGAGACGCCGGCCAGGTCCGCCATCGACACCGGCCTGACGCGAGCGATCTCGGCCAGGGTCTTGTCATGGAAGATCACGTACGGAGGCATCTCCGCTTTGCGGGCGATTTCCAGGCGCCACTGACGGAGGGCATCGAATCGCTGCAGGGCCTCATCGTTTAGGTCGCCCGCGGTGAGCCCACCTTCCCCCCTCCTGCTTCTGGGCCGCATTGGTGCTGCCCGTGGTGGCCCGACCTCCAGCTCCACGCTGAGCGACTGCTCCCCGGCCAAAAGCGCCAACCCGGACTGAGTCACCGCCATGGTCGGTTTCTCGCCGTGGCTGCGCGCGATCAGCCCCAGCTCCGCCAGGGTCGCGATCAGGTCCCGGACGCGCTCGAGGTCCCAATCCCGTAGCGCCCCGAAGAAGCCGAGGTCCTGGACCCAGCGCTTCGAGACCGCCCAGGCATCCAGCTGTCCACGCAGAATCGAGGCAATCCGCGTCGCGCCGAGGTGGCCCTCGAACCGGGCGACGCAGGCCAGCGCCGCCGCCACGTCCGCCGGCGCCACCGTCAGGGTCTCGACCGCCTGTGGGTTTAGGCAGTTGTCGCACGAGCTGCACGTCCTCGCCACACCATCCTCGCCGAAGTAGTCGGCAATGCGCGCGTGGCGGCAGCCCCGCGAGCGGGCGTAGTCCATGACCTGGTTGACGCGCGCGTAGGCGTGTTCCTTGAGCTCGGCCTGCTCCTCGAAGTCCACCGGCGCCCCGGTCAGCCGGCGGATGCCGCCGTCAGGCTCGACCACGCCGGTGCGCTCCAGCAGGGCCACAGCGCCGCGGATGGCCCCGCCATCGATTGCGGGCAGCCGTGCCTGCAGGTCTTTGATCCAGCCGCTGCCGTCGCGCAGCATTTCCCGGTAGACGGCGCGCACGGTGTCGCGGTCGGGGTATGCCTGTTCGATGAAGAACTCCTGCAGCTGGCGGTCCTGGGGACTGTAGAGGAGGATGCATTCCGAGGGCCCGCCGTCGCGGCCGGCGCGCCCGGCCTGCTGGTAGTACTCCTCCAGGCTGCCGGGGAAGTCGTAGTGGATCACCTGGCGGATGTCGGGGAAGTCGACGCCCATGCCGAAGGCCGAGGTGGCGACGATGACCTTGAGACGGCCGGCGGCGAACTCCTCGTAGACGTCCTGGCGCTCGTCGCCATCGAGGGCGCCGTGGTAGGACGCCGTGGCGATTCCCGCGTCGGATAGCACCGCCGCGACCTCCGTCGCTGTCTTACGGGTGCCGCAGTAGACCAGCGACCGCCCCTCGCCGGGGCGTATGCGGGCCAGAAGCGCTTCACGCTTGTCGGCCTTGCCCCGGCAGCGGACCACCGACATCTTGAGGTTCTCGCGGACGAAACCGGTGACCTTGCCGACCGGCTCGCGCAGACCCAGGCTGGCGATGATGTCGAGCCGCACCCGCGGCGTCGCGGTCGCGGTGAAGGCGCCCACCGGCGGCTTGCCGCAGACCGCGATGGCCTCACCGAGACGCCGGTAATCGGGGCGGAAATCGTGGCCCCAGCTCGAGATGCAGTGGGCCTCGTCGATGACGAATCGCGACACCGGCAGCTTCCCCAGGGCATCGAGGAACCCCGCGGCGCCAATCCGCTCGGGTGCGAGGTAGAGGAAGCGCAGCTCGCCGGCAGCGGCTCGCGCCATCGCCAGGCGCCGGTCGTCGGCGCTCATCTGACTGTGGACGCAGGCGGAGGGCACCCCCATCTGGGTCAGCCTCGCCACCTGGTCGACCATCAACGCGATCAGCGGCGAAACCACGATCGTGAGGCCGCCCCCGACGATGCCCGGAACCCAGTACGCGATGCTCTTGCCCGACCCGGTAGGAGCGACAAAGAGCACGTCAGCGCCCGACTCGGCCGCGGCCACCACCTCGCCCTGGCCGGGCCTGAACTCGGGCAGCCCAAAGACCTCGTGGAGGACGCTGAGTGCCACCGGCGAGGGTTGACCGGGCAAAGCTACGGGCACGGTGGCGGGCACGGTGGCGGGCACCTATCGACGCTAGCAGGTGCCCCTCGACGCCGGCTGGGGGTGCAACCGGCTCTTTTCGGACTACAATGCTGGCCGGGGTATCGGGGACTTTCGGGGGTGAGTAGGGTGGATTTCCAATCGGTTCGTCGCATGTTCGGCCGGGTTGCGCCGCTTCTTTTCGTGGTGCCGATCGCGGCCCTGGCCGCGGTCCCCGCGAGCGCCTCCACGGTGTCGCCGCTGCCTCCGCCGCTGGATCTCTCCGGCCTCTACTCGCTGCCTGCGCAGACGCCAACCCAGCTGGTCGTCTTCGGTCACGGCCACCAGAACAGCTCCGCATCCTGGGTCACGCACCTGGAGGAGGCCGCTACTCGCGGTGCCGTGGCGGTCGCGCCCGACTATCGCGGCACCGGCCCGGCGCAGGCGCCCATCCCCTACTACGGCTGGCCGGCGAAAGCAGGGGCCGAGGACCTGGTCACGGTCGCCCAGTACTTCCTCCAGCACTGCCCGACCATCAAGCAGGTCTACCTGCTCGGCGTCAGCATGGGCGGGAACATGTCAGGCCTGGCGCTGGCGAACAAGCCAGTGAAGGCGGACGGCTCGCCCCTTTTCGACTACTGGGTCGATGTCGAGGGCGTCAACAACCTGACCGAGGAGTACCTGCTGGCGCGCGGCGTGGCGCCGGTCAACTCGGGCGGTGCTGTGGCCCAGGCCGAGATCGAGAAGGAGACGGGTGGACCGATCGAGTCGGTCCCCAGCGAGTACATCAGCCGCAGCAACGTCACCCGGGTCCAGGACATCGCCGCCAGCGGGATCAAGGGCGCGGTCATGGTCCAGGCGGTCGAGGATGGCCTTGTCCCATACAACCAGAGCCTGGAGATGACCACCGCGCTGCGCGCCAACGGGGTTCCGACTGACCTCTATTCAGTGGCCCGGCGTGATCCCAACCAGTCCGACCCGGGGCACGACCAGACCACGATCCTTGGCATCGTGCCCGGCATGGGGCCGATGGACCCGCTCGCCGGCCACGGGTGGGAGGGGAGCAACACGCACATCGTGATCAAGACCGGCCTGGAGCGGCTATGGGCCCTGATGGACGCGAGCACGGCGCGGCCGTCCAACGCCAACTTCCTGGTCGATTCCGGCCTTGGCACAGTTCCGGCGACCGACACGGCCAAGTCGACGTCGCCGGCCGCAGACGGCGGCTCGCGATGCTCAACCGCCAAGGGCGACGCGCACACCGAGGGCGCCGGCACTCTTGGGGTCAGCACCGCCGCGGTGGGCTCCCTGGGCGGGCTGCCGCTGACCTCGACCGCCCCGCCGGTTCCGGACGGTCGAGGCCTCTGGTTCCTCGCAGCTGCGCTGCTGCCGGCCGCACTCGCGCTCCGACCGCGCCGGCGCTGACGACGCCGGGACCGACGCAGAGCTGACCCGGCGCCCTGGAAATAGCGGCTTCCTCAGCCGGCTACCTCTCTCCCGCCAGGGCAGCCAGACCTGCGTCAGACCCAAGGTAGGAGCGGTAGGCGGCCACTTGCAGACCGACCGACTTCCGCGCGATCAGGAGGTGCAGAGGGGCCAGCAGGACGCGCCAGCCTTGGGCGGAAAAGTAGGCCGTCTGCTCAATCCGGGTACCGCTGCCTTCGGGGCTGAGACGGTACTCGTGGTCCATCCGACCAAGCGAGGTCGACCCGCCGGCCTTGTAGTGGACGCCCGGAACGTAGTCGGAGACCTCGACGACCAGCTCGCCGATTTTGGTCGACGTGACCCGGTATCTCGCGCCCGGGCCCATCGGGCCTGGAGTCAGAGGCGCCATCGCGACGAAATGCGGGTGCCAGGCGAGCATGTGGTCAGGGCTGCCGAAAAGGGCGGCGAAGAACTCGTCCGGATGCTGCTCCACGTGGTCGGTGCGGGTGGATCTGATCATGGCCTGGCCTCCTGAGGTGAAAGTTGACAGCTTGTAAAGTAGCAAAAGTCTTTACAGCCTGTCAAGTCCGCTCGGTAGAATAGGCGCATGGCGACAACACCTCGCTCCGAGAAGACTCGAGGCCGCATCCTCGACGCCGCCGAACGGCTGATCCTGGATCGGGGCCTCAACGGGGTAGGCCTGGAGGCGGTGGCGGATGCGGCCGGGGTCTCGCGGCAGGCTGTCTACGACAAGTTCGGATCCAAGGGTGGTCTCCTCCGCGCGATGACCGAGCGCACCGAGGAGCGACTTGGCATCTTCAAGGCGGTGGGCGCTGTGGCCGCCGAGCCGGATGGAATTGCCAAGCTCACCACGCTCTTGAACCTCAGCCGGGTCAGCGAGCCTGGTGTCGCGCCCTTCGTGCGGGTGATCTATGCCGCCCGCCTTGACGACGAGACGGCGGCCAGCCTATGGAATGACCGAATGACGGCGCGGTATATGGCCATGCGACACGTGGTCGAGACGTTGGACCGAGAGGGAAAACTTCGTCCTGGCCTGACCATCGAAAAGGGCGCGGACATCCTTTGGTCGATCCTCAACCCTCTTCATTACGACAACCTGGTTGTCTCTCGCGGCTGGACGATCGACGAGTACCGCACCCACATCGAGGTGATGGCGCGGGCCGGCCTGATGGGCGAGGCCCCGCCGCCGATAGACGGTTCGGGGGGCGCCGGCTAGGCCGAAGCGCTGACGACGCCGGGGAGAGGGCTCCGCCTGGCCTATGGTGCGGGCTTGGGTGTCGTCAGGTGAACGCCCAGGTGTTCGGCGATGGAATGCACGTCCGTCATCAGGTCTGCCTGCGCCAAAGTGATCTGGTGGATCGTCTTGGTCATGGTGTGGAGGTCCTCCACCTCCTGCGACTCCAGGTCGTCGCGAGCCTCATCCCTGGCGGCCTGCCGGTTGCCGGACATCAAGATCAGAGGCGCGGCGTAGGCGGCCTGGGTCGAGAACGCCAGATTCAAGAGGATGAACGGGTACGGGTCAAACGGCTTGAAGGCGACCTCGACGAGGTTGAGCGTGACCCAAAGGACGACGACGACGGTCTGGATGATGATGAAGCGCCAGGAGCCCATCACTCCGACGACGGAGTCGGCTATTCGCTCACCCATTGACTGTGGCTGATGGATGGCGGCTCGGCTGTGGCTATCGCTCATCTGGTCTCCTCAACGCGGTCTTTTCCATCGCGCCATCGTAGCGGGAGACCCCGGGGCGCGAGCGGCGAGTCACCGCACGCGACCTCGGCCGGTCTCCAGGACGCTCGCGATTCTTCGCGGCACCGGGTCGCGGCGGAGTTGCTCGACAGTCCGGGGCAGGCGGACGCTCCAGTTGGGCCACTCGCGGGTTGTTCCCGGCATGTTGGGTCGCTGCGCCTGCAGGCAGCCATCCTCAAGGGCGGCGACCAGTATCCTGCTCGGCGCTCGTGCCAGGTCGGCGTACACCTCTTCGACCACGGTCTCCAACGGCGCGCCGGCGCCGACGCCAAGTCGCCGGGCCAAGCGTTTCCGGACGCTGAGGGTACCGTCGCGGTTGGGCCGCAGCCCAAGCCTCTCCTGGTCCTCGAGGTCGGAGCCGCTCCACAACCCGACCACTGTGGGGAGGTCGTGGGTCGTCGCCGATGCCATCGCCTCTAGCGGGTAAGCCTCCGGGCGTCCCCGTTCGAACCACATCACCCGGGACGACAGCACGTTGCGGCGGCGCAGCTCGGCGCGCACCCCGGGGCCGACCGTGCCCAGGTCCTCCCCCACGACAACCGCCGCCGCACGGTGGCTCTCCAGCGCCAGGATCTCCAGCATCTCGGCTGCGGGGTAGCCGACGTACGCCCCGTCGGCGGCTGAGGCGCCGATCGGAACCCACCACATCCGGAAAAGGCCAAGCACGTGGTCGATGCGCAACCCACCCCCAAATCTGAGACCGGCGCGGATGGTCTCGACCAGGGGACGGTAGGCGTCCGCACGCAGGCGTTGCGGATCGAACGGGGGCACGCCCCAGTCCTGGCCCTGCGTGTTGAAGGCGTCCGGTGGGGCGCCCGCGTGGACATCGGCGGCCAGGGCGTGCTGCCACGTCCAGGCGTCAAAGCCATCGGGGTCGACGCCAACGGCGACGTCGTGGATCACCCGGATCTCGCGGGCCAGCCCCCGCAGTTGGCGATCCAGCAGCCACTGCAGCCAAAGATGAAAATCGACGCGATCCTGGTGGTCGCGGGCGAACCGGCGCACCGCGGCGGACCTGGGCTGCTGGTAGCGCTCTGGCCACCTCCGCCAGCCGGCGCCAAACCTCTCCGCCAGCGCGTTGAATGTCCCGAAGTCACTCAGCGTATCGCCCTGCTCGGTGCAGTACCGGCGAAACGAATGCTGACCTCCAGTCCCAGCCCGGAACCCCGCCCACAGCTGTTCCAGGGCGCGCATCTTGTTCCCGAATACCGCGTCCCGATCGATCACCTGCGCCTGGTCCAGCCGGCGTCCCTGTGCCCGCGCCGCCACCACCACCGAGTCGCCGGCCGCCGCTCCGGGCGCGGCCTCCACGTCGAGGTACAGCGGATTGGCGAACCGCCGGCTGCTCGGGTAGTACGGGCTGGGCTGCTGCGGCAGCACCGGCAAGCTGGCGTGGATCGGCCCTGACAGCAGCACTCCGGCGCCCTGCCCCGCGGACCATCGGGCGACCCTCCTGACGGCGGAGACATCGCCGATGCCCCAGGTCCTCCCAGACCTCAGGGCATAGGGCTGAACCGCCCAGCCCCAGGTTCGTGGACCAGCCGGCAGGTAGCAGGTCCCCGGGCTCACGATCAGCGGCACCTGGCGTCCGTCGTCAAAGCTCAGGCTGTGGTAGCCGTAAGCCGCATCGCGGGGCAGACGTGGCGCCGTCGCCGGAGGTCGGGTCGCGACCGACGCTTCGCCACCGTTCTCGTAGGCGACCCACCTCGCTCCAGCCGGGAGTGGCTGGCCGGGCCGTGCGAAGAAGACCTCCCTCCCGGCTTCGGGTCTCACCGTCGCGGAGAGGTCGGGTGCCCGCACGATCGATACAATTGACCCCTCACGGTAGCTGAGCCTGATGGTATCAGGCACTCTACGTTCCACTCCTCGTCGGATTTGTCGCTGTCGAGCTTGACCTGGAGGTGCGGTGGCCGAAGTCGGCAAACAAGCGGAGATCACTGGTTCGCACGCGGCCTGGCCCGGCCACCACGCTCCGTTGGGCGCGACCTGGGACGGCGAAGGGACCAATTTCGCCATCTTCGCCGAGCACGCCGACCAGGTCGACCTGGTGCTCTTCGACCGGGACGGCAACGAGTCAGCGACCTACGAGCTGAGGGAGCGCACCGACCTGGTCTGGCACGGCTACATCGACAAGATCAGCCCCGGGCAGCTCTACGGCTATCGCGTCCACGGCGCGTACACCCCACACCAGGGCCTGCGCTACAACCCCAACAAGCTGCTGATCGATCCCTACGCCCGCGCCATCTGCGGCGAGTTCCGCTGGGGCCCCCCGCTGTTCGGGTACCTGGCGGGTGCCAAAGACGACGTGCCCAGCCCTCTCGATTCCGCACCGGCGATGCCGCGGTCGATGGTCGTCGATCCCAGCTTTCCCTGGGGCGAGGACCAGCGGCCCAACCACGACTGGGCCGACACCGTCATCTATGAGACCCACGTCAAGGGCTTCACCATGCGGCACCCCGATGTTCCCGACGACCTGCGGGGAACGTACGCAGGGCTGGCTCACCCTGCCGCCGTCGACCACCTGCACGGTCTCGGCGTCAGCGCGGTCGAGCTGCTGCCGGTCCACCACTTCATCGACGGCGGTCACCTGGTCGAACGAGGCCTCCGCAACTACTGGGGATACGACACCGTGGGGTACTTCGCGCCCGAGTCACGGTATTCCTCGAGCGGCGCCGACGGCGGCCAGGTCCGCGAGTTCAAGGCCATGGTGCGCGCCCTCCACGCTGCCGACCTCGAAGTGATCCTCGACGTGGTCTACAACCACACCGGCGAGGGCAACCACCTCGGTCCGACGATCGCGTTTCGCGGCATCGACAACCTCGCCTACTACCGTCTCGACGAGGACGACCGGGCCTTCTACTTCGACGTCACTGGCACCGGCAACAGCCTCAACGTCGGCCACCGGCAGTCGCTGCAGCTGATCATGGACTCGCTGCGCTACTGGGTCACCGAGATGCACGTCGACGGTTTCAGGTTCGACCTCGCCTCGGCCCTGGCGCGACAGTTCTACGAGGTCGACCGCTTGTCGGCGTTCTTCGACATCATCCACCAGGACCCGGTTCTCTCCGGCGTCAAGCTGATCGCCGAGCCCTGGGACCTGGGCGAGGGTGGCTACCAGGTGGGCAACTTCCCGGTCGGCTGGGGCGAGTGGAACGGCAAATTCCGCGACACCGTGCGCGACTACTGGCGCGCAGCCACGGGGGTCCGCGACCTCGCCTACCGGCTGACCGGCTCCAGCGATCTGTACCAGGACGACGGTCGCCGGCCCTGGGCCAGCGTCAACTTCGTCACCTGCCACGACGGCTTCACCCTGCGCGACCTGGTCACCTACGAGCAGAAGCACAACCAGGCCAACGGCGAGAACAACCAGGACGGCAGCGACGACAACCGTTCCTGGAACTGCGGTGTCGAGGGTGAGACCGAGGATCCTGATATCGCCACGTTGCGGCAGCGGCAGCGGCGCAACCTGCTGGCCACCGTCTTTCTGTCGCAGGGCTGCCCCATGATCCTTGGTGGCGACGAGATCGGCCGCACCCAGCGGGGCAACAACAACGGCTACTGCCAGGACAACGAGATCTCGTGGCTGGATTGGGAGAACGTCGACGGCGACATCAGGGCCTGGGTCAAGCGGCTGGTGGAGCTGAGGCGCGCCCACGCGGTCCTGCGACGGCGACGCTTCTTCACCGGCCAGGAGATCCGCGGCTCTGGTCGCAAGGACATCGGCTGGTTCATGCCCAGCGGTCGGGAGTTCACCGACGACGAGTGGTTTGACGAGCAGCAGCGCTCGCTGGGGATGGTGCTCAACGGCGACGAGATCGCGGACCGCGGCAACCGCGGCGAGGCCATCACGGACCAGAGCCTGATGGTGCTGATGCACGCCGGCGACCACGGCGTTCCGTGGACCATCCCCGGCGGCTGGGGCGACTCGTGGGCCGTGGTCCTGGATTCGGCCGATGACTCTGGCCTTGTGACAGGCGGGGCCCCGCCACGCATGGTGCGAGCCGGTGACGCCGTCGAGGTGACAGCGCGGTCGATAGTGGTGCTGCAGCGCCAGTGACGCTGCCGGTGGCGATCGAGCACGTGCATCCCGCCGTGGACGGCGGGCGCTTCGCCGGCAAGGGCACCGCCGGCCTGCCGCTGGAGATCAGCGCCGACATCTTCAGCACCGGCCACGACGAGCTGCTGGCGTGGACCACGCTGGAGGCGCGCGCGCCCTCTAAGGGCGCGGCGCGAGGATCACGCAAAGGCTCCACTACGAGATCCGGGGAAGTACTAACTTCCCCGATGTCTCACAGCGGCAACGATCGCTGGGTGGGTCACGCCACACCTGGGAGCGTGGGGGCCTGGCAGCTCAGCGTATTCGGCATGGTCGATCGATTCGGCACCTGGCTGCGCGACCTGCGCATCCGCCATGAGGCGGGCCAGGAACTCGAGCTGGAGCTTGAGGAGGGGCGCCTGATGGTGGAGGCGCGCATGAGGCGGCGCGGTCTCGGCCTCAAGGACCAGGCCGAGCTGGAAACCCTGGCCGCCTCGCTATCGCCGGCGCGGGACGTCAAGGCGCGCTACCGCGCCGCCACCGCGGCTCGGGCCGGGGTGCTGATGCAGCGAACCCTGGACCGCTCCACCGCCGGCACCGCCGGGCCCTTTCCGATCTGGGTCGACCGCGAGCGGGCGGGCTTCAGCGCCTGGTACGAGATGTTCCCGCGCTCCGAAGGCGCCGCCGGCGGCCGCAGCGGCACCTTCAAGACCGCGGCCAGGCGCCTCCCGGCGATCGCCGGGATGGGCTTCGACATCGTCTACCTGCCGCCGGTCCACCCCATCGGCAGCAGCCACCGCAAGGGCGCCAACAACACTCTTGACGCCGGGCCCGACGATGTCGGCAGCCCCTGGGCGATCGGGTCCCGCGACGGCGGCCACACCGCGGTCCATCCCGACCTAGGCGGCATCGACGACTTCGACGCCTTCGTCGCCGCCGCGGGCAAGGCCGGCCTGGAGGTGGCGCTGGATTTCGCGGTGCAGTGCAGCCCCGACCATCCCTGGGTCACCGAGCACCCGGAGTGGTTCCGACACCGTCCCGACGGCAGCATCCGCTACGCCGAAAATCCCCCCAAGCGCTACCAGGACATCTACCCCATCGACTTCGAGACCGAGGACCGCGAGGGGCTGTGGCAGGGGCTGCGGGACGTCGTCGACTTCTGGATCGGGCACGGCGTCCGCGTCTTCCGCGTCGACAACCCTCACACCAAGTCGTTCGACTTCTGGGAGTGGCTCATCGAGGGCGTGCACCAGAGCTCGCCGGACGTGATCTTCCTCAGCGAGGCGTTCACGAGGCCGCGGGTGATGGAGCGCCTGGCCAAGGTCGGCTTCACCCAGAGCTACACCTACTTCACCTGGCGCAACACCAAGTGGGAGCTGAGCGAATACCTCACCGAGCTCTCCCGTGGCGAGAGCGTCGACTACATGCGTCCCAACTTCTGGGTCAACACCCCCGACATCCTGCACGAGTACCTGCAGCGGGGCGGGCCGCCGGCGTTCGCGGTGAGGCTGGTCCTGGCCGCGCTGACCTGCGCCAGCTGGGGGATGTACAGCGGCTACGAGCTCTACGAGAACACCCCCGTGCGCGAGGGCAGCGAGGAGTACCTCCACTCCGAGAAGTACGAGCTGCGTCCGCGCGACTGGAAGACCAAGGCGACGCTGGCGCCGATGATCACACGCGTGAACAAGATCCGAAGGGAACACCGCGAGGCCATCGCCTTGATGCGCACGCTCCGTCTCCAGCATGTCGACAAGGACGAGATCATCTGCGTGTCGCGGCAGAACCAGCAGCGAGACGACACGCTAATCGTGATCGTCAACCTCGATCCTGTGGGCGTCGCCGAGGCGTCAGTGTGGCTGGACTTCGCGGGGCTGGGGCTGACCGCGTCAAAGTTCGAAGCTGTCGACCTTCTCAGCGGCAAGACATACAAGTGGACTGCCGGCGGCAACTACGTCCGCCTCGACCCCGCCGTGACGCCGGCGCATGTGCTGACCGTGAAGGGCGCGGACTGATGACCCAGACGCTTCCCGCCCACATCGAGCATTCGACCGAGCCCGGCTGGTACCGCCGCGGGGTCTTCTACGAGCTGTTGGTGCGCGGCTTCGCCGACGGCAACGGCGACGGCATCGGTGACATCAAGGGCCTGACCCAGCGCCTCGACTACCTGCAGTGGCTGGGCGTTGACTGCATCTGGATGCTGCCCATCAACAAGAGCCCGATGCGCGACGGCGGCTACGACATCTCCGACTACTACGCCATCCAGCCCGAGTATGGCGACGTCAAAGCGGTGCAGGGGATGATCCAGCGGGCGCACGCGCGCGGCATCCGCGTGATCATGGACCTGGTTGTCAACCACACCTCCGACCAGCACCCGTGGTTCCAGGAGGCGCGCTCCTCGCCGGACAACCCCAAGCGCGACTGGTACGTCTGGTCGGATTCCAAGATGCGCTTCAACGACGCCCGAATCATCTTCATCGACACCGAGTCCAGCAACTGGACCTGGGACGAGCAGGCCGGCGGGTACTACTTCCACCGCTTCTTCAGCCACCAGCCGGACCTCAACTACGACAACCCCGCGGTGCGCGAAGAGATGTTCAAGGTGGTGCGCTTCTGGCTGGACCTGGGGCTCGACGGGTTCCGGCTCGACGCCGTTCCCTACCTCTACGAGCGCGAGGGGACCAACTGCGAGAACCTCCCCGAGACGCACGAGTTCCTCGCCGACCTCCGCGCCATGGTCGACCGCGAGTACGGCGGCGAGCGAGTCCTGCTGGCAGAGGCCAACCAGTGGCCCGAGGACGTGGTCGACTACTTCGGCACCGCCGAACGCCCGGAGTGCCATATGTGCTTTCACTTCCCGCTGATGCCGCGCATGTTCATGGCCCTGCGACGTGAGCAGCGCTACCCCATCACCGAGATCCTGGAGCGGACCCCGCCGATCCCCGACGGCGCCCAGTGGGGCCTGTTCCTGCGCAACCACGACGAGCTGACGCTCGAGATGGTCACCGACGAGGAGCGCGACTACATGTGGTCGGAGTACGCCCGCGACCCCCGGATGAAGCTCAACCTCGGCATCCGCCGCCGGCTGGCGCCACTGCTCGACAACGGTCGCCGCCAGATGGAGCTCTTCTACGGACTCCTGCTCTCGCTCCCCGGCACCCCCATCCTCTACTACGGCGACGAGCTGGGCATGGGCGACAACGTCTACCTCGGCGACCGCGACGGCGTCCGGACCCCGATGCACTGGACCGCGGACCGCAACGCCGGCTTCAGCCGCGCCGACTTTGCCCAGTTGTACCTGCCTCCACTGATGGACCCGGTCTACGGCTACGAGGCCGTCAACGTCGAGGCGCAACAGCGCAACCAGTCGTCCCTGCTGCACTGGCTGCGGCGGTTCATGACCGTACGCCGGCGCCACCCCGTGTTCGGTGAGGGCTCATTCGAGGCGCTCGATGCCAGCAACCCGTCGGTGTTCGCCTTCCTCCGTGAGGGTGAGGGCGAGACGATCCTGTGCGTAAACAACCTGTCGAGGTTCTCGCAGCCGGTCGAGCTGGATCTCCGACGCTTCAACGGCTACACCCCGGTGGAGCTGGTGGGGAAGGTGCATTTTCCCCGGATTGGCGAGCTCCCATACCTGCTGACCATGGGTCCGCACGGGTTCTATTGGTTCGTGTTGGAGGAGCTTCCGCAGTGACGGCGACGGGATCAGAGTCGCGGGCGCCCGGGGACCTGCTGGTCGAGGTTGGGCTTCGCGACGCCTCCAGCGACCTGCTCGACTACATCCGGCGCCAGCGCTGGTATGCGGGACGCGACCGCGAGGCCGCCGGGTTGGAAATCGTGGATGCCGGGCTCGGAGCGGGCTCGCCTCAGCTGCTGCCGGTGCTGGTGGATGTCGTCTACGCCGACGGCCGGCGCGATCGCTACCAGGTGCCCCTTTCGGTGCGGCCCGCGGACCAACCCGCTCCGGGCGAGATCGCCCCCATCGCGACCGGGGAGCGCGACGGCAGGGCGGTGCTGGTGTACGACGCCCTCGTCGATGTCGAGGCGGCGGCTCAGCTCTGGAACCTGGTGGCCGGCGATGGCCGCATCGAGATGCAGGGCGGCGCCATCGCCGGCCGCCAGACCGGTGAGGTCGAGCGAGTCGCCGACGCCTCCGAGGTCCATCCCTTCGTGCGCGACCAGAGCAACACATCGCTGCTCCGCCAGGAGCGGGAGCTGCTCAAGTGCTTCCGTCGCATCGAGGCGATCAGCTCGCCCGAGCTGGAGATGCTGACGGCCCTCCACGACGCGGGCTTCGCCGGGATCGCCGCACCCCTGGGGGTGGTCGAGTACCAACCCCTCCACGGACCGGCGACGGTGCTGGCGATCCTGCAGCCCTACCTGCACAACGCCACCGACGGCTTCCATCTCGCGCTGACCAGCCTGCGCGACCTCTACGCCGCCGCGGAAGACGCCGACCCCGCCGGCGGCCGCGGTGTGCGCGAGATCATCGACCAGCAGGGCGCGGACTTCCGGCCCGACGCCAGCCGTCTGGGCCAGCTGGTCGGCGAGATGCACCTCGCCCTGGGCTCGCCCGCGATGCCGCCGGCGATGGCGCCGGTCAGGGTCGACGGCGCCACCCTCCAGGCCTGGTCGTCGGCGATGCTGGAGGATCTCGAGGCCCTGCTGGCGAAGGACACGGAGCAGACACGCGCCCTGAACCATGACGCTCTCCGAGAGGCGCTGGCGGCGGTGGCGAGGATCGACCAGGGCGGCAGCGCCATCCGCTACCACGGCGACCTCCACCTCTCCCAGGTGATCCGGACCGACTCGGGTTGGGTGGTGCTGGATTTCGAGGGGGAGCCCCATCGCCCGGTCGAAGAGCGGCGCCTGCAGAGCTCGCCGCTCCGGGACGTCGCCGGCATGCTGCGCTCCTTCGAGTACGCCGCCGCGGTCGGGTTGCTGGAGCGCTCCGCTCCGGGCGACCCCGACTGGGAGGCGCTGCAGGCGTTCGGCGACGGATGGGCCGAGCTCAACCGTCAGATCTTCATCGACGCCTACCTGGCCGTCGACGGACTACGCGAACTGCTGCCGCCACGCGACGCCACCGAGGTGCTGCTGCGCGCCTTCGAAATCCAGAAGGCGATCTATGAGGTCCGCTACGAGCTTGGCCACCGTCCCGACTGGGCCGGCATCCCACTTCGCTTCCTGGCACGGCAGCGATGACCGCCGGCAACGGAGCGAAAGCAGCGCCGCAGGTCGCCACCGAGGAAATCGAGCGCCTGGTTGCCGGTCGCCATCACGATCCTCACCAACTCCTGGGCGCCCATCCCGTCAACGGCCACGTCGTGGTCCGCGTTTACCAGCCCGCCGCCACCGAGGCGGCGCTGGTGGTTGGCAAGAAGGTCACGCCGATGCAGCGCACCCACGCGGCCGGGGTGTTCGAGTCGGCAATGCCGCCCGGGGCGAAGCCGAAGTACCGGCTGCGCTTCCGCAACGACGAGGCGCAATGGGAGGCCGACGATCCCTATCGGTTCGTCCCCACGCTGGGCGACCTGGACCTGCACCTGATCAGCGAGGGCCGGCACCTCGAGCTCTGGCGCAGGCTGGGCGCGCGGGTGATCGAACACGAGGGCGTCACCGGCACGGCCTTCGCGGTCTGGGCGCCCAACGCGGCCGCGGTGCACGTGGTCAGCGACGCAGCCTTCTGGGACGAGCGCGTCCACCCGATGCGCTCGCTGGGCTCCGGTGGGGTCTGGGAGCTTTTCATCCCGGGAGCCGGCGCCGGCATCCGCTACAAGTTTCTGGTCACCGGCCCCGACGGCGCGTCCACTCTGAAGGCGGACCCCATGGCTCGCGCCGCCGAGCTCCCGCCCAGCACCGCCTCGGTGGTCGATGCCAGCCACCACCGCTGGCGCGACGGCAAGTGGCTCGAGTCGCGAGAGGGGTGGCGCAGCCATCGTGAGCCGCTCTCCATCTACGAGGTCCACCTTGGCTCCTGGCGGCACAACGAGGACGGCGGTGCCCTCGACTACCAGGAAGCGGGCCGCCGGTTGGCCGACTACTGCACCGAGATGGGCTTCACCCACGTCGAGTTCATGCCCCTGATGGAGCATCCGTTCACCGGCTCCTGGGGTTATCAGGTCACCGGCTACTACGCGCCCACGGCGCGCTTTGGCAGCCCCGACGACATGCGCGCCATGATCGACACCCTGCACCAGGCGGGGATCGGCGTCATCCTCGACTGGGTTCCGGCCCACTTCCCCCGGGACGACTGGGCGCTGGCTCGCTTCGACGGCACCGCGCTGTACGAGCACGAGGACCCACGCCGCGGCGCTCATCCCGATTGGGGCACGCTGATCTTCAACTACGGTCGCGCCGAGGTGCGCAACTTCCTAACCGCCAACGCGCTGTACTGGATCGAGGAGTTTCACGTCGATGGGCTCCGCGTCGACGCGGTGGCCTCGATGCTCTACCTCGACTACTCCCGCAAGGCGGGCGAATGGATGCCCAACGAGTTCGGGGGGCGGGAGAACCTGGAGGCCATGAACCTGCTGCGCGAGGTCAACAGCCTGGTCGGCGAACGCGGGGCGGGCGCGATCATGGTCGCCGAGGAGTCGACCGCCTGGGGCGGCGTGACCCGCCCGGCGTCGGCCGGCGGGCTCGGCTTCCACCACAAATGGAACATGGGCTGGATGCACGACACTCTCGACTACTTCAGCCACGACCCGGTCTTTCGCCTGTACCACCACGGCGAGTTGACCTTCGGGCTGCTCTACGCCTGGAGCGAGCACTTCATCCTGCCGCTGTCGCACGACGAGGTTGTCCACGGCAAAGGGTCGCTGCTGGGCAAGATGCCCGGAGATCAGTGGCGCCGCTTCGCCAACCTGCGGGCCCTGTTTGCCTGGATGTGGGCGCACCCCGGCAAGCAGCTGCTCTTCATGGGCGGGGAGCTGGGTCAGCCCGGTGAGTGGTCCCACGACGCCCAGCTCGACTGGCCGCTGCTGCAACAGCCCGAGAACGCCGGCCTGCAGCGCCTGGTGGGCGACCTCAACCGCGCCTACCGGACGCTGCCGTCGCTGTGGCGGCTCGACTCCAACCCCGACGGCTTCCAGTGGATCGACGGCGGCAACGCCGACCAGAACGTGATCTCGTTCTTCCGCCGCGACGAGGACGGCACCCCGGGCCTGGTGTGCGTGGCCAACTTCTCGCCCAACCCGCGCGAGAGCTTCCGCGTGGGACTGCCGCTGTCGGGCCGATGGAGGGAGCTGATCAACACCGACGCCGGCCTTTATGGTGGCGGCAACGTCGGCAACCTCGGCGGAGTGGACGCCGAGGACGAGGGCTGGAACGGTCAGCCCTACTCGGCGGTGCTGACGCTGCCTCCGCTGGCGGTCCTCTGGCTGCGACCGGAGCCGGTGGCCACGCCCTCGCGCCGCCCCGCCGCGGCCAAGAGTTCGGGCTCCGCCGATCTCGGGCGGCGCCGGGCCGCCGGCAGGTAGCACTCGCGGTAGTAGTCGAGCACCATCCGACGCGCGGAGAAACCCGACGCGACGTGGCGGATGCTGGCCCGCACCATCGCCAGCCAGCCTGAGGGCAAACCGTCGGGGTCACGCTCGTAGAACAGCGGAGCCACCCTCTCCTCCAGCAACCGGTAGAGCGACTCGGCCTCGGCCTCATCATCGGCGTCGGGATGGTCGACGTCGACGGCGCTGTCGATCGTCCAGCCACAGTCCGTACGGCGGCCTTCGTCCCACCAGCCGTCGGAGATGCTGAGGTTGAGCCCGCCGTTGGCGCCCGCCTTCATCCCGCTGGTGCCGCTGGCCTCGAGTAGCCGGCGGGGGGTGTTGAGCCACACGTCGGCGCCCTGCACCAGCACGGCCGCGGACCCAAGGTTGTAGTTCTCGATGAAGACGGCGCGGGGTTCGTCCCGGGCGAATGTCGCCACCTTCTGGACCAGCTCCTTGCCTGCGCCGTCGGCGGGGTGGGCCTTGCCCGCAAACACGATCTGGACCTCCCGCCCCGGCCGTCCCATGATCGTCGTCAACCGATCCAGGTCGCGAAGGATTAGCCCGGCCCGTTTGTACTCGGCGAAGCGGCGGCTGAAGCCGATGGTCAGGACATCGGGCCGGAAGAGCGAGTTCTCACCGGAGGTGGCGGTGGCCGTGTCGAGCAGGCGCCGTCGGAGCCGGTTGCGGACCTCCCATAGCTCGCGGTCGGGGATCTCGGCGACGCGGTTCCATCTGGGGTCGTCGACCTCCAGCGCGTGCCAGTCGGGACCGAGGAAGCGGGCCAGCAAGGACGCGATATCAGGGGCCACCCAGGTCGGCAGGTGCACCCCGTTGGTCACCGACCCGATGGGCACCTTGCGCACATCCTCGGGCCAGGCGTTGGCCCACAGCCGTCGCGACACCGCGCCATGGAGCTTGCTTACGCCGACACTCTTGGCGGCGCTGTGGAGGGCCACGTAGGTTGTGCAGACGTCGCCCGTCCGGACGCCGTAAGCGCGGCCCTCGGCGAGGAACCCGGGGACGGGGATCCCGCCACCCGCGAGGTAGGAGCCCAGCAGCCGGCGCACCAGCTCGGGGGCGAAGTAGTCGCTGCCGGCGGCCACCGGGGTGTGGGTCGTGAAGACGGTGGCGCGCCGGACGGCCTCGCGCGCCTCCGCTGCCGGCTCGCCGCCGGCGACCCGCTGCCGGATGACCTCGAACGGGGCGAGGAAGCTGTGGCCTTCATTGAGGTGGAAGACCGACGGCGACAAACCCATCGCCCTGAGCGCCCGCACCCCGCCGATACCCAGCACCATCTCCTGCTTCAGGCGCGCCTCCGGGTCGGGCACGTAGAGGCTGTCGGTGATTCCGCGCACGGCCTCAGGGTTGGCCGCGACATTGGTGTCCAGGAGAATCAGCTGCAGCCTGCCGATCCAGGCTCGCCAGAGCCGGATGTGGCACTCCTCATCGCCGACCGGGATGCTGACCTCGACCTGCTGTCCCTGCGCGCGAACCGGCTCGATCGGCATCTCGCGGACGCTGTTCTGCGGGAAATCCGAGACCTGCTCGCCCTCGGCGCCGATGCGCTGGCGCGCGAATGCGGTGCGGTAGAGAAGGCCGACCGCCGTCAGGGGCAGACCCAGCTGCGAGGCGGCCTTGAGGTGATCGGCGGCGAGCACACCGAGCCCGCCCGAAAAGATCGGAAGGTGGTCGGTGAGGGCATATTCCATCGAGAAGTAGGCCACCCCGCCGCCGAGCTCGGCGCCCCAGGACTCCCGCCCGGGAAGACCAGGGTCCCTCGTAGCCAGGGCGAGGCTCAGCCCGGGCTGCCGCCGGGCAAGCTCCGCCACCCGTTCCGGACCCATCGCCCGCAGCATCGCCGCCGGGTTGCCACCACTCGCCCGCCACGCCGTGGGATCGAGACGCTGGAAGAGGGCCTGCACGCCGGCATCCCAGGTCCACGCGAGGTCGAGCGCGAGCCGCTCGAGCACGCCGGTCCGATCATCCCCGTCCGCCAGGCCATCCATGGGCATGTTGGCGAGGATAGCAACGGGGCCGACGGCACAGCCGGCACGCGCCGGAGGGCCCGGCCCTGGTCAGCTCAGCGGGCGGCCAGGCCCGACGTGCCTCCTCCAGGCAGGTATGGCCGCTCCCAGTAGCGCCGCCAACCCCAACATCGCAAACCCCGCAGCGACCGCGGGGCCAAACCCGTGCGCGGCCGGATACGCACTGGTGTTGGGAAGCTGGGTAACTTGCGTGGCGAACACTCCCTCCGCCCGCGAGGCCCTGCAATCGCGACGGCTCGGCCCGCTCTGCGCCGGAGCAGGCTGCCGCGCGGGGATCTGCGCCGTCCACGGGTAGATCCCGGTCCCCGTCGGCGCGTCGGCCGCGGCACATCCCGAGTCGGGCGACGTGTCGATCGCGACGTACGAGTAATCGCCCGCCGCTCCATCGCGACTGGTCAAGCCATCGCAGCCCGCCCGTAGGTCTTCGCAATCGAAGACGCCGCCACTGGAGCGATGGAACTGCAGCCGGGATTGGTAGAAGAACGAGAACATGTTGCCGTCGTGGTTGCTGTCGATCGCCGCTTCGGCCGGGTCGGAGCGCCAGCGTGTGGTCGTCAGGCGGGCATCAGCGGTGGGATCGCCCTTGACGTACTTGTCCAGCCACGCGGTGGTGTACCAGGCGATCATGTCCGCGCCACGCAAGGAGGCGCCAAACGCGACGTTGGGGATGAAGCTGAAGTCCAGGTGGCTGCCGCCGTGGATGATCAGCTCTCCGGTATCGACGCCGGCGCGCGAATACACCATCGACTCAACCGTCTTGGCCGACGGATCTGGCTGAGAGGTGTTCGGTTCTGGTGGCAGGAAGTAGTCGGCTGACATCCCCAGCGCCGGCTTGGTGATCGGCGGCACCGTCCGCGCCCTGGGATCCAGGCACGGCTTCTCCCTAGGGCCTCCGCCGCTGGCGCCGGTTGCAGCGGTGGGGTCGGGGTTAGCGAGGTTGTCCCAGGCCACCAACGCTTTGACTCGCGGGTCCCACTGGCCGATGTAGGAGACCCCCGCCGCGCCGTAGGAGTGCCCGGCCAAGCCGAGGCGGCCGGCGTCGAGAACGGTCCAGAACGGGTTGTAGGCGTTGTCGAAGCCCTGGGCGACCCGGGAGTTCTGCTTGGCCGCATGGCTGGTGCCAGTGGAGCAGCTCGGCACCGGCGCGTAAGGACTGGCGGGCGTTGAGAGGAAGAAGTTGATGGCGTCCTCGGTGCCATCAAAGAAGGGACGCCCGTCACTCTGTGCCGGTACTCCCTCTTGCTGGTCCGCGCCCTCGCCGGGGGTGTCGCTCTGGCCCTGGCCCTGCGGATCGAAGGTGAGCACGACATAGCCGGCCTTGGCCAGCGTCTGCGCCGCGAACCAGTAGAGCTGCTCATCGGCCTGGACCGAGCCGTCGGTGATCACCACCCCCGGCCGCTCGGCCGGGCCGGAGCGGGTTGCCCAAACGTGGCCCGAGATGGTGGCGCCGCTGCGAGCGGTGTAGAAGACGGGCCGCACGATGCCATACTCGTTGGTCTCCCATGCGTACAGCCGCGCGTCGCCGGCGCAGCCGTCATCGCCACGAGTGCAAACATGGTCCTGGAACTCTCGTCCCGGGTCGTTGACCTGCTCGGCCACGGCAGCGCCCGAGTTCTCGATGCTGGCGGTGCGGAGCAGGACCTGGTAGGCGGGAGTGTTGTAGATCGTCTGGCGCTCCTCGACCTTCGAGAAGTTCTGCGCTTCGAGCGTGGGGCTCCACTTCTGTGGCGTGAATCCGAGCGCCATCACCGGAGCCAAGGCCGCTGACAGACCAAACATGGTCGCGATCACCTTCCTGCGTGCCCGCACTCGACAGCCCTCCACGAGTCACTCGTTGGCCACAAGCCAACCCCCAGCGACAGTATAAATCGCTGCTTTTTGGGCCGTATTTGTCTAGCCGAACTTCGCCCTGCGGCGCTCGCGACGTGTCATCGACGTGTAGCTGCTCGCGCCGCAGGGCGACCAAGATCCTCTAGGTGGTCTTGCCCTTGTCGCTGGTGCCGAGCCGGAGGCTGGCCCCGACCAGCACTGTCACGACTGACCCCACCCAGGCTGCCCACGCGACGCCGGCTACCCCGGTAAAACCCAGGACCCAGGGCGCGAGGAACGTGAGGACGCTAGCTATCCCTGGGGCATTGACGATGAACGACCGACGAGGCTCAGCGTTTACGGCGGCAACAATCCCCGCCACGATCAGCAGGACGCCCAACGCGTACGCGGCCGGCGCAGCTGGCGATTTCGAAGTCTCGCCGAAGACAAATGGGGAGATAAAGAGCAGAACGCCGATGGCGATAGTGGCGTAGTCCTGCCACCGCTTCGAAGCCTTCACGATGGTTACCTCTCGGGGGGCGCCTTCGAAAGAAGCTGGCCGACGCCCGGCGCTCCCGCACAGGATCGGGTCGGTCAGGTCGCACATAGTTTGCGCTCGGCCGTAGCGGATTGGGAGTCGCATGGACTTTGAGGCCGGACTCTTACCGTTTGCACAGAAATCACAGCGGCGTGACGGTGCGACGCCATAGCTGAGCCAGTCTGTTTTTACGCATTCCCATATTGATCTCAGCCAGCTAGCGTCAGGTCCTCAACGACCATGACAACCACGCAACAACTCGCCACCGCCACCACTGCCAGGCTCTTCCTCAGCCCTGGCATCATGCGTGGCGCGCTTCAGCGCAGCGAATTTGTAGTGCACTACCAGCCAACGGTCAGATTCAAAGACGCCCGCATCGACGGCCTCGAGGCGCTGGTTCGCTGGCGGCGCCCCGGGTTCGGGCTGGTGTCGCCGGCCGAGTTCGTACCGCTGGCGGAGGAGAACGGTTTCATCACCGAGCTCGGTGCCTTCGTGCTGAGAACCGCGTGCCGGCAGACGCGCCGCTGGCAGCGGATGTACCCCGGCCACACACGCCTCTCGGTGGCGGTCAACGTGTCACCTCGTCAGCTGGGCGATCCCAACCTCGCCAGCCTGGTCCGATCGGTGCTGGAGGAGACATCACTCGATCCCCACAGCCTCATCCTTGAGGTGACCGAGAGCCTGGTCGTGAACGAAGGCTCCGGCGCCCTTGTTCAGCTGGAAGCGTTGAAGGCCCTGGGCGTCCGCATCGCGATCGACGACTTCGGCACCGGGTACTCGTCGCTTTCCCGGTTGCACCGCCTGCCGGTCAGCCGGCTCAAGATCGACCAGTCCTTCGTGGCCCGCCTGATGAGCTCAGACCAGGCCGGACCGCTGGTCACCGCGACCATCGAGATGGCCCACGGCCTGGGCATGAAGACGACCGCGGAGGGCATTGAGACGCGCGATCAGTGGCTGTTCCTTCGCCGTAACGGCTGCGAAGAGGGCCAGGGTTTCCTGCTCAGTCGCCCCGTGGACGCAACCGCGATTGAGGCGCTCCTGGACGGGAAGCAGGCCCTCACCAGGGCGGGACACGGCCCAGGGTTGCACGTGCTTACCGGCAAGGTCACGACCCGGACCACCGCCGCGCTGATCGCTGCCAGCATGGCCAGCGGTTGGGTGGGGGCGGCCGCCGCGCCCGGGGGTGCCGCTGTGGCGCAGCACTTCGCGGCTTCAGCGACCGCGTCGGCGGTGGCGCTGTCCGCCGGCCTGCCCTTCATCGCTCACAACGCTCCCGCAGGACCCTCGGTTCACGCGGCGGTCCTTGGCGCCCACACCGCTGCGGCGGCGGGGCCGGCCGCCAACCCGGGCGCCAAACCTACGGCCAAACCGACCGCCAAGCCGGCCCACGCCGGTGCCGCCAGTCACCGCGACAGTTCCAACTCAGGTCAAAATCCCAATCCGGCCGCCTCCCCGCATGCCCCCGGACAGGGCGCCCAGAGCTCGGCGGACCCGGGCCACGCAAGCAACGGTCACTCGCACATGCGGGACGCCGCACTCGCCGCAAATTAAGGGCCGGCAGTCCTTCTTGCCAACGGGCTGGTGACGGCCAGGGCCGCAGACCGCGAGGCCCCGGCGCCGGTCAGGCCTGGCGCGACAGCCTGACTTTCGGGCTCTGGGCGATGTGGAGCCGCATGCTCTCGCGGCCCATGCACAGGTTTTCGATGTAGTCGAGACCGGCGGCCTCGGCGATCGCCCGAGCCTCATCGCTGACGATGCCGAGCTGCAGCCACAGACCCTTGGCCCCTATCGCCACGGCTTGACGCGCGATCTCGGGCGCCTCCGCGGCCGGCCTGAAGACGTCCACGACGTCCACCGGCTCGGGGATGTCCTGCAGCGAGGCGTAGGTGTGCTCTCCGAGAACGCCCTCCGCATTTGGGTTCACCGGGATGATCCGGAACCCACGATGCTGCAGCACGTATGGGATCTTGCCGGACGGCTTGGCTGGGTCTTTGGAGGCTCCAACGACCGCGACGGTGTGCGCATACTGGAGGATCTCCGGGACGGTATGACTCACGAGTGCACCGGCGCCGGCGGGGCGTCCTCGAGCTCGAAGAAGAGCTCGTCCGGGTAGCACCAGTACCAGCCCTCCTCCGGCTCGAACGAGCGGATGATGGGATGGTTGGTGGCGTGACTGTGCTTGGTGGCGTGCTGATTCTTGGAGCTGTCGCAGCACCCGATGTGGCCGCAGGTCGAACACATCCGCAGGTGGACCCACCAATCGCCGGTGGCCAGGCACTCGACGCAGCCGTCGCCCGAGGGCTGGACGTCAAGAATCTGATCGAGATGAGTGCAGGTGTCAGCCATCTACGCCCCTGGCCTGGGCGAGGCCGGCTGCGCTGGTCCGCTCGTGCAAAATAACCATCAAGGGAAAGAATGACATGAGAACGGCAGCCATTCCGGGCCAGGGCCAGGCGGGAGGAGTCGCCGAGGCGGCCGCGGGCGTCATCTGGCCGGCGCTACCGCTGGCGGAATGGCAGGATACGCGTGACACGCTGCACCTGTGGACCCAGGTGGTGGGCAAGATCCGGCTGGGGCTGATGCCCCCCCGCAACCATTGGTGGCAGGTTCCTCTCTACGTCACCGCGCGAGGGCTCACGACCGCCCTCATGCCGTACCGCGACCGCGGCGTCGAGATCGAGTTCGACTTCCATCGCCACGTCCTCGACATCCGAACCAGCGACGGCGAGACCCGCAACGTGAGCTTGGAGCCTCGCTCGGTTGCCGACTTCTACGCCGAGACCATGCGGCGCATGGCCGAGCTCGGGATGGAAGTCAAGATCTTCACCCGCCCGATCGAGGTCGCGGACGCGATCCCGTTTGAAGACGACCACGAGCACGTCAGCTATGACCCCGAGTACGCCCACCGATTCTGGCAATCGCTGCTGAGCGCACAGCGAATATTCGTCGGCTTCGGGTCCGGATTCGTCGGCAAAACCAGCCCCATCAACTTCTGGTGGGGCGGGTTCGACCTTGCCGGCGGGCGCTTCTCCGGGCGACTCGCCCCACCCCACCCCGGAGGGATTCCCAACTGCCCCGACTTTGTGACCAGTTTCGCGTACACGCACGAGGAGGCCGCTTACGGGTACTGGCCGGGCGGCAGTGGGGAGGGCAGCTTTTACGCCTACGCGTACCCGGAACCGGCGGGTTATGCCGAGGCGCCGGTGAGACCGGATGACGCTTACTTCGACCGTGAGCTGGGCGATTTCCTGTTGCCCTACGAGTCGGTCCGCTCGGCCGCCGACCCCGACGCCCTCCTGGCCGGCTTCCTGCGTTCCACATATGAGGCGGCGGCGAACCTTGGGGGCTGGGATCGACGGGCACTCGAGATGTCGCCAGACCTTCCCGCGCCCTCGCGGTAACTTGCCAAAAGCAGTCGAGGAGAATCCGACATGACGTTCATCTCCCGCGGTTTCAAGGGCCGGCGACAGCAACCGGAGGACGCTTCCCGGCTTCCGCCGGGGCAGTACCTGGTGCCTGATTTTCCGGTCCTGTCGGCGGGCCCGACACCGCACCCGGCGCTCAACGAGTGGAGCTTCACGATCAGCGGCGAGGTGGATTCGGAGAAGCGGTGGAGCTGGGAGGAGTTTCGCGCCCTGCCCAGCGAGACCGTGACCGTGGACATCCACTGCGTCACCAAGTGGTCCAAGCTCGATACCACCTGGAGGGGGGTTTCGCTGGACGTCCTGCTCGACGGCGTCGAGACCGCCGCCGAGTACGCCGTCGCTCGTTCGTACGGCGGCTACACAACCAACCTGCCGCTCGAAGACCTGACTGACGGCAAGGCGTGGGTTGCCTACGAGTACGGCGGCGAGCCGCTCGAGCCCGAGCACGGCGGGCCGGCGCGGCTGCTGGTGCCCCATCTGTATTTCTGGAAGAGCGCCAAGTGGGTCACGGGGCTGGCTCTTCACAACCAGGACGAGCCCGGATTCTGGGAGTCGAACGGCTACCACATGTATGGCGATCCGTGGCGCGAGCAGCGGTACTGGGGCGACTGACCTGGCAGCTCGGCGAGGTGGTCGAGCTGGTCACGGAGACGCCCTCGGTGATGACTCTGGTTCTCTCAGCGACCGGCTGGAAGGGCCACCGTCCCGGTCAGCACATCGACGTCAGGCTCACCGCCGAGGACGGCTACCAGGCCCAGCGCAGCTATTCGATCGCTTCGGCGCCCCAGGCGGGCCGGCTGGCGATCACGGTGGAGCGGCTCGACGATGGCGAGGTATCGCCGTACCTGGCCGGCGAGCTGGTGGCGGGCGACCGCCTTGAGTTTCGTGGACCGATCGGGGGCTACTTCGTCTGGGACGGCACCGATGGCGACCGGCCGGTGCTGCTGGTGGGCGGCGGTTCCGGCGTGGTCCCGCTGATGTCGATGATCCGGCACCGGTCGACGATCGGCGCCACAACCTCGATGCGCCTCCTCTACTCCGCCCGTACGCTCGAGGACGTCATCTTCCGGGATGAAATTGAGCAAGTGGCGAAAGATGGCGTCGCGGTCTATCAGACGCTGACCAGGACCCAGCCACCAGGCTGGACCGGCTACGGCCGGCGCATCGACCGCGCCATGCTGGAAGAGGTGGCCTGGCCCGTCCGCGACGCCCCCCTGGCGCTGGTCTGCGGACCGACGTCGTTCGTCGAGGTGGCGGCTGAGATCCTGGTGGGGGTCGGACACGACCCCAGATCGGTCAAGACCGAGCGCTTCGGCGCAACCGGAGGTTAGTGATGGAAAACAGAGAATCCCGCCTCGACGGCAACGCCATCGGCGGCCTGCTGGCCGAGATCTTCGCGGTCGAGATGACGTCGGCGGAAGGGACATGCGCCGGCTGCGGGAGCGTGCACCCGATCGGCCGCGTCGAGGTCTACGTCAACGCGCCGGGGGTGGTCGTGCGATGTCCCAGCTGCCAGCAGGTGTTGATACGCATCGTCAAGGGCAGCGGTCGAGCGTGGCTGGACCTCAGCGGCACGCGATGCCTGGAGTTTGCCGTCGCCGATTGAGCGGCGGCGCGGTCCCGCCGGGGTGCGGGTGCCCGGCGCTAGCGGCCGATGTCCTTGCGGGTGAACCGAACTGAGGCCAGCGCCAGAGCCGCCGTGCCCACGGCCAGCAGGACCAGCATGTCGCCGACCCTCAGGCCCTTCAACAGCGGAGTTCCGTAGTAGTAGAAGGCGGACAGCCGCAGGATCGGGTCGGGCCAGCTCAGCCCCGGGCCGATGAAGGTGATGAAGAACCAGGCCGCCAGCAGCAAGCTGAGCAGTCCGGTGTCGACCGCGGCCCGCAGCCAGCCCGCGAAGAGGTATCCGATCGCGGCCATCAGAAGCCCCAGCGGGATCATGCCCAGGGTCGCCGCGACCAGGTTGCCGCCGTCCAGCGTCAGGCCCGACAGGGCCGAAGCGGCCTCCACCGACGCCAGGGTGATGACTGAGATCAACACGGTGGCCGTGGCGAGCGCGCCGAATCGCGATGCCAGCACGCCGAGACGAGACTGGGGTGTGGCCAGCAGCAGCTCGAACCGCCCGTCCTCTTCGTCGGCGGCCCAGCGGCTGGCCTGGGTCACCGCGAAGGCCATCAGAAGCAGGGGCAGGAAGAAGAGCAGGGCGCTGAGGAGATTGGCGTTGGTGGTGGCATCTCCGCCGCCGACCTTGATCAAGCCCTTGATCGCCGGAGCCGAGGAGAGCGTCCTCAACAGGCCCGCGGTCTGCTTGACGACCACCACCATCCAGCCCGCGAACCCGGCGATGCCAACCGTCCACCACAGCGTCGCGGCGGATATCGTCCGCAGGCTTCGGCCGTAGACCGACCGAAGCGACCACTCAGCAGTCAGGCCCATTGGCACCGGCCGGGTTGGCTCCGACCGCCGTCGCAAAGGACCGGGCAGCTCCTGCACCCCACCGATGTCGCGCCGAGCAAAGAGCCAGATCCCGGCGCCGCTGAGGAGGATCGCCAGCGCCAGCAGCAGCAGCATCGCGGCGGCGTTCGCGCCGTACCCGGGGACCAGTGGTTTGCTCAGGTTGTAGTAGTAGATCGGCGAGAACCGGGAGATCCAGTCGGTGCCCTGGAACACGCGGTGAGACATGTCGAGCACGATCGAGACCAACAGGATGGCAGCGGTCCAGCCTGACGCGGTGCCGCTGTCCTCGGTGAACTGGGACAGCAGCAGGGCAACGCCGCCGAAGACGGCCCCGATCAGCGCCACGTTGAGCCCGAAAAGCAGGGCATCTGACACTCCGAAGTCAGCGCTCACGCTTCGGCCGCCACCCTCCACCAGCAGACCGATCAGCAGCCCCATTCCCAGCAGCGCGGTCCACACGCCGCCGACCTTCTCCAATGCCACCCGCACGCGGCTTCGCGGCAGCGAGAGCAGGACATCAAGCGACCCGCGGGACTCCTCACCACGCAGCATGCGAGCGCAGGTCAGCAGCGGCCACAACGTGACCAGCAGGATGGTGAGACCGTACTTCCAGGTGGCGTAGCCGCCCGGCGTGGTCAACCCGACCGGGTCCGCGAACCAGGCGAAGCTGGCGGAGAGGCTTACCAGCGCGGCGCGCTCCTGCGGGGTCGCGATCAGCGACGGGACCTGGCTGATGACGAGCCACATCAGGAGCCCGGTGCCGATGCCCCATCCCAGGATCGGGATTCTGGCGTCCCTCAGCGTCTTGAGGTAGACGCTTCTAAACCACACCGCTGGTCTCCGACGGCGCCTTGCCGCCATCGGTGTAGTAACGCAGGAAGATGTCCTCCAGGCTGGGCTCGTGACTGGTCAGCGCCACCACCTGGTGCTTGGCCGCGGCTTTGATGACGGCGTCCGCCCCGCCCTGCATCGTCAGCACCAGCTTGCGTCCGCCGTCGGCCGACACCACCGCTGCCACACCTTCGAGACCTTCGAAGGCGCCCGGGGCGACGTCGTCCGCGAACGTGATCGCGATCTCGTAGCGCTTGATGTCGTTGAGCTCGTGGACGCCGCCGATTCGAACTATCTGCCCCTCTCGGATGATCGCGACCCGGGTGCAGGCCTGTTCGACCTCGCTGAGGATGTGAGATGAGAGGAAGACCGTTCGCCCTTCCTCGCGCACCTCTTTGACCATCTTCTCGAACTCCTGCTGGTTCAGCGGGTCCAGGGCGCTGGTCGGTTCGTCGAGGATCAGCAGGCGCGGGCGGTGCATGAACGCCTGGATCAGCACCACCTTGCGCTTGTTACCCGAGGAGTAATGGCGGTACTTGCGGCTGGGGTCCAGGTCCATCCTGGCGATCAGCTGCTTGAGATAGGCGGCATCCACCCCGCCGCGCAGGTTGCCGAAATACTCGAAGATCTGCCCGCCGGTCAGGCCGGGGTCCAGAGACGGCTCGCCCGGGGCGTAGCCGATGAGACGTTTGATCTCGACCGATTGCCGCCAGGCGTCCATGCCGGCGACCCGAGCGCTGCCGGAGTCCGCCCGCAGCAGCGCCATCAGCAGCCGGATGGTGGTTGTCTTGCCGGCGCCGTTGGGGCCCAGGAAGCCGAAGACCTCGCCCTCGCCGACCGAGAAAGACACGCCGGTGACGCCGCGCTTGCCGCCGTAGGTCTTGGTCAGACCGTCGACTTCGATGATGGGCTCTGTCACCGCCTCATTATCCGGTCGCGGGGGCGTCCACCGGGACGCCCCCCTTCCCAGAGTTTTTCAGGCCTGCTCGATGATCTCGGCGAGCCGCTCCCAGCTTTCCACGGCTCCTTTCTCCATCCCCGACTGCACCATGCCCTCGAGGTCGGCGTCGTTCTCGAACCTGGCGATACTGACCACCCTGGTCTTGCCCTCGACCTCCTCGAGTGTCAGGGTCTGCAAGCTGACGTGACCGGGCATGCCCTCGTACTCGAAGGTGATTACCAGGCGCTCCGGCGGCAACACCTCGCGGTGCTCGCCGCGGAAGGCGTGCTCGTTGCCCTCGAGGTCGTGCTGGACGAATCTCCACGCACCTCCTGGCCGCAGGTCCATCTTGTCGATCCGTGTGGTGTAGCCTCGCGGCCCCCACCACTTGGGAATCAGCTCAGGGTCCGTCAGGGCCCTGAAGACGGTCTCACGGGGAGCGTCGAAGACGCGGGTCATCACGACTTCTCGGGCTTCTGTCTCGACCTTGAACTCAGTCGTTGTCACCATGGTTGTCCTCCTTTTGTAGATCGCGCAGGTATTCATCGAGGCGATCGAACCGCTCGTCCCAGATGTGGCGGTAGCGCCCGACCCAGTCGGACACGTCCTTGAGCCGATCCACCTCCAACTTGCAGGGCCGCCACTGCGCTTTGCGGCCCTGGGTGATCAGTCCAGCGCGCTGCAGCATCTTGAGGTGCTTTGAGATCCCCGGAAGGCTGAGCTCGAATGGCTCCGCCAGCTCGGTGACCGTGGCCTCTCCCTCGGCCAGCCGGGCCAGGATGGCCCGGCGGGTGGGATCCGCCAGTGCGGTGAAGGTGACGCTCAGCTGGTCTGATGGTTGACGGGGCATTTTTCCTCTTAGCTAATTAGCTAACCGGTAAACTACCAAACCGGACTGCCCGGCGTCAAGCGGTGGACGTGCTGCGCGACTCCCCCAGGCTGCGAGAGACGACCGCGACTAACCCGCGGGCAATCCGTCCAGCGGGTTGGGTGTTCCCCCGAGCACCGACTCCACCTTTTCCAGCAAGGCCTCGGCGCTGAAAGGCTTCTCGATCAGATCGACGTCGGACTCCAGGACCCCCTGATGCACGATGACATCCTGGGGATAGCCGGACATGTACAGCACGCGCGTTTTGGGGCGCTCCTTCGCGATCTGCGTCGCCAGCTCCTTGCCGGAGGCCTTGGGCATGATCACGTCCGTCAGCAGCAGGTGGATCGGTCCCTCCTCGTCGGCGGCCGCACGCATGGCCTGCTCCGCGTTGCTCGCCGTCAGCAGCCGGTAGCCGGCCCGGGAAAGAATCCGGCGGGTCATCTCCCGCACCGCGTCCTCGTCCTCGGCCAGCAGGATGGTGCCGCCGACCAACGGCTTGACGTCGGCGACGCCCCTCGCATGCACCGGGCTGGCCTTTCCCGCCGTCGCCGGGAAGTAGAGCTTGAAGGTGGTGCCGTGGCCGTGTTCCGAGTAGAGCTCTATCTGCCCCTCGGCCTGCGTCACGATGCCGTAGACCGTGGCCAGGCCCAAACCGGAGCCCTCGCCTCGAGCCTTGGTGGTGAAGAACGGCTCCAGTGCCCGTGCCTTGACCTCGGCGGACATTCCGGACCCGGTGTCGGAGACGGTGAGGCAGACGTAGCGACCGGGGGCCACGTCTGGATGCATGCGGGCATATTCTTCGTCGAGGTCGCTGTTGGCGGTGTTGATCATGAGCGCGCCCCCGCCGGACATCGCGTCGCGCGCGTTGATGGCCAGGTTCACCAGTACCTGGTCCAGCTGGCTCGGATCGGCTTTGATCGACGCCAGGTCCGGGGCGAGCCGGATACGGAGGTCGATGTGCTCGCCGAGGGTCCGTCGCAGAAGCTTCTCCATGTCCGCGATGACGCTGTTGAGGTCGAGAACGCGTGGCTGGATCACCTCGCGCCGCCCGAAGATCAAGAGTTGGTGGGTGAGCGCCGCAGCGCGTTCCGCCGCCTTGCGTATCTCTTCCACATCTGACTTCAGCGACTCGTTGTCGCCGACCTCCTCGGCGACGAAGCCCGCGTAGTTGACGATCACCGCCAGCAGGTTGTTGAAGTCATGGGCGACTCCGCCGGCCAGCTGCCCAAGGCTCTCTAACCGCTGGGACTGGTGGAGCTGCGCTTCCAGGATGGCCTTTTCGCGCTCCGCCTCGGCGGTCGCCTTCTCGCGCTGGGCCTGCTCGCGCTCGGTGACGTCGCGCACGGCGGCCGAGACCAGGATGCCCTCCTCGGTCTCCAGCGACGAGAGCGATATGTCGCAGGGGAACTCGGAGCCGTCCTTGCGCCTGGCGGATAGCTCGAGGCTGGCCCCCATGGGTCGGGTCTTGGGGTCGGCGAAATAGTTTGTTCGGTGCCCGGGGTGAATCTCTCTGACCCGGTCTGGAACCAGCACCTCGATGGGATGGCCCATCAACTCTTCCCTCTGGTAGCCGAAGAGGGTCTCCGCCTGGCGGTTCACGATCCGGATGATCCCTCCGGCGTCGACGGCCACGACCGCATCCGGCGCCGACTCCAGCAAACCCTGGAACTTGGCCTCGATCTTCTTGCGCTCGGTCACATCGCGGACCGCGGCGGACACCAGCATGCCGTCCTCGGTCTCGAGGGCAGACAAGGATATGTCGCAAGGGAACTCGGTGCCGTCCTTGCGCCTGGCGGCCAGCTCCAAGCCCGCACCCATGGGCCGGGTCTTGGGATCGCGGAAATACTTGCCGCGGTGCTTTGGATGGCCGCTCCTGACCTGGTCGGGGACCAGGATCTCGATCTTCTGTCCGATCAGCTCCTCGCGCCGGTATCCGAAGACGGCCTCGGCCTGCCGGTTGACGATGCGGATGATGCCTTCGGTGTCGACCGCGACCACGGCGTCGGGGGCTGACTCAACCAGCCCTTGGAACTTGGCCTCGATTTTCTTGCGCTCGGTGACGTCGCGGGCGATCGAGGATGCGCCCAACACGCGCCCGGAGATCGCGATGATGGGGGAAAGGGTGACCGAGACGTCGATCTCTGAGCCGTCCTTGCGCCGGCGCTTGGTTTCGTAGTGCTGGATCCGCTGGCCGCGGGCCACCCGCCGCAGCAGCGCCGCCTCCTCCGCGAGGCGGTCATCCGGCGTCACCACACTGATGTTCTCTCCAACCACCTCGACGGCCGGATACCCGTACAGCGTCTCGGCGGCCGGGTTCCAGCTGGTGATGGTGCCGTCCAGGGTCTTGCTGATGATGGCGTCGTCGGCGTAGTGAACGATGGAAGCGAGCAGCGCTCGGAGCTCGTCCGGTTGAATGTCCGGTGCCACATCCGTTGCCATTACCTACGTCCCCCAATCCCCCTGTGGCTAGATTGCGCTCACCTTAGGCGCCGGTCTGTGACCTGGGTCACAAAGCCAGGGCCCAGTTTTGGCGCTCTCCAATTGGCGCTTATGACAACCTACGCCCTGTAAAGCGATAGGTAAAGGGGTGTGGCTCCTCTGGAACCCTCGGATCTCGCAGGCGAGGGGCCCAAGGCGTGGCGCCGAGGACTCCCGAAGACGCCGGCGGCCTATGGCGGGGCGCCGGCCCTCTAGGGCGTGGCGCCGAGGGACCGACGCGTCTAGGCGCTGCCGACGATGACCAGGCTGTTGCCGTCGGGATCGCGGAGCAGGAACATCGGCGGCACGCCGCCGCCGAAGCGCAGGACCTCCTGGTCGACGTCAACCCCACGCGCGGCGAACGCAGCATGATCGGATTCGACGTCCTCGCTGATCAGGCGGATCCCGGTGTCGCCACCGACCGGCTGCTCAGGGCTGCCGGCCACCAACGCGATGCTGGTCACGGCTCTCGGGCAAGCCACCTCGATCCATCGCTGGCCGGGACCGAAGGGCATGTCCCTGCGCTTTTCGAAGCCGAGCACCTCGGTATAGAACGCCAGCGCCCGGTCCTGGTCCGCAACCGGGACGGCGACCGTCCCGACATGGGTGATGTGCGTGGCGGTGTTGGCCACAGTCATTTCTGTCCCTCAGTCGACGAGCGCCACCTGGCGCCGTCAGTTGCGCCCTGGTTGGTGTACATCAGCGAACCGGGGGTGGTCAGCAGCTCGCCGGTCTCCAGGTAGGTCTTGAGACCAGAAAGAATCATCGGCCAGCCGCCGTAGAGCTGGTCGTTGGCGCCCTCGCGGAGCTGGTCGTGGGTGACCGTCAGCCGGCAGGAATCTTCCACCTGCTCGATCTCCCAGGTGATCCTCGACGTCCCCTCGCTCTTCACGTCCTCGCCCCACAGGGCCACCATGGTCTGGACCAGCCGGTGGGGAGGGTCTACCTCGACGTTCTCGCCCTCGCCTAGAAGCATGTCGCCAGCGCGCATCTCGTAGCGCGAGCCGGGGGTCCAGTCAGAGATATGGCGCCCGCCGAAGTTGTACTTGCTCCTTATGTCCGGGTCGGTGATCGCCTGCCAGAGACGCTCAGGCGTGGTCTTGATGTAGATCTCGTAGATCTTTTCCATGGTTCCCTCCAGGGTGCTTTTGATGTCGCTGAGCGTGGCGACCCACGGTTCGGCGTACTTGCTGACCCAGCGGTCGTGGATGAGCCGGATGGGGACGGCGTTGAGGAAGTGGAGCTTCTCGCGGCCGCGGCGCCGGGTCACCACCAAACCCGCCTCCTCCAGCTGCTTGAGGTGTTTCATGACTCCGAACCGGGTCATCGGCAGCCGCCGCTCGAGCGCGCTCAGGGTCTGGGCGTCCTCACGGAACAGCTCGTCGAGAAGGCTCCTTCGAGTGGGGTCGGCCAGGGCCTTGAAAACGTCGTCCACGGCCACCACTATATGTGACCATATGGTCACATGTCAAGGAGGTCCGGTCGAGCCCCGATGCCTCAGCCGACCCTGGTAGCCGCCGTCCGAGCCCGTTGCAGGAAGACGCGCTCCGCCGAGTTGCCGGTGAGGGAGATGGCCGAGTCGTACGCGGCTACTGCCTCCCCGCTGCGCCCCAGCCGCCGCAGCAGGTCGGCTCGGATAGCGTGGAACAGGTAATAGTCCCTCAACTCCAGTCTCTCGACGGCGTCGAGGGCGGCTCTCGGACCCTCGACCTCGGCCACCACCACGGCCCGGTTCAGCTCCACCACAGGGCTGGGCGCGATCGCCAGCAGCTGGTCGTAGAGCTGCAGGATCTGGCCCCAGTCGGTGTCATCAGCCGTACGGGCGTCGCTGTGCACCGCGTTGATCGCGGCCTGCAGCTGATAGAGCCCGGGACGGTTGATCCTGAGGCATTCTCTGACGAGGGCCTGCCCCTCGGCCACCAGCTCGACATCCCACAGACTTCGATCCTGGTCGGCCAGCAGCACCATCTCGCCATCCGCAGTCGTGCGGCTGCGTCTCCGCGATTCGATGAGGAGCATCAGCGCCAGCAACCCGGTCACCTCCGGCTCGTCCGGCAACAGCTCCACCAGTTGACGCCCGAGCCGGATTGCCTCGGTGCAGAGATCACCGCGAGCCAGGGCCTCTCCTGAGCTGGCGGTGTACCCCTCATTGAAGGCCAGGTAGACGACCGCCAGGACCGACCGCAGTCGCCCCGGAAGCTCGGCTGCGCCCGGCACCCGGTACGGGATGCCAGCGTCACGAATCTTGCTCTTGGCCCGCACCAGGCGCTGCGCCATCGTCGCCTCCGGGACGATGAACGCGTGCGCGACCTCGGTTGTGCTCAGGCCGCCCAGGAGCCGCAAGGTCAGCGCGACCTGGACGTCCTGCGCCAGCGCTGGATGGCAGCAGGTGAAGATCAGGCGCAGGCGGTCGTCGCCCGCGACGCTGTCTGGTGCATCCCCAGGCGCACTCATGGCCTGGGCCTCGGCTTCACGGTCCCCGCGCGTTGCCTCGCGCCGGTGCCGGTCGATCGCGCGGTTTTTGGCGGTGGTGATGATCCAGCCGGCAGGGCTGGGTGGTATCCCGGTTGCCGGCCACCTCTGGACCGCCACCTCGAACGCCTCTTGCACCGACTCCTCGGCGAGGTCGATATCACCAAAAGCGCGCACCAGGACCGAGACGGCCCGGCCGTACTGCTCGCGGAAGACCCGCTCGATGGCGGTCTCGTTGGCGGCCGGGCCCTCTGGTGTCAGTCCGGGGCTTCCTCTTGGAAGGGGCGGACCTCGACCGGCGCCGCGCAGGCCCTGGTGGCCTTCGCGGCCCACGCCAGGGCTGCGTCGAGGTCTGCGGCCTGGATGACCCAGAAGCCGCCGATGTGTTCCTTGCTCTCGGCGAAGGGACCGTCCGTGGTCAGCACCTCCCCGTCTTTGACCTGGACCACGGTGGCGGTGTCCGGTGGGTAGAGTCCGCCGGCGAAGACCCAGGCACCGGCAGCCTGGAGCTCGGCGTTCACGACATCGACGTCCGCCATGATCTTGGCTCGCTGGTCGTCCGGCATGGCGACCAGGTTTTCCACCCAGGGAACGCTGATCATGTACTGCTTCATCGCGCCACCTCCTGTCCGGCCGGCGCCGAAGCAGTCGAGGCTGCCGGTTCGGCGGCAGCCGGGTGATAGGTCAGCATCATGATGCCGTCGCCGGTCGACCGGGCCTCGTCGAGCTCCAGCCTGGTTGGGGTGGCTTCGGTGAACAAACGCTTGCCAGTGCCGAGCACAATGGGGTAGACCATCAGCCGGTATTCGTCCACCAGCCCGTTCTGGACCAGGGTTTGGACCAGCCGGGCGCTGCCCGCGACCAGCAGGTCGCCGCCGGGCTCCGCCTTAAGCCTGGTGAGCTCCGCGACGACGTCGCTTCGAATCACCGTCGTATTGTTCCACGTCGCCGCATCGTCGCTGAGCGACGCCGACACCACGTACTTGCGCATGCCGTTCATCTTGTCGGCGAACTCATCGTGCATGTTCGGCCAGGCCTTGGCGAAGCCCTGGTAGGTGACCCGACCCAACAGCAGGGCGTCGGCGGCGAGAAGCTCGTCGACTTTGAACTTGTTCCCGTCTTCGCCACGGTCGAACTGGAATGACCAGCCTCCGTGCTCGAACGACTCGGCTCCCCCCGGGTCCTCCATCACCCCGTCAAGGGTGATGAACTCGCTGACAACGATCCTTGCCATGTCTTCTCCTCGTGCTGCGGCCGGTGCGTACCGGCTTTTCACCTCCTATACGAACGGGATCGACCGATTTCGACAGCCTGCCAAGAAAGCCCCTAGGTGAGGGCGGGACCGGCGGTCAGCCGGTGGTCGCCAACCTCACCAGCAGGCCGAACAGGAACACCGATCCGCCGACGTGATACCACTTGGCCCGCTCCGGGTTGCTGCCGATCATCGATCTCACGATCGGCATGGTGGCCAGGGCGGTTCCGGCGTAGGCCAGGTGGAGGATGTCCCGAGGCCGGTTGCCGAGCGCGAACAGAAGGACGCCGAAGACGACCTCCACCACCAGTAGCCAGGCGGCCGCGGTGTGGAGCTGGAAGTAGAGCCGCGGTGGGGCCGGGCGGCGAAAGGCAGCGTACAGACCCACCAGGACCACGGCGACAAGGGTCGCGATCAGGAAAAAGCCAAGCACGAGATGGATGGCGACGAGGATCCTGATCATTCCCGCCAACAGTACTGGTCAGCTGGCGGCGGCGCAGGTCAACTCGGTATGGCTAGATGTCGTCCTCGTCCCGGACGTGGATTGCGGCTTCCTCCGCCCCCGGCTCGTCGTCATCCTCGTCGTCCACGGCATCAGCCCGGTAGACAGCCTCGCCGCCCTCATCGGGGTCGACCAGGCCTCCCGCCTCTTCATCGGCGGAGGCGCCGGCCGCCGTGTCCCGCTCCTCTTCGCTGAGGCGCTGATCGAGACTCTCTTGCTGGTACTTCTCGTATGGGTCGGGGACACGGGGCTCGGCGGAGTCGACCTCCTCGCCCTCGTCGCCAACCACCTCAGCCGGCTCCGGCTCCTCGGTTCCAGGGGGCAGCTCGCTGTCTGCCGGGGCGTCGTTCCACGGCAGGTCCTCGGGATGCTGTTCGCGGCTGGTCATCTGATTCCTCCACGCTGCCGGGCCGACAGGATCGTCGCCTAAGGCTAGCCCCACGGAGGCCACTGACGCCGATAATGCGTCGATGAGCGACTGCTGCACGCCGTCCGGCTACAGGTGGGTATTCAGCCGCAAGAGTGCCGAATCGCAAGCCAGGCGCTACCGCCGCAAGGGGCTGGACGCGACGTCGCAAAGGCTCTTCGACGTGCTGCGCCGGCGAGACCTGCAGGGCCTGACCTTGCTCGAAGTCGGCGGCGGTATCGGTGATCTTCAGATCGAGTTGCTCAAAGCGGGCGTTGCCCGCGCAGTCAGCATCGAGCTGACCCCGACGTACGAGGACGCCGCCGTGACCCTGCTACGCGACGCCGGGCTGGAAGACCGCGTTGAGCGGCGGATCGCCGACTTTGCCGCCACCGAGGCGGAGATTGAGGCCGCCGACATCGTGGTCTTGAACCGCGTCGTCTGCTGCTACCCGGACATGCCACGGCTGGCCACCGCCGCCGCCAACCACGCTCGAGATGTGATCGTGCTCAGCTTCCCTCGCCGAAGCTGGTGGACACGGGCGCTGCTGGGGGTGGGGAACATCGGGCTGCGGGTCGCGCGCCGTGGCTTCCATGTCTTTGTGCACTCGCCGGCGGAAATCGTCGCCACCGTCGAGCAGCGCGGCCTGCAGCCGGCGTTCAACTCGCGCGGCATCTTCTGGCAGGTCGCAGCCCTGGAGCGACGCATCTAGCCGAAGGTCAGCGGGAGGTGTTCGGCAGTCCTCCTCCGGCAGCCTCGATCGGCCGCTGCGGGACATTGGTGGTGGCGGCGGCGACCTGCCCGTGCTCGAGCAGGAACTGGAGGTAGACGGCCACGATGTCCGGATCCACCCGGAGGTCGTTGTGATAGCGCTGCGGGAAGGTCAAGTTCACCGCGCCGTCAAGGTGGGGACTCTGGCGGTCGTCGAACACACCCGGCGCCTGCTGAAAGAAGGGATCGGTGTTGTCGGTGCCGTTGTAGATCGACAGCCAGCGCGTCGGTCCGGGCGCCTCGCCGGCAGCGTTGAGCCGGGCCAGCCAGTCAGTTCCCGGCCCGATCTCCTCACAGCCGTAGTAGCTCGACTGAATGCCCCGGCAAACGGTGGTGCCGTGGTTGCCGCCGGCGATCATCACGGCGGCGAGAACATCGTGGCGCAGCGCTGGATGCAGCATCAGCATCTTGCGGGTGATGGTGACCCCCAACGAGTGGGCGACGATGTCGACCTGCTCCGAGCCGGTGTAGTCCTGCACCGCGCGTACAAAGTTGTACAGGTCCGGAACGTTGGGATCATCCGATGCCCCCTTGCCCCCGTTGGCGAACGCCTGCAGCGGAGGACTCGTCCCTTGCCAGTAGGCAAGCGACTCGGGAGCCGGCTGCACTGTCACCGGCATCCCGGCGTAGGCGTTGCCAAGGCCGTTGTAGGACAGGGCGAACATCTCCTGGCCGCTGTACCCCGCCTGCTGCTTGAACTGATCGGCGACCAGGTACCAGTTCTCGGCGTCCGCCTGGTTGCCATGGACGAAGATGACCGGCGTGTGACGCAGTGCGCCGCGGCGCGCCGTCCCGCCCCAGCCGCCGAGCGGGTACCCCCACTCGCAATCGGTGAGGTGAGGGAAATCCGGCGCGAACAGGACGGGAGCCGGCGGCGGCATGTTGTGCCCGGTCTGGGGCTCGGCGCCGGCGATGGCGACGCAAGGAGTCGCGGCGGAGTCGGCCGAGGCGTGCCAGGGCACCGCTTGCACAACGGCGGTGACGGCCATGCAAAGGAGGGCGAAGCGGCGCGGCTCCAGCATCAGTGCGCCAACCAGCCCGCGTCCATGGTCAACGCGCTGCCGGTCATGGTCCAGGCCATCTCGGAGCAGAGGAACTCGACCGCCCGGGCAACATCCCCGGGCTCGATCAGCCGTTTCACGGCGTTCTGAGTCAGCAACACCTTCTCCACAACCTCCTCCTCAGGGATACCGTGGGCTTTCGCCTGGTCGGCCACCTGGCCCTCAACCAGCGGGGTGCGCACATAGGACGGGCAGATCGCGTGCACCGTGACGTCGCGCGATCGGGCCGCCGCCTCCAGCGCGATCGCCTTGGTGATGCCGATGACGCCGTGTTTGGCCGCCACGTATGCCGACTTGTAAGGCGACGCCACCAGCCCGTGCACCGACGAGATGTTGATCACTCTCCCCCACCCGCGCTCGTACATCCCGGGGAGCAACCCCCTGATAAGCATGAAGGGCGCCGCCAGCATCACCGCCTGGAGCAGGTCGAACTTGGCCTCGTCGAAATCCTCGATCGGGCTGACGTGCTGCAGGCCGGCGTTGTTGACGAGGATGTCCACCGCCCCCGACCTCGCCACGAGGTCGTGAACATCGCTTCGCCTCGACAGGTCGGCCGCCTGGCCCTCGGCGCCAGGAATGCCCGCGACCGCCGAATCGAGCCGTTCGCCGGCCAGGTCCGACAGCACGACGGCGGCGCCCAGGTCGCCAAGGTGGCGCGCGATCGCCAGGCCGATCCCCGACGCGGCGCCTGTCACCAGCGCCCGCTTCCCCGAAAGATCAGTCTCCACCGACCCCAACCCCGCCATCTACCCCGCCCTTGCCCTTCGCCTTATTCCCGGCGCTCCGTGAGCAGGCGGACGGCGAACTCCGCGTATGTCTCCTCGACGTCCTCGACGGTGTAGCCGAGCTCAGGGTTCCACCAGTCCGCGACACGGATGCCGCTGCCACCGATGACGGCGACCGCCAGCCAGTCGTCAGGCACCGAGAAAACACCTGCGGCCACCCCCCCGGCGACGGTCTCCTGGAGCATCTGCTCGGACTCGCCTCGGACCTTGAGCACCTTCTCCAGACGCGCAGGCTTCAGTGCGTGAAGCTCGCGGTTGGCGACCCGGGCGAGCAGCGGGTACTCGGCATGGAAGCCAACGTGGGCGCGGACGAGCGACCGGATCTGCTCGATGGGATCGCCGGCGGCGGAGTCGCGCGCCGCGCGCAACCGGTCGCGATGCTCCTCGTGGCCGAGCATCACCAGCTCCATCAGGAGAGCTTCCTTGGAGGCCAGGTGCGCATACATCGAGCTGGGCTGGATGCCGGCGGCGGCGGCGAGCTCGCGCACCGAGACGCCGTGGAAGCCGCGCTCCCCGAAGGTCAGCAGCGCGACCTCGAGCAGACGCCGGTGGGTGCCGTCGGCTTCCGAGCGGGAGGGCAGCAGGTGGTTGTCCACTAGCTCCTCCGCCAGGCCTTGCGTCCCCCTCGGTGCCATCGCGATCATCCCCTCCATTCGTCATTCCGGCTGTCGGTGACTGGTGCACGTGCCGGTTGACAGCGCGCTGCCGGGTGCCCATAATCATCGCCTAACGATCGTTCGTTTGCAAGGGTCGCGGGGTGATTGGCAGGGCCATGGCCGATGGCAAGGAATCGCGGGATGCGGGCGTTGAACGGCCTGCGGGGGTTGTGAATTGAGAAACGGGGGAAAGCTGAGCCGGCGTCTGCGTCTGGTCCTTGGCGGGCTGAGCCTGGCGATGACGGCGGTGTCGATCTGCGCTTTGCAACCCGTCACCGGCCTGGCCGATTCGAGCAGCATCGCGGTGGACCGCCAGGCCTACGTTTCCGACCAGGGCGTGGACGCCTACCAGGCGAAAACCACCGCGTTCGGTGGCACCGGGCCGGACAGTGTCGACATCCACGTCGGCGCCAGCGGGGGCCAGTCCACCTACCACTCCTTCGTTCACCTGGAGCTGGAGGCAGTTCCCAGCGACGCCGCCGTCAAGCAGCTGATGCTGACCCTCCATCCGACCACCGACCCTCAGTACGCGCCGGCGGAGAACGTCAACACGAGCCAGGCGGTACTGGACGCCTACCCGTTGAAAACCGAGCTGGCGGTGAAGTTCGACCCCGCCAACCCGCCCGCCGCGGACACCACCTGGCCGGTCGTGGTGGGCAAGCTCAACGACGCTGATGGCTCGTGGAGCTTTGACCTCACACCGATGCTGGCCTACTGGAAGAGCCACGGCAATACCGGCGCCGCGATCATCCCCGACGCCGTCGCGCAGCAACCCTGGACCGTCGGCTTCGATCGCACGCTCTCAGGGGCGACCGCCGGTTTTGCGGCGCCGGCGCCGCCTCCGCTGATCGAGCAGGTCCCCGCCGCCGCGCCGCTCGGGCTTCCCGCCATCACCGACAACGGGCCGGGCCTGGCCGTGGCTCCGCCTCCGGCGGCGGTCATCACCCAACCGGCACCCGCCACCCCTAAGCAAAAGCAGTCGCACGGCGCGGTGGCGAACGCGGGGGTCGGCGCAGGCGGCGGCGGGCCGGCCACAGTCCCACTGTGGTTGATGGTGCTCGGCGTCAGCGCGGCGGCCTCGGTGGCCCTGCTGGCCCAGCCGGTGTCGCAGGCGCTGGGCGCCGTCGGCGGGATCCGCGTCGGGATGCTCAGCCAGCTGCAGGTTCACCCGCGGATGTTTGCGGTTGCCGCGGTGCTGGTGGTCTGGAGTTCGAGCCTGGGTGTCTACGCCAACACGATCGGGCACAATACCCTGGGGACCGCCGCCGGCCCGGTCGCGTCAGGGTCGGCTACGAATGGCACCGGCGACGACACATCGGCGGGGGCCACGCCTTCGACCGGTCCCTCGGCCGGGAACGGCGGGACAGTCGCCGGCCCGACCCAGCGCAACGGTGGTGGCCAGGCGCTCACCGGCGCGGCCGCCTACCTCAACTCCCCCAACGCCCCGCACCCGCCTGCCGCGGCGCTCTTCGGTCCCAGCGATAACACGATTGGAATCACCAACACCACCGTCCAGCTGTGTGCCCACGCGGCGCTGACCTTCGGCCCGGCCTTCAACGTCGGGGCCAGCGACCTCAACGTCTTCTGGCAGATGATCAACGCCCAGGGTGGAATCTGGGGACGGAAGGTGGTCCAGCCCGGGGGGGCGGATGGCATCTCCTTCGTCGACGACGGATATCAGCCCAGCAAGGCCGTGACTGCCGCGCAGACGTGCCAGGACCAGACCGGCGGAGACTTCTTCCTGCTCGGCGGCATCGGCTTCGACCAGATCCCCGCCGTCCGGGTGTGGGCGGAGCAGCACCACATGCTCTACGTCCACCACATCGCCACCGCCAACGGGTCGCAGGGCCTCCGCTACAGCTACACGATGCTGCCCACGCTGGAGCAGATCGGCACCCAGTACGGCCAGTACTACGTCGGCCACTACTCGGGGGTGAAGATCGGCGTCGTCTATCGCAACAGCTCCAATTGGCAGCCCGGCCTGGACGCCTTCAACAGCTACCTCAAGCAGGCAGGGCAGTACGGCAACGTCGTCGACGAGGAGCCGGTGACCAACAACCAGGGCGACTACTCGGCCCAGATCGCCCAGATGCACAACGTCCACGGCGCCAACATGGTCTTCATCTACGAGAACGCACTCGCCGCGGAGCAGTTCATCCAGCAGTCCAGCAACCAGGGTTGGAACCCGCAGTGGCTGATGTTCCCCTTCAACCTGACGCTTGAGACCCTGAACCAGGCCAAAGTCGACACCAGCCACATGGACGGGGTGATTCCGTGGCCGTCTTACACGTGCAACTCATCCGGCGACTCGCGGTTCGCTGCCTACAAGTCCGAGCTGCAGAAGTTCGAGGCCGCATACCACCAGTACGACCCCAACGCCAACCTCTGCGGCGACGGCGGCGACCTCCTCTTCGGCACCTGGCTGGCGTGGGAGCAGACTTACGACCTCCTCTACCAATGCGGACCGGCGTGCACCAGGAACAACATCGCGGGGTTGATGCAGAGTGGCTACCACGCCACCGTGGGCGCCAACTGCGCCGTCGATTTTCGCGGCGGCGACGGCCACCACGGCGGCGGCCCGGACGACATCGACAAGGTGGAAACGGTCAACGGCGGTCCGGCCTGGGTCACAACCGCGCTCTGTGTCAAGGACCTGAGGTGAGCCGGAGGGCAGCCGCCGGTGTGCTGCTGGCCGGCGTGCTGGCCGCGGCCACTCCCCAACCGCTTGGGCTGAGCGCCGCCGCCGCCACCAACGCCTGCGCCGAGCTAGCGCAGCGACCCGCCACCTGGCCGGCGTCGGACCCGGGGATCGTCTTTGGTTGCAGCTACAGCGAGGGCGGCCTGACCCGGACGTCGTACGTCTACCAGCCGACCAGCTGGCAGCCGGGCATCCAGGCGCCGGTGGTGGTGGTGCTGCACGGGTGCACCGAGCAGGGGCCCGACATCGCCTACATCACCAGGTTCGACGTCGAGGCGGAGCAGCACGGCTTCATCGTCGTCTACCCAAACCAGGCCGGTTACACGATGACCGGTCCGACCACTTTCGACGGCAATGGGAGCCAGTGTTGGAACTGGTTCCTGCCCCAGGGCCAGCAGCGTGGCGCCGGCGAGCCGGCGCTGATCGCCGGCCTGACGACGGAGGCCAGGAGCCAATGGGGAGGCGACCCGGCCCGCACCTTCGTCATCGGGGTCTCCGCGGGGGGCGGGATGAGCGACATCATGGCCGCCACCTATCCCGATATCTACGCCGCCACCGGGATCGTTGCCGGCTGCGAGTACCGTGGCCTCCCCTGCCTGGCGGCGCCCTCGGCGGTGCCGCCGCAGGTTTCAGGGCAATGGGCCTACCAGGCGTCCGGCGGTCGGGCCCGGGTGGTCCCCTTCCTCGTCGAGAACGGCGACACCGACCCGGCGGTACCGCTGGCCAACGCCTTCGAGATCGTCCAGCAATGGCAGGTGTCCGGCGACTACGCCGCCCACCAGGGCACCCTCACCACGCCGGTGCCGAGCGCGCCGTGTGCCCACCAGACGGTGATCCCATCGAGCCTGTTAGACAACAGCCAGAGCCCGCCGGCCGTGCGCAACGCCTACGACGTGCTCTACTACTCGGCCGACGGCAGCGCCTGCCCGGCGGCGCCGTCACAGCCGGGAGCAGCCTTCGGCCAGCTCTGGATCGTCCACGGCGAGTTCCACGCGTGGCCCGGCGGCCCACCGCTGACCACGGCGGAGCCCTACACCGACCCGGGCGGTCCCAACTTCACCGACGCGGCTTATATGTTCTTCATGGCCCACCCATGCCGGGTTGCCCTGGGCCTCTGCGCCGCGGGGGGCTGAGATGCTACAGGCCCTCGTCGTCGGCCTTGTCACGGGCGCCATTTACGGTCTGATGGCGCTCGGCCTGGTACTGATCTATAAGGGATCTCGAGTCCTCAACTTCGCCCAGGCTGAGATCGGCACGGCCTGCCTCTACGTCGCCTGGCTGGTCTCGGCCAAGGGCCACCAGCCGTACCTGGTCGGCGCCGGCGCGGCGATCCTGACGGCGGTGGCGATCGGGCTGCTCTTCGAGCGTTTTGTGGTCAGGCGAATGACCGATGCTCCAAGGCTGTCGGTGGCGGTTGGAACGATCGGGCTGTTCACGTTTCTCTTCGCCGCGGAGATCTACTTCTTCGGGCCCTCACCGCGCTACCTGCCGGCGCCGATCACGGGACTCGGCGTCCAGGTCGCGGGGATCTACGTCAGTCCGACGCAGATGGTCTCCTTCGCGGTGATAGCGGTCATCGCTGGGGGCCTGGCTGCGTTCCTACGCCTCACCGACTTCGGACTGGGGGTGGTGGCGGCGGCCCAGGACGCCGCCGCGGTCAGGCTGGTCGGCATCCGGCTGAGCCGGGTGAGCATGTTCACGTGGGGGGTGGGAGCCGCACTGAGCGCGGTCGCCGCGCTGCTGATCGAACCTACGATCTCGCTGATCGCACCGGGTGTGATCGGCGAGCCGTTGTTCGTCGGCGGATTGGCGGCCGCGCTCCTGGGCGGACTGAGCAGCCTGCCGGGCGCCTTCATCGGCGGGCTGCTGGTAGGGGTGCTCAGCACCGAGATCCAGTTCGTGGCCAGCGGGCGGGCCATCCCCGGCGTCTCATCGCTGGTGCTATTCGCGATCGTCGCCGGCGTGCTACTGGTCCGCCCGCAGGGACTTCTGGGTTCGGCCAATCTGCGCGCGGAGAGCGGGTCGTGAGCGCCGGCCCGGTCTCGGTCTCACGGCGCTCCAGCGGCACCGAGGTAGCGCCCGCGTCGCCGGCGACACCCGTGCCCCAGAGCAGCGAACCTGTTCGCCGACGGCCGCTGCTGACGCCACGGCGGAGCAACATCCTGCTGCTGCTGGCGGCCGCGATCCTGCTGCCGATCGTCACCGCCCAGGCTATGCCCCTGGCGTTCACCCCGACCGACAGCCTGGTGCTTGCCGAAGCCGTTGCCTTTGCCATCGCCGCGCTGGCCCTGAACATGCTCACCGGATACGCCGGACAGATCTCTCTTGGCCACGCCGCGCTGCTGGGTGTTGGCGCCTTCGCCAGCGGCCTGGTCACCAGCAAGGCCGGGCTGCCGATGTGGATCGGTCTCCCCGCGGCGGCTGTCGCGACCGGGCTGATCGCGCTGGTGATCGGCTTCCCGGCGCTGCGGCTGCGCGGCCTCTACCTGGCGATGGTGACGATCGCCTTCGGATTCGCGATGTATGACTCGATCCTGCGCCTCGACGTATTCACCGGCGGCTCGGCCGGAGTCGAGCTTCCCCGCCGCATCTGGCACGACACCCAGTTCAGCGATCAGTCGGTGATGCTGGCAGTGGCCCTGGTCGCCCTGCTGGCGGTGTGGCTGCTGGACGCCAACATCACGCGCACCAGGCTGGGCAGGGCCTTCCGGGCGATCCGCGAGAACGAGGCGGTCGCCCAGGCCTACGGCGTCGATGTCGCCCGCTACAAGCTGGTGGCATTCGTCCTTTCCGGCGCGCTGGCGGGCCTGGCGGGGGCGCTCTGGGGCCACGCGGTCGGGTTCGTCAACTCCGAGAGCTTCCCCTTCGACATTTCGCTGGCGCTGATCATCATGGTTGTCGTGGGTGGCCTGGGGAGCCGGGTGGGGGCGGTCATCGCCGGGCTGGCCTTCAGCCTCTTCCCGGTCGTGCTGCACGGCATCGCCTGGCTGGCGGGGCTCGACATAATGGTCGGCGCGCTGCTGCTGATGTACACCGTCTCCCGCCATCCCGGAGGCTTCGCCGAGGTAATCGGCGAGGCCCGCGAAAGACGCCGCGAGAGGCGCAGCGCCAGGGTGCAAACGCCCGACGATGACGCCATCACCATCCCTGCACTCCCCAGGGTGACGTCGCTGAGGACGTCAACAGCGGTCGATCCGCTGGCGCCCGTCCTGGAGGTCGAAAACGTCACGGTGCGGTTCGGGGGCCTTGTCGCGGTTGACTCGGCCAGTCTGCGGGTGCCTCGCGGCAAGATCGTCGGACTGATAGGCCCCAACGGCGCGGGCAAGACCACGCTTTTCAACACCATCTCCGGGCTGATCCGGCCGACCACCGGGACGGTGCGGCTCCTCGGCCAGGACGTGTCTGGCCTCCCGGCCCATCGGCGCGCCGAGCTGGGGCTGGGGCGAACCTTCCAGCAGATCGGCCTGGCCAAGGACCAGACGATGCTCGACAACCTGCTGCTGGCACAGCACCTCGAGGCGGGCTACTCGACCGGGCGCGCCCTGGCCTACACCCGCGGGGTCGCCGCGGCCGAGGAGGTGATGGAGGCGCGCGCCCGGGAGGCGATCACCGCCCTCGGCTTCGACGGTCGGGAACAGACGCCGGTGAAGCGCTTCTCCCACGGCCAGCAGCGCATCATCGAGATGGGCTGTGCCCTGCTCACCGACCCCGAGCTGCTGATGCTCGACGAGCCCTCGGCGGGGATGGCGCCGGGCGCGGTCGAGAACCTGGCCGTACGCCTCAACGATCTTCGGGACAGTCTCGGGCGCACCATGCTGCTGATCGAACACAACGTGCCCCTGGTGCTCGATGTGTGCGACTACATCTACGTCTTGAACTTCGGGCAGGTCCTCGCGGAGGGAACCCCGGACGAGATCCTGGCCCACCCCGACGTGATCGGGGCCTACCTCGGCGAGGCTGCCGGATGAGCCGTCCGGACAGCGCGGTCCCACTGCTCAGCGCCACCGACCTCCACGCCGGGTTCGGCAGCCACGCCGTTCTCCACGGCGTCGACCTGGAGGTACGCGACGGTGACATCGCCGGCGTCTTCGGGCTCAACGGTGCGGGCAAGAGCGTGACCATGAAGGTGCTGGCCGGCCTGGTGCCCGCGTGGTCGGGAAAGGTGGAGTACGCCGGGCGGGACATAACCCGGCTGCCGGTCGAAGATCGGGTGGGGCTGGGCGTCGGCAACGTTCCCCAGGGCAGACAGGTCTTCCCCGAGCTCAGCGTCGAGCAGAACCTGCGCCTGGGCGCGTACCAGCTCCGCCGTCGCGACAAGTCGCGCTACGCGCCGGTGCTGGAGCAGGTCTTCCAACGATTCCCGGTCCTCGCCCAGCGCCGCGGCCAGGCTGCGGGCACGCTCTCCGGCGGGGAGCAGGCCAGCCTGGCTGTGGGCCGGGCGCTGATGTCTGAGCCGCGGCTGCTCCTCGTCGACGAACCTTCGGCGGGATTGGCGCCAAAGATTGTCGAAGAGCTATTCCAGGTGCTGGCCGATCTCAACGCCGGCGGGTTGACAATCCTGCTGGTGGAGCAGAACGTCACCTTCGGGCTGAAGCTGGTCCGCACCGCGTACCTGCTCCGCAGCGGCAAGGTTGTCTACAGCGGCCTGGTGGCGGAGCTGGATCGCGAGCGTGTCGTCACCGAGCTCGGCATCGGCCGGCTCCTGGGTGCCGCTCGACCAAACCCAGACACCGCCAAGCGGCGAGCCGCCCCAACTAGAACCATCACCAACAGGAGTCCGAGCATGAAGAACACCCGCAAGCCCAGGTCTCTGGGCGAGGCATCGTGAGCATCGAGAGCCGGACCGAGACCGGCGCCCGCACCTTCCATCTGAGATCCGGTGAGATCGCGGCGGAGGTGACCGGGGCCGAGGATGGCCGCCTGGTGATCGGAATTCCCGGGCTCAGCGCCAACCTGCGCAGTTTCGATGCGATCTATGACGCGCTCGACCCGGAAAAGTACCGTCGCCTGGCTTTCGACCCCCGCGGCCGGGGCCGCAGCGAGAAGACTCCCGCCGGGACCTATGGGTGGCCGTCCCACGTCGCCGACATCCTGGAGATGGCCGACCAGCTGGGCGCCGACGAGTTCGACCTGATCGGCTGGTCGATGGGCACCTGGATCGCGATGGCGGTGGCGGAGGCCGCCCCGGAGCGGATCCGGCGGATGGTGCTGATCGACGGCGGCGGCATGCCGGACCAGTCAGCGACGCCGCCGATCTACGCCGGCCTGGAGCGCCTGAGCACGGTCTGGCCGTCTCGAGAGGGCTTCATGCAGCTGGTCAGCCAGCTGCCCAACTACCAGCCCTGGAACCCAGGCTGGAACGCGCTATTCGACTACGAGCTCGAAGACGTGGAGGGAGGGGTCCGGGCGCGAACCAGGGCGGAGGCCCCGTGGGAGGACGAGAAGTACCGCCAGGCGCAGGACCCTTACGCGCTGTGGAAGGCGGTGACCATGCCTACGCTCCTGATCCGCGCCAAGCAGGAGATCATGCCGGGGCTGGGCTACATCCTCAACCAGGCCGATGCCGACCGCTTCTCGCAGGAGGTCCCCACCTCGCGTGTGGTTGTCGTCGACGCCAACCACTACGTCGTGGGCATGCACCCCGACACGGCCAAAGCGATCGCTGATTTCCTGGGCGAAGACCTGGACTGACGAAGCTTCAGTAGCCGACCTGGCGCCGGCGCTGCAGGCCTTCGGCCATCGCGCTCACCAGGTCCCGGTCGAAGAGCTCGCGGCGGGCGCTGTCGCCCTCCTCAGAACCACTGCCACGCTCCGCGATCCAGGGCGGCTCAGCGGTGTAGACCACGTTGGCGTCGACCTTGACCTGGACGATGCTGTCCGACTCCTCGTCGACGCGAAGCCCAACGGTGGCCAGAGGCCCCGTGTGGTCCAGCAGCCGCCAGCGATGCTCCCAGCCCCGGACCCTGGGCGTGCCGGCCATGGTCACGTGCATGGCGTCGACGTTGATGGTCGACCCCGGGCGCGCCGCGCCCTCCTGCTGCAGCAGCTCGACGGCGTTCGGATGCACCCGGCGGGCGATGTACTCCAACAGCGACGGCGCGCGATTGTCGAGGTCGGGAAACTCGCGTTCCTCCTCGGGCAGGGTCAGCACCGCAGCCACCACCCCGGCGTGGCGCCGGCAGAAGACCGAGCTGGCCACCAGGTACTGGTGCTCCGGGCACCACGCTGTCTGGCAGGGGCGGCTGCGGCGATCGACATACTCGCAGGGAGCCCCGGTCTGGTTGGGGCAACCCTGTTCGGAGCACGGCAGGTTGCCGTACCTGGCTTGGGGTTGAGCTGTCTCAGGGGGCGGCGGGGTGACGGCCACAATGGGGGTATTTTGCGCGGATGGTGGCCAGCCCGCCAGTAGGTAGAATGAACCCCTCGCCTACACGGCTCGACCGTGGGCGGATGTCGGGGCGTAGCGCAGCTCGGTAGCGCGCGTCGTTCGGGACGACGAGGTCCCCGGTTCAAATCCGGGCGCCCCGATATTTATCTGAGGGTCACAATTCATGCTCCTGGAATCGAGTTCCGGGAGCGCCGCGCTTTGCCGGGCTTATCGGCTACCAGACCGAGGTCTGCGTGTTGGGGCTTCTTGGCCCCCAGCGGTGCTCCGCCTCGATGATTTGCGCGGCGGCTTGAGCGCGGGTAGCTTGGCGTCATCGGTCCTCCCCATCAGGTCTGCCTGACGCGCCACCGCCAGGTCGGATCCCGAGTCGAGCAGGCGGCCGAGCGCGACGTGGGCGATCCGCGCGTCGACCTCGCCCTTGACGCGATCGATATCGAACTCCCGGTAGCTGATCCAGAAACTGGCCTCCAGGGTGGGCTGCCCGTCCGGCCGGGGCACCAGGGCGACCCGGCGGGGTGGATCCGAAGCGATGCCACGAACCTTGGTCACCTCCGCCAGGGCTCGCGTCAACAGGCCCCGCGGGTCGGCGCCTTCAGGGATGCGGGCGACGGAGACGAACCTACGGCTGGCGTAGCTGGAGCGGTTGACGATCGCCGATGTGTAGACCTGCTGGTTGGGGACCATGATCTTCTCGCCGTCGAGTGCTCGCATCTCGGTTACCCGCAGCCGGATCGTCTCCACCCGTCCGCTCCAGGTGGCGACGATGATCCAGTCGCCCAGGTTGAAGGGCCGCTCCAGCAGCAGGAAGAAGCCCGAGATCCAGTTCTTGAGCACATCCTGGAAGGCCAATCCAAAGGCGAGTCCAAACAGCCCCAGCGCACCCAGAACCGGGGCGACGTATTGGGGCGCGACCACGTCCAGGAAGGCGAAGAAGCCCACCGTGAGGACGCCGATGTAGACCACCCGGCCGACCAGCAGCACCAGTTGCACGTCCATGCGGGCGCCCCGGCTGGCGCGGTGGCTGATGCGACGGGCCAGCCGGGCCAGCAGGTAGGTCAGGAGCAGTACCAGCAAGCCCTCTGCAGCCGTGAGGCCCACCCCTGGCCAGTCCACGCCGCCGCCTGCCGCCGGGGTCAGGCCTAACGCCTTCAGGATCTCGTGGTTGAGATCGCCGGAAGCCTGCAGGTGCAGGCCTCCAAAGCCCAGGATCAGCCTTCCCCCGAACCCGAGTCGTCCGAGGAGCCTTCTCCGCCACCACCCTCGCCGGGCGCCTCGCCCTCGGCGCCCTCGGCGGCCTCGGCCTCGGCACCCTCGGCGGCTTCGCCCTCGGCGGCCACAGGCTCCTCCTCCTCGACCTCGCGGATCACCGCGATCTTGACCACCAGCTCCTCGGGGTCGTTGAGGATCTCAACCCCGGTCGGGACGTTGAGCTGACTGACACGGATGGCGTCGTCGACGGCCTCTAGCCCGCTGACGTCGACCTCGACGTGCTCTGGGATGTCGGCGGGCAGGCAGCTGACCCGAAGGCTGTTCACGTTCTGCTGCAGCTCGCCGTCGCGGCGCTGCACCGCCGGCGACTCGCCCACCAGCACCACCGGCACATCGGCGGCGATCTTCTCCTTCAGGTTGACCTGGTAGAAGTCGACGTGGACCACGCCACCGACGCGGGGGTCGTACTGGACCTCGCGAATCAGGACCTTGCGTGAGCTGCCCTCGCCGTCGATCTTGAGGTCCAGGAGCTGAGTGCGCCCGACGCGGTGGAAGGCGCGCTCGAACTCGCGCCGGGGAAGCGTCACTGAGACCGGGTCCACCCGGTGGCCGTAGATCACACCGGGCACGCCGCCGGCCGCGCGGAGGCCACGATTCTGCTTGCGCAGCTCCGTCCGGGGGGTGATTTCGAGCACGGTTGTGTCAGGCATGGCGAATTCGGAATGGTACCATGAGCGACGGATTTCGCCGGTTCGTGCCTGGGATCGAGCGAGCCGCTTGAAACAAGATGGGCCAAGCACTGTCGATCCCTGAACCCGGTACCCGCCTGCCGGATGAGCGCACGCCCGAGCGCGTGCGACGCCTTCTCAGCCGCCGGGTCGTCGTGCGCATGGTGCTTACGGCGATGATCGTCGCCGGCCTGGTTTTCGCCTTCCTGTACCAGACGCAGACGGAAGTGGAGCGCCTCGGCGTCGTCTCGGCGGCGCAAGGCGAGGCCCTCGCCGCGTACCAGGCCGATGCCAATGACGGTATGACGGCGTCCCAACTCTCCGCGGACAAGCGCAGCCTCGACCAGCTGAACAGCGCGGCGACGCCGCTTCGATTCTTCCTGGTCGACTTCCAGCGGATGGACTTCTGGAGCCGGCAGCAGCGGGCCTATCGTGACCTGGCGCAGCAGCTGCAGGCCAGCCGTGCAGACCTCCTCACCAAGCTGCGACAGCAGGTCTCCGCCAGCGTTGCCGTCGCGTCCCAGGTGGCCGACGCCTGGCGTCAGGCGGGGGGGACGCCGGCTGACGTCGACACCCTCGCCGGTGGCACCGACAAGCTGGCCGCCGACAGCCAGGTCGCCGGGAAGGTCTCGGAGCTGAACGCGATCAACCAGAAGATCGAGGCTCTGGTGATCGCGCTCCAGGCCGGCCTGGCCCAGCAGAACAAGGACAACGCCACCCAGGCGACCCACGCCGCCGAAGAGCTGCCCCTGGCGACCAGCGACCTGACCGCGGCCCACAAGCGCGCCGACGATCTCCGGGACGACGCCCTGGGGACGGCCGACGCGGCCACCCACTACAACATCGGTGGCGCCGACCGGCTGACCGCCCGGATCACCCGTGACGCCGCCAGCGCCGACGCGGCGACCACCCCGGCGGCTCTGGCCGCCGCCATAGGCTGGCTGCGCACCGACACCGACCGGCTGCAGTCGGCGATGGCCGCGGGCATGCCCGACAAGGCCATCTACGTCTCCACCGCCCGCCAGGAGATGCGCTCGTTCGAGCATGGTGTCCTGGTCAAGCAGAGCCTGGTGACAACCGGCCGCCCCGAGTTGCCGACCGACATCGGGACCTTCTCGGTGCTTCGCAAGAACCACCCCTGGACGATGCATTCGCCCTTCCCGAGGAGCTCTCCCTACTGGTACCCGGATACCGTCGTCCAGTACGTGCTCTGGTTCAACGACGACGGCTCGGGCCTCCACGACGCCTACTGGAGGTCCAAGTTCGGCCCCGGGACCAACGGCCCCGGCCGGTCCGGTGGCACCCACGGCTGCATCAACATGCCCACCGACGTCACCATCTGGATGTACGACTGGGCTCCCGTTGGCACGCCCGTCGTCGTAGGCTAGAAGTCGGAGTGACACTCTGAAAGTCACAGTCCACTTCCTGGACGGCGAGGAGCTCGAGGGCGACTCCGACGCCGGAAGCCTTGAGCGCACCGGCTTGACCGTGCGCCTGGGGGCCGGCAAGAACACGCGCAACGTCCAGGTCTCGCTGGTCGCCATCAAATACGTCGCCATCGGCGCGACCGCCAGCGACCGGGAGGAGGATGGGGATCCCCGGATCAACGAAAACCTGCCCAAGGTGGTTCTCCACTTCCTCGACGGCGAGACCATGCACACCTACCAGGACCGGTTCTTCGGCCAGAAGGACGAGGGCTATAACGTGCGGCTCTGGGATCCCAAGTCCCGTTCCCTGGTCCGGGTGATGGTTTCAATGCACGCCCTCAAGGGGGTCTTCTTCGTCGAATCATTCGACTCCCGGACCGAACAGGACAAGCGGGACAACGCCACCCGGCGGAGGGGCGCCAAGACCGAGGAGGTGCCGACGACCTGGGCTTTCGAAGATCAGGCACTGGAGATCGACCCCGAGACGCGCCGGCTGGCCGGCGCCTACCAGCGCCGTCTGGCGCTGGAGCGAGACCTGGAGCTCGGATCCGACCCGGTGATCATGGAGAAGGCGATCGCCACCAGGCTGGACAGTCTGCTGGAGCAGGACTTGGTCGCCGTCTCGGCGCCCCAGAAGGCCCAGATCGTGGCGATCATCATGCGCGAGGCCGTGGGCTTCGGGCCCCTCGACCCGCTGCTCGCCGACGAGACCATCACCGAGATCATGGTCAACGCCGCCGATGAGATTTATATCGAGCGAGACGGCCAGATGTTCCGCAGCCGGGCTCGCTTCGAAGACAACTCCCAGATGATGAACATCATCCGGCGGATGGCCGCCACGGTCGGTCGCCGCGTCGACGAGTCGAGCCCGATGGTGGACGCCCGGCTCCCCGACGGCAGCCGCTTCAACGCCATCATTCCACCGGCCGCGATCCGGGGTCCCGCCATCACGATCCGAAAGTTCAGCTCCTACCGCCTCGGACTCGACGACCTGATCAAGCTGGGGTCGATGAGCCCGGCGATGGCGGCCTTCCTGCAGGACGTGGTCCGGGGCAAGCTCTCGCTGATCGTGTCCGGAGGCACCGGCTCGGGCAAGACCACGACGCTGAACGTGCTCGGCTCACTGATCCCGCACAAGGAGAGGGTTGTCACCATCGAGGACTCGGCCGAGCTCCAGATGGGCCATCCCCACCTGGTCGCGCTCGAATTCCGTCCCGCCAACGTGGAGGGCCGGGGCGAGTTGACCATCCGTCAGCTGCTCCGGAACAGCCTGCGGATGCGACCGGACCGGGTCATCGTCGGCGAGGTCCGCGACGCCGCCGCCCTGGACATGCTGCAGGCCATGAACACCGGCCACGATGGCAGCATGTCGACGATCCACGCCAACAGCGCGCGCGACGCCTTCTCCCGGCTGGAGACGATGGTGCTTTCGGGGTCGGTCGATCTTCCATTGCCGGCGGTCCGGGCGCAGATCGCCTCGGCGATCTCGATCGTCGTCCACGTCTCCCGAATGCAGGACGGCACCCGCAAGGTGCTCCAGATTTCAGAGCTGAAGGGCTATGACCGTGACAAGCCCCTGCTGGACGACATCTTCCGGCTCGACCGGACACCAGACGGCAATGTCAGCTACGTCCCCACCGGGATCATCCCCGCCGCCCTGGGGAAGATGGAGTTCAACGGCGTCTTCACCGACCGGGCGATTTTCTCGTCCGAGCCGTACCAGGTGCGGGCCAAGACGGTTCAGGACGCGGGCGCCACCGATATGCCCGTCGAAGATGTCCTCGAGGCGATCGCAACGCCGGCCGAGGCCACCGGGGGGGCGCGCGAGGCGGCGACGGCGCCCCCGACGAGCGAGCCGGGTGCGGATGCGCGACCATCCCGAGGTGCCGAGAATGACGGCGCCGAGGAGAAGCCGGCTGCCCCTGACATCCATCTGGCTCCGGAGCCATCCCGCGCCCCGGTGGCGGAAGAAAAGCGTTCCGCGAGCGTGGGAGGCCTGATGCGCAGGCGCCAGGAGCGCTCTAAATAGGCCGGTAACCCTCTGCGCTGAGATGACCCACGGGCTGCAGGTGCTCGTGGTAGAGAACTACCAGGTAGTTCTTCTCCATCACTTCGGCCAGGAATCGCTCCTTGGTGGACATAGTCTCCAGTGGCGCCACGTCGGTACCCGCGATCCAGTTGGTCTTGAAGTGCGACGGATACGGCACCAGGTCGCCCATGAAGGCTGCGGTGGCGCCGTCGCCGTGGACCAGGACCACCTGGTGTCCGGCGGTGTGGCCCGGCGTCAGGCGCAGCTCGAAACCCGGCACCGGCTCGGCGTCACCATCGACCAGCTCCAGCAGGCCCGCCTCGTGGATCGCCTCCAGGTTGTCGGATCGATACGTGGGCCGGCTTCGAGGATCGGGGTTGAGCATGATCTCGTATTCGGCTCGCTGGACGAAGTGGCGGGCCCGCGGGAAGGTGGGCCGGAGCCGGCTGCCGTCGGAGTAGGTCACCGCACCACAGTGGTCGAAGTGGAGGTGGGTGAGGAAGACATGGTCCACCTCCTCCGGGTCGACCGCAGCCGCTTTCAAACCGCGACGGAGCCGCCCCAGGTCGTCGAGCCCGAAGTTGTCCATCTCCTTGGCGGTGAACTTGTCGCCGACTCCGCCTTCGACCAGGCTGGTTCCCTGGGGACCCTGCACCAGCAGGCAGTTGGTCGCGACCGCGACCCGGTTGCGGTCGTCGGGAATCTTGTGCTTGATCCACAGCGTCTTGGGCGTCAGCCCGAACATGGCGCCACCGTCCATGAAGACCGGAGAGTCGGGCACCAACCGCAGCGAAAGCCCGCCGAGATCGTAGGCGTCCTCCGCCAGGATCGAATGCGGCGGGACGTCCAGCTCCTCTCGGGTCGCCACCGGCAGCCCGGTCGGAACCACGCTGACGTCAGGCTCGACGCTCAGGCCGCGTGCACCCGATCGGCGAACTTCGTATTGACGAAGTCGACAATGGTCTCCAACGAGGTGCCGGGGGTGAAGACCTCGGCCACGCCGATCTTCTTCAGCTCGGTGATGTCCTCGTCGGGGATGATGCCACCCAAAAAGACGACGATGTCGGTCATCCCCCGCTCCTTGAGCAGCTTCAGCACCTTGGGCACCAGAGTCATGTGGGCGCCGGAATGAAGGCTCAGGCCGATGCCGTCGACGTCCTCCTGCAGCGCCGCCTCGACCACCATCTCGGGGGTTTGGTGCAGCCCGGCATAGATAACCTCGACGCCGGCGTCGCGGAGCGCCCGGCTGACGACTTTGACCCCGCGATCGTGACCGTCGAGTCCCACCTTGGCGGTGAGCACGCGGATCTTGCGGTCGGCTATCTCAGACATCGCGGCTCAAGTCTATCTGGGAGCGGAGTGCAACTCGCGCGGCGCCATCAGCTGGACAGCGATCTCAATAGATCGCTGTCTCGCGGTAGCCACCGAATACCTGACGCATGGTCTCGATGATCTCGCCCTCGGTGGCATAGGCCCGCACCGCGGCCATGATCGGCTCCACCAGGTTGCCGCCGGCGCCGGCCGCTGCTTCCAGGTCGTGGAGGGTGCGGGTCACCTCGGTTCCGTCGCGGGTGCGCTTGACCTCGGCCAGCCGGGTCTTCTGCTCTTCCTCCATGTCCTGGGTGATCTTGAGGATCTCGATCTCGTCGTCACCCTCCTCGACGTACTCGTTGACACCGACGATCACCCGCTTCTTCTCGTTGAGCGCCTGCTCGAATCGATAGCTGGCCTCGGCGATCTCGCGCTGGAAGAAGCCCTGCTCGATGGCGGGCACCACCCCGCCGCGCTCGTCGATGCGGGCGAAGTAGTCGTAGGCTCGCCGCTCCATCTCGTCAGTAAGCGACTCCACCAAGTAGCTACCCCCGAGAGGGTCGATGACATCGGCTGCTCCGGTCTCCTGGGCGATGATCTGCTGGGTCCGCAGCGCCACCCGCGCAGCTTTCTCGGTGGGCAGCGCCACGACCTCGTCCATGGCGTTGGTGTGCAGCGACTGGGTACCGCCCAGCACAGCGGCGAGAGCCTCCAGCGCGGTCCGGGCGATGTTGTTGAGGGGCTGCTGGGCCGTCAATGAGACGCCGGCAGTCTGGGTGTGGAAGCGCATCAGCAGGGAGCGAGGGTTGGCGGCGCCGAAGCGGTCACGCATGACCTCGGCGTAGATCCGGCGGGCAGCGCGGAACTTGGCGATCTCCTCGAAGAAATCGATGTGGGCGTCGAAGAAGAAGCTCAGGCGCGGGGCGAAGCTGTCGACGTGGAGGCCGCGCTCCACCGAAGCTCGGACGTATTCGAAGCCGTCGGCAAGGGTGAAGGCGAGCTCCTGCGGCGCGTCCGAACCGGCCTCCCGGATGTGATAGCCCGATATCGATACCGGGTGCCAGCGCGGCATGTTCTCGGTGCAGAACTCGATCACGTCCACGGTCAGCCGGAGCGACTCCGCCGGCGGGTAGATGTACTCCTTCTGGGCGATGTACTCCTTGAGGATGTCGTTCTGAATGGTGCCGCCGAGGCGGTCGCGCGAGATCCCCTTCTTCTCCGCCGTAGCGATGTACATCGCCAGCAGGATCACCGCCGGCGAGTTGATCGTCATCGATGTCGTGATGTCGCTGAGGTCGATCGAATCGAACAGCACCTCCATGTCGGCGAGGGTGTCGATGGCGACGCCGCAGCGGCCGACCTCGCCAGCGGAATGCTCGTCGTCCGAGTCGCGTCCCATCAGCGTGGGCATGTCGAAGGCGACGGACAGGCCGTCCTGGCCCTGGCCCAGCAGGTAGCGGTAGCGCTCGTTGGTGTCCTGGGCGGAGCCGAACCCGGCGAACTGCCGCATCGTCCACAGCTTGTCCCGGTACATCGACGGATACACGCCGCGGGTGTAGGGGGCAAGGCCCGGGTAGCCCTCTTTGTCCTCGAAATGCCCGGCGGGGAGGTCGGCCGGATCGTAGAGCGGCTGCAGCGGGACGCCGCTTATGGTCCGCGCCTCACGGGGCGAGCGCCCCACGCCGGCGTACAGGTCGTCCCACGCCTTGCGGTCGGCGGGCCGGGACACCACCTTAGCCATCAGAGTTCATGATATCGCCGGCTATCGAATACGGATCGAGTTCGCGCAGCGGCGCCTCCGCCAGGCGCCTGCCGATCTCGGTGGAGCCGCCGAGCCGGCGCTCGGCCTTGCGGCGGGCCCGCTCCGCGACAAAGTCGAGCACCTCGTCGCGCAGGTGACGGCGGCGCTTCTGCTCCAGCTGGCCGCTGTCGATCACGTACTGGCGGTGCCGCTCGACCGCCCCGATCAGCTCATCGACGCCCTCGCCCCGGGTGGCGACGGTCTTGATGATGGGAGGCAGCCAGTCCCCCTCCTTCATGTCGTCCGGGTAGGTCTGCTGCAGCTGGCGAACGGCGCTGTCAGAACCGGGGAGATCGGCCTTGTTGACCGCGAAGATGTCGGCGATCTCCAGGATGCCTGCCTTGATGGCCTGGATCTCGTCACCCTGGCGGGGGTTGACCACGACGATGGTGGTGTCGCAGAGACTGGAGACCTCCAGCTCCGACTGTCCCACGCCAACCGTCTCCATGAGCACGAAATCGCGGCCGAACGCATCGAGGACCTTGGCCGCCTGACGGCTGGAGCCGGCCAGTCCTCCCAGGTGCCCGCGGGCGCCCATGCTGCGGACGAAGACGCCGGGATCGAGCGCGTGGCGCTGCATCCGAACTCGATCACCGAGAACGGCGCCTCCGGTGAAGGGGCTGTTGGGATCCACCGCCAGCACACCCACCGTCTTGTCCTGGCGGCGAAGCACCTCGATGACCGCGTCGACGAGGGTCGACTTGCCGCCGCCCGGAGGCCCGGTGAACCCGAGCAGGTAGCTGTGGCCGGTGTGGGGCTGAAGCTCCGAGAGCAGCTCCGGCAGCTTGGGATCGTCGCGCTCGACCAGGCTGATGGCGCGCGCCAGAGCGCGCGTGTCACCGGCGAGGAGCTGGTCGGCGATTTCCATCGCGGAGAAGTCTAGTTGGGGAGGATTCCTGGGATCGCCCGGGACTGCCGGCCGTGCGGAAGGCGATTATCCCCCCGGGGACGCTCCCGGGCTGGCGCCTGGGGTCGGAGTCGGGCAGATGTGTTTGATGTTGCAGGGCGGCGAGGCTATCGGCGACGACGGACTCGGACTCGGGCTTGGCTCTCGAGTCGGCGTGGGCGACGGCGGCGCCACCGGGCTCGGGCTTCGGGTGACCGGCACGTAGTTCGGAGGCGGCGTGTAGGTCGGGAACTGCTCGCTGTCGTAAGCGGCGGCGAAGTCCTTGCCGATCACCACCACGACGTCAGGCGAGCCTGCCGGAATCGGCGACGCGCCGGGCGATGGTGTCTCACCGGCCACAGGCGCCGGCGGCGGCCCGGTCTCGGTGATCACGACGCCGTTGAAGTACTGCCTCAGCCAGGCGACTGTCTTGGCGGCCTTGCCCCCGGAGTAGTCGTGGATCTCGGTGATGGCTGGGGCCGTCGAGCCGGTCGCGGGCGCAAGGGTCTGGAAGTTGAGCTCTCGTAGCAGCCCCGCCCAGATGCCGGCCATGCTCTCGCCCTGGGAAGCCTGGCCGCGAGTGCTGGAGAACTGGACGTTGGCCTTCTCCGCCAGCACCTTGGGGTCGACCATCTCCTGGTCGATGAAGTGCTGCAGGTTGGCGAGGGTGTGATCCCTTGGCAACAGGATGTACTGCCCGTCGCTGCTGGAGGTGCTGTACTGCCAGGCGGAATCGTCGATCGAGACGTGATGGGTGGCGTCGCTGTTGATCTTGTTGGCGATGGCGCCGAAGGTCTTGATGTCGTTGAGAGACATGTTGGTCTTGACGTTGTTCTGGAGCGCGTTGAGCAGGTCGAAGAGCTTGGGCAGCGCCCCGACCTTGAGCGCCTTGTCCTTGATCGCGGCCATCAGCTGCTGCTGCCGGCGCGACCGGCCGAAGTCGTTGTCGGAGTGGCGCTCGCGAGCGTAGATCAGTGCCTGGTCGCCGCTGAGATGCAGTGGACCGGCGTTGAAGTGGATGTGCATATAGCCGGTGCTCTCCCCCGCCGGGTACTGGTAGTCGTCGAGGACGTACGGGTTGACTACGTCGACGCCGCCGATGGCGTTGACCACGTCCTTGAAGGCCGTGAAGTCCACGCCAACCCAGTAGTCGATCTTCTGGCCGAGGTAGTCGCCGATGACCTTGCTGGCCAGCGCGCCGGCGCCGTTGTAGGACTGGTCGTACTGCGGCTGGACTTTGCCGAAGGCGCCCTGGGAGAGTGGGATCTCGTATGCGGCGTTGATCTTGCCGTCGTATTCGCCGCCGTTGGCGAAGGCTTTGATCTTGACCCAGGTGTCGCGCGGTACCGACGTCAGGGCCACACGATCGGGCCCCTTGATGCTGACCATCAGGATGGAATCGGTCAGGTAGGCGCCGTCATGACCGGCGCCGCCGTACCCCAGCAGCAGGATGTTGACCCGCTCCCCGTGATGGATCTTGTAGGCCAGCGTCCCCGGTTGGTCCTCGAGGTTCTGGGCCAGCCCGATGATGTCGCCGAGGCCGGCGCGCCCGTTCACCTGGGTGGCAGCCTGCCAGAAGCGGAAGGCGGTAAACGCGGCCACGGCAAGCAGCAGCGCCAGGACGAAACCCGCCAGCCAACGCTTGCTGGTGAGGAGCATCGTAATGGCGCTCGCCGAGCTCCGCCGGCGACGGCGGATGGGAGCAGACATGTGTGGCGATCTTAACAGAGGGTTATGAGATCGGGCTGAGAAGGTTCGCCTGGGTTACGCGCTCTCCGTTCGTGCTACTTCAACAACTGTCGGGCGATGACCACCCGCTGGATCTGGTTGGTGCCCTCGTAGATCTGGGTGATCTTGGCGTCCCGCATCATGCGCTCAACCGGGTACTCCTTGATGTAGCCGTAGCCGCCGAGGATCTGGACCGCGTCTGTGGTCACCTTCATCGCCGTGTCCGAGGCGAAGAGCTTGGCCATGGCCGCGAACTTGGTGACCTGCGGGTGGCCCTCGTCGATCATCGCCGAGGCCTGGTAGACGAGGTTGCGCGCCGCCTCCACCTGCGTGGCCATGTCCGCCAGCATCCACTGGATCCCCTGGAAGTCGGCGATCCGCTGCTTGAACTGCTGGCGCTCCTTGGCGTAGTTGGTCGCGTATTCCAGCGCGCCGGCCGCGATCCCCAGCGCCTGGGCGCCAACCCCGGGGCGCGAGCGGTCGAGCACCCGCAGCGCGATTTTGAAGCCGTCGCCCTCGGGGCCGAGGCGGTTCTCCTCGGGGACCTCCATGTCGTCGAAGTGGAGCTCGGCGGTGTCGGAGCCGCGGATGCCGAGCTTCTCCTTGATCGGGGTCGACGAGAAGCCCTTGTAGTCGCGCTCGATGATGAAGGCGGAGGTGCCACGTGAGCCCTCGTCCGGGTTGGTGACGGCGAAGATGACCAGGGTCTCGGCGACGTTGCCGTGGGTGATGAACAGCTTGCTGCCGTTGACGACGTAGCGGTCGCCCTTCTTGACCGCGCGCGTTTTCATAGCGGCGGCGTCGGAGCCGGAACCGGCCTCGGTCAGCGCGTAGGCGCACAGCCTCTCGCCGCCGGCTAGTGGCGGGATCCACTTCTGCTTCTGTTCCTCTGTGCCCGCGATGTTGAAGGGGTAGCCGCCGAGCGCCTGTACCGCCAGCATCAGCCCCGCCGTGGCATCGACCTTGGAGAGCTCCTCGACGGCCACCGCCAGCGTCAATGCCGAGCCACTGATGCCGCCGTACTCGGGCTTGAAGGGGATGCCGAAGAGACCAAGGTCGCGCAGCAGGTCGACCCAGTCGGTGGGGAACTCGGCGGTCTCGTCGACCTCCTTCGAGCGTGGCGCGATCTTGTCCTGGGCCGCCTCGCGAACGGTCTCCCGGATCATCAACTGCTCATCGCTGAGCTGCCAAGTCATGCGCGCAAGTCTAGTCAGTCGTGGTCGTGGGCAGCCGGCTCGTGGTCGTGCACGGCCGGCGGGGCTGACGTGCCCATCCACTCTCCCGCATCGAGGTATCGAAGGACAGTGGTGTCGTGCCCCGGCAGCACTCGCAGGCCGCGAAGGTCGTCGAGCGCACGGCTGATGCGCAGCATCCCCAGCCAGGCGGGTGCCTCGGGATCATCCATCCGGGGGTAGACGGCGTCGCCGCAGATCAGAACCCACGCCGCGCCCAGGCATGCCAGCAGGCTTATCGAGCCCGGCGTATGCCCGGAGGTGTCGAGCGCGATGACCTGCGGGTTGATCTGCGCGGACGCGGGGAATGGCCCCAACGGCGCGGTTCGGTCCAGGTCGATGGGCCGCCGGGCCACCCCCGAGAGATCCGACACGGGGTATCCCAGCTGGTCAGCGCCCGGCTGGTCCAGCGCTGTGAACTCGGCCGCCGATGCCTCGAGCGTCAGGCCCAACTCGTGGGCATCGCTGCTGTGGTCCTCGTGGAGGTGGGTGCAGATCAGCCGGTCGGGCTTCAGGCCCATGGCGGAAACCTGCTCCGCCAGCGACGGCCCATCCAGCTCGGGGATGTACGGCGTATCGAGGCCAAGGCTCTCATCGAGCGCCCGGTGGACCTCGCCGCCATCACGCCATCTCGGGGAGAGCCCGCAGTCGACCACGATCAACTCCTCGTCGGTCTGCAGCAGGTACCCGATTATGGGTATCGAAACACCGGTCTTGCGCTCGCCCTGGACGATCGCCAGCCGGCCACACGCGATCGGTTTCAGGCGGCACGGCTTGAGCTCGTGGATCGGGTCATAGTCCGCCACCTGCAGTTCCGCCTGGCGACGCTCCGACACCGGGTCGAACGGCCGGCGAAGGGCGGGAGGCAGGACCCTCGAATCGCTCATCCCGGCGAAGCTCACTGCAGCAGCTGCCGGGCGATCACCACGCGCTGGACCTGGTTGGTGCCCTCGTATATCTGGCTCGCCTTGGCGTCGCGCATCCGGCGGGCCACCGGGTACTCCTCGATGAAGCCATAGCCGCCCAACAGCTGGACCGCGTCGGTGGTCACCCGCATCGCGGTGTCGGTGCAGAAGAGCTTGGCCATCGAGGCCTCGCGCGTGAAGGGCCTACCGGCGTCGCACAGCGCCGCCGCCCGGTAGACCATCAGGCGCGCGGCCTCGACCTGGGTCGCCATGTCCGCCAGCATCCACTGCAGGCCCTGGAAGTCGCTCAACCGCTGTCCGAACTGCTGGCGCTGGCCGAGGTACTCGATGGCGTCGTCCAGGGCACCCTGGGCCAGGCCCAGCGCCTGGGCGCTGATGCCGATCCGGCCGGCGTCCAGCGCCGACATCGCGATCGCGAACCCCTGCCCTTCGCGGCCGAGCAGCGCCTCCTCGGGAACCGTGCACTCCTCCAGCTGAAGCTCGCCGGTGGGACTGCCGTGCAGCCCCATCTTGTCGAAGGGCCGGCCGCAGCGAAGTCCGGGATTCTCCGCCTCCACCACGAAGGCGCTCACCCCCGAGGCGCCGGGGCCGCCGGTGCGCGCCATCACGATGTAGGTGCCGGCGCGACCAAGGTTGGTGATAAAGGTCTTGCCGCCGTCCAGGACATATCCCCCGTGGACCCGGCGAGCGCGGGTCTGCAGGCTGGCGGCGTCAGAGCCGGCGCCGGGCTCGGTGAGCGCGAAAGCCCCGAGAACCTCGCCACTGGCGAGGCGAGGGAGCCAGCGCCGCTTCTGGGCTTCGGTGCCATACATCAGGATCGGCTCCATCCCCACCGAGGTGTGCACGTCGATGATCACCGCGGTGCTGGCGCAGTAACGCGAGATCTCCTCGATCAGGATCGCGAAGGCGGTGTGGTCCATGCCGCCGCCTCCGAACTCCTCGGGGATCGTGATGCCGAGCAGCCCCAGCGATGCGGCGCGCTCGATCGCCTCCTCGGGGAAGCGGTGCTCACTGTCCGTCTGGCGGGCCCGCGGCGCCACCTCGCGCGCGACGAAGTCGCGAACCAGCGCCCGAAGCTCCGAGTGATGGGACGACCCGGACGTTTGCTCCCTATCAGCCCTTGGCGATCTGGCTATGGCTCTGATCGACTAGGGGGCGGGAGTGTTGAAAAACGGCGAATACGAGTGCGAGCCGATGGCTATGAACAAGACGATCAGCACAACGGGAATCACTATGTCCGTGATCCCCAGGACTATTGCCGCGATCGCCATCCCGTTGCCTTGCTGCGTCTGGTTGGACCGAGCAATCTCCTGGTATGCGGCGATGCCAAGGATCAATGCGATGACACCGGGGATGAATCCGACGAAACAGCAGAAGCTGAGCGGAAGCCCGACGAGACCCACGATGAGGCCCCACAGCGCCTTTTGGTTGTTGTGACCGACAGCGATCATTCCGGGGTACTGGGGCTGCCCAGACGGCGGTTGCTGCGGCGGGTAAGCCCCGGGTGGAGGCGCAGCCGGCGGGGGAGCCGCGGGAGGCAGAGGCGAAGGCGGTGGCGGCGGCTGGTACCCACCGGGAGGCGGGGGCGGCGGCTGATAGCCACCGGGCGGCGGGGGTGGCGGGGGCTGATAGCCACCCGGCGGCGGGGGTGGCGGCGGCGGAGTGCCGCCCGGAGGCGAAGGAGGCGGGTTGCCGCCCGGAGGTGGAGGAGGCGGTGGATAGCTGGGCGGCTGCTCACTCACGGGTGGTCCTCCATCAGATCAGGCGGGATGCCTTAGAAGGCATTGCTCACTGTAAACGGGCCGCGATGATCACGCCAGCCCATCGACTCAGCAGCCGAGCTGCTTCGCGATCAGCATCCTCTGGACCTCGGATGTGCCCTCCCCGATCTCGTTGACCTTGACGTCGCGCCAGTACCTCGCCACCGGCGACTCTTCCATGAAACCCATGCCACCGTGGATCTGGATGGCCTGGTCGGCGGCCCGCTTGCTGGTCTCGCTGGCGAACAGCTTGGCGGCTGCCGCCTCCAGGTGGCAGGGCTTGTTGTGGTCCCAAAGGTGGGCGGCATGGTAGACAGCGAGCCGGGCGATGTGGATCTCGGTGGCCATGTCGGCGAGCTTGAACTGCACCGCCTGGTGCTTGGAGATCGGAACCCCGAAGCTCTGCCGGTTCTTGGCGTACTCCAGCGATGCATCCAGGCAGGCTTGCGCCGAGCCCACCGACAGCGCCGCGATGGCGATCCGGCCGGCCTCCAAGGTGGAGAGGAACTGGGAGTACCCCTTCCCGGGCTCACCCAGCAGGTTGGCCTCGGGCACCCGGCAGTCGTCGAAGGTCAGCCCGTGGGTGTCGCTGGCGTGCCAGCCGAGCTTGCGGTAGGGCGGGTCGATGCCGTAGCCGGCGGTGCCCCTCTCGACCATGATCGTGGAGATCGCAGGACGGGAGTCGCCCGCGTCGCCGGTGACCGCGGTCACGGTCACGCCCCAGGAGATGTCGGTCCCGGAGTTGGTGATGAAGGCCTTCGACCCGTTGATCACCCACTCCCCCGCCTCCAGCCGCGCCCTGGTCTTGCTGGCGCCGGCGTCGGTGCCCGACTGAGCTTCGGTCAGCCCGAATGCCCACAGCTTCTTGCCGGCGCAGAGGTCGGGCAGGTACTTCCGCTTCTGCTCGGCGGTCCCGAAGCGATGAATCGGCGAGATCCCCAACCCAACGGCGGCCTCGAGCGTGATGGAGATACTGGCATCGCCGCGTGCCAGCTCCTCGATGGCGAGGCAGAGGCTGGTGAAGTCCCCGCCCGAGCCACCCCACTCCTCGGCGACCGAGAGCCCGAAGAAGCCCAGCTCGCCCATCTTGGCGACGGCGTCGTAGGGGAATTGATGGTGCTCATCCCAATCTGCCGCGTTGGGCTTGACCTCGGACTCGCAGAAATCGCGAGCCAGGTCCCGAATGGCGCGCTGCTCATCGGTCAGGTCCAGCTGGGTGTTCAGGGATGGCGGCATATCAGGCTAGGAGAGTAATCAACCCGCGGCCGAGGACTATGCGGCGGCCAATCCTTTGACCAGGTCGACCAGCTGCTCGATGGTGTCGGCGACGGGGACGCCTGCTTTGGTCAGGGCCTCGACCTTGCCCTGGGGGGTGCCGGTGTTGCCGCTGATGATGGCGCCGGCGTGGCCCATCCGCTTACCTGGAGGTGCGGTCCGGCCGCCGATGAAACCGAACACCGGCTTGGGATAGCCGGTGCCGATCATTGCCGCGGCTGCCCCCCCGCCGGACCCGCCGATCTCGCCCAGCATCACCACCGCCTCGGTCTCGCGGTCGGAGGCGAACAGCCCGAGCACGTCCTTGAAGGTGAGGCCCAGCACGGGGTCGCCGCCGATGCCGACGCAGGTGGACACGCCCAGGCCGGCGCCGGCGATACCCGCGAGGATCTCGTAGGTGAGCGTCCCGGAGCGCGAGACGATGCCGATGTGGCCGGGCTTGGCGATGTGGTTGGGGATGATCCCGACCTTGGCCCGTTCGGGCGGCGACACCAGCCCGGGGCAATTGCCGCCAATCAGGCGCGGCTCGGCCACGGTGGCGTGGATGAAGCTGGTGGCGCGGACCATGTCGAGGACCGGGATGCCCTCGGTGATCGCCACCACCAGGCCGACGCCGGCGTCGGCAGCCTCCATGATGGCGTCGGCAGCGAAGGGCGGCGGCACGAACACCGCGGCGGTGTTGGCGCCGACCTCATCGACCGCCTCGGCAACGGTGTTGAAGACCGGCACCCCCAGGTGAGAGGTGCCGCCTTTGCCGGGGCTGACGCCGGCGACGACGTTGGTTCCAAAGGCCTGCATCTGCTCGGTGTGGAAGGTGCCCTCGCGGCCGGTCATGCCCTGGACCACGAGCCGGGTGTTGCGGTCGATCAGGATGCTCATGCCACGTCCTCGCCGGTCACGCTGCGACTCTGGTTGCTCACGCCGGCACCCCACCGGCAGCGAGCTCGACCGCTTTGGCGGCGGCCTCGGGGGCGCTGACACCGGGAGTGATGCCGGCATCCGAGAGCAGCTTGCGCCCCTCCTCCTCGGCGGTGCCGGTCATCCGGACCACCAGCGGCACCTTGATCTTGAGCTCGTCTCGCGCCGCGATGATGCCGCGTGCCACCTCATCTCCGCGGGTGATGCCCCCAAAGATGTTGATGAAGATCGACTTCACGTTGGGATCCATAAGGATCATGTCGAGGCTGTTCTTGACCACCTCGGCCTTGGCGCCACCGCCGATGTCCAGGAAGTTGGCGGGACGTCCGCCGGCGGCCTTGACCAGGTCGAGAGTGTTCATGACCAGTCCCGCGCCGTTGCCCAGGATGCCTACGTCTCCGTCGAGGTGGACATAGGTAAGGCCACGCTTCTTGGCCTCGATCTCGAGGGTGTCGCCGCTGCCCTCCTCGTCGGAGCGGTACTTCTCCAGGTCGCGGTGCCGAAACTCGGCGTTCTCGTCGACCTCGAGCTTGCCGTCCAGCGCGATAACGTCTCCCCCGGCGAGCACCGCCAGCGGGTTGATCTCACAGGTCAGGGCGTCGCTGCTGACGGCCAGATTGTAGAGGCGGGTCATGATCGGCACCAGCTTGCCCACCAGGTCGCCCAGCCCGGCCTTGAAGCAGACCGCGCGCAGCTCGTAGCCCTGGGCGCCTCGCCAGGGATCGGGGTGGAACTTGACGATCTTGTCGGGGGCCGTCTCGGCGACCTCCTCGATGTCCATTCCCCCGGCCGCCGAGAGGATCAGCACCAGGCGGCGGGAATCTCGATCCAGAGTGACGCCGAGGTAGATCTCGCGTTCGACATCGGCGGCCTGCTCGCACCAGACCTCGTGGACCGTGAAGCCCTTGATGTCCATCCCCAGGATCGCCTCGGCGGCGGCTTTGGCCTCCTCGGGTGTTGTCGCCAGCTTGATCCCGCCGGCCTTGCCCCGGCCGCCGATGGGAACCTGGGCCTTGACCGCGATCGGCCCCAGCAGGTTGGCGGCGTCGACGACCTGCTTCACGGACCTCGCCACGCGGCCCTCCTTGACGGGAATGCCGGCGACTGAGAACTGCTCCTTGGCCTGGTATTCGAGAAGCTTCATGATCGACGCGAAAGCTTACACAGGTGGCGGCGAACCCGACGGCGGAGGCTCAGCCGGGGGCAGGATCGGCGACGGCGGCGGCGTGCCCGGGGGCAGGATCGGTGATGGCGGAGGCAGGCCCGACGGTGGCGGCAGCGTGGACTGGGGCGCTGTTGGCGTGTACATCAGCCCCGCCATCCCCTCGAGAACCGCGAGCGGGCCGAATGCGTCGACCTCGACCGGGAGCAGGGCCCGCAGCGGCCCTGCGGCCTGGTCGGCGAGCTGCTGGCGCCGGGCCTCGGCGAGCTGGTACCTGCGGCCGGCATAGGCGACGACGAATCGGCGTAGCGCGTCCGGCATGCGCCCGGCGGCGTCCTCGTAGGGTGTGGTCGTTTTCATCGACGACAGGGGCGGCGGGCCCGGTGCCGCCGCGGTGGTGGCCGCGGCCCATATCGATGGCGCCGGCTCGGGACCGGCAGCCGCGACCGGCGCGGGGTGCGAGACCAGGTCCTTCAGCCGCACCCGGTCGCGGTCGCGAACGACGACGGTGCCGGCGGCGAAGTCGCCGAGCCGCTTGGAGCCCCCCTGGATGAAGAGCGTGACGATGCCGATGCCGTAGAAGACGGGCAGGAAATCCACGATCCGAATGAGGTTGCGGATCGCCACCTGGGTCACCGTCACCGGCTCGCCGCGGTCGCCGAGGACGCGCAGACGCAGCAGCCGTTTGCCAATCGTCTGTCCCGACCAGACGCCCTCCTGGACCGGGAAGTACAGAACCACCAGCAGGAAGCTCAACAGCACGTAGATCAGCACCACCAGGTTGCCGGCCCCGAAGACACCCAGCACCCCGACCACGATGGTGAGAACCGTGAACACGACCGCCAGGATCATCACGTCGATGGCCTGGGCCATGAATCGGCTGCCCAGGCCGGCGACCGTGTATTCGAAGGCCACCCGCTCCGGGGTGGCCACCACCAGGCCGTCCCGCCGATCGTCAACCTGCATCAGGGCGCTTAGTTTAGTGCGCCCCCGGCTTACCCTACGCTCATGCGCGCCGACGAGTTCGTGAGCAAACGCCAGGACTCATGGTCCCGCCTGGAGTCGCTCCTGAAGCGGGCGTCCGGGAGCCGGCTGGGCGGGCTCCGGCCGGACGAGGTGCTGACGCTGGCCGCGCTCTATCGGCGGTCGACCGCCGACCTCGCCCGCGCCCAAAGGGATTGGCCCGGGGAGCCCGTGACCCTCTACCTCAACGGCCTGGTCGCCCGCGGCCATGCCGCCCTGTATCGCGAGGGCGGCGACGTCTTCCGCAGGCTCCGCCACTTCTACGCCGCCACCCTGCCGCAGACCTTCCGGGCTTCGGGCCCGTTTGTGATCGCGGCCGCGGCCCTGCTCTTCGTTCCCGCCGTCGCCGCCTACTTCGCGGTCCTCAACCAGCCTGCCCTGGCGGCGGGGTTCGTGCCGCCGGACATCATCAACCGGGTCCACCACCACCAGCTCTGGACGCAGATCGCCGAGGCCGACCGGCCGCTGATGGCCGGACTGATCATGACCAACAACATCTACGTCGCCATCATCGCCTTCGCGTTCGGGGTGCTCGCCGGCTTGCCCACGATCTACGTCCTGATCAGCAACGGCATCGCAATCGGGGGCATCCTCGGGCTGACCGAGGCCTACGGCGTGGGCGGTGGGCTGCTCGCCTTCATGGTCGGCCACGGGGTGCTCGAGCTTTCCATCATCGTCGCCGCCGGGGCCTCGGGGTTGATGCTGGGCTGGGCGCTCGTGGTTCCCAACCCCTACCGCCGCCGCGACTCGCTGGTGCTCGCCGGGAGGCGGGCGTTCGTCCTGCTCGCGGGAATGGCCCCGATGCTGGTGATCGCGGGAATCATCGAGGGCAACATCAGCCCCTCGGCCGTGCCCGACGAGGCGAAGCTGGCGATCGGGCTGACCACCGGGGTGCTGCTCTACACCTATCTCCTGACCGCCGGTCGAGGGCAGCCGGCCGTGGCTACAGCAGCGCCCGCTCCTTCAGCTCGAGGTAGCGCTCGACCAGGTGCGGGCTGAGCTCGCCGGCGGTCACGTCGAGGCCGAGCACGCCGCCGTGGCGGAGGACTTCGAAGCTGCGACGGCGCGCCGCCAGCAGCTCCTCGGCGGCGGCCCAGCGGTAGGCGTCCCTCGATGTCCTGATGTCGCCGTCGCGCGCCGCCAGCACCTCGGGGTCGGACATCGCCACCACCAGGACGAGGTGGCGCGCGGAGAGGCGGAGCACGTGGTCGACCAGCTCGGAGGACGCCTCCGGGTCAAGGACGTCGGTCAGGATCGTGACCAGTGATCGCCGGTTGAGCCGCGCTGCCAGGAAGCTCAGCGCCTCGCCGAAGTCGGGCTCGCTGTACTCCGCCGGCACGTCGTAGAGGGCTTGGCTGATGCGGCTGACCTGGCCGGTACCCCGTCCAGGTGAGAGGTACGACCGAACGCCGTCTGAGAACGTCAGCAGGCCGACCCGGTCGCCCTGGCTCTGGGCCACCCACGCCAGCAGGAGGGCTGCGTTGACGGCGTGGTCGAGCTTGGTCAGCTCGCCCGCCGGAGCCGTCATGAGGCGGGCGCAGTCGACCACGATCACAGCCTGCTGGCCGCGCTCCGCCTCCACCACGGTGGTCACCGGTCGGTCGGCGCGGGCTGACGCCTTCCAGCTGATCCGGCGCAGCTCGTCGCCGCGGACGTAGTCGCGAAGCCCGGAGAACGCGGTTGTCGCGCCCGGCGGCTTGGCCCGCCGGAACCCGGTGAGCGGCAGCATCCCGCGCCGGAGCCGGAGCTCGTACTCGCGCACCGCCAGCACGTTGGGGTACACCGCCACCACCTCACCTAGGTCGGCGCCGGCCTGGCGCGCCCAGAGGCCCCTCCTTCGGCGCCACCGAACATCGACGCGACCGAACCGGTAGGCGCCGCGATGGGCCGGCCGAACCTGGTACACGGCCTGGAAGACGCCGCCGCCATCGAACTCGCCCGCGATCACCCTCGGCGCCGGCGAGAGACCCGACGGGGCGTGGTCGGCGACCTCGACCAGCAGCCCCGAGGCCGCCGCCAGGTGGATCTCGACGTGGACGGCCTGGCCGGCGCCGAGGGAGAGCGGTCGCGGCAGGGATCGACGGGCAGCGAGGCCGGCGGATGCCGGCAGGCGGCGGGCGTCGATCGCCGCCAGCGCCATCACCGCGCCCACGTAGCCGACCGGCACCACCCACGCGGCCGACCAGAGGATCGGTAGCAGACCCAGCACCGGCGCCATCACCAGGGCCGCGATCAGGGCCGGCTGGGGCACCAGGCTGGGACGCTTCAGCGTGGCGGCGTTACCTGCGCGACGATCGAATCCAGGACGGAGTCGGCCGTGCGGCCGGCGACCTCGGCCTCGGGCCGCACGATCAGGCGGTGGCGGAAGGTGGAGCGGAGAAGGCCCTTGACGTCGTCCGGCGTGGCGAAATCACGGCCGTCCAGGGCGGCCGCTGCCTTGGCCGCCCGCAGCAGCAGGACCTCGCCGCGAGTGCTGGCGCCGAGTCCCAGCTCGCCGGCGCGCCGGGTGGCCACCGCCAGCTCGATGATGTAGCGCTGGATCTCTTCGTCGACGAGGACGGCCTGCACCTCGGCACGACAGTCGTTAAGCGCGCGGGTGTCGAGCACGGGCTCGACCCCGGCGGCCACCGGGTCGCGCAGCTCGATCCCGCTGTTCCAGCGGCGGAGGACCTCCAGCTCGACCTCGGGAGGCGGGTAGTCGAGCACGGCCTTGAACAGGAAACGGTCCTGCTGGGCCTCGGGCAGCGGGTAGGTCCCCTCGTATTCGACCGGGTTCTGCGTGGCCAGCACCAGGAACGGGTCGGGCAGGGCCTGCTGTTCGCCCTCGAGGCTGACGCCGCGCTCCTCCATCGCCTCGAGCAGGGCCGCCTGGACCTTGGCCGGGGCCCGGTTGATCTCGTCAGCCAGCAGCACGTTGGTGAACACCGGGCCCTTGCGGGTACGGAACTCGCGGGTCGCCAGGTCGTACACAGCCGTTCCGACGATATCGGCGGGCATCAGGTCGGGCGTGAACTGGATCCTGGCGTAGTCCAGCTGCATCAGGCGGGCGACGGTTTTCGCCAGCAGGGTCTTGCCCGTGCCCGGCACGCCCTCCAGGAGGATGTGCCCGCCAACGATGACGGCGATGGCACAGAGCCGAACCGCCTCGTCCTGGCCGACGACCGCCTTCGCCGCCTCGGTCCGGAATCGCTGGTAAAACTCCGCCGCCGTCATTTCGTCTGTGCGGAAGGATAGGCGAGCGAATGCAGCCGGCGGGCGGCCTCGAGCAGGGACGCTTCGGATTGGCCCCGCGCCCGCGCCTGGGCCTCCGACTCGATGAGCTCCTGCGCCAGCTCGGGGGCGCGCTCGGCCAGGAGCCGGTCGAGCTGCTCCGCCGAGGAACCGCGGCTCATCCCAACCCGCGCCGCCAGCGACCGCCGGGTCGCCTCGCCAAGGACGGCCAGCGTGGTCGCGCGCGCCCGCGCCCGTCGAAGCAGGGTGCCGACCGCCTCGGTGTACTCGGCGGACGAGCGGTCCCTGGTCGGGGCCAGCGACACCATGGGCCCGAAGGACCGGCCGCGCAGAAGCAGGCCAGCGTAAACCACCAGCAGGGCCAGTCCCAGCATCGCTCCCCACGGGGTCGTGACCCAGTCGGTGAGGCTCGGGCTGTCTCCACCGGCGCCATGGTGGTACTCGTCGAACACCACCGGCGCGCCCGCCGGCGCCATGCTGATCAGGTCGGACGCCAGCCGGCCGTTGTCGGCCTGTCCGAGGTTGCCGTTGGCCAAGACCTGGGGGTCCGAGATGGCGACCAGCCGTCCGCTGCCGCGGGACTCGACGAACGCGGCCACCTCGTGGGCCCCCGAGCTGGAGCGCAGCAATGGCACCTGTGATGGATTGACGTTGAGGCTCCCCGGGGGGTCATTGTCGGCCACCGACGAATCGCTGCCCACAACCCGGCTCACGCCCGCCAGGATGGGGGCCGCCGTCCTCAGGTCGGCCCCCAGCAGCGCTCCGCCGGGACCAACGCCGGCCGCGCCGAGGGCAGCCTCGCGATGGATGTCGTAAACCAAGTCAAGGCGCTGGTCGCCACCGGTGGCCGCGTACACCAGCACCCCGCCATCGCTGATCCAGGCGTCGAGCTGGCTGACCTGGTCCTCGCTGAACTCGGTGTCGGGGCTGAAGACAAAGAGCACGCCGCGGCCCGCGGGCGGGCTGAAGGAGCCGCCAAGCATGCTGGTCGGGTGGCCCAGTGCCTGCGCCAGGCTGAAGAGTGCCGAGGTGCCGTCGATGGCGTCGCTGTTGGATCGGTGATCGGGCGAACGCCCCGGCCGGTTGGGCGTCAGCGCCACCACCGCCACGATCACCAGCAGCAGGGCGACCGGGATCAGCCATCCCCGTCCCCTCACCCCGGCGCCTCCTCGCGGTATGGCGCGGCTACCGTCGCCGCGTGCGCGTATACCTCGGCGTCGGGCTGGCGATGACCGTAGGCGCTGGCCTCGAAGGGCAGCAGCAGCGGGCGGAGGGGATCGATTCGGGCGGTGCTGACGAAGAGCTCGCGAACCGTCAGCGGGCTGGTCTCCCAGGCCCCCTCACCACCGATGGCGGTGGCGACGCCGCTGGTGAGCGCCCGCAGCGCTCCCGGGTAGTCCGCCGCCGCGGCTCGCCGGTCGGCCTCCGCGAACCAGTCGCGGGCGTGGCGCGGACGGGCGCGCTCGATGGCGGCGGCGGCGACCGTCTCGCCTCGGCGGCTCCAGACCGACCTCGCCAGGAAGGCCGCCAGGAGGATCCCGACAGCGGCGGCAACGGCGAGCTCGATCACCCCCGCGATCCCGCCCCCGCCGCCAGTCAGCAGCCAGGCCAGCAGCTGAAGGAGCTGAGACACGAACCACTCCCAGGCCCGGTCGATCGGGGAAACTCCCGCCGGCCGGTAGCGCGCCTCCTGCAGGATCGCGTGCAGCTTGGCGTCGGCGGCGCGGCCGTCGCCGATGGCCACCGGCCGGCCCAGCTCCCGCTCGATGGCGGTCAGCCGGGCGGCGGCGTCGGCGAGGTCGGGAGGGTTGGCCTGGAGGTCGCGGAGCACCTCGGGTTGACTCTCGCCGGTGCCCTGCTTGAGAGCCCGTGCGGCCTCGGAGGCGGCGCGGTTGTCGTGTACCGCCGCTGCCGTGCAGATGACCTGCGCCTGGTGCACAGCGGCCAGATAACGCGCCGAGGTCGAGTCCGCCGCCTGCGCGCCAAGCGGCGCCAGGAGTACCGGCAGCGCCACGATCGCGGCGTAGAAAGGCGTCGCGGTCACTGACGGTCGCCTAATAGCCGCCCCCAGCCTCCGGTTGGGACGGCGACGGGCGGGACGGCGATGGGAAGGGCGGGGGCAGCGGCGGCGGCAGCGTCTCCGACTCCGCCCTCGCCTTTTGGACCAGGACGTCGAGATCAAGCGCCTCATTCCGGACCCGCAGGTCGAAGTACATCAGGGTGATCACGATCGGGAAGACCGGCTGCGTCATGGCGCTGGTCAGGGCCAGGGCCAACAGCAGGACCGCCCCGCGCACGTCGGCGCTGAGCCCGGGCGCCAGGGCCGCGATGCCACCCGCCAGAGCGCCAACGCCAGACGAGATCACGGCGGCCAGGAAGTAGGTGACCACCAGGATCCCAAACAGACGCCACCAGTGGCCGCGCACCAGGGCCCGGCTGCGGCGGAGGCTGGCGATCGGCCGCGCCCCCTCCAGAAGCAGCACCACCACCGCCACCGACCACGAGACCAGGATCCAGATCACCAGTGGGATCAGCACGATCGTGATCATCACGATCCCCATCAGGAAGCCCATGGCGACAACCCCGTAGATCCCGAAGTAGCGCCGCAGGACGCGGGCGAAGACGGCGCCGATCGAAGTGGGGCGCGCTGTGGCGACGTCGATGGCGGCCTGGATGTTGGCTCCCGCCGTCAGCGGTACCACCAGCAGGATCAGGGCGTATCCCGCGAGCAGGTAGGTGACGTTGAAATCCGAGCCGAAGCCGGAGTGCTCGAAGGTGTTGGGATCGGAGAACGCCGAGAAGAACAGGCCGAAGACCTTGTAGTTGCCCGTCAGCAGGTTGAGGACCAAGCCGGGAAGGGCCAGCGCCAGCGACACGCCGGCGAACAGCAGGAAGTTGCCCCGGTAGATCCGGAAGGTCTCGTCGAGCAGCTCGGAGATCTGCAGTGGACGGAGCCGGAGCGGCTCAGTCCTCACCGCACCCGGAGCCTGCGCCACCTCAGCGCGGAATGTCGCCGTGCGCCCGGTGACCCTGCGCCATTACAGCGGAATGTTGCCGTGTTTCCGGCGCGGGCGCTTGACCTTCTTCCCCTGCAGCGCGTTCAGCGCCGATATCAGCTTGGGCCGGGTCTGCTGGGGCTCAATGATGTCGTCGATATAGCCGCGCTCGGCGGCGAAATAGGGGTTGGCGAACTTGTCGATGTAGTCGGCGACCAGCTCCTTGGTCTTGGCGGCGGGGTCCTCGGCAGCCGCGATCTCGCGCCTGAAGATCACGTTGACGGCGCCCTGGGGACCCATCACCGCGATCTCGGCCGAGGGCCAGGCGACGTTGAAGTCGGCCCCGATGTGCTTGCTGCTCATGACGTCGTAGGCGCCGCCATAGGCCTTGCGGGTGATAACCGTGAGCTTGGGCACCGTCGCCTCGCAATAGGCATAGAGGAGCTTGGCTCCGTGGCGGATGATGCCCCCGTACTCCTGGGCGGTGCCGGGCAGGAACCCGGGAACGTCGACGAAAGTGATGATCGGGATGTTGAAGGCGTCGCAGAAGCGGACAAAGCGTCCGCCTTTGACCGAGGCGTTGATGTCCAGCGCCCCCGCCCCGCTCTTGGGCTGGTTGGCTACGACCCCCACGGAGTGGCCGCCAAGCCGGGCGAAGCCGGTGATCAGGTTGGGTCCGAAGAACGGCTGGGTCTCCAGGAACTTGCCATCGTCGAAGACCCGGCGCATCACGTCGTGCATGTCGTAGGGGACCCCGGAGCTGTCCGGCACCACTGTCTGAAGCTCCTTGTCCATCCGGTCGGCTGGGTCCTTGGTGGCCACGAAGGGCGGCTGCTCGCGGTTGTTCTGAGGCAGGTATGAGAGCAGCTCGCGGATCTGGCCGAACGACTCCTTTTCGGTGTCGGCGATGAAATGGGCGACCCCGGACTTGAGGTTGTGGACCTCGGCGCCACCCAGCTCCTCGAAACCGACCTGCTCGCCGGTGGTCACCTTGATCACGTCCGGGCCGGTGATGAACATGTAGCCGACTTCTTTGACCATCAGGATGAAGTCGGTCATCGCCGGGCTGTAGACCGCACCCCCGGTGCACGGTCCCACGATCAGGGAGAGCTGGGGGATCACGCCGCTGTTGTCGACGTTGCGCGCGAAGATGTAGGCGTAGCCCGCCAGGCTGACGACGCCCTCCTGGATCCGCGCCCCGCCGGAGTCGTTGATGCCCAGGCAGGGGCAGCCGACCTTGGCCGCCCAGTCCATGATCTTGACGACCTTCTCGGCGAACACCTCGCCGAGGCTGCCGCCGAACGCGGTGGCGTCGTGCGAGAAGACCGCCACCTGGCGTCCGTTGATGTAGCCGTAGCCGGTGACCACGCCGTCCCCCGGGATCCGCTTGTCAGCCATGTCGAAGTTCTGGTTGCGGTGCAGCGCGAAGGTGTCGAATTCGACGAAACTGCCAGGGTCGAGCAGTTTGTCGATCCGCTCCCGGGCCGAGAGCTTGCCCTTGTCGTGCTGCTTCTTGAGCGCGGCGACGTCGCCCTGGATGGCGTCGTGGCGCCGTTTGCGGAGCAGGTTGATGCGCTTCTCGCCGGCGCTGACCTCGCGCCTGGTCACCGGGACAACGGTCTTGCCGTTGGTCGAGGCATTGCGCTTGCGCGATAGGGCCGGCTTGGCGCTGGATTCGGGGCCCGGACGGACGGCTTTGGCCATTTCTCCCTCGATTGTCTGCTGCGCAGGGGACTATATGCTAGCGCCGGACGTCTGGGCGACGGCTGGCTCCCCCTGTCTCCACCTTTGTTCATAAGTGTTTACAACTAGTCCCTTGGGTTGGCGCCGGGTTCTTGGTACCGTGGCGATGTCCTCATCAACGGCGGCGACCAACCGCCGGGTAATTGGAGCCGCATAGCTAATGCCATACCAACTCGTTACGCAAATCGCCAGCGGGGTGATCGCCTTCACCTTCTTGCTGGTGGCGCTGCTGATCCTCAGGGGGATGTTGCGTGCTCGCAAGATGCTGTCCAACGCGCTGGGATTGGTGGTGGCGCTGGTGTTTCTGGCGGCGGCGGCTCACCGGGTCGCCCTGGTTCTGCCCACCATCGCCGGACTCGATCCAGGCACCTCGATCATGGACCCGGTCAATGGCGGCATCGACGTGGTGACGGCGCTGTTGGGGCTGGGGCTGCTGTCGTTGCAATCACGGTTCGGGGCTCTGGCGCTTCCCGCCCCCTCCCGCCCCAGACGGCGGAAGTCGAAGGACCTGCCGGCATCGAGGACAGATGCCGTCACCGGGTTGCCCGGCGGGGAGCAGGCGCGCGAGTTCCTCACCGGCGAGTTGCGGAGTGCGGTCCACAGCCGGGAGCACGTGTGTCTGCTGATGATTCACCTCGACCCCGTGCAGCGCCCCCAGGAGGACGCTGTCGAGCCGGTCGATGACAAGCTCCTGGTGCATGTCGGCGCGCTGCTTCGAGATCAGCTCCGCACCCAGGACTTCAGCGCCCGCTCGGGACCGTCCGAATTCATGCTGGTGATGCCGGCGGTGGACCGGGAGGCCGCTTTCCGTATCGCCCAGCGGATGGAGGTCAAGATCCAGCGCCTGATCGTCGACCTCCTGATCGAGAGCCCGGTGGCGGTCTGCACCGGCATCTCCACCTGCCCCGAGGACGCCACCGATGCGGAGGGCATGATCGCCGCCGCTGAGGACGCCATGAACTACTCGCGACGCCTTGGCGGCGGCCACTTCTTCTACTCCGAGGACGTCGGCCTGCTGGAGGCGGTCAACGAGGGCTCGATCGAGCCGGTGACCGACACCACCCAGCGGTCGGTCAAGTCGCTGCTGGCGGCGCTGGCCGCGCACGACTCGGAGACCGCGGCCCACTCGGAGCGCGTGGCCCGGTTCGCCGTCGCCATCGCCGGCAGGCTCAGCTACCCGGCGGAGGACATGCCCCTGCTTCGCATCGGCGCCCTCCTCCACGACATCGGCATGATCGGCGTCTCGCCCGAGATCCTGCGTAAGCCTGGCCGCCTGACCGCCGCCGAGTACCTCGAGATCCGCCGCCATCCCGTGATCGGCTACGAGATGACGCGCAACCTGCCCGGTTGCCAGGTGCCGTCGATCTACGTCCTCTATCACCACGAGACCTGGCAGGGCCACGGCTACCCGGAGGCGCTTCGCGAGGAGGAGATCCCGCTGGCGTCGCGGATCATCGCCGTCGCCGAGGCCTTCGACATCATGCATTCGCGACGGCCGCACCGGAAGGCCCTGCCGATCGTCGAGTGCCGCAAGCGGCTGCTTGGCGGAGCCGGCACCCAGTTCGACCCCGCGGTCGTCGATGCCATGCTCGACGTCGCCGGGCGCCAGTTCCCGGGCGGCTCGGACGGCGAGTCTGACTCCCCCAGCAACCGGCAGCGCAGCCGCAGGTCTCGAGGCTAGCTTCCGCTAGAGCTCCGACCCGGGCTGATAGCGGCCCCAGACCTCTCGCAGCCGGCCAAACACCTCACCGATGGTGGCGTAGTCCCGAAGCGCCTGCTTCATCGGGTAGAGCACGTTGTCCCGACCCCTCGCCGCCGCCTCGAGGTCGTCCAGGTCCTTCTCGACTGCGACTGAGTCGCGATCGGCGCGCACCTTCGCCACCGCGCGACGCTGCTCCTCCTCGTGCTCCGGGGTGACGCGCTGGATCTCAACATCCTCCTCGGCCTCGGCCTGGAAGCGGTTCACGCCCACGATGACCCGGGTCTGCTCCTCTACGGCGCGTTGGAATCGGTAGGCGGAGTCGGCGATCTGGCGCTGCATCCAGCCCGATTCGATGGCGTTGACAGACCCCCCCATGTCGTCGATCTGCTTGATCAGCCTGGCGGCACCGGCCTCCAGGTCGGCGGTCAGGCGCTCGACCAGGTAGCTGCCCGCCAGCGGGTCGGCGACCGGGGTGATGCCGGTCTCGTAGGCGATCACCTGCTGGGTTCGCAGCGCCAGGGTGGCGGCGAACTCGGTGGGCAGGGCGAGCGCCTCGTCGAACCCGTTGGTGTGGAGCGACTGGGTGCCCCCCAGGACCGAAGCGAGGGCCTCGACGGCGGTTCGGACGACGTTGTTGTAGGGCTGCAGGCTGGTCAGGGATGAGCCCGCCGTCTGAGTGTGGAAGCGGAGCATCATGGAGCGCTCGTCGGCGGCGCCGTAACGGTCGCGCATGAGCTGGGCCCACATCTTGCGGGCGGCGCGGAACTTGGAGATCTCCTCGAAGAACTCCATCTTGCAGTTGAAGAAGAAGCTCAGCCGGGGAGCGAAATCGTCGATGCGAAGCCCGGCGGCGATGGCGGCGTCGACGTAGGCGATACCGTTGGCGAGCGTGAAGGCAAGCTCCTGCATCGGCGTCGCCCCGGCCTCGCTGATGTGGTAGCCGGAGATGCTGATGGTGTTCCAGCGGGGCATCTCCGCGGCGCAGTAGGCGAAGGTGTCGGTCACCAGCCGCATCGAGGGCTGCGGCGGGAAGATGTATGTCCCTCGGGCGGCGTACTCCTTGAGGATGTCGTTCTGGATGGTGCCGCTCAACACGTCGCCACCTACCCCCTGCTTCTCGGCGGTCAGCTGGTAGAGCAACATCAACGCCGACGCCGGGGCGTTGATCGTCATCGAGGTCGACACCTTGTCCAGCGGGATGTCCTGGAGCAGGACCTCCATGTCGGCCAGCGAGTCGATGGCCACCCCGACCTTGCCCACCTCGCCTTCCGCCACCGCGTCGTCGGAGTCGTATCCCATCTGCGTGACCAGGTCGAAAGCCACCGAAAGGCCGGTCTGGCCCGCATCCAGCAATCTGCGATAGCGCCGGTTGGACTCGGCCGCGGTGGCGAAGCCGGAGTACTGCCTCATGGTCCAGTGCCGACCCCGGTACATGTCGCGGTAGACGCCGCGGGTGAAGGGAAACTCCCCCGGTGGCGGCGGCGGCGGCTCGGGCAGGTCAAGCTGCTGATAGAAGGGCTTGAGCGGCAGGCCCGATTCGCTCAGCCGGTCGCCGCTGTCCTCAGCCACGGCGGGCGGTGATGTTGAGGCGGACGTAGTCCAGCTCCAGCTTGCCGAGGTCGTCGATGACTCCGTCGAGGAATCCCCGGCGGTCGGACTCGGGGAGCGGCGCGACGTACGTCCGCAGCACCACTGTGCTGAGGAACTCCGCCAAAGCCGCCCGGTCCTCAAACTCGGTGGGCTCCTTGTTGAGCCAGGTTCGCACGCCGGCGAACCCGGCGGCAGCGAGGCGATCGGCTGTCGCCTCCGCGTCCTGGAAGGCAAAACCAGGCCAGGCCATCCCCCGGGCCTGCACCGCGACGCCCACCGAGTCGAGGTTGCCCTTGCCTCCGCACTGCGCCACCAGCGATGCCCCCGGACGCATGACCGCGGCGAGGTTGGTGAAAAGCGCATCGTGATCGGGCACCCAGTGGAACGTTGCCGTGGAGAAGACGGCGTCGACCTTGTCCCGCAGCGGCAGCGGCTCGCCCAGGTCGGCTTCGACGAACTCGACGCGGCGACCTTGGCCGGCGAGGTTCTGGGAGGCCTCTTCGAGCATTCTCTTGGAGGCATCGAGCGCAATCACGCGGCCCCGCGGCAGACGGTCGAGCAGCAGCGCGGTCACCCTGCCGGTGCCGCAACCGGCGTCGAGGACGACTTCGTCGCCTTTGAGCTCGAGCCGCTCCAGCACGCCGGCCCCCCAGCGCTGCATGGGACCGGAGACCCGGTCGTAGGTGGGCGCATCCCACTCCCGCACCGGCGGGCCGCCACCCTGCGGTGCTACTGGTGCGCCTCCACCAACTCGGTGAGGACCCCGCCGGCCGACTTCGGGTGGATGAACGCCACCAGGTGTCCCATCACGCCCACCCGCGGCTCTTCGTCCAGGAGCCGAGCGCCATCCCGGCGGAGGCCGTCGAGTGCCGCCCGAATGTCGTCGACCCGGTAGGCGACGTGGTGCATCCCCTCCCCCCGCTTCTCCAGGAAGCCGGCGATCACCGAGTCCGGGCCGGTGGGAGCGATCAACTCGACGTGGGTGCTGCCCAGGTCGAGCATGGCGGCGTCGATGCCGTCCTTCTCCATCCGCTTCCGGACGCTGGGCCCAACCCCCAGGAGATCCTGGTACCGAGCGATCCCCGCGTCGAGGTCGTGGACGGCGATGCCGACATGGTCGATCTGCTCGAAGGTCAAACCAGGGTCGCCTCCAGCTGATCGAGGTGCTGCTCGAAATGCGAGACCAGGGGCAGCCGGATGAGGTACTCCGCGGTGACATCCCCGTACTCGACCTTGACCGTGCGCCGGAGCTCGTCCGTGGTCGCCTCGGCCAGGAACTTCTGGGTTCGGTCGTTCTGCCGGTCGATCTCATCGACTATCTCGGCGACCGGCTTGGCGGCCATCTCGGCGCCGACAACGTCGCGCTGGGTTATGACCGCCTCCAGCGGCAGCTCGGGCAGCTTGCCCTTGGCGACCATGTAGCCGAAGACCCCATAGGCGCGTGAGAGCACGGCAATGTGGGCGAGCACCTCTTTGGCGTTCCACTGCGGCGAATCCGTCGGCGACCCGTCCGGTATGCGCTCGGCCAGCTCGTGCATCCGGGCGTTGGCCCGTCGCAGGCGTTCAGCCGTGTTCTTGGTGTCCCAGGCCTGGATCTCTTCGAAGAAGCGGGGCAGGTCGGCGGCTGTGAAGCCGGCTGATTCGGTTTGCATCCCCCGATTCTGCACCACGCCGAAAGTCGGCAACGGCGGGCAGGGAGCCGGAGGTGGGGTTGCGGCTCAGGCCAGGTTGGAGCCGACTTCGGCGGCGGACTTGCTGCCCATGAGGGCCGCGTCGGCGATCGCCAGCAGTGACTCGGGGTTGTCGCCGTCGAGCGGGAACACCGCCACACCGGCGGAGACGGCCGTCTCCACCCCCGCCAGCGCTGGAGAGGCCGCCAGCCGTTCCGCAAAGCGGACGTGAAGCCGAGCAGCCACCAGGTTGGCTCGGTCCGCATCGGCACCCGGCAGCACGCAGACGAACTCGTCGCCGCCGTACCGGGCCGCCACGTCCTCGGACCGAAGGGTATTGCCGAGGGTGTCCGCGAACAGCTTCAGGACAAGGTCACCGGCAGCATGACCGTGCCGGTCATTGACCGCTTTGAAATCGTCCAGGTCGCAGAAGAGCACCGCCAGGGAGGTGCTGTTGCGGGTTGCGCGCGCCACCTCCTGGGTCAGCGACGCGCGCAGCTGGCGGTTGTTGGCGAGGCCGGTCAGATGGTCGGTGAGGGCCTGGGTCCGCTGCTCCTGATAGAGGCGGGCGCGTTCGACGCCTAGCGCCGCCTGCTCGGCGAGTCCCTGGACAACCAGCAGGTCCGCCGGCCGCCAGACATGCTCGCTGATGGTCGAGCCCAGGGTGAGCACCCCGATGACGCCTCGATCGGGCACCTGCAGTGGCGCCACCACTCCGGACTTCACCGTCCCGACCAGCTGCCGGATCTGCTCCCGTGTCAGCTGGTTCATCGAGTCGTGCTCGACGATGATGTCGTCGATGGTTTCCCAGCAGCGCGCTTCGCCGGTGAGAAAGACGTTGCCGGCCAGCGCCTGTCCCGGCCGGATCCGGATATCGGCGTTCGGAGCGGGGCCGACCTCGCCGCCGACAAGTGAGATCGGCAGCGCAATCAACAGGTCCTGGACGGCGTCATAGAGCAGAACGCCTCCCTGGTCGGCGGCGGGGTACGACTGGACCGACGCCTCCAGCACCGCCCGGGCAACTTCGGCGAGGTCGGTGGCGAGGCCGACGCGTTGTGCTGCGTTGGCGATGGCCTCGGTGCGCTGGACCTCAGCCTGGAGCCGATCGGTGACCATCTGCAGCGTGACGTAGACCAGGAGCACGATCGACGCCAGCAGCACCGCGTAGATCGCCAGCTCCACGGGCGACCGGTGCAGCACCAGCAGGGCCTCGGCCCACAGCACGATCAGACCCGCGGTGCCCATCACGACCACCGCCCCCTGCAAACGCCTTGTCTGCATCGGATCAACGGTGAGGAAGAAGGCGCAGGTTATCGCGATCGACAGCGGCGCGAGGTCGGGCAGCCATGGCCCGGCGACCGCCAGCACCGCCGTTGAGATAGCGATCCCGCCCGCGCTGAGGGCCAGTTGAGCTGCGGCGGTCTGGCCCCATTCCGAATGTCGCAGAGAGATGGCCACAGTGGCGTAGACGAAGCCGACGGCAAGCAGCCCAGCCTCCACCGCAACCGCGCCTGAGGGCAAATTCGCCGAGACCAGCCTGAGGCCAACCGCCACTACCAGCAGTAGCCCCGCGGCAGTGTGAATCAACCTCGTCCGAGGCCAGCTGCGCTGCATCGACTTGAATCTGCCCCCCTGGCGGTTAAGAGTCGGTCAAGGACCTGTAAATGCTTCCTAGCAGCCTAACTCGTTTACGGCCCCGGTAACCGTGAGAAAGGTCTTAGTAGTTGCGCAGGTACGTATCCAGCTCCCACTGCGTGACCTGGCGGTTGTATTCACCCCATTCCAGGCTCTTGGCGGCTGTGAACAGCTCCATGATCAGACCGCCGAGCGCGTCCACCAGCACGTCATCGGCCTCCAGCGCCTCGAGCGCCTGCTTCAGGGAGGCCGGCATCGGCTTCACGTTGACCCGGCTCTCGTCGTGGTAGCCGTGCTCGAGCTCCTCCATCGGGGGGCCCAGCTCCATCTCGCGCTCGAGGCCGTCCATCCCCGCCGCCAGCATCGCGGTGAAGGCCAGGTAGGGGTTGCAGCTGGGGTCGGGCAGCCGCAGCTCGAGCCGGGTGCCCATGCCGTCCTCGCCGCGGTATGAGGCCGTTGCCGGGACGCGGATCAGGGCCGACCGGTTGTGGCGGCCCCAGCTGCCGGCGTTGGGGGCTTCGTACCCCGGCACCAGCCGCTTGTACGAGTTCACCAGGGGCGCCACTACGGCGCACAAGCCGGGAGCGTGGTCGAGCTGGCCGGCGAGGAATCGGCGGCCCACCTGGGACAGCCCGTAGGCATCGGCCGGATCGTGGAACGCGTTGGTGCCGTCAGCCTGCCGCAGGACCTGGTGCGTGTGCATCCCCGAGCCGGCGGCGCCATACAGCGGTTTGGGCATGAAGCTTGCCTGCAGCCCGCGCTGCCGGGCCAGCTCCTTGACCGCGGGCTTCAGCGTCGTCAGGGCGTCGGCGGCGGCCAGCGCCGGCTGCAGCGGCAGGTCCAGCTCGTACTGGCCGGTGGCGACCTCGTGATGGCTGGACTCCACCTCGACGCCGCTGCGTTCCAGCGCCGCGACCACCTCCAACTCCATCAGCCGTGACGCGCCCCCGCTGCGCTCGAAATAACTGCTCGAGTCGTCGGCGAGCTCCTGCACCGCCCCCGAGCCTTCGGGGAAGAGGAAGAATTCGACCTCCGGCGCCACCAGGAAGCCAAGACCGGCCTCGTCGGCCTTGTTGAGGATGCCGCGCAGCGCTCCCCGGCTGTCGCCCCGGTAGGGCTGGCCGTCGGGGGTCACGACATCGCACAGCAGTCGGGCGCAGACGACGTCGGCGTCGGGGTTGATCAGGGCGAAGGTTTCGGGATCCGGGCGCAGGTACATGTCCGACTCGAGCTCGCGCGCCGACCCTTCGATGGCGGAGCCGTCGAACCACTCGCCCTGCTTGAGGACCTCGGGCAGGCGGCGCACTGGGATGGAGACGTTCTTGACTGCGCCCGCGATGTCAGCGAACTGAAGCTCCACCTGGACGACGCCCGCCGCCAGGCAGCGGTCGATCACGTCTTTTTCAGTGTCCGGCATGGCTCAGCAGATAGTAGAGGTACGTCGCCAGGCTCGCCGCGGCCAGGAAGCCGACCGCGAGCGCGGCGATGATCAGCCAGAGTCCCTTCTCGGATGGCTGGGTGACGCTTCCCTCGGGGGCGAAGTCGAAGCCGCTGAGGTCGAGGTCCTGCCAGTGCTTGAGGTCGTACAGCAGCTCGCCGGCGTCCTGGTAGCGCTCGTCAGGGTTCTTGCGCAGGCATTTGCGGATGATCGCCTCCAGCGGCGGCAGCACAGCGGAGTTGATCCGGTGCAGATCGGGAAGGGGCGCGCTGAGATGCTGCTGCATCACGGCCAGCGGGTTGTCCCCGCCCCAGGGCACGTGCCCGGCGAGCATCTCGAAGAGCATGATCCCGATGGCGTAGATGTCGGTGCGGGCGTCGCCCCGCTTGCCCTGGATCTGCTCGGGGGCCATGTAGTCGGGGGTACCCACCGCCGAGGTCAAAAAGCGCCAGGTGAGGCGCTTGGCGCCGGACAGCAGGGCGATGCCGAAGTCGGTCACCACCAGGCGGCCCTCTGGCGTGATCAGGATGTTCTCCGGCTTGAGGTCGCGGTGGAAGACCCCTTGCGAGTGGGCGTACGCCATCGCGCCGGCGAGCTGCTCGGTGAGGTCGATGGCCCTCGCCGTGGGCAGGCGCTTCTCTCGATGGAGCAGGTCCCGGAGGGTCTCCCCCTCGACGTACTCCATCACCAGGTACGGACGGCTGCGGTGGGCGCCGAGGTCGTATGAGTGCTGGATGCCGGGGTGATCCAGCCGCTTGGCGATCTCCAGCTCGCGGCGGAAACGATCGAAGGTGGTGGTGTCGCCCATGATCGCGTCGTGGGGGCACTTCAACACGACCTTGCGGCCGTTGGGGTCGAGCGCCAGGTAGACGTCGCTGAAGGCACCGTGGCCGATCGCCTCCACGATCTCGAACGCGTCGAGCCGGGTGCCGGGCTGGATCGCCATCGAGGCCATCATATGAACCTCACTGGAAGAACCGGCGCCAGCCGGCCGGCTTCTCCGCCGCCTCGGCGGTGTGGGTGACCCGGACCATCACGATCGTCGAGTTGTCCTCGCCACCACGGTCCACGGCCATCGCCACCAGGTCGGCGCAGGCGGCCTCGAGGTCGTCGGACGCGAGCGCGGTCCGGATCTCGGAAACGTCGACCTTGCCCCAGAGCCCGTCGGTGCAGAGCAGGAAGGTGTCGCCGGCGACCAGCGGCTCCTGTCTGATGTCGGTGCGGGTGATCAACTCGGCTCCCAGCGAGCGCGTGAGCGCGTGTCGCGCCGGGTGCTCGGCCGCCTGCTCAGCGGTGATCATCCGCATCCGCAGCATCTCCATGACCTGCGTGTGGTCCGTGGTCAGCAGGTCGACCTCCTCGCCCTGGCGACGGTAGACGCGGCCGTCGCCAACGTGGCCCAGGTGCGCCTCCCCGGGGCTCAACACCAGGGCGCTCATGGTGGTCTGCATCTTGGCCGTCCCGGCGCCGTCGAGAGCGGCGTGGAAGATGTCGAGGTTGGCCGCCTCGAACGCCGCCCTCAGCAGCTTGGGAGGCTTGACCTGGCCGCCGGCGTGCCGGGCGGCGTGGCCCAGCAGCGTCTCCACCGCCATCTTGCTGGCGACGTCACCGCCCCCGTAGGCGCCGAGACCGTCGGCGATGACAAAGACCAGCCCCGCCGCCTCGGCGTCCGGAAGCTGATTTTCGAGCACGCCAATGCGCCCCCAGCCGAGGCTGTCCTCGTTCTGGGGGCGCACCGGTCCCGTTTCGGTGCGGCTGGCGTATTCGACCGCCAGGCCGCTCGTTTCTTCGGTTGCGATTCTGCGGAGCGTACCTCCTGCAGTCGAGGCTAGAAGGCTCCGGCCTCCGAGGCCATCACCGCCGGCTCACCATCGTCGCTGGGGAGCGCTCCCGGGTGCTCCTTGTGGAGGATGCTCCGCTTGCCGGCGGCCGAGTTGATGACCAGGTAGACGATCCCGGCCACGATCCAAACCCCGACGATGGCAAGCGCGATGACGGTGTCCGTCGCCGTGTTCCCGCCGGCGACCAGGTTCAGGTACACGATGGCGCCGAGCATGGCGATGTTCGCCAGCGCCCCGATCGCGGGCACGATCACGTGCTTCAGGGCGCTGCGCCCTGCTCTACCTGAGAAGGCCACCAGCACGATCAGGTTGGTCATCCCGTAGACCAGGAAGGTGCCGGTGTTGGACGCCAGTGTGATCTGGGTCAGGTTGTCGACGCTGAGCACGCCGTACGCGCCAAAGCCCATCGAGATCACGGCCAGCGCCAGCACGCCGAAGTGCGGGGTGGCGTACTTGCCGTGGAGCAGGCCCAGGATGCTGGGCATCTCCTTGTCGCGACCCATCACGTAGGTGATGCGGACGCCGGTGTTGAGGCACGCCAGGGTGGTGCCGATCAGCGCGATCAGCACAGTCGCGGCCAGGATCAGCGTCAGCGCGAAGCCGGTGCCACCGAGCATGTTGTCGCCGATGTAGCGGACCATGTCGCCAATCGGCGCGCCCGAGGCGGCCGCCGCGTCCAGTCCCTTGACCACGTTCTTGCCGACAGTGCCGGTGATCTGGTCGTTGATGAAGAAGTTGGCGGCGAAGTACTCGAAGACATAGGCCACCGCCCCCTGGATCGCCAGCGACAGAAGGATCGCGCGGCGCACGTCACGCTTGGGGTTGATCGCCTCCGCTCCCAGCGCGGTCACCGACTCGAACCCGACCAGCAGCAGGATCGCGATCGTGCCCTGCATCAGAACGTTGGTGACGTTGTGCGGCAACACCACCGAGAACGGGTTGGAGTGCACGTAGTGCAGGTCCGGATGAGCCAGGCGGAAGATGATCGCCAGCACCGAGAAGCCGACCAGCGCGGTCAGCTGGATGACGTTGATGATGATCGCCGTCATCGTCGAGCCACTGATCCCACGGAAGGCGATGTAGCCGGTCAGCGCGGAGAAGATGACTACCGCGGCGATCTGCCCAGGCTGGCTCAGGGTGACGTTGAAAAGACTGAGGATGTAGACCAGCAGCGTCCCGGTGAAGGCCACCATGATGCCTGGGTACACCCAGTAGTAGAGGTGAGAGATCCAGCCGACGACGAACTTGGAGAGTCGCGCGAACTGGAAGTGCGCTTTCTTCTCCTTGTCCAGGAAGGCCGCCTCGGCGAAGTAGTAGGACGAGCCCGCGCCGGCCTGCGGGTAGAGGTTGGCCAGCTCGGAGTACGAGTACGCCGTAAGGAAGGCCAGGATCAGCACGAAGAGCAGGCCTGGCAGCATGTCCAGGCCGGTGGTGGAGCCGCCGGAGCTCTGCGCCGCCTGCAGCTGATAGGTGGTCCATAGGAACGCGCCCGGGGCGATCAGGGCCATCGCGTTGATGGTCAGGCCCGTCAGGCTCAGGGTCTTTTTCATCTCGCCTTGTGAAGCGGTAGCCATGGGTAGTCCTTCCTCCAAGAATGTGGTGACGCACATCCAGCACGCCTCGTTGGATTCACACAAGCTACCGAGGAAGGAATGGGATTTTGTGGTGGCCTAGATGAGGATTTCAGCTATCAAATTCGTGCGCTGAACACGAAGACCGTGCTCAACCAGCTCAAATGCACCCGTTCCCACAACGTTAACCATTAGCCCAGCCCTGCGTTCGAGAGTGTTCTTAGTGCTTCCCTCACAGTTGATCGCGCACAATTAGTGTCAAACTCACGAGGTTCAGAACCGTCTCGTGAATACACTTGGGTTCATGACGCAAGTTCGTGTGGCACACCCAACCGAAGAAGCCTCACTGCGGGAGCTCCTCTTCCTGCAGAGGTTGAGCAAGGCGGCGGCGTCGACCATCGAGCCCGACGCGCTGCTCGAGCTGATCATCAACGAGACCACCGGCGCGATGCAGGTCGAAGTCTGCTCGCTCTATCTCTTCGATCCCGAGACTGAGGAGGTGGTGCTGACCGCTACCAACGGCCTCGACGCCGGCAGCGTCGGCAAGGCCCGGCTCAAGGTCGGGGCGGGCGTCACCGGGTGGGTGGCGCAGCACCTCCAGGCCCTGGTCGTTCCAGACGTGACCCAGGAGCCCCGTTTCCAGTGGCTCCGCGGCGTCGACCAGAAGCGGCTGGTCGCGATGCTCTCGGTTCCCATTCTGGCCGGCTCGCGGATGATCGGCGTGGTCAACGTCCAGTCGGAGGAGCGACGCGACTTCGGCAAGGCGGACATCGATTTCCTGGGCGCGATCGCGGGCCAGGTAGCCGGCATCATCGAGCGCTCAGAGCTGCAGCGCCGGCTGCAGGCGCAGCTGGAGGAGATCCGCGGCTCCCAGGCGATCCACGAACGCTTCACCCAGCTGGCCCTCGCGGGCGCTGGCGCCGGCGCCATCATGGAAGCCATCGAGAGTTTGCGGGCCGCGCCGGTCGAGCTGTTCGACCCGGCCGGCTTCCGGCTGGAGCGGCCCGGGGCGCGCCCCGCCGGGGGCCGCGCCGCGGGCATCGGGATTGCCCGGCTCGAGGTGCCCAGCTCGGTGCTGGCGTCGACCAGCCCGGAGTCGATCGAGATCACCGCCGGCCGGCCGCCGCGCCAGCTGTCGCTGACCCCGATCCGCGCCGGCGACGAGCTGCTGGCGGTGCTGGCCGCCGACGCCATCGAGGACGAGGCTCCCAACCAGCGCCGAGCGTTGGAGCACGGCGCCACGGTGCTGTCGCTGGAGCTGGCCAAGGAGCGGGCGGCCGCGGAGGTGGAGCGCCGGCTTCGTGGTGACCTTGTCGAGGAGCTGCTCGGACACGGCCTGGAGCGCGAGGAATCGGTGCGGCTGGCGGCGCAGGCGGAGCGGCTTGGCCACCGCCTGTCGAGTCGATCATGGGTGCTGGTCGTCGAACCCGACAACGAAGCCGGCTCCACGGCGCTGGAGTCGCTGGCGATGCAGGATCGTCTACACCGCCTGGTCAGCGACCTCTGCACCCGTCGCTTCCCGGGCTCACTTGTCGTCACCCGTTCTGCTTCACTGGTGCTGCTGGTGCCCGTCGCCGACCCTGGTGATGAGGCTCCCGACGCCAACGAGCTGCGCAACCTGGAGACATTCGGCGAGCTGATCCTGACCACGCTCCACCGAGTCGTGAAGGACGGCAGCTTCTCGCTGGGCATCGGCAACAACACCACCGAGGTCCACGAGCTGCCCCGAGCCCACGACGAGGCCCGGCAGTCGCTGCGCCTGGCGCGGCGCGGAGGCGCCACCCGGCGGGTCGCCTCCTACCGCAACCTGGGCGCCTTCCGGCTGCTGCTCGAGGTCCAGAACCCGGGGGCGCTGGCGCGCTTTGTCGATGAGACGCTGGGACCTCTGCTTCGCTACCAGGAGGGGCGTCGCACTCCGCTGATCGAAACGCTCGAACAGCTCTCGGCGGAGCACTGGAACCGCCGCGCCGCCGCCCGCGGGCTCCACCTCCACGTCAACAGCCTGTCCTACCGGATCCAGAGGATCGAAGCCCTACTGGGCGTTTCCCTCGAGGACGCCGAGACCCGGGTTGCCCTCAGCATCGCGCTGCGGGCGAGGTCCCTGCTGCCCGGCTAGTCGCCCACCTCGGCGCCGTCGGCGCCGGCATGCTCCACGACCGGCATCCCGGTCGCGTGCCAGGCTTCGAAGCCGCCGTCGATGTCGCAGATCGTGGCCAGGCCCAGCCGGCGAAGCGTGTGGGCGGCGAGGCTGGACTGGTAGCCCTGGTTGCAGACCAGGATCAGCTCGCGGTCAGCGGCTTCCGCCAGCCTCCATTTGGACGTCGGCGCCAGCCTCCACTCGAGCACGTTTCGATCCACCAGCACCGCCCCCGGTATGTCACCGTCGCGCCGGCGCTGTTCCAACGGTCGAATGTCGACGATGAGGGCTCCCGCCTTCTGCGCCGCCAGGGCCTCCGCCGGCGACAGCCGATCAATCGCGGCCCGAGCCTGATCGAGCAGCTCGTCGATGGTCAGGTGCTCGTCCATCCCACCACCATAGACAGAACCGGGCGTGAGATGCGAGGCATTCGATCCGGGCTAGTGTTCGTGCATGATCCAGGGCGTCCGCCATCAGGTTCCGGGATATGTGGTCTCCTGCACGGCGCCGCTGGCGGTCACATTGGGGATACTGGCGATCCAGCAGTCCCCAGCCGCCTCTACCGGTTACTCATACCTCTATCTCGGCACCATCACGCTGGTAGCGCTGGCCTTCGGACTGGGCCCCGCGATCGTTGCGGCGGTGGCGTGCACGGTGCTGATCGACTACTTCTTCGTCCCCCCCATCGGCACCTTCACCATCTCTTCGGGCGCCGACATCCAGAACCTCCTTCTCTTCGTGATCGCCGCGCTGGTGGTTGGCATCCTGGCCGACACCCGACGCCGCCAGGAGCATCAGAGCCGGGAGCTGGCCGAGTCCTTGAGGCGCAGCAACGAGGAGCTCGAACGGCGCCGCGCCGAAGCCGAGGAGGGTCGCCGGCTGGCCACCGAGCTGGCCCAGGTCTCGGCCACTGTGGAAGCGCTGGCAGCCGCCGATCGCCTCAAAAGCGAGCTGCTGGCCAACGTCTCTCACCAGCTGCGCACCCCGCTGGGGGCGATCGTGGGAATGTCCAGCGCCCTGCTGGAAACCGACCGGGTCGATGTCGATGAAGCCGCACGTCAGTACCTCGACACCATCAACAGCGAGGGCCGTCACCTGGCCCGCCTGGTCGACGACCTTCTCGAGATGGCCCGGCTGGAGTCCGGCGTCATCGAGCTGAACCTCGAACCGGTGGACGCCCGCGAGGCGCTGGAATCAGCCGCCGACCGGGCCCGCAACCTCGACCCAGACCTCGAGCTCACAGTGACCGGCGAGGCCGGGTTGGCCCTCGCCGACGACGCCGGCATCCAGGAGATCCTGCGCAACCTGATCGAGAACGCGTCACGCTACTCGAAAGTCGTCGACCTTGGCTGCTCGCCAGGCGACGAGACGGTGCGCTTCGAGGTCGCCGACCGCGGCCCGGGCGTCCCCGAGGCCGACCGCGAGGCGATCTTCGATCGCTTCTTCCAGGGTGGGACTGCTGCCGAAGGTAGCGACCACCGGCCTGCCGGTTCGGGACTCGGCCTTGCCATCTGCCGGCGGCTGGCCGAGGCCATGGGCGGACGCATATGGTGCGAGGCACGGCCGGGCGGGGGATCGAAATTCATCGTGGCCGTGGCGTCATACGGCGACCGGGCGCTCCACATCGAGGCAATGGCGCAGTGACCGAGCCCATCGTCCTGGTGATCGAAGACGAGCCGAGCATGCGGAAGTTCGTGGCCGACGCCCTGACCAACCGCGGGCATGCGGTGACCGCGGTCGCCACCGGCGAGGAGGCCGTCGACGTTCTTGCACGCATGCCCCAGCCAGACCTGGTCATCCTTGACCTCGGCCTCCCCGGCATCGATGGGCTGGCGGTGCTGGCCCAGCTCCGGCGCGACTCGACGATCCCGGTCCTGGTGCTGAGCGCCCGGGGGTCGCAGTCCGACAAGGTGCGCGCCCTCGACGCCGGCGCCGACGACTACCTGGCCAAGCCCTTCGGGCTGCCCGAGCTGCTGGCGCGGGTGAAGGCGCAGATGCGGCGCGCCAGCTATGCGCCGACCCGTACCCAGTCGGCGATCATCGGCGATGTCGAGATCGACCTGGCGCGCCGAAGGGTCGCCAGGGCGGGAGTCGAGGTCCGCCTGACCCCCACAGAGTTCGCCGTCCTTCGCGAGCTGGTCCTCAACGCCGGTCGGGTTCTCACCCATCGGGAGCTGCTGCAAAAAGTCTGGGGTCCGGAGTACGCCGGCGAGTCGCAGTACACCCGCACCTTCGTCCAGCGACTGCGGGTCAAGCTGGAGAGCGATCCCTCGGCGCCGGAACTGATCGTGACCGAACCCGGCCTGGGATATCGGCTGCGCGACCTCGACAGCCGCATCCTGGGGGCGGCGCGGGGAAGACCCACCGGCTAGCTCGAGCCGGCCATCGCAACAGCGCCTGTTTATGCGCTGTTGACAGCCGGGTTTCTACCTTGGAGCCGTGGCTGCAAACGAGGTCGCCCCGCATACCCACCTGCCCTCGGACGAGATGGGGTCTCCGTCGCCTGACGCGCTCCGCGAGATCGGCCTGCGCTGGGCCAACCAGCTCCCGGACAAGCTGCCCAGCTGGCGGGTGGATCCGGACATCGAGCTGTACGAAGACGACGAGGACACCGGGGCCGGCGGCGGCGTGATCAGGATCGCCCGGCGCGGCGAGGGGGCGGCGTTGGAGCGCTTCGAGGACAAGCTCCGGGTCCGCCGCGTCGAGCAGAACTCCCGTCGCGGGTTTGCCAGTCTTCGGACGCTGCTGCTGGGCCAGCCGATCGCCAGCTCGCGGCAGGTCCACGAGCGGCTGTCCAAGGTCAAAGCCATGGCGGTGCTCTCGTCCGACCCGCTCTCGTCGGTGGCTTACGCCACCGAGCAGACCCTCGCGGTGCTGCTCCTCGCGGGGGCGGGCGCGATCTCTTTTTCCCTCCCTGTGGGCGCCGTGATCGTCGTCCTGCTGCTGATCGTGGGACTCTCCTACCGCCAAACGATCAAGGCCTACCCCAGCGGTGGAGGGTCGTACATCGTCGCCAAGGACAACCTTGGCCCGGTGCCGGGCCTGGTTGCGGCGGCGGCCCTGACCACCGACTACATCCTGACAGTGTCGGTGTCGATCTCCGCCGGTGTCCAAGCGGTGACCTCGGCATTCCCGGAGCTGACCGGCGCGGTGGTCCCGATCGGGGTGGCGATCATCGGCATCATGGTCATGGTCAACCTGCGCGGCGTCAGGGAGGCGGGCACGATTTTCGCGGCGCCGACATACCTGTTCATCCTCGCGGTGGTGGCCCTGATCGGGGTCGGCGGCTGGCACCTGCTCACCCAGGGGCCCCACAGCAGCTTTGCCCACACAACCAACTACCCGGCGGCGGTAGGGCTGGAGGGCATCAGCCTGTTCCTCATCCTCAAGGCCTTCAGCTCCGGCTGCACGGCCCTGACCGGGGTGGAGGCGATCTCCAACGGCGTGCCGATCTTCAAGCCGCCGGAGTGGCGCAACGCACGCACAACTCTGATGGTGATGGTCGGCCTGGCGGTCGGCATGTTCGCCGGGATCACGATCCTGGCCCACTCTTTCCAGATCTTCCCCGACTTCACCTGCGGCCCGGGTTTGCCCGGGCTGCTGGGCCGGCCAGAGTGCGCCGCCCAGCTGCCGGCCGCCCAGACCGTGCTCTCCAAGCTGGGTCACGTTGCCTTCGGGACAGGCGCGGGGTACTTCTTCCTGCAGGCGACCACCGCGCTGATCCTGATCCTGGCGGCGAACACCTCGTTTGCCGACTTCCCCCGGCTGCTGTACCTGCTGGCGCGCGACAAGTACGCCCCGACCCAGTTCGTCAGCCTCGGCGACCGCCTTGCCTTCTCCAACGGCATCATCACCCTGGGCGTTCTCTCGGCCCTCCTCTACTGGTACTTCAAGGGCAGCACCGACGCCCTCATCCCGCTGTACACCATCGGCGTCTTCCTGGCGTTCACCCTGTCCCAGGCCGGCATGGTCGAGCACTGGCGACGGCTGACCCGGAGCGAGGGCGCCTCCCGCGCCCACCTCGGCTCGATGCTGATGAACGGCACCGGCGCGGTGATGACCACCGTGGTCCTGGTGATCGCGGCGGCCACCAAGTTCATCTACGGGGCCTGGGTCGTCGTCTTGCTGGTCCCCGTGATGGTGCTCCTCTTCCTGGCGGTGCACCGGCACTACACCGGCGCCAAGCGTCGGGTTCACTCGGAGACCCCGCTGACGCCGGGCGAGGTCTACCCCATCGCGGTGGTGCCCGTAAGCGACCTCGGCGAGCCCCAGCTCCAGGCCTTGGCGCTGGCGCGCCGGATCGCGGACGAGGTGGTCGCGGTCTTCATCTCAGACAGCCCCGAGAAGATCGCCGAGATCCGGGAGAAGTGGAAGAGCTGGGGCGGGCTGGTGCCACTCGAGGTGATCGAGTCGCCGTACCGGTCGCTGGTCCGCCCCTTCCTGGAGTACCTGGACGCGGTCAAGGCGCAGCACCAGGACGCCACCATCATGGTGGTCCTGCCCGAGATGGTCTACGGCCGCTGGTGGCACCAGTTCCTGCACAACCAGACTGCGTTGCGGCTGAAGGCTGCGTTGCTGTTCCGGCCGGGCACGGTGGTGATCAACGTCCCCTACCACCTCGAGGAGTCCAGAAGGGCCAGCTAGGCCGGCAGCGACACCGTGGCTCCTATCTCTTGGGCAGCCACAGCAGCGGGTCGTTGTAGGTGATCGAGTAGTCCCTGACGAAAGACGTCTCATTCATGGTGCCGAGGTCCAATGTGACCAACACGATCATTCGCGCTCCCGGCTGATTGGGGGCGCGCGCCACGACCAGGTGGTTGGTGACGTAACTGGCGGTCCAACCGTGGCTGGCCACGTTCGTCTCGTACCAGCTGAGGAGGGTGGATTCAGCCACGTTGGCGGGGGCCCTGAGTCCTACAACGGACTCGGCGGGGTTGATCTGGTGCACCGACAAGACCGTTGAGCCTGGGTAGTACATCCGTGCGTCGGCCGGCAGCGAAGCCGTAGAAGGCGGCGACATCGACCCGGCTCCGCAGCCGGCAACGCTGACGCACCCCAGCAAGACCATCACCCACCGGCAACGTCCCATCCCGCGGACAACGCTAACAGGCGCTTGTAACCCGGATCGCCGACGAATCAGGCGACATGATCGTGAGGCTCTGGCGGGCCACACTCGCGCCCCCGGACGATGCAGGCGGTTAATGCAAGAGCGTCGCCGGAAAGGTCGGCTCGACCGGCGAAATGTGAAGGTCCGAGCCAGGATCGCCCGTACCGCAGTAGTCGAGCGACCTGCTGTCAGCGGGCAGCTCAAGCTCGAGCCGGTTCGTGTCGTCCGGGGGGATCACCCTCAGCAGCGTCGCGTGCGCGACGTTACCGAGATCACACCGGTACTTGTTGATCGTCACATAGGCGGCGGACCGCGGGCGAACATCGACATGTGTCGGTTTGTTCGATGTGATCATCTGATCACCTGACCATCTGTAATTCAAAGGAAGAAGGCGCCCGGAGCTATCGAGCAGAGATACGCCGGGATAGCCGTACAGAAAGCACCCGATCTCGGTTCGGTTGGTGAGGGTCAGCGAGAGAGACTGTTGGCCTGTCGCCTCACTGACGAGTTCCCCCAGCTCAAGGGTCAACTGCCCGACGGAACAGCGGGTCGAATAGACAGCTGAACCTGGTGCGGAGGGAGACGGAGAAGGCGACCCACCAACCGGCGCTGCAGACGGGATAGAAGTCACTGGACGCGACGGTGACGCGGCTGGTGAGGCCACCTGCCGCGTGGATGTGCACGCAGTCACCGCTACCAAACCCGCAAGAAGAAGAGAACGCCACCCCGACCTGGTCATGTCAGGTCAAGATCCCAGGACACTCGAGTGTGACCCCGATCTTGGACACCCATGTTGATGAAAGTCTCCGCCACGTTCTGGCGACTTTCAATGCTCATTTGCACACAGTGGCTTGGGTCTTCGATCGCTGTGCGCGGACACTCGGCGCGGCGATTTCCTGGTCGACGCCAAGACTCGATTTGCGCTGACGTCTTCGCCGGGACGGCCGGGAAGGGCTCTTGCGGGACGTAGCGACGCGACCCTTGAGCGCGCGCATGCTCTGAACGACCGCAAGGGTCGCCAAAGCTCCAGGCCCTCAGGCCGTGTCCCACAAGAGCCCTTCCCGGGCGTCCCGGCGCAAACCCCAGTGTCACAATCGACCCACCCGTGGTGCTCATAGGTCATGGAGGCTGAAGCGGCGAGGATGACGCTCATCCCTGCCACGTCCCGGCTGGAGGCGTCATCGGACGCGCGCCGTCTCACAGGCAATCGCCTGCCGGAAGCCTTCGAACAGCTATTCACCGCCGAATACCCCAGGGTCGTGGCGATCGCCAACCGAGTGCTGGCGAACCAACACGAGGCCGAAGAGGTGGCCCAAGAGGTCTTCCTCTCGTACCACCGCAGCCACGATCCCGAAGCCGCATACGCGCGGCCGTGGCTGTACCGCGCGGCCACCCACACAGCCCTCAACGTCCTGCGCGGCAACAAGCGCCGCCGGCTTCGCGAGGAGGCCAACGCCGACCCCGCCGAGGCTGCGGTGGAGGACCCGCAGGGAATAGTTGAAGAGTTGGAGCGGCGCGACATGGTCCGGACGGCGATGCGCCGCCTGCCGGCCAAGAGCGCGGCTGTCCTGGCTCTGCGATACAGCGGGCTGAGCTACGCCGAGGTGGCCGGCTCCCTGGGGGTTTCGATTGGGCAGGTTGGCACCCTGCTGCGGCGAGCTGAAGCCAGATTGCGCACGGAGGTCACCAATGCGACACCTTAGCGAGGGCACCCTGCGCCGGATGCAGGACGAACCCCTCTCCACCACCGGTTCGGAGAAGGACCACTACGCCTCCTGCGTCGAGTGCCGGCAGCGCGCTATGACGATCGCGACCGAGGCGGAGCGGGCCTCAATGCTGCTGGCGGTCCCGGATGTCGGCGTCGAGACCCAGGCTGCGCTGGCGCAGCTGCGACGCAGCGCCGCGTCGCAGAAGGCCTTCAAGCCGAGCCTGCTGGCGAGCCTAAGGGGCGTGTTTGTCTCCGGCTCCAATCGCAGCGCCCGTCCACTGGCGGCGCTGGCGCTGGCGATCACCGCGATGGTGGTCCTGGTGGCAACCGGCACCGCGGAGAACTTCGTCAAAGTCTTCGAGCCGCACCAGTTCCAGGCGGTCCAGGTACGGCCCGACTCGCTCCGCACCCTACCCGACCTCTCCCAGTTCGGCACCATCCACGCGGCCAAGGCCCCAACCTTCACGCCGGTAAACAGCCTGGCCGACGCCTCGTCGCAGTCGGGACTGCGCCTGTACGCCGTAGGCAGCGGCGCCCTGCCGTCGAGGGTCAAGGGCGGGCCATCCTACGTAGTGATGAGCACTCTGCAGGCGACCTTCACCTTCAGCTCGGCAAAGGCCCAGGCCTGGGCCGCCGCCCACGGCAAGAGCTTGCCGGCGATGCCAGCCGGGCTGGATGGCAGCACCCTGACGGTCAACGCAGGGCCGGCGGTGCTGGCGCTGTTCGGGGGATCCAGCGACGCGATCACGCGGGCAGCGGGAACAGCCAACCGTCAGAAATCGGCGGCAGGCACCGTCGTCGACCCGACTGCAACCGGCGCTGACAGTGGTTCCGGGAGCACCGCCGCGGACGCTGGAGGCAGCGTTGGAATCAGTGGTTTTGATCCAACATCCGTGAGCCTGCCCGACGTGGCCGTGGTCCAGATGAAGAGCCCGACCGTGACGTCGTCGGGTGCCTCCGTGCAGGAGATCGAGAACTACCTAATCTCACTGCCCGGCTTCCCCGAGGACCTGGCCGCGCAGATTCGCGCCATCGGCGATCCCACCACCACACTGCCGGTGCCGGTTCCCACAGGGCAGCAGTCGCACCAGGTTGACGTCAACGGCGTCAGCGGCCTGTTCGTCGGCGACTCGACGGGCCTGGGCAGCGGTGTGATCTGGAGCCGCGGCGGCGTCCTCTACGGCGCCGTCGGGACCATGACCGAGAGCGAGATAACCGCCGTCGCGAGGTCTCTGCACTGACGATCGACGCAGACCCCCGGGCCATCGCTGGTTTCCCGGCCCGCGCGGCCCACGACCCCGGTCTGAGCGAGGAGGCGGTTTCGGCCGCCTCCTCGGCTTTGCACACCAGCCGGCTGACCAAGCGATACGGTCGCGTCGTGGCGGTCAGCGACCTCAGCATGACGGTCCCCCGGGGCGAGGTCTTCGGCTTCCTCGGCCCCAACGGCGCGGGCAAGACGACCTCCGTCAAGCTTCTGATGGGGCTGGCGAGACCCACCTCCGGGCAGGCGTGGGTTCTGGGGGCGCCGCTGGGCGACCAGAGCACCCGGCGCCACATCGGGTACCTGCCGGAGCTGTTCCGCTACCAGGCCTGGTTGCGCGCTCGCGAAGTGCTCCGCCTCCACTGCGAGCTTGCCGCCCTGCCCCGGCCTTCGTGGCATGAGGAGATCGACGACGCACTGCAGATGGTCGGGCTGCTGGACCGCGGCGACGACCGGGTGGCCACCTTCTCGAAGGGAATGCAGCAGCGGCTGGGCCTGGGCGTGGCGCTGCTTGGCAAGCCGCAGATGGTCTTCCTCGACGAGCCGACATCGGCGCTGGACCCGGTTGGCCGCCGGGACGTTCGCGAGATCATCCGCAAGCTCAAGGCGCGGGGCACCACGGTTTTCCTGAACTCGCACCTGCTCACCGAGGTGGAGCAGGTCTGCGATCGCGTCGCCATCGTCGACCATGGCACCGTCGTCGCCACCGGAACCCTTGCGGACCTCCTCAGCGGCAAGGTCGGCGTCCGGATGAGGATCTCCGGTCTCGACGCCACCGCGATCGCCTCGCTGGGCAGCTTCGGCGCTGTCACCGAGGCCGACGGCTGGGTTTCGATCGCGGGGGTGATGCCGGAGGGGGTGCCCGATGTCGTGGCAGCGGTGGTCCAGGCAGGTGGCCGGGTCTTCGCGGTGGAGCCACGCCACGAGAGCCTGGAGGAGCGCTTCATGGATCTGCTCGGCGGCGCCCCGGAGGTCAGCTGACGCGATGGAGGGCTTGATGCTGCGCCAGGGATTGCTCCGACTCCAACCGCGGGCGATCTGGGTCATCACCCGGCTCACCGTTCGCGAGACGGCGCGCCGCAAGCTTCTGCTCGCCCTCCTGGTTCTGACGCTGGTGATCATCGCTGTCACGCTCTACGGCATCAGCCGTCTCAGCACCATCGGCGGCGAGGGGCAGAAGCTCACCCCGCTGGAGATCAAGACCGTGACCTCGCAGATCTTGATCGTGGTGATGTTCATGTGGAGCTTCGTGCTGGCGTTGAGCGCCGTCTTCGTGGCGGCGCCCCAGATCTCCGGTGACATCGAATCCGGTATCGCGCTGGCGATCCTGACCCGGCCCATCAGCCGCGCCGACGTCGTGCTGGGCAAGTGGCTCGGGCTGTCGGCCCTGGTCAGCGCCTACATCGTCGGCGCCGTGGTGGTCGAGCTGATCGGCATCAAGCTGCTAACCGACTACCAGCCGCCCGACCCGCTGATGCTGATGGTCTACCTGGTCGGCGAGACGGTGGTGCTGCTGACATTGGCGCTCCTCATCAGCACCCGCCTTTCGGGGATGACAGGAGGCGTGATCGCGCTGGGCGCCTTCGGGATCTCGTGGATCGGCGGTATCGCCGGCAGCATCGGCGCCGCTTTCGACAACGCCACCATCACCCACATCGGCACCACAACCCAGCTGCTCCTGCCAACGGACGGGCTCTGGCGGGGGGCTGTCTACAGCCTCGAGCCCGCGGCGGTGATCACCGCCTACCGCGCCGTCGGGCGCGCCGGCCGCGCGGTTGCCGCCAACCCCTTCTTCGAGCCCAGTGGTCCCCCTCTGATCTATGGGCTATGGGCGCTGGCCTGGCTGGCCGTCATCCTGGGGCTGACGATCTACTCCTTCAACCGCCGGGAGATCTAGCCTCCACCGATCGGGCAGACGGCTGCGAACGCGGCGTCAGTCGATCAGATCGATGGCGCTCCGAGCGGCGACCGACATCTCCGGGTCGAGCCCGAAGAAGGACCAGATGCCCTGGCGCTCGGCCCGGACCAGGCCGGCGCGGCGCAGTCTGGCCAGGTGATGGCTGATGGTCGGCTGTTCGAGATCCAGCACGGCGGTGAAATCGCACACGCAAACCGGAGCGGTGGCGTGCTTGAGCATGTGCAGCATCTGCACCCGGGCCGGGTCGGCCAAGGCCTTGAACAGCTCGCTCAGTCCGGCGGCTTGCGGCTGCTCCAGCGGCGCGGCAACCGGGGCGCAGCAGCCCTTGACCCGTTCGACGTCGGCGCTCGCCATCTCCAGCGTGACTCTCATGCGCCAAAGATTAGCACTCCATCGATGGTCATCGATGTATCCTGACATCGACGGACGTCGATGGATCTGGGCGACTGGCGCCCGGACGACGACCCGAGGGCCATGCGTATGAGCGACTGCTGTGACTGCTGCTGTGGCGGCGGAGGCTGCTGCTAAGCGCCAATTCCGCGCCCGCTGACGCGGCAGAGCCCGGCGGCCTCACCGGCCGCCGGGCTCGCATTTGGTCGAACGAACCAAAGTTCTCTTTCGTGCGGATGACATGAATTCGGCGCCCACTCGCCTGTAACCAGGCCACCAGCAGGAACCAGCCCAACCCATGTAACCTCTCCCCCGACGACACGCACTGGCAGGGTCAGGGCTCTAGCCAGACCAGCTGAGGGACGGCCGGCGGGAACCCGGCTTTGGATGGAGGTTTCAATGGCAAAGGCTAAGACCACGGCGACCGCGGGCGTCGCTTCCAACAGCCTGGCGGAGGTCATCCGCAAGGCCAAGGCCGCCGGCGCGCTGGTCGTCGACGTTCGCTTCACGGACCTGATCGGGTCGTCGCAGCACTTCTCGGTACCGATGGGCGAGTTCACCGCCGACCTGGCGGAGGAGGGCCTCGGCTTCGACGGCTCCTCGATCCGCGGCTTCCAGGCGATCAACGAGTCGGACATGCTCCTGATCCCGGATCCGACCACCGCCTACATGGACCCCACCCTCAACGTCCCCACCCTGAACATCGTCCACGACATCTTCGACCCCATCACCCGCGAGCCCTACAGCCGCGACCCGCGCTACGTCGCCACCAAGGCCGAGAAGTACCTCCAAAAGTCGAAGATCGCCGACACCGCGTTCTTTGGCCCTGAGGCCGAGTTCTACATCTTCAACAGCCTGGCCTTCGACCAGAACGCGCACTCCGGCTACTACTTCATCGACTCCGAGGAGGGCATCTGGAACAGCGGCCGCGAGGACGGCACCCCCAACACCGCGTTCCGTCCGCGGCACAAGGAGGGCTACTTCCCGGTGCCGCCGGTCGACAAGTTCCAGGATCTGCGCTCCGAGATCATGCTCAAGCTCATCGAGGCCGGCCTCTCGGTTGAGGTCCAGCACCACGAAGTCGGCACCGCCGGCCAGGCCGAGATCGACCTGCGCTTCGACACCCTCAAGTCGATGGCCGACAACATGCAGGTCTACAAGTACGTGATCAAGAACTTCTGCGCCTCGCGCGGGTTCGTCGCGACCTTCATGCCCAAGCCGCTGTTCATGGACAACGGCTCCGGGATGCACGTGCACCAGAGCCTCTGGAAGGGCGGCAAGCCGCTTTTCGCCGGCAGCGGCTACGGGGGCCTCAGCGACATGGCGCGCAACTACGTCGGCGGCCTTCTCAAGCACGCGCCGGCGTTGCTGGCGTTCGCGGCGCCGACCACCAACAGCTACCGCCGCCTGGTGCCAGGCTACGAGGCGCCCATCAACCTCGTCTACTCCAAGCGCAACCGCTCGGCCTGCGTCCGGATCCCGATGTACTCGACCAACCCCAAGGCCAAGCGGATCGAGTTCCGCTGCCCCGACCCGGCGGCCAACCCGTACCTGGCCTTCAGCGCCTTCCTGATGGCGGGCCTGGATGGAATCAAGAACAAGATCGAGCCGCCTCCGCCCGTCGACGCCGACATCTACGAGCTCAGCGCCAAGGAGAAGGCCAAGATCAAGAACACCCCCGGCTCGCTCAAGGAGTCGCTGGACGCGCTTGCGGCGGACCACAAGTTCCTGCTCGAGGGCGACGTCTTCACCCAGGACCTGATCGACACCTGGATCGACTACAAACAGGAGAAGGAGGTCGACGCAGTGGCGTTGCGCCCCCACCCCTGGGAGTTCTACCTGTACCACGACATCTAAAAGAGCTGACTGGGAGGCCGCTGCTTCGAGGCGAGTTCTCGAGGCAGCGGTGTTCTCCCGAAGCTCCGGGATTTCGAAGGGGTACCCAGCCGGATAGGGCCCTGCCTAGCGCGATCTCGGCGCGACTGACCGCTATCCTCTAGCGCCGTCAAGGAGGAGGCCGCGTGACGATAGAAGACATCAAGACGATCTGCGTGGTTGGTTCGGGAACGATGGGCGCGCAGATCGCCCAGCAGTCAGCCCTTGGGGGCTACGACGTCTGGCTGACCGACGTCAGTGAGGAGCAGCTCGCGAACGCGGTTGAGAGCAACCGCAAGCTGCTCGGCCGTCGCGTCGAGAAGGGTCAGATGACCCAGGCGGACGCCGATGCCGCTCTCGAACGGGTCCGCACCACTACCTCGCTGGCCGAGGCGGCCGGCGCCGCGGACTTCGTCTTCGAGGCGATCGTCGAGAAGCTGCCTCCTAAGCGTGAGGTCTTCGCGGCGCTGGACAAGGCCGCCCCGGCGCACGCCATCCTGGCCACCAACTCCTCGACCATCCCGATCTCGAAGCTGGCCGACGCCACCGCGCGGCCGGATCGATGCGTCAACACCCACTTCTTCCACCCCGTCCTTGTGATGCAGCTGTGCGAGGTGGTGCAGGGACCGCAGACGTCGCAGGAAACGGTCGAAACCACAATGGAGCTGATCCGGCGCATCGGCCGGGTGCCGGTGCTGCTCACCAAGGAGATCGACGGCTTCATCGTCAACCGAATCCTCCACGCCGCCTCCCAGGAGGCGATGCACCTCTACGAGGGTGGCTACGCCGACTTCGCCGACATCGACCTGGCAGTCGAGAAGGGTCTCAACTGGCCGATGGGGCCCTTCAAGCTGGCCGACTTCTCGGGCGTCGACATCACCTACAACGCCCGCCGCGAGAAGTACGAAGCCAGCGGAGATGAGCACGACCGGCCAGTCGAGTTCATGCGCAAGATGGTCGAATCCGGGCGGCTGGGGCGAAAGACCGGCAGGGGCTTCTACGACTACAGCGGCGACAAGCCGGTCCCGGCGGAGGATCCCCGCAAGCTCTAACCGTCTCGATTGCGGGGCAGGGGACCGTGCAAATACACGGTCCGATTACACGGCCCCAACTCCACAATCATTGCCATGGCAAGGGATCGGGCCGTTATCGTGTGTAGCTGATGCCACAGATCCTCGGACGGGACGTGGGTTTGCGCCAACCTGCGGGCACGGCATCGCTTGCATCCGCCGCCAGGGAATGGGCAGCCCACGCGCTCGGTTCTCCCAGCGGCCTGCTATCCGCGATGCGCTGGGCGCTGCTGATCTTCAGCCTCGGCAGCGCGGGGATGTTGCTGGCCGTGCTCGCCCTGTCTGGCGGCCCCACAACCAGCCTGCGGACGGTGTCGGTGCTGGCGCTCGTCGGGATCATGCTGAAGTGGATCCTCACTTTCCGCGCTCAGTCGGAGCCGGCGCCCTTCGACCTATTCGATGTCGCAGCGTTGGTACTGGCGTCGGCTGCCACCGGGAGCCCGCTGACGGTGCTCATGCTCCTGTACGTCAGGGTGTGCTTCCGGTCCATGGAGTCATCCCCGAGGCGATCGGCGACCCTGGTAGCGATTTACTCTTTGGGGCTGGCCGCGGCGCTGAGTGTTGTCGTCCCGGTCCGGTCGGCCATTCCATTCCTCTTCCTGCTCTCAGGATTCCCGCTCTGCGCCGTGATCATGCACTCTCTTGGCGGCGTTCTTCACCGCCTCGACGAGTCGCTCCAGCGCGAGCGCGAGCTCCGGCGCGCGCTGCAACAGGAGAACACCGAGAGCTTCAGGCTGCTCTTCCTCAACAATCCGCACCCGATGTGGATCTACGACATCAAGACGCTGGAGTTTCTGCAGGTCAACCTCGCGGCCAGCGAGCAGTACGGGTACAGCCAGGACGAGTTCCTGGCGATGACCATCGGGGACCTTCAGCCGGCTGAGGATGTCGCCGCCTTGCTGGCGGATCTCGACAGCGATCGCCCCAAGCACCAGCGCGCCGGCAGGTGGCGCCATCAGCTGCACGACGGGCGCCAGGTCTGGGTGGAGATCACTTCTAACCGGCTCTACTTCGCGGGCCGTGAGGCGGCGCTGGTCCTGGCCCAGGATGTGACCGAACAGGCCGAGCTTGATGATCAGCTCCGCCGCCAGGCTTTCCACGACCCGCTGACCGGTCTTGCCAACCGCGCCCTGTTCCATGACCGGCTGGCCCACAGCCTTGGTCAGCGGCCGCGACCCAACCAGGTCGTGGGCGTGCTCTTCATCGACCTCGACAACTTCAAAGCCATCAACGACACCCTCGGACACAGCGCCGGCGATGGGCTCTTGGTAACGGTTGCCGAGCGCCTGCTGAAGTGCGTCCGGCCGGGCGACACCGTTGGCCGCTTCGGTGGTGACGAGTTTGCCATCCTGCTGGACCAGGTCGCTGACGAGGAATCCAGTCGCGGCGTCGCCGAACGCATCATCGCCGAGCTGCACGCACCCTTCATCCTGGAGGGCGACGAGTGGTTCGTGAGCGCCAGCATCGGGATCGCCCTGACATCGGAGCTCAACTACACCCCGGGAGAGATGCTGCGGAGCGCCGACACCGCCATGTACTCGGCCAAGTCGAAGGGGCGAGGCCAGTACGTCGTCTACGTGCCCGCGATGCACGAAGCCGTGCTCAACCGCCGAGCGCTCGAGACGGACCTCCGCAACGCGCTGGCGCAGGGTGGTCTGTCGGTCGCCTACCAACCCCAGGTTGATATCGCCAGCGGCCGCATCGTCGGGTTGGAGGCGCTGGCGCGCTGGCGCCATCCCACTCGCGGAGTGCTGGCGCCGGATGTCTTCATCCCGCTGGCGGAGGAAGCCGGCCTGATCGACGAACTGGACGATTTTGTGCTCTGTGAGGTCACGCGCCAGGGTCGAATCTGGCAAGACCGGGGGCTGTCGTCGGTCCGGCTGGCGGTCAACGTTTCGGCACGTGAGCTGAGCAACGGCAGCCTCTACGATCGGGTCAAGCAAGCTCTCGCTGACTCAGGGCTCGAGCCCACCTGGCTGGAGCTCGAAGTCACCGAGAGCGCGGCCGCCAACGGCGCCGTCGCCATGGACGTGCTCGACCGCCTGGCCAAGCTCGGGGTCCAGATCGCGATCGATGATTTCGGCATCGGCTACTCGATGTTGAGCCGGCTTCAGAGTTTCCCCCTGGGCAAGCTCAAGATCGATCGAGCCTTCATCAACGAGATCCGCAACCGCGCCGACAGCGGCGCCATCGTGCGCGGCATCATCGCCATGGGGCACAGCTTGGACCTCGAGGTGGTCGCCGAGGGGGTGGAGACGATCGAGCAGTTCCGCTTCCTGGAAGACCACGGCTGCGACCAGGTGCAGGGCTACCTCGTCAGCCGCCCGGTGGACGGAGCCGACGCCGAGATCCTGCTGCGGGATCTCGCCCTGGTTGGCCCACGGCACGACCGCCGGCCGAGGTTGGTACCCGCGGCGGAGATCTAGCCGCCGAGCTTTCGGGCGAGCCAGTACTCGCCCAGGCCGTTGGTCAGACGGCCTCGGCGCAACCCTTTTGGGCTCGCTGGCTGCGTCCCTGCAGAACCTCCGCGAGCGACTGACGCAGCGCCGGAGCGCTTAGCACCACCACCACCGCGACGATGATCACCGCGCCGCCCGCCAGCACCCGGGCTGTGATCCCCTCACCCAGGAACCCCCAGCCGAGGAGGACGGCGATGCCCGGGTTGACGTATGCGTAGGTGCCCGCCACCGCGGCCCGGGTGTGGCGGAGGAGCCAGACGTAGGCGCTGAACGCCAGCAGCGAGCCGAATACCACCAGGTAGGCCAGAGCGACCAGCGACTGCCAGGAAACACGATCCAGGTGGATTCGCCCAAGCTCCCCGGTCAGAACCGCGAACAGCAGCAGTGCGCCCCCACCGGCCAGCATCTCCATCCCGGTCGAGACCATCGGCCGACGTGGCAAGGGGGCGCGCCTGGCGTACACCGAACCCGCCGCCCAAGAGATGGCGGCGCCCAGGATCACGAGCGAGCCGAGAAGGTGGCCACCTCCGGAGGGCTGTACCAGCAGGGCAACCCCCACGACCCCCAGGACCAGCCCCACGGCGACCGGCCAGCTGAGCCGATCGTCACCCGTGAAATGCGCGAACAGCACCATCCACAGCGGCACACTGGCAACCAGCAAGGCGGCGATACCGGTGGGGACGAACTGCTCGCCCCAGGTCACACCACCATTGCCGCCGGCGAGCAGCAACACGCCGACGATCGAGGTGGCCATCCACTGGCTGCGACCGGGGCGGTCGCCGGCGGTATCGCCCCGCCGCACCGACCACGCGAAGAGCAGCGCACCGGCGATGGCGAAACGGGTAGCGGCCATCAGCAGCGGTGGGATGGTGTCGATCGCGATCCTGATGCCGAGGTAAGTGGATCCCCAAACCAGGTACAGGGTGCCAAGGGCGGCGAGCAAGAACAGCAGCCTGGGCTGAACCGCAGAGGATTGAGGGCTCGAGCCGGTCAGATGTCCGACCGCGCCGGGCGCCTGCGCCGCGGTCCCGCTTTCGCGGGACCGGGTAGCGCTGCTATCGATCAACCGACGAGCTTCGGCGGTCTTCTCGATATCTCTCTGGCGCTGGGAGCTCATTTCCTGCAGTTCGTAGTAAGTCAATTTCTGCCCTCCAGCATGGGTACTTCTGTAACTTGTGTATAGTCTACGCCGGTTACCGTAACCTGTCAATTTCTATAGGCAGTTACGCCAAACTGTTACACTGGATCCGTTTTGTAACCGGCAAACATGGTTAAGCTGGTTCTAAGAAATGGCAATAAATCACGTCGATCACCACGAAAACGCACCGGACGCGGCCAACCTGGCCCCCGGCAAGCTCGAGCTTGTCCGAGAGTTCATCAACACCGCCGAGTTGGACCACGATCGGGACCAGCTCAACGACCCCGCCGGCCTCAAGGCCTGGCTCGTCAGCAAACAGCTGATCAGCACCAGGGTCCCAATCGACGCTCCGGACCTGGAGCGCGCGGTCGAGTTTCGGGAGGCGCTCCGCGACCTCCTCACCGGGCACACCGCCGGTAAGGTGGGGCCTGCCGCCACCAAGCGATTTGACGCGGTTGTGGCCAGCATCCCCATGAGGCTTCGCGTCGACGACACCGGATGGGTCCGGGTGGACGCCGCCGGCGAGGGCTTCGAGGGTGCTCTCGGCGAGCTGCTGGCGGTCACCCACGCGGCCATGGACGACGAGTCCTGGCAGCGGATGAAGGCCTGCGCCGACCCGACCTGCAGGTGGGCTTTCTTCGACCGATCCAAGAACCGGTCCGGCCACTGGTGCGACATGTCCACCTGCGGGAATCGCAACAAGGTCAGCGCCTACCGCAAGCGGCAGGCGGCCGCTCCCTCCCGGAAGTCGGCTCACAAGTAGGCGGCGCACCTACCGATAACGTGGGGCGGCCCCCGAACGTGAGGTCGCCTGGCTCCGGCTAGGGAACCAGCTGGGCGACCACGAACTGGGGCTGGATGTTGCCAGGGGCGGGTGCGTACGGCTCACCCAGCGGCCCGCCAAATCGATCGGTGATCCGGAATCCCTGGCGCTCCAGCATCAGCTCAAGCTCGCGGGGAAACACGTAAGCGATGTCGAAGCCGTCCTCCCAGGAGGCGAGCTCGATCTCGCCGCGGCTGACCCGGGTGCGGAACTCCAGGTGCGTGACCTGCGCCGCGTAGTCGAAGGTCCGGCGATTCTGGCGTAGGACGTGGACCTTCCCCTCCCCGCCCGGGTCGTCGGCCTCGACATCGACGTCGATGTCCCACCCCTCATGGGCCACCAGCCGCGCCGGGTCGGGAGTGAAGATCTCGAACGCGAAAGCACCGCTGGGAGCGAGGTGCTCGCGCACCCGGTCCAGCATCGCCTGTCGCTCCTGTGGCCGGACCAACAGCAGCATGCTGTTGAAGGGCAGGCAGATGAAGCGGAACAGGCGCTCAAGCTCGAAACTGCGCATGTCGCTCGCCTGGACATCTACCTGCCGGCGCACCTCCTCCGGCTCCCTGTCGAGCTTCGCGGTCAGCGCCTCCAGCATCTCCGCGGCGCTGTCCAGCGCGGTAACCCTGAAGCCGGCTCGGGCCAGCGCCAGCGTGACCCGGCCGGTGCCGCAGGCGAGCTCGAGGATGGCGCCTCCAGGCCCCGCCCACCTCTCGGCCTGGGCCTGGTAGAAGGCGAGGTCGTCTGTCTTCCACGCGTAGACCGCGTCATACCATCGAGCGGCCCCGCCCTGGTATCGCGCTGAGTTGTCGGCCGGGAAGAGGTCCTCGGTCAGGCGACCGAGAAGAGGCGGGTCACCCGATTGAGGGTGTCGACGCGCCACATGCCGCCGATCTTGAGCTTGCCCGTCGCCAGCGCCTTGACCACGTCGCGGCCGGCGGCGTTGAAGTAGTTGGGCATTCCCATCGGACCGGTGCTGACCAGGTTGAGCGCCATGACCACGTCCGAATCAGCCTTGATCGACACGGCCGGGCGCCCCTGCTTGCCGTTGCGGACGACGAGGTCGTCGCCGGCGAAGGTCAGAGTCAGCGCCTCCTCGATGTCGGGGACCTCGATCGTGACGCTGGTGCCGCTGAGCTTGTGGAAGTCCTCCCAGCGCTCGGGGTTCTGCTCGACGTTGGCGGTTATCAGGCCGGCGAGCATGGAGGCCATGGCGCTGGCCTCCTCCTCGCCGTCCGGGTAGACCACCTGGGGAGCGCTTACGCCGGCACCTCGTCCGGGTACTCGACCGGGACGCGGGTCGTGCACTCGGTCATCTCCTGGCTGGCCTTGGTGTAGCGCACGATGGTGGGCAGGTCGCCGCGAAGCTTGAGCTTGCCCTGCATCATGGCCTTGGTCGAGTCGAGCTCCTTCTGGGCAACCTGCTTCCAGCGGGAGTAGGGGCCACGGATGACGAAATCGGCCTTGTCGGCCTCGTTCTCATCCACGATCTTGATGTCGCGCGCCTCGCCGTGCCAGAGGTCCATCCAGACGCCCTTGGTCTCGGGGAAGTTCTTCTCGGGCTCGGCTTCGACGATAAGGGCCACCACGCCTTCCCAGCCGGCGGCTGCCTGCTTGTAGACGGCGCTGTTGTTGATCTCGTCCTTGTAGGCCTGGGCCCACTCGTCACTGAATGCCTTGTAAGCCATAGATCCTCCTCACGGGTGTGATCGCTGGATGAGTCTAATTCAATTGCGGCGGCGCCACTCGGGTCAGGCTCCGCGTGTGATCCGGAGCACCGGGACCCGGCCGTCCACACCCCGGAGCCGCTTCCTGCCGGCGTCCCGGGCTGACAGGCGGCGATCACGCCAGGCGCCTTCGCGAATCTCCTTTTCGGGTCGAAGCACCAAGATTTCGCCGGCTTTGGCGACGTCGCTGAGACGTGAGGCGATGTTGACAGTGCGGCCGAAATAGTCGGCGTAGGCACGCAGCATGGGCCCGTAGGCGATCCCGATTCGGAGCGGCGGAACGCCCGCCTTGCCCGCCGCTTCGATCAGCGCGGCCGCCGCCGCACAGGCCGAAGGGATGTCCGGCGCCGTGAACATGACAGCGTCGCCGATGCTCTTGACGATCCGGGCGCCGTTTTCCGGGAAGACCGCCTCGGCCGCTCTGAGGAAGGTCTCCGCCATCTTGGAAACCTCCAGCACGTTCATCCGCGAGGAGGCTGCGGTGAAGCCGACGATGTCGGCGAAGCCCACCGCCAGCTCGACCTGGCCGCCGATCCCCCCGGTCGCCTCCTCGTACCGGAGAATCGTTTCGGCGCGGCTGCTGGCTTCGAGCTGGCGGCGGAGGGCGAGCTCCAACAACGGTCCGACCGTCGGGACGGTGATGTCGATGACCGTCGCCAGGCGCAGCATCAGCTCCAGGTCACCACCGCCCGCCTCGGCAAAGGGTTGCGCCACCCGGCGTCGGAACAGCTCGAGCACCGCCTCGGCGACTTCGTGCATTGCCCGCCCGACGACCGACGTCACCTCGGTCAGGTCGTCCTCCGAATACATCGAGGAGAGCGCCGCCAGCAGGCGCAGTGCTTCGACCTCGGCGGTGCTGTACACCGCCTCGTCGGCCTCGGCCGGGGCTGCCGCCCCCAGGGCCCGCCAGATCGACGTCGCCATCTCATCGCTGACACCAGCGCGCTTCACCACCTGGGCCCGCGTCAGCCCGCCCTGGCCGCCGAGCGCCCGCGTCAGTACCAGCTGGGGCAGGCGGTTGGCGTGGGCGTCCGCGAGAAGCTCCTCCCACCCGGTTCCGTGGCGCAGCAGGTAGTCGACCAGCCGCGCGTTCTCGAGGCCGCCTCGTCCCCACTTGCGCACGCGCCCGCTGGTCTTTGGCGGCCCCAGGAGCCCGGCCCGCGCCCACTTGCTGATAGTGGCGGCAGGGCGGTCGACACGCTCGCCGATCTCGGCGGCTGTCATGTCGTCGGCAACCGGGCGGTGGCCCGCCGGCGGCTGGGCCAGCAGCTTGAGCCCGCGGGACAGCGCCGTGGCGCCGACCTTGGTCACCCCGCTGTAGCGCGTCAGCGGCGCCGAGGCGGCGGTGATGTCCCGCAGCAGCTCGTCCGGGATGACCCGCATCGCCAGGTTCATTGCCGCCTGGGAGATGTGCTTGCCGGTCAGCGATACGACCTCGCTGGAGGGCCCATCGTGGGGGAATTCCTGCCGAGGCTTGGGTGCGGCTCGCTTGCGCGTGGCGGCGGCGGTTTTGCGCGTGGCCACCACTACCGGACCGCGCTGATCCCGTCGACGGCGGCGGGGTTCTCCAGCGCCATCACGTCGCCAGGGTCCTGCCCTAGGTACGCCGCCCGGATCACCCGCCGCATGATCTTGGCGTTGCGGGTGCGAGGCAGGTCGGCGACGACGTGGACCCGCGACGGTTTGAGCGACTTGCCCAGCGCCTTGGCCACCGTCTGCTTCAGCTCCTCCTCCAATTCGGCGCTCCCATCCGTGCCCGGCCGCAGGATCACGAAGCCCACCAGCTTCTCGCCCTTGATCTCGTCGGGGACGCCAATCGCGGCAGCCTCCTGGACCGCGGGGTGGCCCACCAGTGCCGACTCGACCTCGGCGGGACCGACCCGCTTGCCCGCCACCTTGATGGTGTCGTCGGACCTGCCCAGGATGTACCACAGGCCGTCGTCGTCGACCTCCGCCCAGTCGCCGTGGTACCAGGTCCCCGGCCAGCGGTCCCAGTAGGTGGCGATATATCGCTCCGGGTCGTGCCAGAAACCGCGGGTCATTCCCGGCCACGGCGCTCTCAGGACCAGCTCCCCCACCTCGCCGCGGACCGGGTTGCCCTCGGCGTCGACGATGTCCACGGCCATCCCCGGCACCGGCCCGCTGAAGGCGCAGGGCTTGCAATCGGTCAGGAAATTGCCGCCCAGGATCCCACCCGAGATTTCGGTGCCGCCGGAGTAGTTGAGCAGTGGGACCCGGCCGCCACCGACGACCGTGATGCACCACTTCCAGGGATCCGGGTTCCACGGCTCGCCGGTGGAGCAGATCGCGCGCAGGCTCGACATGTCGTGCTTCCGGACCGGCTCCTCGCCGAATTTCATCAGCGATCGGATCGCGGTCGGCGAGATCCCCAGGTGGGTGACCTTATGGCGCTCGACGATGTCCCAGGTGCGGTCCGGCCCGGGGTGGTCTGGGGTGCCCTCGTAGGTGACCATGCTGCCGCCCAGCGCCAGCGAGCTCATGATCTCCCAGGGCCCCATCATCCAGCCGATGTCGGTGATCCAGAAGATCCGGTCGGACGATCCGAAATCCATCATGTGGGCCATGTCCTGGGCGCCCTTGATGGGGAAGCCGCAATGGACGTGGACGCAGCCCTTGGGCTTGCCGGTGGTGCCCGAGGTGTAGATCAGCATCACGGGGTCCTCAGACGCCATCGACTCAGTGGGCAGCTGATCCGGCTGGCCGGCCACTGCCTCGTCGTACCAGCGGTCCCGGGCGGGGTCCCAGGGAACGTCGCCACCGGTGCGGCGGACAACCAGAGTGGTGGCGACCGAGGATGCCTGGGCCAAAGCGGCGTCGGCGGTCTGCTTCATCGGAACCGGCGAGCCGCGCCGCAGGAACTCGTCGGCGCAGATCAGCAGCTTGGCCTCGGCGTCGGCCAGCCTGATGGCGACCGCGTCGGCTCCGTAGCCGGAAAAAAGCGGGATGAAGACCGCGCCGATCTTGGCCACCGCGAGCAGTGAGAAGACGACCTCGGGGATCATCGGCAGGTAGAGGCCGACGCAGTCGCCCTTGCCGATCCCCATCGATCTCAGCGCCCCGGCGAGCCGGCAGACCTCGCGGTCGAGCTCGGCGTAGGTGAAGGTGCGGACCGCGCCGTCCTCGTACTCGGAAACCAGCGCCACCGCGTCCGGCGTGTCCCGCACCCATTTGTCGATGCAGTTGTGGACCAGGTTGAGGCGCCCGCCACCAAACCACCTGCTCCATTCGATGCCCCGGCTGGAGTCGCGAACCTGGGTGAAGGGCTCGTACCACTCGATGCCGATGTCCTCGACCGCCGCCGCCCAGAACTCGTCGAGGTGGTCAACGCCGTACTGCACCAGCTCGGCATAGCCGGCGACGCCGACCCGGCGCGCCATCGCCATCATCCGGGTGCGCTCGACGACATCAGGGCTGGGGCGCCAGAAGACCTCCTCGTCGCTCACCCCCGAATTGTGCCCGATCGCCGCAAGGCCGGTCGTCGCTCAGGGGTTTGCCAAGAGCCCCCCTCGGCTACACTCTGGGCAGCACCCTCACAACTCCATATCGCGTCAGCCTCCAACGTCCGTCGCTTCGCGACGTGACGCCATCAAAGGAGGCACACACAAACTGCCAGAAAACAAAGTCGCTCTATTTATCGACTTCGACAACATCCGCATCGGGATCCGCCAGCACTTCGGTGGTGAGCTGCACCCGCAGAAGCTGATGAACAAGGCCAGCAAGTACGGACGCGTCACCACTGCCAAGGCGTACGCAGACTTCACCGGACATCCCAAGGAGTTCCAGGACAAGCTGCTGTTCGCCGCGGGGATTGAACCGATTCACGCCCCTAGCAAAATCAGCGGTGGCCGTCGCCAGAGCTCGGCCGACATGCACATGGTCATCGACATGTTCCTCGAGGCAATCGACCACGAGGACGTCGACACCTTCATCCTCATGACTGGGGACGCCGACTTCGTTCGCATGGTCGCAACCCTGCGGCGACGCTTCGGTCGCAAAGTCATCATCAGCGGCGTTCAGAGCACCAGCACCTCGCTGGACCTCATGAACGCGGGGGACAGTCGAGATCCCATAACCAAGGCGGACGTCGACATGACCGGCGAGCTGGGTCGCATGACCCGACCGCTTGTCACCCGCGCCGACCTCGATGCCCAGGCGGCCGCCGAAGAGGCCGGCAGGCCTGCAAAGAGAGGGGGAATTCTCGGCGGGCTCTTCCGGAAGAAGCCGGCAGAGCCGGCCGGCCCGGCTCCGGCACCGCGTGCCATAGTCGCCGCCCCCCGAATCCCGGCACCGGCACCCGCCCCCCGGCGGATGCGCGCCAGCGAACTGCGTGGTAGCAGCCAAACCCGACCGTCAGCGAGCCCGAGCTCGTCGAGCCGGGGCAGCACCCAGTCGCCGCCCCTGGGCGGCCGGCAAAGGCTCGCGCCCGACACCGTTTCGCGGGGTCGTGGCCGGGTCGAGGAGCTGCCGCCGGTGGTCGCGGGAACCACCCCGGATGAATTCGAGACCAAGCTCGTTCGCGAGATTGCCTCGATGCCGCCGGGAAGGTCCGGCTACACCACCATCAAGACCATCGAGGAGACGCTGCGCTCGAAGGCGGGCCAGCTGGGAGGCACCCGAAAGGAGGTCCCCATGCGGCTGCAACGCCTGGAAGCAATGGGCCTTTTCAAGCGCGAGACGCGCTCGCGCGGCACCGGCTCGGTCGAGACCGGGGAGCTGGTCATGGACCATCCGCTGATGGCCAACCTGATCGCGGGGATCACCCCCGCCGCCGCTCCCCCACCACGGCTGCCGCGTCAGCCAAGACCAGCGCCGGCACCTCGCCCGGCGATAGCCGCTGCGGATAGCGCAGCGCCGGAAGCTGTCGTCGAGACCACAGCCGAGACGGCAGCGCCGCCAGCGGCCGAGGCTGAGCCGATCGAGGCAGCCGTCCAGGAGGCATTCAACAGCCCGATGGCCGAGCCAGAGCCGGCGAGCGAGACGCCCGCGGCGGCGAAGCCGGCGGCGGCAGAGCCGGAGCCGGCGGCAGAGCCGGAGGCTGCGGCGGCGAAGCCGGAGCCGGTCGAGGCAACCCCGTTCCGCTGGGTGACCAGCATGGGGACGGCCGAAGCCGAAGCGCCGGCAGCGACCGATGAGGTCGCGGCCAAGCCCAAAGCGAAGCGGGCTCCGCGCAAGTCACCAGCAAAGCCCCGGACCAGCTCCAGGGCGAAGAAGGCTGCTCCGGCAGCCGACACGGCATCCGAGGCAGCCGCAGAAGGCGGCTCCGAGGAGACCGAGTCGGCCGAGGAGCAGCCCGCAGAGAACCCAACAGACCAGACCGTCCCCGTGTAGGGGGCAATTCCGGGGGCTGACGCGATATCGGAGGAGGGCTCTCCGGCGCCTGCGAGCGATCGGTGTTTGTCTCAGCGGTCGAGCTGCGCTCACCAGGTGTAGCGGAGGAGATCGCGGACTTGATGCTGCTGTGCGTCGACGGCTGGGGGATACACAGGATTGGGTAACTATCCCTCCACTGTAGAATCGAGACCGCTTGGAAGGTTAGCTAGGGGTGCGGCGCGGTGACGGGGCCGCTAGGACAGGAAGCGGTCGCGGAACTGTTGCGTCACTCCGACGACTCGTTGAAACATTTGGTCCAGGGCAGCATCAACCGAAGTTGGAGCCTGCGGGATTATCTCGACTCCTATAGCCAGGGCCACCTTGATATCGTCCTCCACCTCAGTTACCGCCTCGCCGGAAACCGTCATCAGCGTTGCTTCGTCTTCGATTGGGACGAGCGGCATGTGGAAGGTGGCGCTGCCCGACGTGATGCACCGAACAAAGGCTTCCACGGCGGCGGGGACAATGAAAACGGGCCGAATCGCTCGGTGTTTGTCGGCATCGTCAAGGTCGCGGAGCCATCGCAGGAAGTCGTATTGCACGCGGTCCACGCCGCTCGCCTCGTAGGGTTGTACGGACTTCACGAATGTCCGCATTTCCTCCGACAACGGCGGCACCTTCAGGTGATACAAGCCGGAGGCCCACCTTGGCTCGTCGTCGGCGATAACGAATTGGAGGACATTGAAGTCGGGCGGGGGGTCTTGTCCCGACACACGTATCGCGCCTGCATAGACCAGATGGTCGAGCGCGCTCCGCAGGTTGTGGACGGCGTCGCCAAAGAGAAGACCCCAGCGTCGCACGTCGGGCACCTCGTGGAGCCGGACGTAGAGGCGGTGGTGGGTGCTCTGACCTTTTGGCTCGGCCTCTACGGTGTAGGGGTCACCTTTGGCCCACTCGCGGATCTCGCCATAGAGGGCATCAATGTGTTCACCAGCTCGGTCGATCTTGGCCTCGATTCCGTCGAAAGGGTCAGCCACAACCTATCCTTGGAGGGTGAAGCCCGTGAAGCCCAAGCCGAGTCAAAAGACGGTGACCGGCCATGAGATACCGGTCCCCAAGCGATCCGACTTCATGCGCGACCTCAAGAAGGTATCGCGGCCAGCCGATGCCGACGCCCTACTCAAGAAGGAGCCTAAGAAGCCGCCTTCCTGACCAGGGTGGCGAACATCGACCGTCCGTCGAAACGGTGGTTGTACCGCCACGTGTATTCGTTGAGATAGGACTGCAAGTAGTCCTTGCCCACGGCGTGATAGACGCCGGTCACGCCGCGCTTGAACAGCGACCAGAACCCCTCGATGGTTTGCGTGTGAACATCGCCCTTGACGTAGATGCGGGCGGTGTGCTGGATGCGCTCGTGCTGGTAGCCGCGATTCCCAAGACCTTTGTAGTGGATGGCCTCGTCGGTGAACACCGTAGAGGCGGGCATCACGAACTGCGTGACCATCGGGTCGATAGACGCTTTGCTTGCTCGTGGAACGTGCTTGGCGACGACGCGCCCCCCGCGCTCCACGGCTCCCCAGATGACTCGCTCTCCTGGGCCACTTTTGCCCTGCTTCAGGCGCGGCTCGTTGGGCCGATGCCGCCTGGACCGGTTGATAAACGTCTCGTCCATCTCGACGGCACCAGACAGCGGGCCGGTGTCCTCGGCCATGAGGGTCCGGATGAGCTTGAACATGCGCCACGCCGTCTTGTAGGTGACGCCCAATTCGCGCTCCAACTGCTTGGCGGAAATCCCGCAACGAGTGCTTGTCATGAGATAGATCGCGTAGAACCACAGGTGCAGCGACGTGGACGACTTGTTGAAGATCGTCCCGGCTGTCGGGTGCAGATGATGACCGCAAGCCGTGCACGTCCACGACTGCCGCTGTTGCGCCGTACCGTAGCGCACGAACCGGCGCTCGACCTCGCATTTCGGACACATCGCATGGTCGCCGTCCGGCGCGTGACGTGTGCGCCACAGCCAGTTCAGGCAGGCGGCATCGTCGGGAAACTCAGCCATGAACTCGAACAACGAGTACTGAGATTCCGACGCGGTGGAGCGGAACGGAGCGTTGCGATTACCCGGTGCCATGACTGAATTGTCTCATCAAACCCTTCTACAGTCAAGGGATAGTTACCCAGGATTGTGGTAAAATGGGAACATGCGTTCGGGGCTGGGAGAGGCGCTGTTAGAGCTGGGGGACAGTCCTCAAGGGCGCGCAGTTAGCGCGATCCACGATGAGCTGAGGGGTCTGCACCAGGTAGGAATCACCGGCCTGGAGCCTGTGCAGGTGACGGCATTCGTTCGAGCCGCGCAGGGCGCCGTCGACCAGCTAGAGCTGCTAACCGCTCGCGGCGTCGCCTACCTGGAGAAGGTCCACGCGTACGAGGGCACCGGGGCCACCGACATGGTCGGGTTCCTTGCCAACGAGTGCCGCCTGACGCCGGAGGCGGCCAACGAGCGCGTGACCTTCGCGCGACAGCTGGAGCGGCTGGGCGATACCGCGGCCGGACTCTCCAGCGGCACAGTCAGCTTCGCCGACGCCGCCGTGGTGGCCAGGAACACAGCGAAGGCGCGACCCGAGGACGTGGCCAAGGTCGAAGCGATGATCCTCGCCAAGGCGGGCGACATGCCACCCGGGCTGCTGCGACACGAGGGGCGCGCCATCCTGGGCGAGGTCGACTCCGAGGCCCTGCGCCGTGACGCGGCGCGAGCCCACGAGCGGCGGTCGGTCCGGATCGGGCCCAACATCGACGGCCTGTCCACGATCTCGGGATACTTGACATCCCTGTGCGCCGAGGAGCTCCGCGCCGGCCTCGAGCCCTACATGTTGCCGGTCGACAAGCACGACACACGCACCGCGGAGCAGCGTCGCCACGACGGCCTGCACCAGCTCTGCCGGCAGCCGGGAGGTGCCACCGCGGATGAGCATCCGGCTCTCCAGACCGCGGGGAACTGTGCGGATGTAGCGCCCGGAGATGGGCAGGCGCGAGTCGCGCTGCCGCGCGGCCGGCGACCCGAGGTAGTGGTCGTGGCCAGTATCGAGATGCTCGCGGGCGGCGACGGCCCACCGCCTCTGCTGCAGGGGCTCATCCCGATCTCTCAAGAGGAGCTCGACACCATCCTGGACGACGCCAACATCAGCGTCGCGATCACGAACATGAAGGGCAATTTGGCGTATGTCGGCAGATCGGCCCGAAGCTATTCCAAGCCCAAGCGACGCGCGATGCTGGCGGTCAGCCCGACCTGCGCATTCGAGGGCTGCACCCGGCCGGCTGCGGATTGCACCGGGCACCACCTCGTGGAGTTCAGCCGCGGTGGCGAAACCACGGTGGACACACAGGCGCCGCTCTGCTATGCACACCAGGACCGAGTCCACAGAGACGGCTGGGTGGTACTGCGCCAGTCTGAGGGCGGCTTCGCGACGTTGCCCCCGTGGCACCCGGACAACCCGCACGCTGGGATGTCGCCCGAGGATTACCGGCGCAGGCGGCGCGAGGCGATATTCAGGCGCGGGAAAACCGAACCTAAGGCTGCGCGAGGGTTTCTCCGCGAGGATGCCGAGCGTGCCCCTGACGCGCCGCCGCCGGCCCCGGCACAGCCTCGCGCTGGCCCGCACTACGCCGGATAACGCCGCCGGTTAGGCCCTAAAGTGCGCACCGGGCTGAGGAATGTAGCTTACGGAACGCTGCTGTCTCGCAGACCCTATTCCAGGCCGAATCGAAGCTCGGCGACGCCGGTGCTTGCGTCGACCGAAACGAGGTAAGCGTAGATCGGTGGCGGGCACCCACCCAGATTGCAGCTGAACGGCGGAACCGGTTTTCGCAGACGCACATAGACCAACCATTTCAGAACGCGACTGTGAGTGTCCATGTACTCAACGTTCGCGACGACTGTTCGCATTAGCCTGGGCGGAGTATCTCGCCCCAAGCCCGGCAGGTTGAGAGATAGAACCCGATGCTCCGCGTCCGACTGGCTGACTTCGGGAACCAACAATGCCGGCGCAGGGTGGACGACCTGACTCGACGACCGCCACAAGGAATCTGGCACACCCTCAATTGACAATCGCTGGTCGCAGTTGAGGCAGATGCCCTCCGTGCTGCCTATCAAGGCCCACCATAGGACGGCGCAAGCCACCAACGCGGACGCCAGCAGAACGGCAACCGGCGTCCAATGCCTCTCCTTGAGAAAACTCATCAGTCAACAGAGGCACCATGGCGGCGAGAAAGCAATGGGCTCTCGCGATCGCCGGGCGCTTCTTAGCTGTCGGAGTCGCCCTCTTCGGTGACCCGGATGGTGTCCGGGAGGTCGCTGGAGAACTGACTCTCCGCGGGCTTTTGGGCGGCTGGCGCGGACGGCGCATCTGGCTCGGCCATCGCGGGCCCTGCGGTAGGTTCTGGCCCAGCTGAGGCGGCCGGCTCCGTCGCGGCGGCCGGCTCCGTCGCCGCGGCCGGCTCGGTCGTCGCCGCGTGCTCCACTGCCGCATGCGCCGGTTCCGCCGGCTCCGCTGCCGCCGCGGGCTCCACCGCGGGTGCCGCGGGTGCCGCGGGCACCGCCGGCTCCACTGCCGCTGGTTCCGCGGCCGCAGGCTCCGCGGGTGCCGCAGGCGCCACCGCCACGGGCGCCTCAGCCACGGCGGTCGCCGACCCGCCGCCGCCGTGCCCGTGGTCATGACCGTCGTGGTCACGGCCGTCGTGGTGGGGCATCGGGATCGGCAGCCGCTCCTCGGGGCCGACTCGTAGCTCGTTGAGAAGGGCGTCAGGGTCGACCGGGTCGTCCGGGTGCACGGCGTTGACATTCGGCTCGGTCCGGGGCTGAGGCCAGCCCTCGAGGTGCGGCTTGGCGTCGTCGTGCTTGGCGAACTGCAGCGGGATGCGGTCGTCGGCCAGGTTGCTGGCCACCATCTGGGCGACGTCGGCGACGTCGATCGCAAGCCCCTGGCTGGTGGCGCCCTCCATCATCATCGTCAGGCAGAACGGGCAGGCGGTCGCCACCACGTCGGCGTCGACCTCGTTGGCGTGCTGGATCCGCTCGCGGTTGATCCGCCTGCCCAGCGTCTCCTCCATCCACATGCGCCCGCCGCCGGCGCCGCAGCAGAAAGCCTGGCGGCCGTGGCGGTGCATCTCGATCTGCTCCAGCCCCGAGATCTTCTCCAGCACCTTCCGGCCCGGCTCGTAGACGCCATTCCAGCGGCCCAGGTAGCACGGATCGTGGTAGGTGACGGTCTTGCCTCGCAGCTCCGAGAAGCCGGCGTGCGAGAGATTGAGCTTGCCGTTGTCGATCAGGTTCTGGATGAACTCCGTGTGGTGGATGACCTCGGCTTCGAAGCCCAGCTGCGGGTACTCGTTCTTGAGGGTGTTGAAGCAGTGGGGGCAGCCCGTCAGCACCTTCTTGACCTCGTACTTCTGAAAGGTCTTGATGTTGGCCTCGGCCTGCATCTGGAAGAGGTACTCGTTGCCGATGCGCCGGGCCGGGTCGCCGTTGCAGGTCTCCTCCTTGCCCAGGATGGCGAAGTCGATGCCGGCCGACTGCAGGATCTTGACGATCGAGGTGGCGACCTTCTGGTTGGCCTCGTCGAAGCTGGCGGCGCAGCCGACGAAGTAGAGGTACCCGGCGTCGGGGTGCTCGGAATAGGTCTTGACGCCGAGGTCCTTGGCCCAGTCGCCGCGGGTCTGGTTGCTGAGCGCGTAGGGATTGCCCGAGTTCTCCACCGAGCGCAGCGCCGACTCGGCCTGCTTGGGCATGCGCGACTCCTCCAGCACCAGGCTGCGGCGCATCTCGGCGATCTTTGGGACGTGCTCGATCAGCACCGGGCACTCGTTCATGCAGGCGCCGCACATGGTGCAGGACCACAGCGTCTCCTCGAGGATGGTGCCCCCGATCAGCGGCTTGTGGCCGGGGTAGTCCTCCTCGATCTTGGCCGAGGCTTCGGCTCGCGCTGCCTGGGGCACGCCCGCGAGCTTGATCAGCTGCGGGGTGCGCTCGTGGAGGTGGTCGCGCATGTCCATGATCAACATCTTTGGCGAGAGCGGCTTGTCGGTCAGGTACGCCGGGCACTGGTCCTGGCAGCGGCCGCACTCGGTGCAGGTGTAGAGGTCGAGCAGGTGCTTCCAGCTGAACTGCTCGATGCGGCTGTTGCCGTAGTGGTCGGTGTTCTCGATGTCGAGCAGCGGTAGCGCGCCGATCGGCTCCAGGTTCTTGAAGAAGATGTTTTCGATGGCCAGGTAGATGTGCTGGTGCTTCGACGTCGGCAGGTAGGCCAGGAACCCGAGCACCACGACGACGTTGGCGAGGATGAAGGCGTGGTGCACGAAGTCGGCGTTGCCGCCACCCAGCCCGATCGCGGCTAAGATCGCGGCGACCGCCAGCGAGATCGGCCGGAACGTCGTCGACGGGTCCTGACCATAGACCGGGTTGGAGTTGAGGTTCAGCCGGCTGCCGGTGACACCGAGCTGAGTGATCATGACCAGCGCAATCCCGAAGAGGATCCGGATGCCGTCGTCCTCGTGGCTGCCCTTGAACCTCAGCGGGTGGATGAAGAAGCGGTTGTAGAGCGCCATCGCGACGCCCAGCATGACCAGCACGGCGAAGAGATCCTGGATCGCCGCGATCGCGGTATTGACCAGCGGCGGGTCGGGCTTGAAGTGAGGCAGGATGGCCTCGGCGAAAACCTGGACGATCGAGGTGCCCAGCAGCACGAAGCCGTAGAAGATCGCGAGGTGGAGGATCCCGGAGTACCTGCGGCGGACCATGCGGTCGTGGCCGCCGACGCCGACGACAACCGCGATGACGCGATCCACCAGGCGGTCGAAACGGTTGTCCGGCCCGCCGATCCGCAGCACCGTGACGAACTGCAGGATCTTGAACATGAAGAAGCCGATCGCCAGCACCATGACCGTGCCGGCAACGCTGGTGAAGAAGAACTGGCTGACGTCGGAGGCTTCGACCACCGCGATCACTGCGAGACCTCGGTCGGGTCGCCGGTGAATGCCGGCGGGCGCTTCTCCAGGAATGCGGTGATGCCCTCGATGGCGTCGTGGGTGAAGCGGATCGCCGCGAACTCCTTGCGCTCGGCCTCGAGCGCCTCCTCCATCGGCCGGTCGACGCCGTCGTGGACGGCGCGCTTGATGGCGGCGATCGCCAGCGGCGCCATGGCCGCCAGCCGCAGCGCCAGCTCGCGGGCGGCGGGCATCAGCTCGGCCTGGGGCACCACCCGGCTGACCAGTCCCAGCTCCAGCGCGGTGGCGGCGTCGATGTTGTCGCCGGTGAAGAGCAGCTCCATGGCCCGGCTCTTGCCCATCAGCCGCACGAATCGCTGGGTGCCGCCGAAGCCGGGGATGATGCCGAGCTTGATCTCGGGCTGACCGAAAACGGCGTTCTCGGCGGCGATCCGGACGTCGCCGGCCATCGCCATCTCGCAGCCACCCCCGAGGCAGTAGCCGTTGACGGCCATGATCACCGGCGTGCCCATGGTCTCCATCTGGAGCGTCACCTTCTGGCCTTTGGCGGTGCGCTCGGCGTAGTGCTCCTTGGGGATGGTGAGGAACTCGGTGATGTCGGCGCCGGCGATGAAGAACTTCTCCCCCGCCCCGGTGAAGATCAGGGCCCGGACCGCCGTGTCGGCCTCAGCGCGGGTCAGCGAATCCTCGATCTCCGCCAGCACCTGGTTCGACAGGGCGTTGGCGGGAGGGTGATCCACCGTGAGGGTGGCCACCGGGCCATCGATCTCGTACTTGACGAAGTCCAAGGTGGAAGCATTCTAAGCGGCGCACCCTCGCCGCCGCCGGTCAACCTGACGGAATCGTCAGCTAGATGACGCCCGGATCAGGCGATCGTCAATCCGTGACCACCGCCAGCCGCGGCTCGGGTGCCGGGACCACCTCGAGCGAGTCCGTATCGGAGGCGAACTGCTCCAGGTAGAGCCGGCTGTAGAGGCCGCCCTGGTTCACCAGCTGGCTGTGGGTGCCCTGCTCCACCACCTTGCCGTGGTCCATGACCAGGATCTGGTCGGCACGGAGGATGGTGCTGAGGCGGTGGGCGATGGCCACTGTGGTGCGACCCTGCATCAGCTTGGCGAAGGCCGCCTGGATCAGGCGCTCCGAGTGCGTGTCCAGGGCGGAGGTGGCCTCGTCGAGGATCAGGATCCGCGGGTCCTTGAGGAAGACACGGGCGATCGCGAGGCGCTGCTTCTCGCCGCCGGACATCCGGTAGCCCCGCTCGCCGACGACGGTATCGAGCCCGGCGGGCAGCTCGCGGACACGGTCGCCGATGGCGGAAACCTCGATCGCCGTCATCAGCTCCTCGTCGGTGGCGTCGGGCTTGGCGAAGAGGAGGTTCTCGCGGATGGTGTCGTGGAAGAGGTAGGTCTCCTGGGTGACCACACCGATCAGCTCACCCAGCGACTCAAGCTGCAGATCGCGCACGTCGTGGCCGTCGATCAAGACGGCACCCTGGTCGACGTCATAGAACCGCGGGATCATGTAGGTGGTGGTTGTCTTGCCCGCGCCGCTGGGCCCGACCAGAGCCACCAGCTGGCCGGCGCCGGCGCGGAAGCTGACATCGCTGAGCGCCTGGGCGCCGCCTTTGCCGATGTAACTGAAGCTGACGTCGCGGAACTCGACCTCACCATCGACCTCCTCGGGTCGCAGCGCCACCGCCCCCGGCTTGTCGGTGATGTCGTGGGACATGTCCAGGTACTCGAAGACGCGGTCAAAGAGCGCGAAGGCGCCGGTGACCTCGATCTGCACCTGGAGCATCTGGCCGATCGGGAAGAACAGCCGGCTCTGCAGGGTGGTGAAGCCGACCAGGGTGCCGACCGAGAGGGTTCCGATCAGGGGCATGCTGACCGGCCGGCCGTGGTTGCCGAAGAGCAGGTAGCCGGCGAGGAGGTAGACCAGGGCCGGCGAGATCGAGAAGAAGGTGCCGATCAGGGCCATGAAGCTCCGGCCGACCATCTGCTGCCGGATGAACAGCCGGGCCAGGCGGCTGTTCTCCCGCTCGAACCTGGCGGTGGACGCCTTCTGGCGGCCGAAGGTCTTGCTCAGGAGCACGCCGTTCACCGAGAGCGTCTCCTCGACCAAGGCGCTGAGGTCGGCGACCGTTTTCTGGGTCTGGGTGGCGATCTCGCGCCGTACGTTGCCGACCTTGGTGGTGAGGTAGATGAAGAGCGGCACCAGGCACAGCGACAGCACCGTGAGCGCCGGCGAGAGCAGCCACATCGCGATAACCGTGGTCAGCAAGATCGCGATGTTGGCGACGATGCTGGTGAAGGTGTCGGTGACGACGGTCTGGACGCCCGCCACGTCGCTGGACAGGCGAGCCTGGATCTCGCCGGTGCGGGTGTCGGTGAAGAACTTCAGCGCCATCGCCTGCAGGTGCCGGTAGAGGCGATTGCGAAGGTCCTGGATCACGCCCTGGCCGATCACGGTTGTGATGTATGTCTGAAGGATGCCGACCAGGCTCGAGACCGTCGGCACCACCACCATGATCCCGACGTAAAGGATCAGGAGTTTCAGGCCCGACAACCCGAAGACGCCGTGGACCTGCCTGCCGGCCACCGCGGGCGTAAAGATGTCGTCGAAGATCCGTACCTGCATCAGCGGGTTGACCACGCCCAGCAGAGCCGTGATCAGGACCAGGACGGTGGCGCCCGCGACCTTGCGCTTGTGCGGCAGGAATAGCCTCAGGACGCGCCTGACATTGGCTGATCGAAGGGGCTGCTCCCCTTCCTTCAGCTCAAAGCCTGGGTGCCCGCCCATCATGCCGGCGCCGTGGTGTGCCATCACCTAACCCTACCGGACGGCTGGGTTTTCTATTCCAGGCTCACTGAGGCGACTCGTGGCTGCGGTCAGCAGCGATCAGCGGCGATCAATGGAGGGTGAACGGCTGCGCCAGGTACCCCGCCAGCGATTGGTAGATCCCGGCGACCAGCAGGACACCCAACACCACCAGCAGCACGCCAGAAACCCGGCTCAGCACCGCCGAGAACCTCGACAGCGGGCGCATCACCGAGGGGAAGCTCGCCGCCAGCAGGCTGCAGACCACGAACGGCAAGCCAAGGCCGATGGTGTAGGCGCTCAGCAGGAGGCCGCCGCGGAAGGCCATCCCGCGCTCAGCCGCCAGCGTCAGGATCACCGCCAGCACGGGCCCCACGCACGGGGTCCAGGCGGCGCCAAAGACCAGCCCCAGCACCAGCGGAGCCGAGCCGGCCGCCCGCGAGAGTCCGGCCGCGGGTGAGAAGCTGCGTTCGCCGAGCCGGCCCGCCAGGCCCAGCAGGACCAGCCCCATGGCGATCACCAACACCCCTCCGATCCGCTGCACAAGCACCTTCTGCTGCGAGACGACGGTACCGCCGACGAACCCGGCGGCGACCCCAAGCGCGACGAAGACGATCCCGAATCCGACCACGAAAAGCAACCCGCCGCGGATCATCCGGCTCTGAAAAACCGACGGGTTGTCCCTGATCTCGGGCAGCGCCGCGCCGCCGAGGTAGCTGACGTACGCCGGCAGCAGCGGTACCACGCAGGGCGCGAAGAACGACACCGCGCCGGCCGAGAAGGCGACCACCAGGTCGCCGATCATCCGTTGAAGTCGAAGGTGAAGACGCGTAGGCCGGCCGTCAACGGGCTGACTTTGATGGTGTGCTCCTGGAACGACGAGTGTTTGATCAGCGTGAACAGGTCAGAGCGCCCCACCTCGACGTAGGAATGGCCGCTGGCGTCGTATTGCAGGTCACCGCCGGCGTCCGCGCGGCTCACATCCTTGCCGTCGAGCGTGACGAACGCCTTGACCGGCTGGCCCCCGTTGGCCGCGACCATGACCACCGTCGTGGCGCTGTAGTCGACCTCGGCCCAGTCCTGTCCCGAGGACGAGTCTCGAGCGTGCTCGGCGAACTCCTGGCCGATGTTCCAGAGCCCATTCCAGTAGATCGAGTTGGCCCGAAGGTGCCCCTGCGGGTCGGGGGCGGGCGCGACGTAGTTGAAGGCGGTGCCGGGAAGTTCGGTGGGGACGTCGAAGCCCCTGCCGGCGGCGGCGTAGAGCTCGGCCGTCCTCGCCGTTTGCGACGCCGGACCGGCATCTGCTCCGGCCGCGCCGACGTTGTGCCCGGCCTCGGCCAGCAGCGACCGGATCGACTGCTCGGTCTTGTCGTAGTTGCCCTCTCCGAAATGCGTCTCGCGAATCCTTCCGTTCTTGTCGATCAGGTATTCCGCCGGCCAGTACTGGTTGTTGTAGGCGTTCCAGGTGGCCATGTTGGAGTCCACCGCCACCGGCCAGGTCACGTCGTAGTGCTGGATCGCCTGGCGGATGTTGGGGACGCTCTTCTCGAAGTCGAATTCCGGGCTGTGCACCCCGACGATGACCAGGCCCGAGCCTCTGTAGGCGTTGTACCAGCGCCGCAGGTAGGGGAAGGTGTTCTGGCAGTTGATGCAGGAGTAGGTCCAGAAGTCCACCAGCACCACCTTGCCGCGCAGCCCGGGCAGGGTCAGCGGCGGCGAGTTCTCCCAATCGACGATGCCGGTGAACTCCGGCGCCGCCACCCCGCTGCCCTGCAGCCCGCCGGTCGAAGTTCCGGTCGACAGGGCGGCGGGTCCGTGAAGGATCCCGTAAGCGATGGCGATCACCAGGATGATCACGAGGCCGCCGGCGACATAGGGAAGCCTCGAAGGTTTGACGACGGGGCCGCTTCCCATCGTCCCAGCGTATCTGGACCACGTTAGAGCGGGTTTATCGGGTGTTCGTGATCACAGGAAGGGGTCGACCATCTGACGGACACGCTCGTGGTCTCGTGACCACGCCGCCCAGACGCTGCCACACCAGAGCATCAGCATCTCGTCGCGTTCCACTCTTGGTTCGGCAGCGAGGGCATCCGCCACTGTCAGCGGCCCCATGCCCCCAGGCGGGCTGAAGGCGGGCCACTTGTTCGGGCGCTTGGCCATCAGCATGTGCATCTGCTGCACCTGCTTGCCGGTGAAGCTCCGTTCGACTGCGAGGTAGAGGCCGGCCAGGGTTAACGCCGCGCCAATAGTCGACTTCGATGGGCGCACGTGCTGGGCGCCATAGGCGTCGACCAGGTGCTGGTGGATGAACCTGGGGTCGCCGTGAGCCAGTGTGTAGTAGGACATTTCGTTCAACAGCGCCCGGCATTCACCGGAGGCATTGAACTTCGGATCAGGATCGAGGCCGAGGCTGGGACGTTGCAGGCCACACCCGGGGCAAGCGACCAACGCCACGGCTAGGGCGTGAGCACCACCTTCATGGCCTCGCGCGCCTCGAACAGTTCGTAGCCCTTGAGCGCCTCGTCGAGCTTCATCCGGTGGCTGATGATCGACTCCGGATGTAGCTCGCCCTTGCCGATCAGGTCCAGCACCCGGTCCCAGCGGCCAGGGACATTGGCGATGCCGCCCATGTGCAGGTCGATTCCCTTGTTGAACATCATCTGCAGCGGGAAGGTGGCTTCCGGGTCCGAGTGCACGCCGATCACCGAGACCACGCCGCCGGGCCGGACCATGTCGAAGGTCGGGATCAGGGCCGGGGCAGCGCCGACACACTCCAGGACCACGTCGACGCCGCGACCCTCGGTGACGTCCTGGCAGGTGACCACCGCGTTCTGATGGCGCATGTCGATGGGGATGGCGCCAAACCCCTGGGCCATCTCCAGGCGTTGGTCGACGGAATCGATGGCATATACCGCGGAGGGCTTGAAGGTCTGCGCCGCCTGGATCGCGAACAGCCCGACCGGTCCGCAGCCGACCACCGCCACGGTGTCGCCCTCCTTGATGCCGGCGATGTCGGCGACGTGGAACCCGGTGGTCAGGATGTCGCCCGCGAAAAGCGCGCTCTCGTCGCTGAGGCGGTCGTCGACGTGGTGGAGGCAGAGGTCCGCCGCCGGCACCCGCACGTACTCCGCCTGGCCGCCGTTGATATCTCCGACGAAGATGCCGTAGCCGAAGACCCGGACGTCCTCGCACTGGCCGAACATCTTCCGCTGGCAGAACCAGCACTTGCCGCAGGGGATCAGGAAACTGGCCAGGGCCCGGTCACCGGGCTTGAAGTTCTTGACCTCGGGGCCGACCTCCTCGACGATGCCGATGAACTCGTGGCCGAGGATGCCGCCTTCCATCATCCCGGGGATCCGCCCGGCAAGCACATGGAGGTCGGAGCCGCAGATGGCGGTGGTGGTGACCTTCAGGAGGACGTCGTCGGGCTCCTGGATGGTCGGCTTCTCGGCATCTCGGAGCTCGAGCTTGCCGACTTCGACGAAGGACACCGCTTTCATGCAATCGCTCCAACTGAGGGCCCGCCGGCGAGCCGACTACTATCCGATACGGATGCGAATCATAGGGCTAACCGGTGGGCTGGGCAGCGGCAAGAGCACCGTCAGCGAGATGCTCCGCGAGCTCGGCGCCACGGTGGTCGACGCCGATGAGGGCGCTCGGGTGGTGGTCGAACCAGGCCAGCCGGCGCTGGCGGAGATCCGCCAAAGGTTCGGCGACGGCGTCTTTGCCGGTGACGGCGGTCTCGATCGCGAGAAGCTCGCCGACGTCGTCTTCAGGGACGAGCGCGCTCGCGAAGACCTCAACGCGATCACCCATCCGCGGGTGCGCGCCTGGATGGCGGAGCGGATGCAGGATGCGGCCGCGGCCGGCGCCCCCGCCGTCGTCCTCGACATCCCGCTGCTCTTCGAGTCGGGGCTCACCGCCGGACTTGACGACATCGTGGTGGTCTGGGCACCGGTGGAGGAGCAATTCAAGCGCGCCGTCGCTCGCGGCCTCCGCGGCGAGGACGCCCGCGCTCGGATCAAGGCTCAGATGCCGATCGACGAGAAGCGCGACAAGGCAACTGTGGTCATCGACAACTCGGGATCGAAGGAGAAGACCCGAGGGCAGATCGAGAAGTTCTGGGGACGGGTTCGCGACGCCCAGGGATGAGGCCTAACTCGTAGAACGCTAGCGCCGGTTCTCATGACCGCGCCCGCCCAGCCCACCTTGTTACTTTTCCAGCTCGTCATCGTTATGAACTATGAGGTGGGGGCGATAGGCGTGGTGGAGATGACCGCGGATGAGCGGGCGGAGGCATTCAGCCGACTGTATGACCGCGACGCGCCGGTGGTGACCAGGTTCGCGAGAGCTGCCCTGGGCAACGACGCGGCCGCGCAGGACGTGTGCGCTGAGGTGTTCTGCCGCGCCTGGGACGCTTGGCCCCGCTTTCGGGGGGACGCGGGCGCGGAACGGGCATGGATATTCCGCATCGCGCGCAACCAGGTGATCGACCACGCCCGGGCGGCGCGGCGGGCCAGGATCGTGCCGCTCGAGGATGTGCACGCGCACGCGACACCAGAGATGGAAAGTCGACTGGCGCTCCAGGCTGCGCTCCAACACCTCGATAAATCCGACCGCGAATTGCTCTCAATGCGCAGCGCCGGGCTCTCCCACGCCGAGATCGGCAGTGTGCAGCGACGATCAGAAATGGCGGTCAAGCAAGCATGGCACCGCGCCCTAAAGCGGCTTCGCGCCGAGATGGTAGGTGACGAATGAACACTCATGACAACGAAGGCGGCCTGGATCCCGCCCTTACCGCCCTCGACGATCGGCTGCAGGCGCTCGGCCTGAAAGACCTCGAGGCCTCGGTGGCCGCCTCCTGGCGCCACGTCCAGGAGCACGTCCACGAACGCCAGCGCCTGCGACCCACCCCCTGGCGGCACCGTTTCGTGGTCGCCCTGGCTGTGGCAGCCCCGGTGGCCATCGTGGCCGCCTTTGCGATCGTGTCTCTCGGCGGACCCCGAGTAGGGCCGAATCCAGTTGGAGTCCCCTCCGGAGCTGCCCCGAGCACCGTTCCGAGCCCGGCGGCACCCACGCAACCGGTATCGCTTTCGCGCCTCGCGATGTGGGGCCAGAGCGGATGGGCAACAGAAGCTCAGACAGGAGCCGTACTCCATTCCGGTGACGGCGGGCGCACCTGGTCCCCGACCACCGTGGCCAAGTCCGACCTCACGACCTTCCTTGACGCGCAGCATGCGTGGGCCGCGACCTATGACGACACCGCCGTCAACAGCTGGACCATCAGCATCACCAAGGATGGGGGCAAGACGTGGCGTCACGGCGCCGGCATCAATCTCTGTTGCGCGCCGATTCAGCTGCTCTTCAGCGATCCCTTACACGGCTGGGCGCTGTCAGTGCCGAACGGCATCGACGCCCCGACCAGCATCGCTTTCGTTTGGCGGACTGTCGACGGCGGGCTCACCTGGATGGACGTCGCCGCCAGTGCCAGGCAGATCCTGCCCTTGGGCTGCAACCGCTACAGCATGACGTTCGAGAACGCTGCCACGGGATGGTTGATCGCCGGGAGGTGCCCCTCTCTATTCCTGGCCGCCACTCACGACGGCGGCCTGACGTGGCATAGACAGGCGCCACCGGCCGCACTCCCGGCCGGGGTCGTCGAAACATGGGCCCCGACGTCGACCTCCGGCCAGAGCCCGAACATCGTCGTTTCCGCGCTCGACGCCAACGGCGGGCCCGCCACACCTGCCGGCGTGCTGGTCAGTGCCGACGGCGGGCTGACCTGGGCCTACAGATCACTACCTGAAGTCCCGCTCGATGCGGGGAAAGGCGAGCCGCTGGCAGATCTCGGCCGCCCCGGCGATTGGTGGTTCATAGGCAGAAGCGATCCGGCAGCGCCTGCGCTGTACCACAGTGTGGACGGTGGCCGGACATGGGTCCGAACCGCAACCCTTCATACCAAAGGCCTGACGTGGCTTGACGCCACCGACGTCAACCACGTCCGGATCGTGACCGACGGCGGCAAGTTGCTGTATTCGACTGATGGCGGCAAGACTTTCGCCGAGGTCGATCCTTTGACGATCGGCTGAAGTCTCGAGCTCAGCCTGGTGGTGTGCGGATGATCCGGCCTCGGGTTGCGAGGGCTCTATGCTGGCGTCGCGTGTCCGCCGCGAGCCTTCCGATGCTGCATTTCGACTGCGCCGATGTCGCATCGCGGACCCTGCGGGCGTGAGACACCTCTCTGGTCGACCGTCGGAGGCGGGCAATCCGAGGTCGCGACCGCATCGATCGCCGGGCTTCCAAACAGAAGGGCTCTTGTTGGAGTCGGCCCTCCGTTGTCCTGTAGTGGACCGAGCAACGGGTCGACTCCGTTCTGGTCGCTCGGCTGATTGAAGCCGCAGCTCGTCCCGTTGTCCAGGTTGTCGCCGATAGACACGATGGTGCCCCCGAACGCGGTGGCACAGCCACTGGCTGAGGAGCTGGAGAGGATGGTGGACCGGAGCCGCGTCGGCGCTTGCTCAACATAGAGCCCTGACCCGGCCGCCGCGGTATTGCCACTGATGGTCACATTTGTAAGCGTCGCTCCGGGCGCCCCAATGCCGATACCCCCTCCGGTGGCGGGGCCAAGGTCGCTGACCGCCGCATTGCCATCAAACGTCGAGTTGGTGACCGAGATACTCTGCGCGCTGTCGGCGACCATCCCCCCTCCGGTGATGAGGAAGGTGCCGCCGGTTGAGTGATCAAGCACTTGGTTGCCGCTCATCGTGGTGGAGTCAACGGTCATGGTCGTGAGGTGACTAAACGCGCCCTCCAAGAAGACTCCGGCACCGCCCCCACTCAGTCCTCCACCGCCCGCACCAACAAAGTTGACAGTGTTGCCGCTCACCAAAGAGTTACGGATCACTACCGAAACGGGGGCACCTGAGGAAGAGCCGAACGAGTCGTAGAGCACTCCGGCTCCGCCTGCAAAGGCGTTGGCACGGCCGGTGACATCGAAATTCAGCGTGTTGCCGGTGATGCTCGAGTCAACGATCGTCAACGGCCCCTCAGCAAGGACTCCACCGCCTCCGAAGCCTCCCGTGTTGCTGTTGTTCGCATCCACGGTGTTGTTGGCGACGGCAACCCGGGTCAGCGTCAACCCGCCGATCGCCAGGATCCCTGCGCCCGAGTCCTGAATCCCTCGGAGGCCATGGGCGTTGCGAATGGTTAGGTCGCTGAGCGCCACACTCCCGAAGCCCGTCTCGAGGATCCGGTGGTCCTCACCCTGGCCGTCCAAGATCGTGTTCGCTTTGCCGTTCCCGGCGATGGTCACCTGGTCGCCGATGTTGATCTGACCGCCGGCAGCAGCCGTGACCTTGAAGACACCGTTGACCGCGAACGAGATCGCGTTGGCACCGCCGGCGGCGTTGGCGGCGGCCACCGCGGCCCGAAGGCTGCATGGATTGGCCGCCGCCGGGCAGCTGGTTGAGGTCAGCGCCGGATCCTCGGTCGTGGTTACAACGATGGAAGCGGCATGAGCCGGAGCGCTGGTCGCGACGGCGGTCGAAGCCGCAATCAGCAAGCTCAGCCCGATGCCTGCCGTGCGGCCGCCCTGATTGGTTCGTCTATGGATCGCGCTCTCCCGCCCAACTCCCATGTTCGGCCAGATTAGGGCAGGGCTCCGCCCCATTGGGTTAACCGAGGGTTATTGATTAGGCAGCGCGGCTCGAAATGATCCAAACCGGCCCGAAGGCAGCGCTCCTAGACGACCTCCCAACGGAAGAGCCGGATTGCGATCGCAACCGTGATCACCAGCCAGACAGCGATCCCGATCACGTCGGTTCCAAGGTTCCAGAGGTGCGAGCCGTTGACCGCGACCGATCGGATGGCGTCGACGACGTAGGTCAGGGGTAGGTAGTCGCTGACGGTGTGCAGCCACGCCGGCATCGAATCGCGGGTGAAGAAGATGCCCGAGAGGAACATCATCGGCAGCACCAGGATGTTGGCGATCGCCGGCACCGCCTGCTCGTCCTTGGCGTAGCCCGAGATGCCGAAGCCGATGGCGATGAAGATCGCCGAGCCGAAGATGCACGCCAGCATCAGCTCGACGACGTTGCCGGCCAGGTGGAAGCCGAAGAAGACCACCCCCACGAAGAGCAGGATCGCCACCTGCACCGCGGCCATGATCAGGCGGGTGGTGACCTGGGCGGCGAGAAACTCGGAGACCTTCATCGGCGTCGCCATCAGCCGCCGCAGGACCCCGGTCTGCTTCTGCTGGACGAAGGCGAAGGCGACGCTGAAGATGCCGGTCTGCATGATCGACAGGGCGATGATCCCGGGCACCAGGAAGTCGGTGTAGGTGGTGTTCTGGCCCGGCAACACCTGCACAACCGGCTTGAACACGCCCCCCGGCTGGCCCAGGGCAACGAAGCTCGACTGGGCGAAGAACTGGGTGACGATGGCGGTGGCGATCTGGGCGTCCTGGGGCTTGGCTTTGTTGGTGTAGATCGGGATGCTTACGGGCTTGGGCCCGGGATGGCAGCCGACCGCCCGCGGAGCGCAGGTCTGGATCGCGCCGAGCTCGGCGGGCAGGACGACCACCAGGGCCCGATCGCCCTTCTTGAGGGCGTTGGTCTCGGCGGCCTGGCTGCCGAAATCGACCTGGAGGACGCTCTCCTTCTTGAGGTTGTCGATGATCAGCTGGCTGCTCGGGTTGTGAGCCAGGTCGACCACCCCGATGTTCTCGGAGGTGTGGTTCCCGCCCAGGTTGAGCAGCCCGAAGATGACCATGATGATCAGCGGCACCAGCAGGCTGAAGAACATCGCCGACCGGTTGCGATAGTAGGCCTTGAGCGAGGTGCTCAGCAGCGCCCTGAAGGAACGGCTCATCAGTCCTCGCGGAGGTCCTTGCCGGTCAGGTCGATGAACACGTCTTCGAGGTTCGCCTCGCGCTCCACCCTCCGCCCCCGGAAGCCCTTGTCGAGCAGGCGCTGGACCAGGTTCGCGGGCGTGTCCAGGGTGATGATCTTGCCGCCGTCCATGATGGCGACCCGGTCGCAGAGGGTCTCGGCCTCCTCCATGTAGTGCGTGGTCAGGAGCACCGTGCGACCCTCCTGGCGCAACGCCTGGGCCAGCTCCCAGAGGTTGCGGCGCGCCTGCGGGTCCAGGCCCGTGGTGGGCTCGTCGAGGAAGAGCACCCGGGGGTCGTTGACCAGCGCGGTGGCGATCGAGAAGCGCTGCTTCTGGCCGCCCGACAGCTGGCGGACTTTGGAGTGCTCCTTGTCGTGGAGGTCGACCTTGCCCAGCAGCTCCCGGGCGTTGATCCGCCTCCCATAGATGGCGGCGAACATGTCGGTCAGCTCCAGCAGGGTCAGGTTGTCGAAGAAAGCCGAAGACTGCAGCTGGACCCCGATCAGTCCCTTCACCCTCTTGGGGTAGCGGCGGACATCGACGCCGGCGACCGTGACGTGGCCCTCATCGGCGTCGCGGAGCCCCTCCAGGATCTCCACTGTGGTGGTCTTGCCGGCTCCGTTGGGGCCAAGGATGCCGAAGATCTCGTTCTCGCGAACGTTGAACGAGATTCCATCCACAGCAACCAGCGAGCCGTAGCTCTTGCGCAGGTCCTCGACCTTGATGGCGAGTCCTTGAGGCGAGGGTCCGCGCACACCAGTTTGGGGGAAGGTGGCGGTCACGGTCAGATTATGGCGGCGGGCGTCAGACAACCCCCCTGGCGCGAAGCTCGGCGATGGCTTCGGCCGAGTAGCCGGCCTCGGTGAGGATGGCGTCGGTGTCGGCGCCATAGTCCGCCACCCGGGTATCCGCGTGGTGACCGTCCTCCAGCCTGACCACGGGCGCGGGCTGTGGGATGCCGCCTTCGACCTCTACCAGCAGCCCCCGCGCCAGCATCTGCGGGTCGCGGGACGCCTCCGCCAGGTCGTTGACCGGCTCCAGCATCACGTCGGCGTCGCGAGTCAGCTCCTCCCACTCGGCCCGGGTTCGCGACGCCAGGATCGCGGCGACCGCATCGGCGGTGCCGTCCTCGTCGAACTGCTTGTCCAGCAGGTCGGGCCGGTCCACCAGCTCGCAGAACGCCTTCCAGAACTTCGGCTCGAGCGCCGCCAGCGCCATCCATCGCCCGTCCCGGGCGCGGTACATCCGGTAACACGGGAAACGACCGTTGAGCTGCATCCGACCGGGTCCGTCGTCGTCGCCCCCAGCCAGGTGCCGCGCCATGTGCGGCGCGATGAAAGCGGCCACCCCATCGAACATCGACACATCGAGGAAGCCGCCGGTCCGGTTGGGATCGCGCTCGCGGCGCAGCAGCGCCGATACGATCGCCAGGGCGCCGCCCATACCCCCCGCGCCCAGGTCGGCGATCTGGAAGCCCGGGATCGCCAGCTCACCGTCGGCGGTCCCGGTCACGCCCTGCAGCCCCGCCAACGAGTTGTAGAGGAGGTCGTGGCCGGCCCGCTGCTGGTAAGGGCCGTCCTGGCCGTAGCCGGTGATGGCGCAGTAGATCAGGTCGGGCTTGCGCCGGCTGAGCTCCTCGTATCCCAGGCCCAATCGATCCATGACCCCGGGCCGGAAGCCTTCCACGACGCAGTCGGCGGTCTCCAGCAGCTTGAGGAAGACGTCGCGGCCGGCGTCCTGCTTGAGGTCCAGCTTGATGCTGCGCTTGCCGCGGTTGAGGGACCAGTACATCGCCGAGTTCGCGCCCACCATCGGCGGCATCCAGCGCATGTAGTCGCCGCCGGTGGTGTCTTCGACTTTGACCACCTCCGCCCCGAGGTCGGCCAGGATCCAGGTCGCGAAGTCACCCGGCAGCAGCCGGGTCAGGTCGAGGACGCGGAGACCGTCGAGCGGCGGACGCCGGTCCGGCACGGGGTTACTCAGACGGCGCGATAGACCAGGACATCGCCGTCCCAGTCCTTGGCGACGCGCCCCTCGCGTTCCAGCAGGATCATGTGCCCGATGATCTCGCGCACCGCCAGGTGAGCGTCGCGCTCGCGCAGGGTCGGCCAGACCACGTTGACGACCTCGAAGATGTTGCGCGGCTGCTCGGCAACGATTCCCGCGACCTTGTCCGCCCGCTGCTCGTGGTGGAAGAGCACCTCGTCCACCCGGCCGGCGAGGTCGGTCATCTCGAAGCCGTGGCCCGGCAGCACCAACGAGACGGGCAGGTCGCGGACCCTGCGCAGCGAGTCGACGTAGTCCGGCAGGCCGCTGCGAAGGTGGTCGGGGTCGTAGTCGTAGACGTCGGGGTTGGGGGTGATGTGCTGGAGCACATGGTCGTTGGCCAGGAACACCCCGGCCTGTTCGTCCAGGAACGTGACCAGCCCCTCGGTGTGGCCCGGGCACTCGATGACCCGGAGCCTGCGGCCGCCCGCCTCCACGACGTCGCCCTCGGACACCAGGCGGTCGCTGTGCACCGACTCGGCCATAGCCAAGATGCCATTGGCCCACTGCTCGTTGACCTGGAACAGGTGGTCGGGGATACCGAACGCCGTACCCGATCGCCGGAAGAGCTCACGGCTCCCCAGGGCCATGCCCTGCCAATCGGCCATGAAGGGGCCGTCGACGGCGGAGCTGACGACCTCGCAGCCGATGCGCTCCTTGACCGCCGCGCCGAGTCCGAAGTGGTCGATGTGGCGATGGCTCAGGATCATCTGCCGGATCGACTCCGGCGCGGTGCCGGTGCGGCGGATCAGCTCGAAGAGGTCGTCGACGGAGAAATTCAGTCGGGTGCCGGTGTCCAGCAGGGTCACCGGGTCGCCCAGCAGCAGATAGACGTTGACTGTTCCCAGGTCGAACGGCACGGGGCAGCTGAGGCACCAGATGTCGTCGGTCACCTGGCTGACCTGCTGCGACGGCTCGATCAGGTGTTCGGACTGCGGAGCTGGCTGGGCCATGGCCAGTGGATGATACGTCGGTCCGCCGCGCACGCGAATCCGAAAAAGCCCGGAATGTATATACGATCCGCACAATTCGCGATTTCCGTCTGGGACCACCCGGACCGCCACCGCTAGAGTTGAGCGCATGGTCCAAAGCGACGTCGACCGCCTCCTCGATGGTCGAACCGTCGCTGTCCCCGGGCTCGGCGGGAACACCGCCCGGCCGGCGTTCGGGGTGGCTGAGTATATGCAGCGGAACGGCTACCGGATCGTTCCGATCCATCCCACCGCCACCGAGGTTCTCGGCGAAACCGCCTACAGGTCGCTTGTGGATGTGCCTTTCGACATCGACGTTGTCGATGTGTTCCGGCGCGCCGAGTACCTGGGCGAGGTGGTGGACGACGCCATCGCCAAGGGCGTCAAGATCGGAATCTGGGGACAGCTCAAGGTGGTCGACGAAGCCGCCGCTGAGCGGGCCCGAGCAGCCGGGATGGTGGTGGTCATGGACCTCTGCATGAAGGTCGAGCACCAGAGGCGGCGCTAAGCCGGCTCCAGGTGCGAAACGACCAGTATTCCGCCCTCCTCAACCGCATCGCCGACCTGCTCGAGATTCGCGGCGAGGTCTTCTTCAAGGTCCGCTCCTACCGCGAGGCGGCGCGGCAGATCGACGAGCTGGGCGAGCCCATCGACCGTCTCCGCGACGAGGAGAGGTTGGGATCGGTCCACGGCATCGGCAAGGCCATCGCCGACAAGCTCATCGAGTACGGCGAGACCGGCAAGGTCGAGTACCTGCGAAAGCTCGAGGAGGACGTGCCTCCTGGACTGCTCGACTTCCTGCGCATCCCCGGGCTTGGCCCCCGGACGGCCAAGGACATCTACGACGCGTTGGGCGTAACCAACCTCGAGGACCTGGAGAAGGCTCTCCACGACGGCCGCCTGGCCAAGGTCCCCAGGATCCGGGCCAAGACTGAGGACAACATCAAGAAGGGCCTGGAGGCGCTCAAGGGCCACGGCAGCGGGCCCCGGACGCTGCTGCCTAAGGCGATGCTGACCTCTGATTCGTTCGTGCGCTATCTCGAGGAGCTGCCGCAGGTGGTCAGGGTATCGGCGGCGGGGAGCGTCCGGCGGCGCAGCGAGTCGATCGGCGATCTCGACATCGTCGCCGCCTCCGATGACCCGGAGGCGGTGATGAGCGCGTTCTGCGAGATGGGCGCGGTCCAGGAGGTGCTGGCGCGCGGCGAGACCAAGTCCAGCATCAGGACCAGCGACGGCATCCAGGTCGACCTCCGGGTGGTCGAGCCGGCCCACTACGGCGCCGCGCTGGCCTACTTCACCGGCAGCAAGGCACACAACGTGCGCCTCCGCGCGCTGGCGCTGAAGCAGGGGCTCACGCTCAACGAATATGGGCTGGCCAGACTGGCCCCAGAGGATGTGCCGGCCGACCCTGAAGCTGCCGCCGCCGCGGCCGAAACCGTCGAGGCCACCCCGCCGGCCGCCGCCGCCCCGAAGTCTCGCGCCACCAAGCGGTCACGGGCGATCGTGGACGAGGAGGTGATGCTGCCGTCGTCGACCGAGGAGGAGGTCTACAGCGCGCTCGGGCTCAGCTTCATCCCGCCGGTCCAGCGGGAGGACCGCGGCGAGCTGGCGCTGGCGGCGGAGGGCAAGCTGCCCGCCCTGCTGGACCTCAAATCCATCCGCGGCGACCTCCACACCCATACCAACAACAGCGACGGCAAGAACACGATCGAAGAGATGGTGGAGGCGGCGGTGGCGCGTGGCTACGAGTACTACAACATCACCGACCACTCCAAGTCCCAGGGCATCATCACGGGCATCGAGGGCAGCGCCTATCCCGACCAGATCGCCCGGGTTCGGGCTGCCGCCAAGATCTTGGAGAAGAAGCACAAGGGCTTCAGGTTGCTGTGCGGCGTCGAGGTCAACATCCTCCCAGACGGCAACCTCGACGTCTCCGACGAGGTCCTGTCGCAGCTGGACGTCGTCGTCGCCTCGGTCCATTCGCAGTTCCGGCAGCCTCGGGCCGAGATGACGGCGCGGATTGTCAAGGCGGTGGCCTCTCCCCACGTCGACATCCTCGGACACCCGACCGGGCGCAAGGTCGAGGCACGCGCACCCTACGACGTCGACCTCGAGGAGGTCTTTCGCGCCTGCCTGGCGGGGCACACCGCCGTCGAGATCAACGCCAGCCCGGCGCGCCTGGACCTGAATGACATCTACGCGCGCCGCGCCAAGGAGCTCGGTCTGAAGATATCGATCAACTCGGACGGGCACCGGCCGGGTGAGCTCGACCAGATGGAGTTCGGGGTTTACGTCGCCCAGCGCGCCTGGCTGCAGCCCGAGGACATCCTCAACTGCTGGAAGGTGGACACACTGCTGACCTGGGTCGCCCAGAGTTAGGTACAAAACCCATTGCGCCCGGGGTGGCGGACGGGATAATGGACACAAGGGAATAAGCAAGATGGAAGAGCTGGTCATCAAGGTGCCGGCGCCATTCGCCGGGACTCAGGACGTCGGGTTCTCGACCCGATACCCGGAGCAGGCCCTCAACGAACCGCTCCGCGATGTCTCCTTCTTTGTCGAGGGCCATCCCGAGCTGGTAGCCCGCCTGCTTCCCCGCCTTGAATCATTCCCCGCCCAGAGCCGAAGCGCGGGTGAGGGGTACCTCTGGACCGACCCCATCATGCTGTCGGACGAGCTGCTGGTGATCGCCTATCGGGACCGCTCCGCCGAGGTCACCGAGCCGGCCGAGTCGGCCCGTCGCTACTTCGCCAACCTGATCCAGCCGACCGTGATCCCTTTCCTGCGCGACTGTGTCCGCCTCGCCAACCTGCGACTGGCAGACGATATCGCGATGCGGCTGACGCGCGACGAAGACGTGCTGGCCGAGTTCGATCTCTGCCTGGCACAGCTGCTCCCCGCCAACGGCACCCTGACGCTGGCGGCCTAAGCACGCAGCGGCCACACGGCCGCCACGCGCCTGCCGGGAGACTTCGCCCGCGGTGCCGCGGGCCTGCGCTCAGCTCGTTGCTGCCGCCACCGCCGCGCGCTGGAAGACCGCGATCACGTTGCCGTCGGGGTCGTGGAACCACAGGCCCCGGCCCAGATCGGGAAGCGTGGCGATGCCGTTTTCGACCGTGACCCCTGGGATCTCGACGGGGTCGGGCTGGATGCCCTCGGCGGAAAGCGCCGCCGCTTCGGCATCGATGTTCTCGACGTCGAATCCGAGCTGCGTGTGGGTGCCCGAGCTCTTCCCAGAGCTCGCGAACACCACGAATGCTGTGCCATCGGCGCACCTGTAGGTGACTCCGCCGGGGTCTTCTTCGCTGGGGGTGAACCCAAGCGTGCCCTCGTAAAAGCGCTTGGCCCGCTCCATGTCCTGCGTTGGGACCATTGCTGCGGCCCGTGCATCCTTGAGCATTGCCGTCCTCCTGCTCGCACCCGGCCTGGGCCACTCAGTCCATGAGCCGAGGCGGGTCCTCAGTCTAGACCCGCTTGGGTGGTAGCAGGGTTAAGGAGAGGAGGAGGCGCTGGGACTCGCAGCCGGGCTGGCGCTGGCCGCGGCGCTGGGGGCAGCCGAAGGCGAAGCCGACGCCGAAGCGCTGGCCGACGGACTGACCGACGGGCTGGGCGATGGACTCGCTGCCGCGCTCGGCGTCGGCGAAGGCAGGGATACCAGCGACGATCCCGCAGGGGAGACGTTCTGGCGGTTGAGGTTGAGCCCGATCGGCACTACGACCATCCCCAGCGCGGTGACGATCAAAAAGCTGACCGCCCCCCACTCGCGGCGCAAGAATTCGCGGTTCAAAACGACGCCCCGTCCCGACCCTGGCTCAGTCGGCTGTCAGTCGTCCGCGGAGGCCGCGCCCTCGCCCTCTTCGTCCTTGTGCCTCATGTTGAGGATGCGGACGAAGTCCTGGGCGCGGGCCAGAGCCTTCCACCGTTCGGGGAAGAAATCCTGGGCGATGATCTTCTTGTCGGGAAGCTCGAGAACCGTCACACACCACTTGTTGAGGGTGTGCTCGACCTCGACGGCGTAGTCGCCCTCGTCATTGAGATAGCGCACGTTGCGCTCTTCGTCGCGTCGCCGACCTCGGTCGATAGCCATGGTTTCAAATACATCCCAAAAATAAAATTACGCGGAACTTTGGCCGCCCGCGCGAACTCGATTCTAGCATCCGGTCCCGTTTCAGCCGGTTGACGGGGGTCGCTCCGGCGGGCTGTCCAGGAGCAGCCGAAGATAGCTCTCGATTTCCTCTCGATACTCCGTCCGGGCCCGTCCCAGGGCGATCGAGGTCTTCAACCATCCCGGGATGGTGCCGACGTCGAAGTAGTCGGCGGCGTATTCCAGGGCCACCACCTTCTGCTGCCCGAGCAGGTTCTTGATGCCATCCGTCAGCTGGATCTCGCCTCCTGCGCCCGGCTCCGTGCGTCGCAGGGCGTCGAAGACCGCCGGACTGAGAACGTAGCGGCCCATTACGGCCAGGTCTGATGGCGCCTCGTCAACATTGGGCTTCTCGACCAGGTCGGCGACCTCGTAGACGTTGCCGTCCTGGGCCCCGATCTTGATCGACCCGAAGCGGCCGATCGACTCGATCGGCACGCGGCGGACCGCAAGGACGGTGCACTGATGCCGCTGCTGGACCTCGATCATCTGGCTGAGCACCGGCGAGGCGCCGATGAAGACGTCGTCTGGCAGAAGGCAGCCGAAGAACTGGTCACCGATCTCGGCCTCGGCCTGGAGCACCGCGTGACCCAAGCCCAGCGGCTCGTATTGGATGACCTCGCTCAGCTCGATGCCTGCCGCCGCCGCCCTGACCCGCTCGAGCATGTCGGTCTTGCCGCGCTCGGTCAGGTAGCGCTCGAGGTCGGGGGCCGGCTCGAAATGCCTGAGAAGGAGCTCCTTGCCGGGGCTGGTCACCAAGGTCACGTGGCTGATTCCCGACTGGCGCGCCTCGTCGACCGCCAGCTCTATGACGGGGCGGTCGACCACCGGGAGCATCTCCTTGGGCAGGACCTTGGTGGCCGGCAGGAACCGCGTCCCAAGTCCGGCGGCTGGGATGACAGCGCGAGTGATCACCTAGGTTCGCCCGCGGATCAGGGGGAGGGCGAAGGTTTGGGTGACGCCGAGGGCGCCGGCGCCGGCGACGGCTGTGGCGGCGGCGGGTTGCTGAAGATCACGGCCATGTGGTTGAACATGGCGTAGGCGGCTTCGAAGGTGCTGTCGTCGATCCATTCCGGGTGAGTATCAGGGTTGTTGATCAGGACATACCCGGGAGCCCACCCCGAGATCGTGACAGCGTGCTCCCAGGGGGCGCCATACATGATGTTCTGAGTGCCGTCGTAGGCTGCCATGTACTGCATCGGGTGGGGCTGGTAGGCGAAGGCGACCCAAACCACCACGGGCTGCCGGTTCTTGGCGGCGGCGTAGATCGTCGACGGTGCGATTACCTCACCCGCCTGCGCCACGTACGCCCCGAAGTAATTACCGGCTGCCGCCACTCGTGGGTAGTAGACGCCGTAACCGGACAGCGAACCCGAGTCGGCGTTCTCGTAGCCGTTGTAGTTACCCACGAAGCTCTTGTAGGGGTTGCCCCAGATCAGGCTGCCGCTCGGGCTGCGGCTGGGCAGCGTCCGATCAACGGTGAAGTAGTTGAGGATGTCGTCCTGGCTGACGTTGTGGCCGTAGTACATCAGCGCCATCTCCAGGGAAGCCGCCTCGCAGCTCAGCGAGTAGACCTGGTGGATGAAGGGCACGCCGTCGACGATCGCCCCCGCAGGAGTGAACGGCCTGGACTTGGCCGCCCGGTAGAGACCGACCAGGTCGCGGATCAGGAATGAGAGCGGCCCTTCGACGGCCTGGATCGCCGCCAGGTTGGAGGCGGCGTCCAGCTGCGTGGCCAGGGCGTTGATCTTGGCCGCGTCGCTGGTGACGTCGGCGCCGGCCCCCTGTGCCAACCCGAGCTCGTAGCGGGCCGACGCCAGCAGGCTGTAGGCGTTGCTGCGCGAGTAGAGCAGGTTCTCGAGGGTGGCGGCATCGGCGGCGTACCCGGCGGCCAGGTTGTTGAAGTCGTCGGGAGTCGTGGCGCTGGGGAAGCGCGATTCCAGGTCCGCGATCGCCGCGGCCACGGCGGTGACGTCGAGGACTGGGATCGCCCGCGCCTGGGCCAGGTCGCCGAGCGCGCGGCTCCGCTGGTAGCCGGCATTGTCGCTGGCGGCCTGCAGGGCGCTGATGTAGGCGACGCGGCCGGCCGTCGCCGCCACCAGCGCAGCATCCTGCGTCTTCAGGTCCTGGATCGATTTGCTGGCCAGGCGCGGGATCTGCTCCCGGCCGGCTGCGGCCTCGCCCTGCTGGTAGGCGGCGACGTACGTCGAAGTGTCGATGCCGGCGTTGCGCGCCGCGACCAGGTCCTGCGCCATGGCTTCCAGCGCCGCGCGAAGCTGTTCGTTGAGGGAGACCTCCTCGTCCACTTCTCGGAGAGCCACGTCGATGGTCATCCGGCGGATGTCAGCGGTGCGGCGGCCCAGCTCCATGATGACCTGTCGATCGACCACGAAGGTCGCCGCCGGCTTCGGCCTGGCAACCAGTTTGGTCTCGCGAACGCTCAGGTCGGCGAGCTTCTCGGCCGGGGTGCCGTCGCTCGCGCTGCGGTTCAGCTGGGCGCGGAACTCGGTGTCGGCGGCCTTCAGCTCGGTCTCGGCGCCACTTACCCCGCGGTGAGCCTGGTCGACCGCCACCCAACCGCCAACGCCGCCGGCGACACCGAAGGTGCCGACGAGCTGAGCAGCGGCGAGCGCCACGCGGACGTGGACGAGTTGGCCAAGCACTTCGCTCTCATCTTAGAGAGGCGGTCCCGCCCGGTCGACACGATCCTGGAGCGGCGTTGTAAAGGCGCCGCGAACGGCGATCAGGCCGGAGCGATGCTCTCGCTGAGCCCGCGACGGCGCAGCCAGACGGCGAGGGCCACGGTGCCCACCACCACCACCGCAGCCGTCGCAACCGCCGGCCAGGGCACGTACTCCTCGCCGGTGAGCCGACGCTGGATCAGCTCCAGCTCGTCGACCGCTCGCTCGACCAGGACCTGCTGAGCGCTCTTGGGATTGGGGTTGAACCCGGCCAGGCGGCGCCTCACCCTCTCGCGCGAGCTGTCGTCGGCCAGCGTCGGCAGGGCGTCGGACAGCGCCTCGACCACGTCGGCCAGGTGGAATGATGCCGCTCCCGGGTCCTGGCTCAGCCAGCGATCGATGGAGTCGGACAGGTCGTCGGCGCTTCGGTGTGTCATGCCTCCTCCTCCGCCAGGCTCTTGCGCAGGTTGCTCACGCCGCGGAAGACCAGCAGCTTGACCGCCCCCTCGGTGCGGTTCATGACCTTGCCGACCTCTTTGTTGCGCATCCCCGCGAAGAAGCGCAGCAGGATGGCCTGGCGCTGGTCTGGGGGCAGCGCCCGAATCGCGTCCTGGAGCTCGGCCGACTGCTCGCGGCGCAGCCATTCGTCGCCAGTGGTGTCGGACCCTTCTCCCACCTGCTCGTCGTTGAGTTCGAGCCAGGCCGGCCGGCGATGGTCGCGGGCCAGCAGGTTGCTGGCGACTCGGTACAGCCATGCCGAATAGGGGACGCCGCGCCAGCGGAAGTTGGGAAGGTCCTCGAGACCGCGCTGGAAGGTGGCCGCGGTGATGTCCTCGGCCTGTTCGCGACTACCGCAGTGGTAGTAGACGTACGAGAAGATCTGGTCGAAATACCGGTCATAAAGGTTTTGGAAGGCCGCGGCGTCCTTCTGGGCCGCCTCGACCAGGCCTCGCTCTTCCTCGAGTTCGGCGTCGGTCTTACGCAATCGATGTAAACCTCAAGCCCCCTCGGCGGCAAAGGTTACGCATCCCGGCCGCGGCGGTTTCCCGCGTAGAGCTCAACTGATCAGCCCGAGCCGCCTCCCGGCGCTCTGGAAGACCTCCAGCGCGGCGTCCAGCTGGGCCCGGGCATGCTCGCTGGTGACGATGGTTCGGACGCGACTCTGCTCCCGCGCCACCATCGGGAAGACGATCGGCTGAGCGAAGATCCCTCCCTCCATCAACGCGTCCGAGAGGGCGTTGGCCTTTTCCGGGTCGCCGGCGATCACCGGGGTGATGGGAGTCTCACTGACCCCGGTGTCGAAGCCGAGGCCCTTCAGCTGGGCCTTGAAGTAGCGGGTGTTGTCCCACAACCGCTCGATCCGCTCCGGCTCCTCCAGGAGCACGTCGATGGCGGCGATGCAGGCCGCCGCCACCCCCGGCGGGTGCGAGGTCGAGAAGAGCAGCGGGCGGGCGCGCGCCACCAGGAACTCGCGAAGCACGGCGCTTCCCGCGGCGTAGCCACCGACCACCCCCATCGCCTTGGACAGGGTGCCCACCTGGATCTCGACGCGGCCCTCGAGCCCGAAGTGGCTGACGGAGCCTCGACCGTTCTTGCCCAGCACGCCGGAGGCGTGGGCGTCGTCCACCATCACCATCGCCTCGTTGGCCTCGGCGCGTTCCACGATCCCGGGGAGGTCGGCGATGTCGCCGTCCATGGAGAAGACGCCGTCCGTGACGACCAGCTTGCGGCGATAGGGCTTGGCTTCGGCCAGGGCGCGCTCGAGGTCATCCATGTCGCGGTGCTTGAAGATCAACCGGGCAGCCTTGGTCAGACGGATGCCGTCGATGATGCTGGCGTGGTTGAGCTCGTCGGAGATGACCACGTCGCCCTCCACCAGCACGCAGGAGAGGATCCCGAGGTTGGTGGCGTAGCCCGACTGCAGCGTCAGCGACGCCTCGGTGTGCTTGAAGTCGGCGAGCCGCCGCTCCAGCTCTTCGTGGATCGACATGGTGCCGGCGATGGTGCGAACCGCGCCGCTGCCGACGCCGGTCTTCTGGGTGGCGGCGAGGTCTGCCGCCACCAGCCGGGGGTGCGTGTTGAGGCCGAGGTAGTTGTTCGAGGACAGGTTGATCAGCCGCCTGCCGCCGATCAAAACCTCGGCGCCCTGGGCCGATTCCAGCACCCTCAGCGGCCGGTAGAGGCCCTTCTCGGTGAGCTCCGCCAGCTCAGCGGCAAGACTGGCCTCGGACGCGCGGCCGCTCACGGTCGCCCACCGTTGGACGCGCGGCGCCCACCGTTGGACGCGCAGGTCACGGTGTGCCCCCGGGGTAGATCACGATCTTGCCCGACTCGCCGTGTTGGAGCAGGTGCATGGCCTCCTCGATGTCCTCGAGCGCGACGTGGTGGGTGATCAGGGGTTTGACGTCCACCCCGCCGCCGGGGCTGAGCAGGCGCTTGGTGTCCTCCCAGGTCTCCCAGATCCGGCGCCCGAAGATGCCGAAGACGGTGATCCCCTTCATGATCACCAGCTCGTTGAGGTCCAGCGTCACCGGCTCCACCGGCAGCCCCAGCAGGCTGATCCAGCCACCCGGCCGCAGGCAGCGGAGCGCCTGGTCGATCGCGGACGCGGCGCCGGACATCTCCAGCGCCACGTCAAAAGGGCGACCCGCCGCCAGCATCAGCGCCTCGTCGGCGTCGGGACGGCGGGCGTCGATGACGGCGTCGGCGCCGGCGGTGCGGCCCAGCGCCGCGCGGTAGTCGTTGATGTCGGTGGCGACCACGCGCGCCGCGCCTTCTGCCTTGGCGATCGCGATGCAGAACAGCCCGATCGGCCCACAGCCTGTGACCAGCACCAGCTGGTCCTTGAGCGACCGGCGGGTGGCCGAGTGGACGGCGTTGCCGAACGGCTCCTGGATGCTGGCGACGTCGATGGGCATGGAGCGGTCGTTGATCCAGGCGTTCTCGGCCGGGATCGCGATCAGCTCGGCGAAGCAGCCGTCACGCTCGAAGCCCAGCAGCTTCACGTTCTGGCAGTTGTGGCGCTCGCCGATCAGGCACTGGTGGCAGGTGCCGTCGACGACGTGGCTCTCGGCGGAGATGAAGTCTCCCGGCTTGACCCGCTCGACCCGCGCGCCGACCGACTCGACGGTGCCGCAGAACTCGTGCCCAACCACCCGGGGCGTCTCCATCCGCTCGGCGACCCAGTGGCGCCACTCGTACATCGCCAGGTCCGAGCCGCAGATCGAGGTCGCCTCCACCCGCACCAGGACCTCATCCTCGCCGGGCCGCGGATCGGGTACCTCGGCAATCTCGACGCCGGGTCCCGGCCGCGCTTTGACGACTGCTTTCAACTCGCCGCCATTCTAATTACACTGGTGCTTCCCACTTGGGATACGGAGGAACAGATGGTTACCGCCTACGTGTTGATCAACACCTCGCCCGGTCGGGCCATGGACGTCGCCAAGAAGCTGCAGGGCACCAAGGGAATCACCGTCGCCGACGCCATCACCGGCGAGTACGACGTCATCGCGCGCATCGAGGGTGAGGATGTCAACGCCATCGGCGGGGTAATCGTCGAGTCGATCCAGAAGATCGAGGGAGTCTTCAAGACCGTAACCTGCCTCGCCGTCACCTAGGCGAGGCGCGCCGCCGGCGGCGGCCGCTACCGGTCCTGGAGCGCCGCGCTGAAAGCCTGGGCGCGGAAGTCGAAGATCGCCTTCAGCTGGCGATCGACGAAGAGATTGCGTGCAACCTCGCCCAGCGGCCCCAACGGCATCTCGTAGTCGATGCGGTCGCGGATGATGGTGCGCGAGTCGCCATCGGCGTCAAAAATGTGGGTGTGGGTCCAGTGGCGATAGGGGCCCCGCACCTGCAGGTCGGCGAAGCGGCGCGGGGGGTCCCACTCGATGATCCGGCTGGTCCAGTCGATCGGGATGCCGTTCAACCTGATCCGGTAGCGCACCTGGGGGGCGGGGGGGGACCGCTCCGGTGGCGGGTCGAGGTAGCGAAAACCAAGTCTCGTGGGCGTCACCCGCGCCAGGTTCTCAGCGGTGGCGAAGAAGTCGAAGACGGCGGACTGGGGCAGGCCCACGGCCTGGTCGCGGGCTAGGTGGTGAACTCCCAAAGCGCTCCCGTGCTGGACCGCGGCGCTAGAGCCGGCGCCAGCTGATCCCGAGGTCGGCCATCGAGTCGAGCGTCTCGGCCGGGTCAAACGCCTGCGCCGGCGAAAGCACTCCAGCCGCCCGCTGCTTGCCGGCGACCAGCTTGGCCGCGGTCCGGGCCAGGACCTCCCCGGTCAGGCCGTAGGGGTCGACCCCGCTGACAGCGAGGCGGCGCTGACCAGCGTCGTCAGGATCCACCTCCACAAGGATCATCCACTCCTGCTTGGCGCGCTGCTCCGGGGTCGGGCCCTCGGGCATGCGTTGTACGGCGCGGCGCATCACCGCCCGGGCCGGGCTCGACGTCATCATCGGCGCCAGCAGTGGCAGCATTCCCGCGCTGCGGGCGACGGCCTCGGGCATGTCCATCAGCGTCGAGACGTCGACGTCGGGGCGCCGGCGCGGAAGCAGCTCGCGCTCGCCGCCGTCGTAGACGACCGCCCAGCGCTCACCGAAGGGTTCCGGGAAGTCGACCCGGCGGCTATCCGGCTTGATCGCACGAGCCCGGTTGCCAAAGATGATCCCCAGCGCCGTCAGGGCTGTGCCCCGGGTGGCGTACTTGGGGAGGGCGTACGAGACCCGCAGGCTGCGCGTCTTGGGAAAGGCATCGAGCGCCAGCTCGACGGCGCAGTCGCCGAAGACGTACTCGAAGGCGCAGGAGTTCATCACCACCAGCCCCTTCTCTTTAGCCATGGCGTTGTGGCGGCGGTAGGTCTGGGCCATGAAGCCAGCCTCACCGGTGGAGTCGAGGTAGTGGGAGCCGGAGGCGATCGCGGCCGCCACCGTGAGCTCGCCGACCTCCATGAAGGGGCCGGCGGTCGACGCCAGCACCGAGCCCATCGACGCCACCTCTGCCAGCGCCGCGGGATCATCGTGGCGCGCCACCGCCACCGGGTGCTCGCCGTCGAACTCGGCGGCCATCCGTTGCAGGCTCTCGCGGTTGCGCCCGGCCAGCACCATGGAGACCCAGGAGCGCTCCATGGCGTGTGCCGCCAGGTGGCCCGTGTACCCGGTGGCGCCGTACAGAACCGCATCGGCGACGCGGCTTCTGGCTGCTTCAGGTGCGTTGTCGCCGGCGGCTGCGAGCGGAGCTGGGGTTGACCTCGGCATCACTCGGAGAATACCGGTCGGGTCTCCGCCGAAGACCCGGTCAGATCGCCGAGGCCCTGGCCTGCTCCAACGCCCGGGCCGCCGGCGCCAGGTCATAGGGATGAGGTACCTGGACGATCAGGTGCTGGACCCCGGCGGCGGCGTACTCCTCGACCTGGTCGAGGTCGCCGGCGTCCACCAGGATCGAGCGTTCGATCTCGCCGGGATCCCGGCCCACCTTTTCGCACCATTGGTCGAGCACGGCGTTCTTGGCCGCCCAGGTAGTAGGCGTTCCGAACCAGTTCCAGGCGTTGGCGTGCTGGGCGACCAGCCGCAGCATCACCTGCTCGCCGCCGGCGCCGACCAGGATCGGCATCGGCCCCACCGGCGGCGGGTTGAGCTTCGTTAGCCGCTCCTTGATCCGGACGATCGCCTCCGCGAAGGCCCGTGTCCGGTCGGCCTTGGTGCCGAAGGGGTAGCCGTACTCGCGGTGGTCGCGCTCGAACCAGCCCGCGCCGACGCCGAGGATGAACCGCCCGCCGCTGAGATGGTCGATGGTACGAGCCATGTCAGCAAGCAGGTCGGGGTTGCGGTAGGCGGTGTTGGTGACCAGCGCGCCGAACCGAGCCTGGCTGGTCTCGACCGCCATCGCCGCCAGCAGGCTGTAGCCATCGAAATGGGTCCCGGCGGAATCCCCGGTGAGGGGGAAAAAGTGGTCCCAGGTCCAGATGCTGTCGAAGCCGGCGGCGTCCGCCTCGCGCCAGGCTCGGCGCATGGCGTCGGTGCTGGTGTGCTCGGGGTGCAGCTGCACCCCGATCTTGAGCGTGGTCACTACCGCGCCGCCACCGCCCGCACGCGGACTAGGAGAGGCCCCGGTTGAGTCTGTCGAACACGCCCTGGAAGATGCGCGCGAAGGTGGGAAACGCGTGCATCGTATCGGCGAGCACCGGCATCGGTACGCCCGCGCGCATCGCCAGCGTGAACTCGGTGAGCATCTCGCCAGAGCGCGGGCCCACCAGGGTGGCGCCGACGATCAGCTTGCTGTCGGCGTCGACCACGACCTTGATCACGCCGCCCGGCTCGCCCGCGATCTCTCCGCGGGCCGATCTCGCCACTTCGGCGGTCCCGATGTGGACGTTGATGCCCTGCTCCCGGGCCTGGGCCTCGCTCAGCCCGATCGAGCCCACCTCGGGGTCGGTGTACGTGACCCGCGGGATCGCGATGTGGTTGGCGCGTATGCTCTCGCCGCGAAGGCGGCGCCCGACAACGGTGCCGTGGTAGTGGGACAGATGCGTGAACCCGCCCAGGCCGGTGATGTCCCCGACGGCGTAGATGCCGTCGGCGGCCTCGAGGGTCTCGGGGTCGACCTGCACCCAGCCCCGGTCGTCGGCGCGCAGGCCGGCGGCCGCCACGTCGATGGTGTCGCTGTTGGGCTTGCGTCCGGTGGTCACCAGGATCTTGTCGCAGGCGACCACGCTGCCGTCGGCGCAGTGGACGTGGATCTCGCCGTCCTCGAGGTCGAGCCGGTCGACGTTGGTCGAACAGGAGATCTCGAGGCCCTCCTCGACGAGCTTTTTCTGGACGTACTCGCCGGCCTCGGGCTCCTCGTTCGCCAGCACCCTGGCGGCGGCCTCGAACAGGTGGACCTTGCTGCCGAATCGCAGGAAGGCCTGCGAGATCTCGACGCCTGCGGGTCCCGCCCCGATGACCACCAGCCGCTCCGGCAGCTCCTCGGCGAGCACCGCGTCGCGGGTGGTCCAGGCGCCCACCTCTTCGATGCCAGGGATGCGGGCCACGATCGGCTCGGTCCCGGTGGCGATCACGATCGCCTTGTTGGCCGTCAGCTCGCGGCCGTCGACGGTGACGGTTCGGGGACCGGTGACGCGGCCCTCGCCGCGGATCACCGTGTGGCCCTGGCTCTCGATGGCCTTGGCGGCGCCGGAGTCATCCAGCTCGCGGACCATCCACATGGTCCGCTTGTGGATCTTGGGATAGTCGACGTCGTACTCGACCCTGGATGCCGCCAGCTCGCGCGCCCGATCGGCCTCGGACAGCGTCTCGGCGCTGCGAAGGAGGGTCTTGCTGGGCATGCATCCCCAGTAGGGACACTCGCCGCCGACGAGGTGTCGCTCGATCACCGCCAGCGAAAGGCCGGAGCCCTCCAGCTCCACCCCGATGGCCTCTCCCGCCGGGCCGGCGCCGACACAGATGACGTCGAACTCCTCACTCATCGCTTACCTCCGGAGCCAGTTGCCAAGCTCCGATTGTGAGGCAAACGATCAGCGGGTTGGGTTGGGGATGAAGTCGATGTGCTCGTGCTCGCCGCGGTCGTGGGCGGCGCGCTCGCGCTGGTAGAGCTCGGCGATCCGGGGGTGGACGTCGTCTGGGTCGTAGCGCACCACGACATGCTGAAGCTGGGGACGGGGAGATGTCTGCGGGGGGGAGGAGACGTCGGACATGATGGCCTTCCTTACGTTTCTTCGGATGTTTCCTGGTTCGAAACCACCCTGGGCCCCGAAAGATTCCGAAAGGAAAGCCCTAGGCCGACCTAGTCGCTGAGCCTCAGTTCGACAGCACCGAAGCGAGCGCCTCGACGGCGGCGTCGACGCCGGCGCGGTCGACATCGAGGTGGGTGACGGCGCGGATCACCGTCGCCGACAGCGGGCAGAGACGGACGCCGTGCTCGGCCAGGGTCCGGTCGCCGATATCGGTGGCCGCCTGGCCGGTGGCGCCGACGTCGAAGATCACGATGTTGGTGTCGACAGTCGCCGGGTCGAGGCTGACGCCGGGTAGGCCCGCGATCCCCTCGGCGAAGGCCCTGGCGTTGGCGTGGTCATCGGCGAGGCGGTCGACGTTGTGCTCCAGCGCGTAGATCCCGGCGGCGGCGATCACCCCCGACTGGCGCATCGCTCCACCGAGCCGCTGCTTCCATTTCCAGGCGCGCTCGATGAATTCGGTTGAGCCCGCGAGGACGGCGCCAACGGGCGCGCCCAGTCCCTTGCTGAGGTCGATCCAGATCGAGTCGAAGCAGGCGCCGAAGTCGGAGGCGGCCGTGCCGGTGGCAACCACCGCGTTCAACAGCCGGGCGCCGTCGCAGTGGGCCAGCATCCCGTGCTCGTGAGCCAGGTCGGTCACCGCCCGCACCTGCTCCAGGGACCAGCAGCTGCCGCCGCCGAAGTTGGAGGTCTGCTCGACTGAGACCAAGCGGGAGATCGGCGCGTGTCGCATCGAGGGGCGGAGGGCGGCGGCGACGTCGGCGGCAGTGAAGATCCCCCGCGCTCCCGCCAGCGGCCGGAGCAGGGCTCGGCTGATCACCGCAGGAGCGCCGGCCTCGGAGGTCAGCGGGTGCGCGGTCTGGTCGATGATGATCTCGTCGCCCGCGTCGCAGTGGACGGCGAAGGCGATCTCGTTGCACATCGTCCCCGATGGCAGGAAGACGGCCGCCTGGTGCCCCACCAGGTCTGCGACCATCTCCTGCAGGCGATTGGTGGTGGGATCCTCGAACTTCTGCTCGTCGCCGACATCGGCGTCCAGCATCGCGTGGCGCATCGCGGCGCTGGGCTTGGTCAGCGTGTCGCTGTAGAGGTCAACCAGGATCTCGGGCATCCAGGGATGGTAGCCGTCGCAGCATCGACGCGCGACGACGCTACGGCGCGGGGGTGTCCGGCTCCGCGGCGGGCGGGTCCGGCTGCTTGCCCTTGCGGCCGCGAATCGCGCGGAGCCTGTCGCCGATCTCCTTCTCGACGCCGCGGTCGGTTGGCTCGTAGTACGGCTGTCCCGGCAGCCGCCCGGGCAGGTACTCCTGGTCGACCCAGGCGTCGGGGAAGTCGTGCGGATACTGGTAGTCCTTGCCGTGGCCGAGCCTCTTGGCGCCGGCGTAGCTGGCGTCGCGCAGGTGCGGCGGCGGCGATTGCTGGCCGGACTCGGCGAGGTCGGCGCGGGCGCGGCTGAGGGCCACCATCGACGCGTTCGACTTCACCGCCGAGGCCAGGTAGGTCGCCGCCTGCGAAAGGTTGAGCGAGGCCTCGGGCAGGCCCACCACCCGCAGCGCGTCGAACGCGGCCACCGCCACCACCAGCGCCATCGGATCGGCGTTGCCGATGTCCTCCGACGCGAAGATCACCATCCGCCGGGCGATGAACTCGGGGTCCTCGCCGGCCTCCAGCATCTGCGCCAGCCAGAAGACGGCGGCGTCCGGGTCGCTGCCGCGCATGCTCTTGATGAAGGCGCTGATGACGTCGTAGTGGGCGTCGCCGGCCTTGTCGTAGCGCAGCACCCGGCGCTGCAGCGCGGCGTTGACGTCGTCGGCGCGAACCGTCGGCGCACCCGCGGCGGTCGCCGCGGCGACGCAGACCTCGACGGCGTTGAGGGCGAAGCGGGCGTCGCCGCCGGCCATGTCGACGATGCGATCGATCGCCTCCGGCTCGAAGGTCACCCCGGCGCCGCCCACGCCCCGGTCGGTGTCCGAGAGGGCGCGGTCCACGACGGTGCGGACCTGCTCGGGCGAGAGCGCCTCCAGACGGAACAGCAGGCTGCGCGACAGCAGCGGTGAGTTGACCTCGAAGAAGGGGTTCTCGGTGGTGGCGCCGATCAGCACCACCCAGCCGCTCTCGACCGCCTTCAGCAGCGCGTCCTGCTGCGACTTGTTGAAGCGATGGATCTCGTCGATGAAGAGGATCGTCCGGCGGTTGGCCTTGAGCATCTCGCGTCCGGCCTCGATCGCCTTGCGCACGTCGGCAACGCCGGCGCTGACGGCGCTGACCTCGATGTAGTGCGCCCTGGTGGTCCTGGCGATGACCGCCGCCAGCGAGGTCTTGCCGGTGCCCGGCGGCCCCCAGAGGATCACCGACGACAGCCTGTCGGTCTCGATCAGCGCCCGCAGCGGGCTGCCCGGGCCGACGACGTGCTCCTGGCCGACAAGCTCGTCCATCGATCGCGGCCGCATCCGGGCCGCCAGCGGCGCGCTCCGGTCGACGTTCTCGGGCTCGGGCGCCAGGTCCGGAAACAGCTGGCCGGTCATGGCTTCAAGTCTGACGCGTAGCTGCGCGCCCCGACCGATAATCGACTTCTTAGACAAACATCACGGTGCTCTAACCGTCGCGAAGCACACTTCTGGATGGCACGGACGTTGCGCCGCCCGTGCCACCAACAAGCGGACGGAGGTTGACCGATGGACCCGAACAACCAGGGACCGCCCGGCGGCGGCGGCTTCTTCCAGGGCGGCCCCGGCGGCGGCGGCCGATTCGTCGGCCCCGGAGGGCCGATGGTGCACCGCGCCTTCTCTCCGGAGTTCCTCATCGGGACCATCGTTCTGATAGTGCTGATAGTCCTGCTGGTCGCCTTGTTCCTTTATGTCCTCTATCGCATCTCGATGCAGTCGTCCGGCGGCTGGGGCCGCAAGAGCGCCGCTGTGCACGAGCTCGAGATGCGCTACGCGCGCGGCGAGATCGGCCGCGACGAGTTCCTGCTGCGGCGTCACGACCTCACCTCCGGGGCGGGCAAGATCCTGCCGCCGGCGCCACCCGGGGCGCCGGCCGCCGCACCCCCGCCATCTGCGGGCACACCACCGCCCCCGGCCCCGCCTGCCCAGGGCGCCCAAGCCGCTTCCTGACCCGACCCTGAGGGGCCCTTGCATTTTTAGATAGCGGCCGCTATCTTAGTAGCGTATGCTATCCGCAACCAGGCGCGCCACCCCCAGGCTGACCCGGGACGAGAAGAAGGCCCAGACACGGCTTCGACTCCTGGAGGCCGCCGCTCATGTCTTCGCCCGCCGCGGCTACCATGCCGCCACCGTCGACGAGGTCGCCGAGGAAGCCGGCTACACCGTGGGCGCCCTCTACTCCAACTTCGCCGGCAAGCAGGAGCTCTTTTTGGCGATGCTCGACGAGCACTTCGATCAAGAGATGGCGGCGTACAAGGAGATCTCGTCGCAAGGAGCGACAGCGGAGGAGAAGGCCCGCGGCTCGGCCGACTACTGGATGAACTTCCTGGAGACCAACCCGCACTTCTTCCCCCTCTTCATCGAGTTCTGGGGTCTGGCCCTTCGTGATCCCGAGCTGCGGGAGCAGTTCAACGCCCGGGTCCGGGCCTTTCACTCGGCGGTCGCCGAGCTGATGCGCGCCGACGCCGCCGAGCTGGGCCTGGAGCTGCCCGCGGACGCTGCCCAGAGCCTCGCCACCGTGGTCAGTGCCATCGGCAACGGCCTGGCTCTGAACATGCTCTCCGACCCCACGGTCGTCCCCCGCGAGCTTTTCGGCGACTTCATGGCGCTGATCTTTACGGCGCTGACGCAGATGGCCGCCGGCGGCGAGATCGCCGGCCTGGCCCCGCCCACAACCGCATCAAGGAGGAAGCGCTGATGGCTATGCCGCTGGCCGCTCAGTCCGCCGCCCAGCCGGGCCTGCCACCGGGCCCGAAATGGCCGATGCTGATCCAGGCGGGACTCTGGGAGGCCCGCTTCCCCGAGTTCAACGGCTGGCTCAACCGCCGCTACGGCAACCTCTTCACCGTCAAATTGCCCTTCAGCGGAAGCGTTGTCAGCGTCGTCGAGCCGGACATCATCCGCACCCTCTTCGCCGATCGCGGAGAGCGAACCCACGCCGGCGAGGCGAACCGCATCCTCGAGCCGATCATGGGACGCAACTCCGTGCTGCTGCTCGACGGTCCCGAGCACACCCGCCAGCGCAAGCTGGTCCATCCGCCGTTCCACGGCGAGCGTATGGCCGCCTACGGGCAGGTGATAGCCGAGCTGACGGCTCAGGAGGTGGAGCGCTGGCCAAACGGGGAGGCGTTCTCGCTGCACCAGCGGATGCAGTCGCTGACGCTCGAGATAATCCTTCGGGTCGTCTTCGGCCTGGACGATGGCGAGCGGCTGGAGCACATCAAAACGCTGATCCACCGAGCTGTCTCGATCGGCAACAACCCGTTGGCGCTGCTGCCCGCGGCGCGGAGGGACTTCGGGCCGTTCAAGGCCTGGACCGACTTCGTCCGGCGTCGCACAGAGCTCGACGAGGCCCTCTTCGCGGAGATGCGCGAGCGCCGCGACGCCGGCAACCTGGAGGACCGCGAGGACATCCTCTCGATGCTGATGCTGGCGCGCGACGAGGACGGCGAGGCGATGACCGAGGTCGAGCTTCGCGACGAGCTGATGACCCTGCTGCTCGCCGGCCACGAGACCACGGCCTCATCGCTGTCGTGGTTCTTCGACCTGGCGCTCCACAATCCCGCCGAAATGGCCAGCCTCAAGCAGGACCTGGCCACCGGCAGCCGCGAGTACCTCGACGCCGCCATCACCGAGACGATGCGGATCCGCCCGGTGGTGCCGGTGGTCGCCCGCCGCCTACAGCAGCCGATGGAGATCGGCGGCTACCAGATCCCCGCGGGGATGACGGTAGCGCCCAACATCTTCCTCACCCACCGCCGCGCCGACATCTACCCCGAGCCCGAGCGATTCCGGCCCGAGCGATTCGTCGGCACCAAGCCCGACACCTTCTCCTGGCTGCCCTTTGGCGGCGGCATCCGTCGCTGCGTCGGCGCAGCCTTCGCCTGGTTCGAGATGGAGACGGTGATCCCGGAGGTGCTCTCGCGGGTGAACCTGGAACCGGTGTCCACCCGGCCGGAGTCGATCAAGCGCCGCGCCGTCACCCTGATCCCCGCGGGTGGCGCCGCGATGCGGGTGGCTTCCCGGAACTAGCGGCGGCGAACGCCGGCAGCCGAGTGGCCCGCCCCGCCGGCCGACAAGCCGGCCCGGACCGCGGCTAAGCCAACGAGCCGGTCGGGACGGCGGGTTAAGCCGAAGAGCCGGCCAGCGCCGCTTGGCTAGGATCCACGGCGGGGGCCGCCGGCCGCAGCGCCGAGACTGCGGCGGCAACCACGGTTGCGCCGCCGGAAACCAGGAACGCCTGGTGGATTCCGCTCTCGAAGGCCATCAGCGCCGCCGGCTGCGTCGCCATCCCGCCTCCAAAGAGGAAGACGTGGAACATGATCGCCTGCGGGATCTTGCTCAACACCAGCGGGAAGGCGAAGCTGATGCTCAGCATCTGGCCGGTGTTCAGTAGCATGCTGCCGGTGCCCGCGGCGATGCCGCGACGGCTGATCGGCACCGCCGTCATCAGGTCGCGGGTGTTGGGCGACATGAAGAGCCCCGAGCCCGCGCCCATCAGGAACATCAGCGAGCCCAGCGCCAGGTAAGAGGTGGTGTGGTCGATGCGGCTGAGACCAAAGAGCGCCGCCGCGCTCACCAGCAGCCCACCGGTGGCAAGGTTGCGCGAGCCCAGCCGGTCGGAGAAGAAACCTGACAGAGGTCCGACCAGCAGGAAGCCGGCGCCGAACGGCGCCATCATCAGGCCGGCCGTCAGTGGGTCCTTGCCGTAGGGGCCCTGCAGGAAAAAGATGAGGATGAAGAGGACCGCGCCTCGGGCCAGCCCGTTGAGGGCGTTGGCCAGCCCCGAGATGGCGAAGCGCCGGTTGCGGAACAGCCGCAGGTCGAGCATCGGGTCGGGGAACCGCGCTTCGGTGACGATGAAGACTGCCAGGCCGACGACCGCCAGCGGGAACAGGACGACGGTGATCGCCGAGGGCAACAGCGGGAAGGCCAGGTTGGACAGCGCCAGCAGCAGCGAGCCGAGCCCGACTACGAAGCTGACGGCGCCGAGCCAGTCGAAGCGCTCGTGCAGGGTGGCCACCATCGGCTCGCGCAGGCGCCAGACCGACCAGATGCTCCCGGCCACGCCGATGGGCACGTTGACCAGGAAGACGTAGCGCCACGAGATCGCGGTGAGGACTCCGCCTACCACCGGCCCGATCAGGAACCCGGCGGCGGCGGCGACCGAGTTGACGCCCAGCCCCAGCCCGACCCGGTGATGGCGAAAGGCGTCGGTGACCAGCACCGCGCTGATCGATATCAGGAAGGCCCCGCCGATGCCCTGGACCAGGCGGGCGCCGATCAGGTCCAGGCCGTGGAACTGCGGCTGGGCCAGTCCGGCCAGCAGCGAGCCGGCGGTGAAGAGAACGAACCCAGAGACGTAGAGACGCTTGCGCCCGACCATGTCGGCGAGCCTGCCTGCGATCGGCACCAGCGCGGTGGTGATCAGGAGGTAGCCGAGCAGCACCCACATGATGGTCAGGAAGTCGATCCGCAGTGCCGTCAGGATCTTGGGCAGCGCGATGATCAGGGCCGAGCCCTGCACCGAGGCCAGCAGCGCTCCCACGGTGGTGACCGAGAGCACCACCCAAGGAGAGCCGGCGGCGCGGTCCTCTTCGAGAAAGGCGGCGGCCGCCTCCTCCTGGGCGGCTTCCTTCTCGTCCGATGCTCCCGAAGCCTGCGCGGCCGAGGTCATCGGGCTGGTCCCCGGGGCGGCAGCCGGGTCACGCCGCAGCCGTCCGAGGTCACGCCGCCCCGGTCTCCGCCGTGGGGTCGGCGATGAACGACAGGATCTGACGCCAGGAGTCAGCGCAGGCATCGGCCCAGGCGGTGGCGGTGCGGTCGAAGAAGGAGTGGGGCGCGCCCTCGTAGACCACCATCCGGTGGGGCAGGCCCCGATCGGTCAGGCGGCGGTCCATGTCCTCGAAGTCCGACCGCGGGCTGGCCGCGTCATCGCCGGCCACCAGCATCAGCACCGGCGCCTTCATGTCGTCAAGGGCATCCCTCACCGCTTCCGGCCTGCCGTAGAAGCCGATCACGCCGTCCAGGCCAGGCTGCTCGGCGGACTGGCGCCACGACCTGGCGCCGCCAAAGCAAAACCCGACGGTGAAGACGCGAGACGCGCCCGCCGCGCGCAGCTGCTCGACGGCCGCGCCGACGTCCCTTGCCACGCCCTCGTTTGTGGTCTGCGCGACGTGCGGGCGGTATTCGAACGCGTCGGTCCGCTCCCCCATCCCGGCGGTGCGGCCGAAGTAGTCGATGGCGACGGCGTCGATCCCGGCCTCGGCGAACCGGCAGCAGAGATCCTTGTAGAAGTTGTGCAGGCCGCGGACATCGGGGCAGATCACGATCCCGGCTCCGCTCGGCTTGGCGGGTCGAGCCGTGCGGGCAGCAAACCGGTTGCCGTCGGCGGCGGTCAGGACCAGGTCTTCAAAGCCGGCGACCTCGCCATTGAGGCCGTGGTCAGGGGGTCGGGCGTCGTTGCTGTAGCACATGGAATAAGCTTATGACAAATTGGTTAACATTGTTAAGTAATGCCGCCCGAGACAGCCACCACCGCTCCCCCCGTCGTTAGCCTCACCATCGAGGACGCCGACCGGCTGCGGCTCGTCATCACCCGCCTCCAACGGCGGCTGCGCCGGCAGGCCAACGCCGGCATCACCCCCTCGCAGCTGGCGGTGCTGGGAACCCTCAACCGCCTCGGACCGCTGACCCTGGGTGAGCTCGCCGGCGCGGAGTCAGTCGCGCCACCATCGATAACCCGCATCGCGGCGGCACTCGAAGAGAAGCAGCTGGTTGAGCGGGTGGCGGTCAGCGACGACCGTCGCTCATCGCGGCTCCGGCTAACCCCCAAGGCTCGACGCCTGATCCAGACCATCCGGCACGAGCGTACCGCGTGGATCGCGGCCCGCGTCGCCGAGCTGAGCGGCTCCGACATCCGCGCCCTGCAGCGGGGCATCGAGGCGCTGGAACACCTCGCCGAGAGCGGCCAGTGAGTCGCTTCAAGGCGCTTGCCGCCAGCCCCTTCCGGGCGCTGGCGGTGCGCAACTACCGGTTCTTCTTCTTCGGCCAGATCGTGTCCATCAGCGGCACCTGGATGCAGAGCGTGGCCCAGGCCTGGCTCGTCCTCAAGCTCTCCAACAACGGCGCCCTGCTCGGGATCGTGATCGCGCTGCAGACCCTCCCCGTGCTGCTTTTCGGCGCCTGGGGCGGGGTCATCGCCGACCGCTTCGACAAGCGGAAGATCCTGGTCTGCACCCAGGTCGCGGCCGCACTTTTGGCAGTGCTGCTCGGCGTCCTGACGCTCACCGGCGTGGTCACCGTGTGGATGGTCGGCGCGGTCGCCTTCGGCCTGGGCATGGTCAACGTCATCGACATCCCCACCCGCCAGGCCTTCGTCTCCGAGATGGTCGGGCGCGAGCACATGATCAACGCCATCACCCTCAACGGCGTGATCATGAACAGCGGTCGCCTGGTGGGGCCGGCGATCGCGGGAGTGCTGATCGCCACCGTCGGCATCGCTCCCTGCTTCCTGATCAACGCCGCCTCCTACGGCGCGGTCATCGCCGGGCTGCTCTGGATCCGCGGCCGCGAGCTGTTCCGGGCCAAGCCCGTGCCGCGCGCGCCCGGCCAGCTGGTCGAGGGCATCCGTTACGTCTGGCGCACCCCGGAGCTGCGGACGCCGCTGCTGATGATGGCCCTGGTGGGGACCTTTGCCTACGAGTTCACTGTGACCCTGCCGATCTTCACCAAGTTCACCTTCCACCAGGGCGCCGAGGTCTTCGGGCTGATGACGTCGTTCATGGCCGGCGGCTCGGTGCTGGGCGGACTGGTGACAGCGGCTCGGGCCAAGCCCACCGCCCGCCGTTTGGGGATCGCCTGCGCCGTCTTCGGAGTCCTGATCCTGATGACGGCGGCGGCCCCCACGCTGCCGCTGGCGCTGCTGCTGCTGCTGGGGACCGGCGCCGCCAGCATCTTCTTCGCCGCGATGTGCAATACCACCATCCAGCTGACCGCCTCCAGCGCCATGCGCGGCCGGGTCATGGCTCTCTACGCCGTCGCCTTCATGGGCTCGACCCCGATCGGCGGACCCGTCGTCGGTTTCATCGGCCAGCAGTGGGGCGGCCGGGCGGCGCTGGCCGTCGGTGGCCTCTCCGCGCTTCTGGCGGCAGCGTTCGGCTGGCGCAGCCTGAACCGGCAGTCACGGCGGTACGACCGCGTCGAGACCGGAAAGCCCACGGAGCTGGGCACCCTGGAGAAGGCCCCGGCATAAGGTCGGTCCGGCGGGAGTTGAACAAACGGCAGCGCGCGTTTAACCTTCGTACACAACGTCGACGGACGAGGTAAGGGAGATTTCGCATTTGGCACGGACCGTTCAGACCCCAACCCCCGAGCATCAGCTCTACCACGAGTACTCGGTCGAAGAGGACCAGCAGCGGACCAACGTCCACTACGAGCAGCCGCCCGAGTTCTTCTACCTCTTCACCGGTGGCGAGTGGAACGTCTACTCGTGCAACCTCTGGGACACCGCCACCAACGACACCGAGTCGCAGGAGGCCAAGCTCGACCGGACCGCGGAGCTGGCCGGGCTCAAGCCGGGGATGCGGATCCTGGACGTGGGCTGCGGCTGGGCCGGGCCGATCACCTATCTCTCCAAGACGTACGGGGTCTCGGGAGTTGGACTGACGCTTTCACCGACCCAGAAAAAGTCGGCCGACGAGCGCATCGCCAAGCACGGTGTCGACGTCGACATCAAGATCTGCCACTGGCAGGACTACGAGGACGACCAGCCCTTCGACGCCATCGTCACCGACGAGGTGATCGTCCACTTCTACGACCTCGGCGGTTTCTTCAAAAAGGCCCACAGCCTGCTCAAGCCGGACGGCGTCATGGTCAACAAGGAGCTCCACCACAAGCACCCCAAGCACGCGGTGCTGGAGCGCGGCGGCGAGTTCGTCAGCCAGATCTACGGCGACACCGGCAACTACCGCACCCTCTCCGAGGAGCTGCAGCTGGGCTACGACGCCGGCTTTGAGATGACCGTCCACCACATCCCGGCGTGGCACTACGAGAAGACCATCGACCGCTGGCAGAGCAACATGTACGAGCACCGCGAGCGCATCAAGGAGCTGCTCGGCGACGAGGGCTACAAGAATTGGCGGATCTACCTGAAGCTGGCCCGCCGGATCCAGAAGAACATGACCCTCGACTACGTGGTGGGACAAAAGTTCTAATTCCCTAGCGCCCGGCACGCGCCGGACACATGGTTGTTGCCCGGCTGCGTCGCGATCTTTACCGATCTTTGCGGGGTTGTGCCAGTGCTGGGGCATACGGTCAGCCAGATGCCAAGACAGAAGTGGGCCTGGAAGCACGAGCCTGCCGTCAGCCAGCGAGCGGACACCGTGCTGCGAATCGCGCGGCTGCGCTGGTTCGCGGTGGTCTTGAGCTTCGTGATGGTCGTTATCGGCGACCCGCCGCCGGCATCGATGGCCGCCGGATACGCGCTCAGCGCCGGCATCCTGGTCTACAACCTGCCGCTGATGTTTGTCCGCCGCTTTTCGGCGCGGAGGGTGGAGACGCTCGCGGTTCTGTCAGTCTGCTTCGACTTCGCCGCCTGCTACTGCTGGCTCCTGCTGACCGCCAACGACCCCAACGCCACCAGCTACGTCGTCTTCATGATCGTCTCGCTGGAAGCCGGAGTACTGTTCCGGCTGAGGGGGACGGTGACCTTCATCGCCGTCTTCTTCCCGGCTTACGCGGCGTTCTGGGTCGAGCGCTCGGCGGTCTTCCACTTCCCCTTCCCGCCGGCTGAATTCGTCTTCCGGGGCGCCATCGTCGCCCTCATGGCGATGATGACCGGCAGCATCAGTGACGCCAGCGAGAAGCGCCGCGTCGCCGCCGAGAGGGCCGCCACCGATGCCGGCCGCGAGGCGATGCGCCTGGACGCCATCTACCGCGTTGGGCGCAGCGCCAGCGCCTCACTGCGGCGAGACGAGGTCCTGGAAGCGGCGATCGACTCGCTGGGGCTGATCTTCCCCCAGCGCTGGCACGGCATCATGCTGCTCGACGAGAACGGCGACCTACGCCTGGCCAGCGGCCACGGCGAGCCCCGAGACCTGACCGTCCCGCTGCCGGAAAAGCGTGCCGGGAACGGCTTCACATCGACGCTCGTGTTCGACGATCTCTGGGACGATCCCCACCTCAAGTTCGTGGGCGTCAGCCCGCCCGAATCGCTGCGGCCATACCGGTCGGCGGTGGTCACCCCACTTGGCGTGCGCGAGGTTCACTTCGGCGCGATCGTCTCGCTCGACCATGACACCAAGGCATTTGGCCCCGAGGACGTCAAGCTGATGGAGGCGCTGGGGCCGCAGGTGTCAACGGCGCTGGAGAACGCGCGGCTGTACGAGGAGGTCGAGAGCCAGTCGCTGACCGATCCGCTGACCGGCCTCGGCAACCGTCGCGCCTTCGACCTTCGGCTGGCGGAGGAGGTGGAGCGCTCCAAGCGATACGGCGAGCCGCTCAGCCTTGCGCTGGTCGACGTCGACTACTTCAAGATCTACAACGACACTCACGGTCACACCGCCGGCGACGAGGTTCTCCGCCGCCTCGGCAAGGCCCTCACCGAGCGGATGCTGAGGCGATCGGACCTCGCCTACCGCTACGGCGGCGAGGAGTTCGCGATCATCATGCCGGCGACCGGCCACAAGGAGGCCTCGATCGCCATCGATCGCCTGCACGAGACGATCCGCAGCGAGGCAATGCCGCTGGAACACCATCAGCCCGGCGGCCATCTCACCATCAGCGCCGGCCTGACCAGCTGCGACGGGCCCGATTCCACCGCCGCCGCGATCGTGGAGCAGGCCGACCTCGCCCTCTATGGCGCCAAGCAGGAAGGCCGGAACCGGACCGTCGTCTACGACTCGGCGCTGGCGGTCTCGCTTACCAACTGGACCTACATCCTGCCGGGCCTGCTCCGCGACCAGGCGTTCTGCTCCGTCTACCAGCCGATCGTCGGCCTGGAGGGCGAGGCGCTGGTTGGCTACGAGGCCCTGGCGCGACCTTTCGGATATCCGCAGATGGTCAGCGTCGAGGGGATGTTCTCTGCCGCCCAGCGGATGGGCAAGCTGCTAGACCTCGACTATTTCTGCTTCCGGGCGGCGATCCAGGACGCCACCAGCCTCCCGGCCGGGCTCAACCTGTTCGTCAACATCACCCTGACCACCCTCCTCGACCCCACCCGAGATCCGCAGTCGCTGGCGCTGGTGCTGAGGAACTCCGGGCGGGCGGTCGAGGACATCGTGCTGGAGATCAACGAGCGGGAGGCGGTCACCGACATGGACCGATTCCGGCTGATCATCGGCGAGTACCGCAAACTCGGCTTCCGCTTCGCGATCGATGACGTGGGCGAGGGCCACTCGACGTTTGAGGTGCTCGCCGCGATCGAGCCAGAGTTCATAAAGGTCGCCCGCAGCATGGTGCAGGGCGTGGACCAGGCGGGCGCCCGCGGCGCGATCCGCGGCCTGGTGGAGTTCGCCAAGACGACCGGCGCTCGGGTCATCGCGGAGGGCATCGAAGATGCGCCGCTGGCGGCGCGGATGGCCGACCTGGGCGTCGAGCTGGGCCAGGGCTACCACCTGGGCCGGGCGGCGACGCTGCCGGAGAAGGACGACGCCGCGCCCCGGCTGCTACCGGGTCCCTGGCCCAATCCGCGGGTGGCCGCCGAGCTCTAGCCCCGCGCGTCTGGCAGACTTGCTGGACGCCGCCCGCTCCAGAGGCGGCACTGGAGGGAGTATGTCGATCGAAGAGCTTCGGGCTGTGGCCACACGTTGGGACCTCCTCACTCACGGCTTCTACCAGCGGTGGGTCGCCGGCGATTTGTCGCTGGACGAGCTGGAGGACTACGCCTGCCAGTACCACCAGGTGGTCAAGGCGATCCCGGGCTGGATGCGCCAGGCCGCGGCCGGCGACGACGCCACGCGCGAGGTGCTCGAGAGCCACGCGGTGGAGGAGGAGTCGCACGTCGAGATGTGGGCCGACTTCGCCATCTCGCTGGGGGTCACCGCCGACCAGCTAACCAGCACTGTCCCCAACGACGCGACCCGCGCCCTGCTTGAGGCCGGCGATGCGCTGAGCTCGTCCGGCAACGGCGCCGCGGTGGTCTGGGCGCTGGAGGCTCAGACGCCGGCGGTATCGGTCGCCAAACTCGACGGGCTCCGGGAGCACTACGGCATCGATGCCGGGAACGGCGGCCGCTACTTCGACCTGCACAAGACCATGGATCTCGAGCACGCCGACGAGCTGGAAGGCGTCATCGAGGCCGACTCGGCGCTGGCGGCGTCGGCCCCGGCGGCGGCGGCGACCATGCTCGAAGGGCTCTGGAACCTGCTCAGCTCAGTGGAGCGCCCTCCGGTCCCGGCGTAAAGCGCGGCGCCGGGCGCGGCGCGCCGAGGCGGCGCTACGATGGGACGGGGTTGGGGATGGCCGGATCGTGAGACATCGGAGGATCAATCGTGATCGTAGCCACCACTGAGAACATCGCCGCGCACGACGTCATCGAGACCAAGGGGCAGGTCTTCGGCCTAATCGTTCGCAGCCGCGGGCTGGCCGGGAACCTGGCCGCCACGCTGCGCTCCATCGGCGGCGGTGAGATCCACGAGTACACCCGGATGCTGGAGGACTCGCGGCGCCAGGCGATCGACCGGATGATCGAAAACGCCACCGCCATGGGCGCCAACGCGGTGACGATGATGCGCTTCGACTCGTCTGAGATCGGCCAGAGCATGGCCGAGGTGGTGGCGTACGGGACCGCGGTGGTGGTGCAGCCGAAGTCCGGCGGCTGAGAGCGCTGCCTGCTGATGCCGGGATTAGGTCATTGGTGGGTGCTGCTCTGGGTGCTCTTTGAGCTGCTGGCGGTCGTCGGGCTCATCGCGATTGCGATTTGGGGCTTCTTCCGATGGGACCGCCGTTACCACGGCGCCGTGGGTCCGTCCGAGCAGTTCCAGGCCACCGGCGAGACCTTCCGGGACCCCACGACGCAGCGGATGATGCGGGTCTATTCCAACCCCGCCACCGGCGAGCGCCAGTACCGCGAGGAGCGGCCAGGCTAGGAGTCGCAGGCAGCGGAGCTAGGACCCGCGGCCTGACGCGAGGAGCCCCAGGGTCAGGCGAGGACCGCGTCGCCCTCGCTGATGTCGCCCGCGGTATCGATAGCGGTGTAGACGCCGAGCAGCTGGCGGCGATCCTGCTTGAGGATGCGCACCACCTCGCCGTCGACCGCAAGACCTGGCTGCCCCCGGCCGGGCATCCCACATCGGATCGTCTGGCTCACCACTGTGACGTCTACCGCGCCAATGCGGAGCGAAGAGCCGACCCACGCGTCCTCGACGTGGCCCTCGCCGCCGGCATCGACGACAAGCGTCGGCCGGAAGCGGCGGACATCCCATTGGTTGGCCGGGTGGTCGGCGCTAATGGCGGCCAGCGCGGCGGTGGTGATGATGTGCATCGCGGCAGCGTCCATGAAGCTGCCCTCTGAGGTGTAGAACTCGATCGCCTCCGAGGTCTCGTCCTCGGGGTCGGCGTAGAACTCGTAGGCCTCGGAGGTCTCCGGGCCGGCGTGCTCCAGCGCAACCTGCCTGCCGAGCCAGGCCGACAGCAAGTCGTCGACGTCGGGATCGTCCGGCGACAGGCGGCGCCCGTCAGGCAGAGTGATCGTCAACCTCTCGCCGTTCAGTGCTGCGCTTGCCTCGAGGATCAGCCGGTTCTGCTTCGCCGACACCAGCCTCCCGGTCTCGACGTCGCGCAGCGCCCACCGGCGATCGCCGTCGAGGCCTTGCTCGGTGAAGTGGCCGGTCGCGACCCTTCCGCCCTGCATCGACTTGACCGGGTACCGCCAGATCTCGACAACGCGCCCGATTGCGGACTGGACCGCTATTTCCGTAGCTCCAAGACGTACGCCTCCAGGTCGGCTAGGTGGGCGAACGCGTGCCCGCAGGCCAGCTTGGGCGCGCCGGTGATGCTGCTCAGCAGCCTGCCGAGCCAGGCGCGCCGCTCGGTCGGATACGGCGCCTCGGCGTACCACTCGGTGTTGTCCATGTCGCGGATGGCGCCCGTGATGGCCTCGTGCGCGTCCCGCATCCGCGCCCAGGCGTCGTCCGGCGAGCTGTCCTTGCTGCGCTCGTAGTTGTCGGCGTTGATCTTGTCGACATCGTCCCACTGGTCTTCGATCGCCGGCTTCTCGCCCTTCCGCCATACTGCCAGCGACTCGATCGCGAGCTCGTTCCAGTGCGCGACGTGGCACATCATGTCCTTGGCCGACCAGTCGCCGCCGCCCATCGTCGATGGCTTGGCGAGCTGCTCGTCGGTCAGATGCGCCAGCAGCGTCTCAAGCTTCGTCTGCCCGTCCTCCAGGGTCGCCAGCGCTTCTTCGCGCGTGATGCTCGCCACGGGGTGATCGTAGCGGGCAACGGCAGTCGCGATGCGATCCAACAGCCGGCGGCGTTGCCAGCAACCCCGGCCCCGCCACACTCATCTCTGACGCGTGCTGTGCTCCTGCTCCCATGCGGCACGCGCTTCCAGGGCGATGGGATCCCCCTGCGAACCGGTCCGGATGACGAGAGGATCAAGGCGATCCAATGCCCCGTCGAGCTTTCGCGCCTTGCGACGTGTGATCGCCCGTGCGATCCCGGGTAGGTGGTACGTGGCAGCAAGCGAGCTCGGATAGACGACCCTCGAGGCACCGCGCTCAATTCCGGCAACGATCATCGTGGCCAGCCGGGGCGCTTTGCCCTGGGGCGACATCGCCAGCAGCTCGTCGAGTCCGGGAGCCAGCCGGGACTCAGCCTGGATTGCGGTGTCCACCGGACCCGGCAGAACCTCGAGGACACGAATGCCTGAGCCGGTCAGCTCGAGCTGCAAGGTCTCGGTCGCGATCGATAGCGCCGCCTTTGTTGCCGCGTAGTGGCCCATCGCAGCCCAGGTCATGACCTTGGCCAGCGACGTGACGTTGACCACCACCCCCGACTTCCGCTCGAGCATGCTCGGGACCAGGGCGGCGGTCAGCGCGAGCGGTGACCAGAAGTTCACCTCGAACGCGTCGCGGGCCTCCTCGCGGTCGCCCACGTGCCACTGCGCTCCGCCCACGCCTCCGCCTGCGTTGTTCACGAGAATGTCCACGGAGCCAAACGCCTTGGTTGCGCTCGCCGCGACGGCATCAGCGCCCCCGCGCTTGCTCAGATCGACCGCCAGCACCAGCGGTGGCTCGCCGCCATCCGCGACCACCTGCTTGGCGAGGCTTTCGAGAAGCGCCTCACGTCTCGCCACCAGCGCCAGCCGGACGCCCTTGCGGGCCAGCTGGAGAGCCAGCTCCCGGCCGATGCCGCTCGATGCGCCGGTTACAACCGCGGTCCTTCCTCGCAGTTCGTATCTCATTTCCTTCCTCCTTCGCGTCTTGATACCCTCTCAAGACATCACTAAAGGCGAGGATAGGCCGAGTCTTGATACCCTGTCAAGTAATCGCATGACACCGGCAACGCGTAAGGCCTCCGCCAAAGAGGCAAAGCAAGACGAGATCCTCGACGTGGCCGTGAGCCGGCTCACGCAAGACGGCTACGCCGGGCTCTCGGTCATCGGGATAGCCAGGGATCTCGGTGTCGCCGCCAACACGATCTACTGGTACTACCCTTCGAAGGACCACCTCTTCGTGGCGGCGATGCAGCGGATTTCGATGCGCATCGTGCAAGCCAAGCCTCCACACGCTGCCGGCTTTGCCGCGCAGGCGACCTGGTTCGTCGATCGCCTGGCCGAGCTGCGACCGGTCCGGATGGCCGTCCACGAACGGGCGCGCACCTCCGAGCTCGTCGCCGAATACGAGCGCGGCTTCCAGGCGCAACTCCGCGCCATGCTCGAGGGCGGGCTGCGCGAGAACCTGCCCGCGAACGAGGTTGACGATGCGGCCGATCTCTTTCTCGCGACCGTCGAAGGCCTGCTGGTCACCGATAGGAGCAAGGCAGACCGACGACGTGTCCTCGACCGTCTGCTTCGCGGACTCGGTCTCGACGCGGCGGCTCGCCAACGGCGGGAAACGTCTGCATAGCGACCCTTGTGGCGCCCGAGGGGCGGGCGCAGGTTCGGAGCCTGGGCTCGGCGCGAGCGCTCCGGTGGTTACGGGCGGCGCCGGTCCTCACGTTCGGAGCTGAAGGCCACTCCGGCAGCAGGTAGTGCGAGCGCCGCAACGACTGCCCAAGCGATGGCGGCTGGGGGAAGCGGCGATGGCGCAGGCATCCCGCCGGCCTTGGGCAGCGCCGGCGCGGGCGCCGTATAGGTGAAACGATCCGCGGGCGAAACTGCGCTGGTGCCATCAATATTGCTAAAGCGAACATCCACCGTTCCGGTCCCCGCCGGGCAGGCCACGGTGGCCACCTGGTTGCTCGCGCGCACATCCAAAATGGTGGCCGGAGCGGACCCGAACGTGACGCCCGTCCAGAGGTTGAAGCGATAGCCCGCTAGCGTCACCGGCGTCCCGCAGGTCAGCGTGCCCGTGTTGGGGCTGACGCCGGTGATCACAGGGGGGCCGAACTCGTAGGCTCCGATGTCGCATGTCGGATCTGGCGGGATGATGCGGAAGTACTGACGCTGATCGTCTGCTGGGCAGCCAACATTCGTGCCTGCGTCGATCGCTGGGCTATTCGACGTGAGCCTCAGGGTGTCGGAAAACCCGCCATTGTTCGCCGGAAGCGTGGTAGCCAGCATCGGGTCCGTATTGATCTTGTCGAACTTCGGCGAGCCCGTCGCGAAGCCGCAGCTGTTGGCGGAGTCCAGGTTGTTGCCGTTGTCAGCGGTTGGGGCCCCTTCGCAGTTCTGGGGCAGGTTGCCGGCAAGGATCGTGTTCTTGAGCGTTCCGTGGAAGACCCCACCTCCTCCTGACGACGAGGTGTTGCCGACTATCGTCGAATTGGTGATGGAGGTTGTGCCACTCGCCCAAACGGCGGCGTCAGCGCCCGCGGCCGTGTTGCCCGCGATCGTGACGTTCGCGAGGGTGTTTCCGGTCCCGTCGAACTCCATTGCCGGCACGTTCTGGTCTGCGTGGTTGCCGACAATGGTGCTGTAGGTGATGCTGAGCGGCCCGGTGCGGCTAAAGATGGCGCCAACACTTCCGGTGGCAACGTTGTTCTTGACAGTCGAGTAGGCGATCGAAAGGCCGCCCTCGGCATCGACGGCCCCGAAGCTGCCCGCGGAGTGCCCGTTCTGGACGGTGACTGAGCTCAGGTTGAGGGTGGCATTGCTGTTGACCAGGAAGATGTAGTCGTTGGCGTTGCCGTCTATCGCGAGCTTCCGAGCGTCTGGACCATAAAGGTTGAGTGTCTCGTTGTCGACAGTTAGATGTCCCTGAGTCAACGTGAGCTGCCCAGTCACAGCCACCGAGAAGTAGATGGTATTGGTGCCGCCTGCGGCGTTGGCAGCGCCGATGCACTGCCGCAGGCTGCCCGTGAAGCCGGCGCCCGAGTCGCAGCCCGGGGTGGTGGTGTCGGCAAGAGTGTTGACGACGTACGCCTGCGCCCGCGCCGGAAACACGCCCAGAAGCGTCGCCGCGGCGACGATTGGTAACGCGACCAGCGCGCCGATCGAACGAGCGGACTTCAGCTGGGACGCGAGCGAGCTCAGGAAGCGCGACCTCTCTTCCAATGCCAGGGCAATCGGGCGCGCTCAGAATAGCAGTTCGATCTCGGGGCGTCAGTCGCCGCCGCGGTCCTCCGAATAGACTCTGGGAATGCCGACTTTGATGGTCGTCCATGCCCACCCCGACGACGAGGGCATCCAGACAGGCGGGGCTCTGGCGATGTACGCGGCGCAGGGTGTGCACACGGTGCTGGTCACCTGCACCAACGGCGACATGGGCGACTCGCCCGACGGGCTCAAGCCCGAGTCCGACGGCCACGACGCCGCGGCGACAGTCCAGGTGCGCCTCCGCGAGCTGCGCGAGGCGGCCAAGTTTCTCTCGATCGGCGACCTCGAGCTGCTCGGCTATCGCGACTCCGGGATGATGGGCTGGCCCCAGAACGACGACCCGACAAGCTTCTGGCGCACGCCGCTGCCGGAGGCCATCGACCGCGTCGCCGAGCTGATGGAACGCCACCTCCCCGAGGTCGTCATCACCTACGACGACAAAGGACTGTATGGCCACCCCGACCACATCCAGGCCCACCGCGCCGCGCTGGGGGCGGCCGAGAAGACCGGCATCCCACAGAAGTTTTACGAGATCGCCTTCCCGCTATCGATGATGAAGGGCTTCGCCGAGATGCGGCGCCAGGCGGCGATCGCCAAGGGCGAAGAGCCACCCGAGCCGCAGGGCGAGGCGCAGGCCGATTTCGGCACCCCCGACGAGCTGATCACGACATACCTCGACGTCGGCTCGGTGTGGGAGGCGAAGCGCGACGCGGTCCTGGCCCACCAAAGCCAGATGGCCAATTTCGATTTCCTGCAGATGGACCAGAACCTGATGCAGGCCTGGTTCAGCAGGGAGGCCTACGTGCGGCGATTCGGCCCGACGGACGATGCGGTTCCGGAGACGGACCTGTTTGCGGGGATCGCGTCAGGCGTCAGCCCGGTTTAGGGTCAGATCACCCCGCCCCAGATCTTCCCAGTGCGCGTCCCCGGCACCATGTGCTTGAAGACAGCGCCCATCACCCCTTCGCAGACGTCGTCCTCCTGCTCTATCAGCACCTGGTAGTCGTTGAAGTTTTCGAACCCCTCCTGCCAGACGTAGGTCGTGCCACCGTCGTAGCGGTAGCACCGGACCTCTTTGATCAGGGGGTGCGCTACCTCGATGTGCGCCTTCCATGCCTGGATGGCGGAGGTGAGCTCGGGGGTAGTTCCAGTGACGCTGAAAGTTGTGGTCGCCCAAAACAAAGGTCAAGCCCTCCTCGGGTTTCGGTTCGGTTGAAGCGTTGAACTCTAGCTGGCAATTACTGTTGGGCTAGGAATCCATAAACAAATTGGAAGTTGCCGCATCGGTGATCTGGTTCCTGAAGGTCTCCATCAGGGACGCAATCCCTGAGTGGACATTCGCGTAGTCATCCGCATCTGCCGGTTCTCGTTCCCCATGCACGACACGATGACGTCGGCTTAGCACTGCCCGGTCAATGAAGTTTGCCCTTAGCTCGTAGTGCGCGAGGTACGCGAGACCAATCGTGTCGAGAATGTCTCGAAGGACAGTGGAGCTGAGGTTCGACTCAGTATCGATCTCTGCCTTCCAATCGAACCGCGGGACCGAACCAATGCGTTTGACAACGAATTCCGCCAGCTCCAAATGGTGTCGGATCTTCCTGGTCCGGCCTGCCGCCATTACTCGACCACGCAAGGCTATTGCGCGCAGGTTCGTCTGCAATTGCTCGAAGGTCAATCCGCGGCTATCAACAAAGGACAGGTAGCCCTGCGCTGCATCGCGAACAAAACCCTCCCAGTGCGCGCACGCTAGAGCGATGCCGAGTCGGGCGAGAGTGGATTCGGCTGAGGTACCTCTGCTCAGCCGAAGGGTCAGCCCGACTTCAACGAGCTCGGCCTTGCGCCAGCTAAACGATTGGTCCAGATAATCCTCGAGCGTTTCGAGTGACCGAGGACGCACGTTACGGGTTCAGATCGCCTGGAAGTGCTGTCGTCCAAACGGAATCGTTTTTGCCATCCTCGAATCGGCCCGCACGCCTGTGGAGAACCCAGCCGAGAACTCTGCACTCTGCCAGACCTCTTCGACCGACTTCCGGAGGACCGCGAGATCCTCTGGGAGGTCCGGCGCGCGATACCCAAGGCCCATCCCAACCAGTTCGAAGGCGCTTATCAAGAAGGGGCCTTCGAATCGGCCCTTCGTTGGGTTGTACTTCCGAAAGGACTCATCCGCCAGCGCGGACGCCAGCAGGTCAAATGTTGTCTTGAATGCGAGTTCGTGGCGATCAGCGTCATACCCCTCATCAGCCCCCAGCGTCAGTACCTCATCAGTGAGAAATTGATGCAGGTTTCCAACTGACTGCAGTCGATCCTCAGACATTTGCCGGAACACGAGGAAACGCAGGACCAATTCCATGTCGTATTGCTCATCCTCAGAGTTATCAGGCAAGGATGCACACAGTCTGAATGGCTCATAGTCGCTCAAGGCTCGCATCCATTCGTATCGCCCACGGTTGATGCTAACCAACAAACAATTGCGGATCTCCTGAGGAGTGAGCTGACTTCCGAGAGAATTCAGCCTTTGGAAGAGTTCGTATTTGGCCTGCGAATCGCTCTCTCGCTTAATGATCTGAAGGTCCAGCTTGGCCCGCTTGATATCTATGCGCTGAGCAGACGACAGCGAGTGCTCATCGTCGCTCTCCCAGACCTTGTGAGCCAGCGATGGCAAGAACTTTGTCCCCTTAAGCACCAGACGGGGCACCAGATTACCTTCGTCGTCCTTGAGTTCACCTTGAAGCTGAAGGAGGGTCGACAGACGCTGGACGCCGTCGACGACGTCCCAGACTCCGTCTTCGCGCTGAGCTACAAAGACTGAAGGCACAGGTATGCCTAGAAGCACAGACTCGACGAGGGCCGACTTCTGCTCGTCATTCCACCGGTACACCCTTTGGAACTCCGGGTGCACGTCGAGCTCTCCATCCTTATAGAGATTGACCAGCTCGCCTATTGACATCGCATACGCGTCGGTCGCGATCTCCTTGCGCCGGTCCCCGATCTCGTCCTCAAGCGCCACGAAATGTCACCGGAACAGGTAGCTCAACTCGATAGAGACCATTTTCGACGGTTGGGCGACAACGGCGCGCCGGCAGGTGTCCGTCTTGCGAGGCGCTAGCCGTCGCAACAAGCCGCGGCAGTCGTTGTGTCCCGCCAACCAATGGACTTCAATTATGTGGGTCGATGGATCATTACTTTGCACGCATGACAAGTCGCCAGGAGGTGCGTTGTGCGCTGTCCCCCCACACCTCTGCCTCCATCAGCCGCAGCCGCTAGTCGACCCGCAGTTCAAGCACTTATAACAAGCCCCGGCTCGGACCATGATCGCCCCGCAGTCGGAGCAGGTCATGGAGTCGGTGAGGTTTACCGTCACCTTGGCCTGGACGCCACCGACGCCGGCGACGACCTTGAGCTCGTCGCCGTTGTCGCTGCCTGAGGCCTGGTCGGGCTTGCCGGTCGGCGGCTTCGGCTTTGCCTTTGCCGCCGCCGGCGCCTCGGCCGCAGGCGCGGCGCCGGGGCCTTCGGCCTCCGGCTGCACCTTGGGCTCGCGCCGGATGATACCGATCGCCTCCTTGCTCTCCTCGTCGTAGAACTTGCTCGCCAGCCAGCGGAAGATGTAGTCCACGATCGACTTGGCGATCGGGATCTCGGGGTTGCTGGTGTAGCCGCTGGGCTCGAAGCGCACGTGCGAGAACTTGCTGACCAGCGCCTCGAGCGGCACGCCGTACTGCAGCGATAGCGACACCATGATGGCGAAGCTGTCCATCATCCCCGAAAGCGTCGAGCCCTCCTTGGCCATCTTTACGAAGATCTCGCCAGGGGTGTGGTCGTCGAACATGCTGACGGTGATGTAGCCCTCGTGGCCCTGGATGTCGAACTTGTGGGTGATCGACTGGCGCTCGTCGGGCAGCTTGCGGCGCACCGGTGTGGGCATCGTCGACGCCACCGGCGCGGCCACCACGGCCGTGGCCGGGGCGTCCTTGGTCTTGTCCAGCGAGGTGTTCAGCGGCTGGCTGCGCTTGCAGTTGTCGCGGTAGACGGAGATGCACTTCAGCCCCATCTTCCAGCCGTCGATGTAGGCCTGCTCGATGTCGCCCACCGACGCGAGCTCGGGCAGGTTGATGGTCTTGCTGATAGAGCCGGAGATGAAGGGCTGGGTCGCCGCCACCATCTTGAGATGGCCCATGTAGTGGATCGAGCGCTCGCCCTTGTTGGCCTTGAAGGCGCAGTCGAAGACCGACAGGTGCTCCTCCTTGAGCCCGGGCGCGCCCTCGATGGTGTCGTGCTCGGCGATGAAGTCGGTGATCTTTTTGATCTGCGCGTCGGTGTAGCTGAGCTTGCGCAGGGCGCGCGGCACGGTGTTGTTGACGATCTTGAGCAGCCCGCCGCCGACCAGCTTCTTGTACTTGACCAGCGCGATGTCGGGCTCCACCCCGGTGGTGTCGCAATCCATCATGAACGCGATCGTCCCGGTGGGCGCCAGCACCGTGGCCTGGGCGTTGCGGTAGCCGTGCTTGATGCCCAGCGACACCGCCTCGTCCCACGCCGCGCAAGCGGCGGCGGTGATCTCCGGGTCGCCGAGGCTCCGATCAATCGCGTAGCTGGCGTCCTTGTGCTTGTTCATCACGCGCAGCATCGGCTCGCGGTTCTCCTCGAAGAGCTCGAACGGCCCGCCATTGGTGGCGGCGATCCGCGCCGACTGGGCGTACGCCTCCCCTGTCATCAGCGACGTCAGCGCGGCGGCGTAGGCGCGACCCTCGTCGGAGTCGTAGGCCAGGCCCTCTGACATCAGCAGCGCGCCGAGGTTGGCGAAGCCAAGGCCCAGCGGGCGGAGCTTGAGCGAGTTCTCGCCGATCTTGGGAGTCGGGTAGCTGGCGTTGGGGACGATCATCTCCTGTGCCGTGATCGTGATCCGCACCGCGTGCTTGTAATCCTCGACGTTGAACCGGCCGCCCTCGTCGATGAAGGTCAGCAGGTTGAGGCTGGCCAGGTTGCAGGCGGTGTCGTCGATGAAGACGAACTCCGAGCAGGGGTTGGTGGCGTTGATCCGCGCCGTGTTGGCGACGCAGTTCCAGTCCTGGATGGTGGTGTCGTACTGCATCCCGGGGTCGCCGCAGACCCAGGCGGCGTCGGAGATCTGCCGCATCAGGTCGCGCGCCTGGTAGGTGGTGTGGGGGCTGCCGTCGGTGACCATCTTTGTGGTCCACTGGCCGTCGTTCTCTACCGCCTTCATGAACTCGTCGGGGACGCGGATCGAGTTGTTGGAGTTCTGGAAGAACACCGAGCCGTAGGCCTCGCCGGTGTAGGCGCCGTCGTAGCCGGCGTCGATCAGGGCCCAGGCCTTCTTCTCCTCGTTGACCTTGCAGTTGATGAACTCTTCGATGTCGGGGTGGTCGACGTTGAGGATCACCATCTTGGCCGCGCGCCGGGTGGCGCCGCCGCTCTTAATGGCGCCGGCGAAGGCGTCGAAGCCCTTCATGAAGCTGACCGGGCCGCTGGCGGTGCCGCCGTGCTTGAGCTTCTCCATCGAGCCGCGCAGGGGGCTCAGGTTGATGCCCGCGCCGGAGCCGTACTTGAATAGCATGCCCTCGGTCTTGGCCAGGCCGAGGATTGACTCCATGGTGTCCTCGATCGAGTTGATGAAGCACGCGGAGCCCTGCGGCTTCTCCTCGACGCCCACGTTAAACCAAACAGGCGAGTTGAACGCCATGCGCTGGGTGACCAGCAGGTAGGCCAGCTCGTGCTCGAACGCCTCGGCGTCCTCGGGGCTGGCGAAGTAACCCTGCTCGCGGCCCCAGCCGCTGATGGTGTCGACGACGCGCCCGATCAGCTGCTTGACGCTGCGCTCGCGCTCCGGCTTGCCGATCTGCCCGCGGAAGTACTTGCTGACGACGACGTTGGTGGCCATCTGCGACCACGCCTTGGGGATCTCGACGTCCTTCTGCTCGAAGACGACCTCGCCCTTCTCGTTGGTGATGGCGGCCGTGCGCAGCTCCCACTCAACCTCATCGAACGGATGTACCCCCGGTTTGGTGAACCGGCGCTCGATCGTAAGACCCTGCGATGAAGTGGTGGGGTTAGCTGGAATGCTGCGACTCTTGGCCACGAAAAAACCTCCCTTTGGGCACAGAACTAGAACGCATTTGAGACTCTAATTAGTCCGTTTTTGAAACCCCGCGGGCCGCGTCGGTGCGGGACGCGGAAGGCGTTCCGACACGTTAACCCTGCGTTGGCTGAAAGTCAATATCTTGCGTGCACAAGCGTCTGAACCCACCATATCTAGTGCAAAAGTTGTCCAAAACCCTGTTCACAACCTGTGTGAATCCCCCACCTCGCCGCCGCCGAGCGCCTTCCCCGTAGAGTTGTAGGGCCATGCCCCTCCTCAGCTTCGACGGGGTGAGCGCCGAATACGGCGCCACCACCGTTTTCAGCGACCTGACCTTCAGCCTGCAGCCCGGCCAGCGGCTCGGCGTCGTCGGCCCCAACGGCGCCGGCAAGTCGACCATGCTCCGGCTGATCAGCGGCGAGGTGACGCCGGCGTCGGGCAAGGTCAGCCGCGAGCGCGGCGCACGCATCGGCATGCTCGACCAGTTCGACGCCGACCTGACCACCGCGACGGTGCTGGAGCAAACGATCTCCGCCCACACCGACCTGATGAACCTGCGCCATCGCCTCCACGAGCTGGAGCAGCGCCTCGCCGCCGGCGACCACGGCGCCGATGTGATGGCGGAGTACGGCGGGGTCCAGGAGCGATACGAGCACGGCGGCGGCTACACCCTGGAGGCGCGAGCTCGTGAGGTACTGGGTGGTTTGGGCTTCCTCGACGATGCTCTGGACCATCCCTGCTCGGAGCTGTCGGGAGGCCAGCGGCGGAGGGTCCAGCTGGCCCAGCTGCTGCTGCTCGACACCGAGGTCTTCCTGCTCGACGAGCCCACCAACCACCTCGACCTCGGCTCGATCGAGTGGCTCGAGGACTACCTCAAGGCCGCGCCCCAGGCGATGCTGGTGGTCAGCCACGACCGCCGCCTGCTGGACGACGTCGCCGACTCGATCCTGGAGCTGGAGGCGGGGCGGGGCTACACCTACCCCGGCAACTACTCCAAGTTCGTCAAGCTGCGCGCCGCCCGCCGCCGGGAGCAGCTGCGCCAGTATGAGACCCAGCAGGAGTACATCGCCCACCAGGAGGCCTTCATCCAGCGCTACAAGGCGGGGCAGCGCGCGCGCGAGGCGCGCGGACGGGCGACCCGGCTGGAGCGCATGGAGCGCGTCGCCGCGCCCACGACCGACAAGGAGATCCAGATCCGCTTCGGCGGCCCGCCGTCGGCGTCGGTCGCGGTGCGCAGCAAGGGCCTGGTGGCCGGCTACCCGGCCCACGGCGGCGAGGCGGTGGTGCCGCTGGTGGAGGTACCCGGCTTCGAGGTGGACTCCGGCGCTCGGGTCGCCATCATCGGGCCCAACGGCTCTGGCAAGACCACGCTGCTGCGGACACTGCAGGGATCGCTGGACCCGATCCAGGGCGGCGTTGGCTACGGCACCCGGGTCCAGAGCAGCTACTACGACCAGCACCTGGGCGACCTGCCCGAGAACTCCACCCTGGTCGAGGTCCTCCAGGCGGCCCAGCCGCTGTCAGAGGAGAGCGCCCGCAGCCACCTGGCGCGCCTGCTCTTCCGCGGCGACGACGTCTTCAAGCGCGTCCGCCAGCTCTCAGGTGGCGAGCGCAGCCGGCTCTCGCTGGCGCGCCTGATGCTGGACCAGGGCAACCTGCTCTTCCTCGACGAGCCCACCAACCACCTCGACCTGCCCTCCCAGGAGGTGCTCCAGGAGGCGCTCGCCGAGTTCCCCGGCACCATCATCTTCGTCAGCCACGACCGCGAGCTGATCGACGGGCTGGCCACTCACAGCTGGTGGCTGGAGCCGCCCACCGACCCGGCGGCGCACGTGATCGCGACCGTCAAGATGGAGCGCGGCGGCTATCGCCAGCACCATCGCGCCGGGGTGGCGCCGGTGCAGGTGCGGGCGCCGCGAGGCGCGCGCGCCGCGACGGGCGCCGCCGCGGGCGACGCGACCGGCGCCCTCGGGCGAGAGCCGCTGGCAGAGGCGAGCGCGCCACCTGCAACGCCGATCGATCGCGCCAGGAGCCGGGCCGAGGCTGCCGCGGAGCGCAAGCTGCGGGCGACGGCGCAGAAGCGCGTCGCCGATCTGGAGAAGCGCGTCGCCGCCGGCGAGGCTCGGCTGCGCGAGATCGAGGCGCGGCTGGCAGATCCGGATCTGTATCGCTTCCCGATGGAGGCGGACATCCTGGGGCGCGAGCACACCAAGCTCACAGCCGAAGTCGCGGAGCTGTACCGCGAGTGGGAGGCCGCCGCGCAGCCCGCCGAGGCGGCGCCCGCATCGGGCCAGCCCGCCGGCGCCGGCTGATGGGCGGCCGCTGATGGAGGTCGTGGCGATGCCGGCGGGCGTCGTCCTCGCCATCGTCGGCGGGCTGACGATCACGCGCGCCACCAGCCGGCTGCGGCGGGCGGGCGCCTTCGGCGGCGTGTTCTGGTCCTCCTTCCGCCATTTCGGCGGCTACCGGATGCGGGCGCTCCGGCCGCTGGCCGTGCTGGCGTTCGGCCTACTCGTCCTGGCGGCTGGGCTGCTCTCTTTCTACTACGGGCTGAGCGCCTTCTACGCTGGCCACCTGGGTCGCATCAGCCCGGGCTGACCGACGCCGGAGCCGGCGCCCACCGAACGGCTGGCACCCCCGGCGCTCCGGGGCGGACCGGCGGCCCAGGCGCGAGAGCGAGGTCCGCACCGCCGCCACCGCTGAGGCCACGCGGCGCTTGATCTCCCAGCTCATAGGCGGATCGGGGATGAACGGCTTGCCGATCACCACCTTGACCCGCCCGAATGGGCGCAGGCGGTCGGTCCCCGACAGTGAGATCGGCAGCAGCGGCTTGCCGCTGTTGATCGCGAAGTAGCCGACGCCGTCCTTCAGGGGCCGGAGCTCACCGTCCCTGCCGTAGGCGCCCTCGGGAAAGATCAGGACCCGCTTTCCCTCCTCCAGCAGCTGGTAGACGCCGTCGACGGCGGCCTGGTCGAGCATGCCGCGGTTGCGCCGGATCGGGAAGACGGCCAGCTTGGGCAGCAGCCAGCGCTTGAAACGGGTGTTGAAGACCGTCGACTCGTTGGCCATCGTGTAGAGCCACGGTTTCCGCGGCAGCGCGCAGATGATGAAGATGGTGTCGGTCCAGCTGAGGTGGTTGCTGACCACCAGGAAGCCGCCTTCGGGAACGTTTTCCCGGCCCTCGACCTCGACGCGGAGGAAAACGCGGAGGATGACCCGGACCAGGACCTGGAGGACGTCGTACAGCAAGGCGTTGGACTCCTCGGGCTCTGATGACTTTTAGGGAACATTAACTTAGGGGGTCGTTTAACGGCCCGCCTTACGCTACAGTCCAGTTCGGAATGTCCCCAACAGTGATCGGGAGCCGGCGCCGGGGGACAGCTGGTGCCAGGTCGCTCCTTGCTCGACTAGTTCTCCTCACGGCCATCTCCTTCAGCCTGGCCACGGTGATCGTGTCCGGCGTCCATTTCGGGCGCCAGGTAGGCCTGGTCAACGCCGGCTTCCTGCGAAGCATCTCGGTGCCCGGCATCATCCTGGGTTCGGCGTCGGCCCCCAACATCGCCGCGCTCCAGGAGGCCGGAGTGGTCGAGCCGACCAGCAGCCCGATCCCGAACATCGCACCGATCGACTCGCCGCCGGCGCTGCCCCTGGGCGACCCGCTGACACCGCTCTCCCCCTCCCCGGAAATCGTGTCTCTGCCGGCGCTCCACGGCGGGACCTGGGTGCCGATCCTGATGTACCACTACATCCGCGTCGTCAAGAAGTCAGACCTGACGGGGTACAACCTGTCAGTCACGCCGACCAACTTCAGGGCGCAGATGCAGTACCTGAGCGACAACGGCTACACCACCATCACGATGCGCCAGCTCGATCTGGCCCTGATGGGCCAGGGCACCCTGCCGCCGAAGCCGGTCGCCCTGACCTTTGACGACGCCTACCAGGACTTCTACACCGACGCCGCGCCCACCCTGCAGGAGTTCGGCATGACCGCGACCAGCTACGTGCCCACGATGCTTGTGGAGCGGCCCAATTACATGACGTGGGCCGAGATCGAGGAGCTCGACGCGCAGGGGTTCGAGATGGCGGCGCACAGCCAGTTCCACGTCGACGTCTCCAAGGCGACGGTTTCGCGCGCCACGGTCGAGATCTTCGGGGCCAAGTCGGACCTGGAGAACCACCTCGGGCACGACGTGGTCGACTGGGCCTACCCCTACGGCGGCTACAACCTCAACACCGTGCGCCTGGTCCACGACGCCGGCTACTGGAGCGGCACCACGACCCACAACGGCGCCTGGCACAACGCCAGCCAGCTGCCTCTGCTGACTCGAGTTCGAGTTCCCGGCGGCGAGCTCCTTGCCGGGTTCATCGCCAGCCTGGGGTCGCGCTAGAGGCTGTACCCGAAGGAGCGCTCGACCTCGATCCGGATGATCACCCGGTCGGTAGCGCCGGCGTAAGGCTTGCCGTCGTACTTCTGAGAAAGCGCCTGGATGTGCTCCCAGCCGCCTTCGGTGGTCATCGATTTGACCCGCCCGATCACGGTGACGTTGCGTACCCACTTGTTCCGGTCGAAGACGCAGAGCCCGACGCGCGGGTCGCGGCGCAGGTTCTTGGGCCAGTTGCGATGCTCGGCCGAGTTCAGCAGGATGTCGTCGCCGTCCACGTCCACCCAGGCCACTGTTACCCGCGGACTGCCGTCGGCGGCCAGCGTCGATACCGCGACCAGGTTGGGCTCCTCGAAGAGCCTTCGTTGCTCAGGCGGAAGCGCAGCCATGACTCACTCCGTGCATAAGGCGACGCATCGGCGGGCTAGGCGAAGGAGCCTAGGAGCACCGAAGCGAGCGTACACGTTGTACGTGAGCGAGGAGCGGACGACGGCGACGCACGGATCGCCCGCCTAGGCGTCTGCCTAGGCCGCATCCTTGCGAAGCTTTTCGAGCGCTCGCTTCTCAATCTGACGAACGCCCTCACGAGTCAGGCCGACCCGGCGGCCGATCTCGTCCAGCGTTTTGCCCTCACCGTCGGTGAGGCCGAAGCGCAGCTCCAGGACCAGGCGCTCCCGCTCCTCCAGCTTGGCCAGCGACTCCAGGACGTCGGCGGGCAGCCCGCTCTCGGCCTGGGGATCGGTGCCGTTGGGGTCCGGGATGAGGTTGGCGAGGGGGTTGCCCTCTTCGTCGATCTCGAGGTCCAGGGAAGTCGAGACGTAGGCCAGCCGCTGCAGGTCGTCGATCTTGGCGACGTCCAGGCCGGTGGCCTCGGCGATCTCCCAGGGCTCCGGGTCGCGACCCAGCTTCTGGGACAGGGCCTCCTTGGCGCGAAGCGCCTTGGAGCGCATTTCATGGACGTGCACCGGGAGGCGGATGGGCAGGGCCTGGTCCGCCAGGGCACGCTGGATCGCCTGGCGAATCCACCAGGTGGCGTACGTCGAGAACTTGAAACCGCGGCGGTAGTCGAACTTGTCGACAGCGCGAAGCAGGCCGAGGTTGCCCTCCTGGATCAGGTCCGGGAGCGGCAGGCCACGACCCTGGTAGCGCTTGGCGATCGACACCACCAGGCGGGTGTTGGCCTCGATGAGGTGCCGGCGCGCGCCCTCGTCGCCATCCTCGGCGGCGGCGGCAAGCACCTTCTCCGACTGGGCGTTGAGCAGCGGAACCTTGCGAATTTCCTGCAGGTAGGACTTGACCACGTCGGGCTCTTCAGCCGTCGCGGTCTCCTTCTCCTGTTCCTTCTCCTCAGGGGTGACCTGAGGACGCTCCAGGATCTGCTGCAGGCTCATCTCGCCTGTTGGCCAAGCCTGGGGATCTGTCTCGTTAGTCAATTCTTTTTCTGCCGAACGTCACCCGCGGAAGCATCCCGGCGGGGACCGTATTCAATTCAATGCGCCGTACCACTGATTTGTGCCCTGTAGCCCCCCAATGCAAACGTTTTGAACCGGGCAGACTTGCGTAGGAGGCCAAAGGCTCCCCCCGCAGGGCGCCAAGAGTGGCGACTGGCGCTTGGACCGATTGTCTCACGTCTTGACGCAAGACGCAAGAGGATATGGCGCACCGCGTCATGCCCGCTGCGGGCCATGCCGGGCGCTCTCCTCAGAGCACCGGTCCTTCAGGCGTTACGAATACGGAGGAAGTATACGGCCGCTCCGGCGCCTCCCAAAAGGACAACTGCGACAAAAATCACAAGCGGAGCTCCGGGTCCACCACCCGAGCTTGTCGGGTGCGTGGCGAGCCCCAGGGTGCCTGAGCCGGGACTCGACGAGTCGGAGGGGCCGACCAGCGCCTGGCTTGTATCGCTGGGCGATGGGCTCGGGCTGGGGCTCGGAGTCGGAGGAGGCGCGGCGGCTGCGGGCTGTGATTGTGCCGGTGCCGGGTGACTCATAGTCGGCTGAGGAGCCGGCTGGGAATGTGTGGGCGGAGGTGGGGGTGGCGGCGGCGGCGCTCCCGTGACGGTTATCGTGCCCGCCATCGCGGAGGTGTGAATGCTGCACCAATACGTGAATGTCCCCGAGGCGGTGAAACGACAGGTGTAAGTCCACCCTGTGCCGGTGCTTCCTGCGGTTGACTGATTTGCAAGGCACCAACCGCCCGAAGTTGACTGCAGCTGGTGGTACCCCCCAAGGCAGTTGCTCCAAGTGACCGAATCTCCAGGCGCGATCGTCTGGTTAGCGTTACTCCACCCAATGCTGCCGCTGCATCCCGCCCCTTGCGACATGATTGGTGCCGCCGCCAGGCCGGTCCCGCTACCGGCCAGGACCGCGGCCAGCGGCGCGCTGACCGCGGCAACAGCTATCGCCAGGCGCACGCCGTGACGGCGGAGGCGTACTCCCCCTGGCAGCATCACTAGTACCCCGTGCCGTACGGAACAGCGCTCGTGCTTGGGCTCGGGTTCGGCGACGCGGCGCCGGCTGCCGGGCCGCTGCCACCGGTTCCAACAATGAGCGTGCCCTTCATCCCGTACGAGGCCTGGTGGTACTCGCAGAAGAAGACATACGTGGCGTCCGACTTGGTGGTGAAGGTGATGGTCTGGGACGAGCCCGGCGTCTCGATGTCCTGGTTGACGCCCAGCTCTTTGATCGAGAAGTTGTGGTGCACCGTGCCGGCGTTCTTCACCGTCAGGTGGATGGTCGAGTTGGCCGGAAGCGTCAGGGTCGTCTGGCTGAACTGGAAGTTCCGAGCCTCCAGGGATACCGATTCGCCGCCGCTACCGCCGTTGGTCGCCGCCGAGGAGCCGCAGGCGCCCAGCGCCGCGACCAATCCCCCCATCAGCAAAATGCCCGCCAGTCTCGCCATCAACCAGAGCCCTCCATCTCATCTGTCGAGTCCTTAGTTGATACGGAGCCTGGTTACGCCTGGTTGACCTGGACCTCCACCATGTCGCCTTTGATGCGGCTGTCCAATCGGGGCAGGGACTGCAGATAGTCATGGTTGATCGGTGAGCCGTCGAGGGCGAAGCTGGCGCCGTGGCAGGGGCAGTCGAGGCTTGAATGCGCCTGGTTGAAGCGGACGATGCAACCCATGTGGGTGCAGACGGCCGACAGCGCGTGCAGGCTGCCGCCGCGATTGACCACGAAGCCCTCTACAGCCCCGGCTGAGAAGCGCACCGCGGTGTTCGCCGAAACCGCGGCGACCGGCACCACCGCCACCCAGCGCCCATTCGCGATCGCCATGTCGCGGGGACCGATTGGCGCCGTTGTGTCCGGGCGGGGTAGCGCCCGATCGACGCCGATGCCCGCAACCACCGCGGCCGCCGCCGCCCCGGTCAGCTGAAACAGCCGCCGGCGACTCCAGCCGGTGGCGGCGGGGCCGGCGTCCATCTCGCGGGCGAGGCGCCGCTCCAGCTCCTGGACGAACTCCGGTCGCGGCAGGTCGGCGCCGGGCCGGGCGGCCTTGAGCGCGGCGGCGGCGACCAGGGCCGCCTCCTCCTCGCTGTCGGCGGGGAAGCGGGGCGGCCGGCGATCGCGTATCAGGGCGTCGACGAAGCGGTTGATGCGGTCCGCGGCGTTCATACCGGCATCTCCTGTCCCGCCGCCCGTCGCAGGGCTCGATGCTGCAGGACCTTGGCGTTGGAGAGGCTCACGCCCATCGCCTCAGCGGTCTCGCGCAACGAGTAGCCCCGCAGGAAGCGAAGCTCGAGCACCTTCCGATAGTTGTCGGGGAGCTGGGTCAGCACCGCGTTGGCACGCCGGATCCCGTCCTCCTCCGAGGCCGGGTCGGCGTGGTCCTCGGGCGCCGCGGTCAGGTGCTCCTCGAGCTCTGCCAGCTGCACGTCGTAGTGGCGGCGCCAGTGGTCGGCCAGCACCGTGCGCGAGGTCGCGATCAGGTAGCTGCGAATCTCCTCGATCGCCGCCGGCAACCGCAGCCGCGGCAGGGCGCGCATGAAGACCTGGGTGGTCAGGTCCTCCGCATCGGGGCGGTTGCCGACACGGGCGTAGACGAATCGATACACCATCACCGCGGTCTCGCGGTAGATGGCGTCCCAGGCAACCGGGGAAACCGGCGTCTGGCTGGGGGAGAGAACATGCAATTCACGTCCAGCTTCTTCCATGGGCTCCCCTTGTACTACCGCTCGACGTTACATCCTGACATGCCCAAGCTGGCGCGCGGCGCTTCCGTCTGGAATACTGCGGAGATGCTTCTCGAAGGCAAGAACGTGCTCATCACCGGCGTCCTGACCAAGCAATCGATCGCTTTTCGGTGCGCCGAGGTGGCGCAACGCGAGGGTGCCAACATCGTCCTGACCAGCTTCGGTAGGGCCATGAGCATCACCGAGAAGGCGGCGCGGAGGATGTCGCCGGTCCCCGATGTGCTGGAGCTGGACATCAACAACCCGGACAACGTCGCGGCTCTGACGGAGGAGCTGCGGTCGCGCTGGGGCCGCGTCGACGGGGCAGTGCACGCGATCGCCTTCGCACCCCAGGACGCGCTTGGCGGCAACTTCATGAACACGCCGTGGTCGAGCGCGGAGATGGCGTTCCACACCTCGACGTTCTCCCTCAAAGAGCTGGCGGTGGCGGTGTCGCCGCTGATGAGCGAGGGCGGCAGCATCGTGACGCTGGACTTCGACAACCGTGTCGCCTGGCCGGTCTACGACTGGATGGGCGTCGCCAAGGCCGGCCTCGAGGCGGTGGTCCGCTACCTCGCCCGCGATCTTGGCAAGAAGAAGATCCGGATCAACGCCGTCGCGGCCGGGCCGCTGGCGACGATGGCCGCCAAGAGCATCCCGGGCTTCCGCGAGTTGGAGGGCAGCTGGGCGCTCCAGGCGCCGCTGGGGTGGGACAGCGCCGACACCGAGCCGGTGGCGAGGATGGTGACTCTGCTCCTCAGCGACTGGGCCGCCGCCACCACCGGGGAGATGATCCACGTCGACGGCGGCTACCACGCGATGGGGTCCCGACTCACCGAGTAGGCGCCGGTCGGCGCTCGCCTGCGCCGTCAGTGGCGGTAGATCGTCCCCCCGTCTGAGGTGAAGAGCGCACCGCTCGGCGCCTGCTTGACGTCGTAGTTGCACCCGGTCACGTGCGTATCGGTGACCACCCCCTGCTGGATGTATTCGTACATGTCCCCCGGGTTGTAGGTGCAGAACAGGAAATGGCCGTTGGCGTAAGTCATGCCGGTTGGGGCGACGAAGTAGGGGCTGCTCTTGGCGTAGGGCCCGCCCTCGGTGCTGTACTGGGGGCCAGGTAGGTTGTTGCAGTTCGCCGGGGCGCCACCGAAGGGGTGGCTGTATCCCCAGCAATAGGGCCACTGGTAGTCGACACCGGCGCCCGTACCAACCTTGTAGAACTCATCGCCACAGCCCCCGCAAGGAGTGTTGGCGTCGCGCGATGGCCCATTGTTGGTGATTCCCATCGTGCCGTCTGGGGCGAAGGCGATGCCGAACGGGTTACGCAAACCGCGCACCCAGTTGGCGCCGCAGCCAACTCCGGCGGGTTGCCCCCCGGCGGTGTAGCGGAGCACTTTGCCGCGCGGATCGCACTGATCCTGGGCGTTCAGCGCGGGCGCCGTGTGAGTGTCGCCCAGGGTGACGTACAGGAACCCATCCGGGCCGAAGGCGACCCGGCCGCCTTTGTGGCAGCAGTCAATTGTGTTGCCGGGCGGGTTGGCCGGGAGGCCCGGAACGATCACCGAGGGGTTGGTTCCGACGCCGCCCGACTCGGTCCATCGGACCACCTCTTGGGTGCGGTCGTCGGGCATTGAGGCGAAGGCAAAGACGTTGCCGTCACGGCAGAAGTTGGGGCTGAGAGCCAGTCCGAGCAGTCCGCGCTCACCGTTGGTGCTGACCGCGATGGTGGCGAAGACGTGGGGGCCGTTCAGCCAGTACTTGATGGTGCCCGAACGCTCAGCCCAGAAGAGCCGGCCGTCGGGAGCGAATGCCAGCGCCACCGGGAAGTTGGCGGCGATGTTGCCGCCCGGCTCCCGGTCGCCGGGAGCGCAGAAAGCAACCGGAGGCGGCGGCGGAGGCGCCGGGGCCGGTGGCGGACTGGGCGAGGGGCTCGGGGATGGAGATGGCGACGGGGTTGGCTCCGGAGAGGGCGACGGCGAGGGGCTCGGGGAGGGGCACCCCACCGCCGGACACATCCGGAGCCGCGGTCCCAGCGCTTGCCGGAGGCTCAGCGACGCGGTGGCGCTCTCCACCACCAGCACCGCGGCAAGCAGGAGCAGCAGCGCCAGTCCGATCCGAACCGCGATCGGACGGTCCACCCGCAACCGCAGCCGCTGCAGAATCCGGGGAACCATGCGCTCAGGCTATCGGGTCATCCCGAGAAGCGGTAGATGGTGCCGGTGTCGGAGTAGTAAAGGACGTGGTCCAGGCTCTCTTTGATGTCGAGCTTGCACTGCGGCAGCACAGACCCCACAACCCGCGGGCCCTGGTACACGCGGCCGCCCCCGTTGAGGGTGCAGAACACGAAGTGGCCGGCGTAGCCCTCGGGCCCGGCCGCGGAGACGTAGGTAGCTCCGGTGGGCACTACGGTCGAGGCCTCGCTGCTCCACAGCGGACCGGAACCGGCGCATGTGGACGCGCTCAGGGGGTGCGAGTAGCCGTAGCAGGTCGGCCAGGAGTAGTTGCCGCCCGCGGTGACGGTGTAGATGGTGTCGTAGCCGGTGCCCGGGCTGCCGGCGTCGCCGGACGGTCCGTTGTTGGTCACGAACAGCTCGCCGGAGTTCGAGAAGGCCAGCCCGAACGGGTTCCGCAGCCCGACCGCGTACACCGGGCCGCACAGGTTCCCCTGTGTTGGGTTGCTGCCGTCCGGTTTGTAGCGCAGGATCTTGCCCCGCAGGTCGCAGTTGTCCTGGGCCGCCGGCGCGTCGTGGTTGTCGCCCAGGGTGACGTAGAGCATGCCGTCGGGACCAAACGCCAGCCGGCCGCCCTTATGGCAGCAGTCAGCCCCGGTGGGGAGGTTGCCGACGATGGTCGCCCCCGCGGTCCCATGGCCGGCGCAATCGGTCCATCGAACGACCGTCTGGTGCGCGTAGTCGGGCTCCGAGTACATCGCGTACACATAGTGGTCCTGGGCGAAGGTGGGGCTGATGGCAAGGCCGAGCAGCCCCCGCTCGCTGTAGCCGCCGCCCGGCTGGACGGTCACGGTCGACACCGAGGCAAAGGTCTGAGCGGCCCCGTTCTGCCAGACCTTGATGGTCCCGCCGCGCTCCGCCCAGAAGAGCCGCCCGTCGGGCGCGAACGCCAGTGCCACCGGGAAGTTGGCGGAGATGTTGGCCGGTGGTGGCCCGCCGGTGACGGCGCACGCGGAAACCGGCGACGGCGAAGGAGTGGCCGCGGGCGAGGAGCGATGTGTCGGCGTGGACGTGGGCTTGACCGCGGTCCCGCCGAGGCTGCAAGCGGAGAGGGATATCGCCACTGCAAGCGTTGCGGACGATGCCGCTGTGAGCTTCCGGAGCTGGTTTGTGAGCAGGCGCATCGATTTGAGGCTACTAGGCCGGCCCCAAGCGGGTCGGCTGTACATCCGTTCCCATTGCTCTTATTCGGATGCAACAGCCGGCGCACTGACCTGACACATCTGTGGAAGGTTTCGGCCGCAGTCCTTCACCGTTTCTCAACAGAATCTTTACAGGCCGGACTCCATATTTCGGTGACGCGGGAGTGACCCCCTTGGAGGACGGATGTGACTGAGCTGCTACCGGTTCAATCGACCAGGAAACTTCGTTTGCTGGCGATTTTTGTGGCCATTGCGGCGATCGGCGTGTACGCCCCGGCCGGCCATCCTCCGTTGGTCGCCACGATCAACCAGGCGGTCGCGACATACCTCCAAGAGCATCCGGTCGGAGCGGTCTCCGTGATCGTCGAGACCAACGGCGACCCGGCTCCGGTGATGCAGCTGGTGCAGCAGTCGGGCGGCAGGATCGACAGTCGCATGACCGTGCTTAGTGGGTTCACCGCCACGATTAACCCGGGACTGGTCGACAGGCTCAACCACGACTCCCGCATCCGCCGGATCAGCATCAACGCACCGGTCCGCTGGGAAGGCGCCGTCGACTCGTCCAACCTGCTCAACCGCTACGACGGCATGAGCCGAGTGCCCGCGGTAGCGTGGAACACCAAGGCACTGGATGGGGCCTCCAGTCAGGTGGCGGTTATCGACACCGGTGTCTGGCCGCATGACGACCTGGTAGGGAACAGCTCACAGGTTCCGGGCAACCAGGGCAATCGGCTCGTCTCGTTGTACACCAACCCGTTGGCCACCGATCCACTGGATCATTACGGCCACGGCACCCACGTCGCCGGCATCATCGCCGGTAGCGGCTACGACTCCAACGGCAAGTACATCGGCGTCGCGCCGAACAGCATGATCGTGAGCGTCAAGGTCTCTGACGACCTCGGGAACGCCAACGAGGGCGACGTCATAAGCGGGTTGGAATGGGTCTACCAAGCCAACCAGCACGGCATGAAGATCCGCGTTGTCAACCTGTCGGTGGCCTCGACTGTCGCCCAGAGCTACCACCAGGATCCGCTGGACGCGATGGTCGAGAAGCTGTGGTTCTCGGGTGTTGCCGTGGTCACCGCCGCCGGCAATGGTACCGGCTCGGTCCTCTACGCGCCGGGCAACGACCCGTTCGTCATCACCGTCGGCTCAATCGACGACCTGTATCAGACCAGCCTGGCGGCCTCGCCGATGGCGGACTGGTCACGCTACGGCTACACCCAGGACGGATATGCCAAGCCGGAGGTCGTGGCGGACGGCTCGCACGTCGTCTCATTGCTGGCGCCCGCGTCGCTGCTCGCGGTGCAGCACACCGGCAATATCGTCGACAACAACTACTTCAAGATGGGCGGCACTTCGATGGCGGCGCCTGAGGTCGCGGGGATGGTCGCGCTGATGATCGAGGCCGACCCGTCGCTGGGCAACAACCGCATCAAGAAGATGCTGCGCAACGCCACAGTGCCATTCGGCACCACCGCGTACACCAGCTGGCTGGGTACGACCGGAGGCTTCCTCGACGCCAGCGCGATCGGCCGGGTGGTCGACTCAGACGACAACGCCAACCAGGCCATCAGCATGAGCCTGAACCCGAACACCGGGGCGATCCTTGCCGGTGGCGCAGCCTGGGGTGACGCCCAGTGGGTGAACGCCAGCTGGACCAATGCCAGCTGGACCAACGCCAGCTGGACCAACGCCAGTTGGACCAACGCCAGTTGGACGGGCCTCGGCACCTCAACTCCATCGCTGACAAGCCTGGTCTGGAACCCGGCATCGTGGGCCAACACCAGCTGGATCAATGTCAACCCGGTTCAGCTCGCCAACGGCTCATGGACCAACGCCAGCTGGACCAACGGCTCGTGGACAAACGGCAGCTGGACCAACGGCTCCTGGACCAACGCCAGCTGGACCAATACGCCGCCACAGAACGCTTCGTGGACCAACGCTTCCTGGACCAATGGCAGCTGGACCAACGCCAGCTGGACGGGCATCCAGTGGTCGGGGATCTCGTTCGACAGCAGCAGCTGGACCAACGGCAGCTGGACCAACGGCAGCTGGACTAACGGCAGCTGGACCAACGCAAGTTGGACGGGTTCGACCTATCGTTAGGTCCTGATGAGGACGCAGCCCATAGCTGAGGCGGCTGGCCCGGTCGGCGACGACCCGGCCAGCCGCCGAATCGTAGAGGGGGTCGTACGCCTGTACATCGCCGCGCTGGCGATACTGGCCGCGGGCCTAGTGGTGTTCGTGGGGACGCGCACGGCGTGGACTCCACTGGTCGTAGTCGTGTTCTGTGCAGTGGCAGCGGGCAGCGAGTTGGTCCGCGTCGAGTTCGCTTCAGATTCGATCGGGGTGTCTCTTTCCGGCTCCTTGATCCTGGCGGCGATGGTCGTTGGCGGACCTGTCGCAGCCACCCTGTCCGCCCTCTCCGCCGGGCTCGCCGGAGGCCTGCTTCGTAGACCCCGCCCGGCGGTGAAGAAGAGTCTCTTCAACACCGCGAACTTCGTCCTCGGCGCGGGCGCTGCGGCGCTGGCGTTTGGCGCGTTGGGCGGCCAGGTCGGCGTTGCGATCGACGCCGTCACGCTGCGTGATATCGGGGCCATGGGCGCCGCCGTGGTCGTCAATTCGCTTGTCAACCTGTCGGCACTCGTAGGCATCCTCTTCCTCACCAGTGGCCGTAGCCTGCGGAATATCTGGAGTGAGGATCTCAAGTGGGTGCCGGTGCAGACCACGGTCTCCGCGGTGATCGGCGTAACGCTAGGGGTCGCCTTCCAGGTCTTCGGCATCCTGGGCGCCGCCATCTACCTGTTCCCGCTGGTGGCATCCCGCGAAGCGGCCCGACAGTACACCAGCCGCGTCGGCAAGCAGATGCAGGAGCTGGTCGAAGCCCACCAGGAGGCCGACGCCGCCAACCGGATGCTGGTAGCCGCCAACGCTGCCCTCGACAGCACCAACGAGGGGTTGCTGAAGACTCTGGCGTCGGTGATCGACGCCCGCGACATCTACCTCTACGGCCACTCGGTGCAGGCCTCCAAGTACGCCGGCCAAGTGGCGCGGAAGATGGGCCTCAGCGACGAGCTGGTGCGGGTTACCGAGCTCGGAGCGCTGCTCCACGACATCGGCAAGATCGGCGTCTCCGAGGCGATCCTCAACAAGCCCGCCCGGCTGACCGACGCCGAGTACGTCGAGATCCAGAGCCACTGCGACATCGGCTACCACCTCCTCAGCAACCTGCCCCAGTTCGAAGAGGTCGCCGAGATCGTTCGCAGCCACCACGAGCACTATGACGGCAGCGGGTACCCACGCGGCCTTGTCGGCGAGAGCATCCACATCGGGGCGCGCATCGTCAGCGTTGTCGAGGCCACCGAGGCGATGATCTCCGACCGGCCCTACCGCAAGGGCATGTCAGCCGACGAGGTGCTGGCGGAGCTGGCGCGCTGTGCCGGCAGCCAGTGGGACGCCAACGTGGTGGCCGCATTCTCGGCCATCCTCAGCGAAGACCACCGTCACCTGGTGATGCACAACTCGGCGCTTGAGATCGCGCTGGCGCGGACCCCGGTGTCGGAGCTGGTGGGCGCGGAGCAGGACGCCGGCACCGAGATCGGCGGCGTCTCGACCACATTCGCCGGCGCCAGCCAGCCGATGTTTATCGTCGACGAGCAGTTCCGCGTCGTCTCGATGAACCCGGCCGCGGGGAGGGTGCTCGATCGCTCCGAGGACGACCTCCAGGGCGAGGACTGGATCAAGCTCAGTGGCGCCCTGGAGTCGGAGCGACGCAGCCCCGAAGGCTACTTTGGGGTCTCCCGAGTCGTCAGCCTGGCAGCGCGCGACGGCAACATCATCCACTTCGAGCTCAACAGCACCCCCATGAGGACCAACAGCGCGTCCTACTGGGTGCTGCTGGCCCGGCTGATGTCGCGACGCGCCAGCGACAGCCTGCCGGCTTCCGACCCGACCAACCTCGACTTCCTCACGGGGCTGGCAGCCGGCGAGGAGATGCAGCGGCTGGCGCGCAAGTCGATGATGACGGGAGGCGGCCCGGTGACGATGGCGGTGATCCAGATCGTGGGCATCGAGTCCATCAACGAGACCTTCGGGCGCGCCACCGGTGATGCCGCCATCCGCACCACCGCGGACGTCATCCGGTCGCAGACGCGGGCCACCGATCTGGCCGGGCGCATCGGGGGAGCCAGCTTCGCGGTGCTGATGCCACAGGCGTCGCTGGACGACGCGGCGCGGCTCCTGGGACGGGTCGAAGCCCTCCTACCGGGCGCCTGCCACGACCTCGACTGCGTCGTCGAGTTCGCCTCGGGAGCAGCCGAGTGGGATGGCCAGGAGACATCTCACGAGCTGATAGCGCGAGCCAGGATCTGGCTCGACATGCGGGAGCAGGGGTTCGGCTCGGATCAGGTGCTTGCCCTGCCGATGCTGACAGGGCTTCCGAGGTCAGCTAGCAACTGACCTCATAGGCATCTCGGCGGCCTCCCGGAGGGCGCTGAGGAGCTGCTCCAGCCGGGCATGGTCGCCGGCGAACTCGCTGCGCTGGAAGAAGACCGGCCGGCCGCCGGCCGCAACCACCAAGACTCCGCCCTGCTGCATCGCATCCCCGCGCGTCCGGCCCTGCATGAAGCCTTTGGCGGCGGCCTGGATGGCGCGCAGGTAGATGCGAGGGTCGAGACTGCTCCGGCCGCCGCGCCGGAAGCTGAGCACCTTATACGTGCTGCGCTCCGAGTCGACCAGCGATCGCAGCCCCTCGCCGTGGGTTTTGGCGAAGTCGCGCCCGTGATCGACCGTACCGGTGCTCACGATGGCGAGATTCCCGAGCGTCTCCGCCTCTTCGGCGATCGTGCGAAGCTCTGACGCCTGCTCCCGGCAGAAGATGCAGCCGTAGTGGCGAAGCCAGACGATCGCCGCGGGGCGCTCGCTCCACAACGAGCTCATCGGAACCCACTCGCCGCTCAGCTCCTGCACTTTGGTGGCCCCAAGCTTACTGAGGACTGCCTGCGGAGGCAGCTCGGCCGGGGTGCTCAGGCGTATGTCATCCATCACCCAACAGTACCTGGCCTGGTTACTGGGGCCGCGGGTTGCCGATCCGCGCCACCGCTTCGGCGTGAAGCAAGCCGTTGCTGGTGATGACGTTGCCGCCCGCCGCGGTGCTGACGCCGGCCAGGTCGGTCAGCATCCCGCCCGCCTCCTCGACGATCACCTTGAGCGCCGCCAGGTCCCAGAGGTTGACCTCGGGCTCCAGCGCGATGTCCACGCTGCCCTGCGCCACCAGCACGTGCTGCCAGAAGTCGCCGAAGCCCCGGCTGCTGCCCACCGCGCCGACCAGGTCAAGGAATTGCGGCAGCCGGTCGTGCGCCTTCCAGTTCTCGATGCTGGAGTGGGACAGCTTGGCGTCGGCCAGCTCTGAGACCTTGGAGACCGCGATCCTCTCGCCGTTGGCGTAGGCCCCCTCCCCCCTGGCTGCGTACCAGCGGCGCCGCAGCGCCGGCGCCGAGGCGACGCCGACGGTCAGCTCGCCGTCGACCTCCAAGGCCAGCAGGGTGGCGAACACCGGGATGCCGCGGACGTAGTTCTTGGTGCCATCGATGGGGTCCACGATCCAGCGGGCTCGCGCGCTCAGGCTGCCCTGGATCCCGAATTCCTCGCCGACCAGGGCGTGGTCGGGACGTGCGGAGGCGAGACGCTCCGCGGCCGCCTTCTCGACGGCCCGATCGGCCTGCGTCACGGGTGTCATATCAGGCTTGGTGTCGACCACCAGGTCGACAGAGCGGAAGTGCCGCAGGGTGATCGCGTCGGCGGCGTCGGCGATCTCCATGGCCAGGTCCAGGTCGGGGTTCATGCCGTGGATTGTCGCAAAGCCGGCCGGGCGGGCCGCTGCCCGAGGTTGCATATAGTCGTGCAATGGCGCAGAGGAGCGGTGACCGGCCGCCTCGCCAGGTCGACCATCCGGCGAGGTGGTCAGGCGCCCTGGCCGCGATCGCGGCCGCTGTTGCGGTCCTGGCGGGTGCGCTGGGTGTGCTCGCGGCGCCGTCACCCTCGCCGACCGGGGGTCGGCTGCAGTGGTCGCAGTGGCAGCACCTGGTGGGCGTCTTCGACGTCGGCCTCCAACCCGACGGCGCCGGCCTGGTCGCGGAGGGATCCGAGCTCTTCTTCGACATCGATCGATCGGGGAACATGATCCCGATCAACACTCCGACAGCGTTCCACGACGTCGCCGGATACGAGGCATATTTCGCGGTCGCCGCCGGCGAACCGGTCAAGGGCAGCTGCCGGTTCGGGCACGGAGCCGTCTACGTCCTCGATCCAAGGTCCCCCAAGCAGGTGCTGGAGGTCGACCCGAACAGCGGCAAGCCGCGTCCGTTCGCCACCATCCCCGGGGTTGACTCGCTAAACGGCATCGCCTTCGACGGCACGGGCGCCTTCGGCAACTACCCGTTGCTCGTCACCGGTCCCAGCGGGGCCCACAGCGTGGTCGCTGCGATCGATTGCCACGGCACGGTGACGATCATCGCCGCCTCGGCCCCCCGGATGGAGGGCGGCATCAGCGTGGCACCCAAGACCTTTGGCAGCCACGGCGGCGAGCTGGTCGCGGTCGATGAGATCGGCGGAGACGTCTTCGGCGTCACCCCGGGCGGGGCGGTCGCGACAGTCGTCAACCTGCCCCAGCCAAAAGGCCAAGACATGGGCGTCGAGAGCACCGGCTTCGTGCCGGTGGACTTCATGAAGCATGGCGGGGCGGCGTACCTGGCCGATCGGGGCACAGCCAACAACCCTCATCCGGGGACCGACAGCCTGCTGCGCCTGACCTCGTCGCAGCTGGCGACCGCGGGGGTGCGCGATGGCGACCTGCTGGTGGCGACCGAAGGCGGCGGCGTCACCATCGCGGTGACGTGCGCGGCGAGCTGTTCCCAGCGCCAGGTCGCCACCGGCCCGACGCCCGGGCACATCGAGGGCCACATCGCGTTCCTTACCAATCAGCCGCCGCAGGCGCCGGCAGCGACGGCGCCGCCGTCACCGCACTCTCCGCCGGTGGCGGCCACATCTCACCCCAGCCATCTCCTCAGCGCCGTGGGGGCGGGCGTGGCCATCGCCGGGTTGCTGCTGGTGGCCGCGGTGGTGATCCTGCTGGTAAGGGCTCGCCGGGAAGACTAGACGTGGGATCCGGTCGCGCCTGGGCGCCCCGGATCGAGCCACGACGGCAGCGGCTCCGAGCCGAGGATGGAGCCCGCCAGGACCCTGGCGCAGTTGAAGGCGAAGCCCATCCCCTGCCCGGAGTACCCGGCGCAGACGTGGACGCCGGGCGCGCCCGGAACCGCGCCCACCAGGGGTAGCCGGTCAGGCGTGAACCCCATGATCCCGGCCCATCGGTTGGTGACGGGCGTGGCCACGTGGATCTCGGCGAGCTGGCGGTCAAGGTGCTCCTGGATCGCATCCGTGGGGGTGTCGTCATAGCCGACCTCGTCGGCGAGGGCGCGGTTGCGAAAGCCGCCCACCAGCACCCGCCGATCGGCCAGCTGCCGCCAGTAGACGTACCCGTGGTCGGTGTAAACAGGACGCCCGGCCACCGGGTCGGCGCCGGGCTCGGTGGCGAGCATCTGGCCCCGGACGGCGTCGATCGGGATCTCGGGGTAAAGCTGGCGCGCATAGCCGTTGGTCGCCAGCACGACCGCGCCCGCTGCAACTTCGCCGCCAGGCGTGTGCACCCGGACGCCGGAGCCGCCGGGCTCGATCGCGGTGACCTCGACACCGTCGGCGACGGTGGCGGTGGCCTGCCCGGCGATCGACGTCACAGCCTCCACCGGGTGCACCTCGCCGTCGACAAGGTTGAGGAGCCCGCCGAATTTGCCGCCCTTGGGTCGCCAGGCACCCGGGAGCCGGTCCTCTGAGAGCAGCTGGACGGATTGCTGAAGCGCCTCCGCCTCCTCGGGAGTGGCGGCGCTGCTCCAGCTGCCGACGCGCTTGTGACCGGCGGCCCCCGCCAGGGCCTCGCCCAAGCGGTCGTGGTTCTCAAGGGTGAAGGCCCAGATCTCGACTGCGGTCGACCGACCGTACCTCTCGACGGCTTCGGCGTAGTTGGCGGCGACGCCGGCCAGGACGAACCCAGCGTTCCGTCCGCTTGCGCCGGCTGCGAGGCGGGAGCGCTCCAGCAGCAGCACCTCGGCGCCGCGCTTGCCCAGCCAGTACGCCAGGCTGACCCCGGTGATCCCGCCGCCAACGACAACAACGTCGGCACGCAGCGGAAGCGCGACCTCGGGCATCCGCGGAGCCTCGCCCCAAACGGGAATGCTGGTCATGGCCAAGTCAGACGCGACCTCTGATCCATAGCGAAAGAATCAGTTGCAGAGTCTGGAGGTTGGCAAGAGCCTCCAGTGGGTCCCGTCCCAGAACTGGACTTCAACAACGTTCCGGTAGGCCGCCATAGTGTTGGTCAGGAGGATTGGGCCACCTACCTTGAGGTCGTCGACCAAAGAAGCATCGGATAGCTCCAAGACGCACTCCATCGCGGGACTCCCCGCGTCAGACCAGACTGATCCATTCCAGCGCAGCTGCTCGCCGAGAAGACCCACGTTCGGACTTGGGCCACTTGATGGGGACTGGTACGCCAGAAGCTGCTTACGCTGGGCGTCCGCAGCCACCCAGCCATTCGACCCGATTATCGGTGCCAGTCCCACCCGAACCCATTGGGTGTCATCCCATCGCCACATTTCCGCCGGTCGCGTCCCCGCTGACCCGACAGTGCAGGTGGTTTGCGGACCCAATCCGGTGGGGCCAAGCGGATCAACCAGCGCCAGCGCACGTCCGGTCGTAGGGTCCGTTACCAGGGCCCGGGTCGGGGCGTTGATCAGAGATCGCTCCGCCCAGTCATCACCGTTCCACGTCCAAGTTTGGTCGCTGCATCCTTGGGTGAAGCCTCGAGATTGGGCATGGGTGACGGCGACGACCGCGAAGCTCCGTTGGTCGTAAGCCATGCCTATGACATAGCCATGGGGCTGGTGCGCCGGGTAAACCCGCGTCCATTGGGCTCCGTCCCAGATCCAGGTGGCATAAGCGTCGGCGCCGACTGGATTTGCCCCAAAACGGTGGGCGTAATCCAAGGCTCGGTTGTCGGCCGCTCCCAAGAACACTGTCGTCTGGCTTGACTCGTCGTAGGCCACCTTGGCCACGTCCTGCGCGATGGGCTGCTTACTCGGACGCTGGCGTCGCCACACCGCACCGTCGAACGTCCAAGTGTCGTCAAGCATGCGGTTTCCGCTTCGGCCCCCAAAGACGACAGCTACACCATGCCCCGCGTCGTAGCCTGCGGCTGCGGCTTGCCGGGCCTCAGGCAGCCCTATGGTCCCTGAGTCGCGATCGACTGCGGCTGGCTGCGGGTGGGGCAAGCGTGCGGCTGTGATCCAGTACCAACCCACCCCGATTGCCGAGATGGCCAGAACTGAGAACAGCGCGACCTTGGCCCGCCGAGGGATCCGCTGGACCACAGCGATCAATGTAGTCGTGGCGAGCCGAGGTCGGGGCGGCGATCCAGTTGAACCAGACTCGCATCGGTCGAGCGGCTCCGGCTAGAAGTGGATGCCTCGCATCAGTTGGGCCAAAGCCAGGCCTTCGATGCCGACCTCCTCGTTGGCCCCATCCGAGTCGCCATCCTTCTTCTTGCCGCCGGTCTCCGGGAACATGTGATACGCGCCGGTCATGACCAGGTGCAGGAACCCAGGCGCGGTGACGTCCACGATCTCGCCCAGCTTGCCGAGGCGGGTGCTGACGTCCTGGGGGCGCTTGAGGATCGCCTCGACCACCATCTGCGCCGCTTCGTCGGCCTCGATGATGGGGAACGCCGAGTAGAAGCTGGTGGGCGCGATCATGGGCGTGCGCACCAGCGGCATGTGGATGTTGGTGACCACGATGCCGTGGTGGGCGACCTCGGGCGCGAGGCAGCGGCTGAAGCCCTCCAGCGCCCCCTTGGAGGCGACGTAGGCGGCAAAGCGCGGCGGAAAGGCCTGGGCGCCGATCGAGGAGACGTTGATGATCTGGCCGCGGCCCTGCTTCATCATCCCCGGGAGCACGCCCATGATCAGCTTGATGGCGCCGAAGTAGTTCAGCTGCATGGTGCGCTGGAAGTCGTGGAAGCGGTCGAAGGAGTCCGCCACCGACCGTCGGATGGAGCGGCCGGCGTTATTGATAAGGATGTCGACGCGGCCGTGGTCGGCGAGCACCTTCTCCAGCATGCCGCCGATGGCGTCGAGGTCGGAGAGGTCGGTGGGATAGACCCACGCCTTGCCGCCTTCGTCCTCGATCTCCTTCTGGATCTCCTGGAGCTTCTCCTCGGTCCGCGAGACCAGCATCAGGTGGGCGCCGCTGCGCGCCAGGGCACCGGCCGCGGCGCGGCCGATACCGGACGAGGCGCCGGTGATGATCACGATCTTGCCGTCGAGCACCTTGCGCAGGTTGGCCTCGGTGGGCAGCTGGGGGTCGAGGTGGCGCTCCCAGAAGTCCCAGATCCGCCAGGCGTAGTGGCGCAGCGGAGGCACCGCGATGCCGCTGCCCTCGAGTGCGCGCTGCGACTCGGTGGCGGTGAAGGTGGCGCGGTTGGACATGTAGTCCAGCGCCGGGCCGGGGATGTTGACGCCCTCCAGCACCTGCTCCCGGATGCGCTGGATCGCGGGCAGACTGCCCATCGCCCTGGTCACGTCGCTCGGCACCATCGATGTGGCGCGGCGGTCGAAGCGCAGCGCGAACTCGGGCGCGTGAGCGGCGCGGGCGAACTCGTTGAGGCTGTCGCCGAGTGAGAGTGGCTTGGGGTCGACGATGTGGAAGCAGCGGCCGTCGAGCCCCTCCTTGTGCCCGATGTGGTCGATCGCCCTGGCCACGAAATCGACCGGCACCAGGTTCAGCGCCCAGCCCTCGGGGCCTACCAGCGGCACCCAGCTGGGCAGCGACTCACGCAGGCGCTGCAGGATCTTGAACGAGTAGTAGGGCCCGTCGATGCGGTCCGCCTCGCCGGTCTCGGAGTGGCCGATAACGATGCCCGGCCGGTAGACCCGCCAGGGCACCTTGGACTCGGTGCGGACGATCTTCTCGGACTCGAACTTGGTGGCGTAGTAGGGATGCTCGAGCTCCTGCCCCTCGTCGAACATCTCCTCGGTGAAGTCGCCCTTCCACTTGCCACCAGCGACGGCGATGGAGCTGACGTGGTGCAGCCGCGCCGCGCCGACGGCGTTGGCCAGCTCGACCACGTTGCGGGTGCCGTCGACGTTGGCGCGACGGTTGGACTCCTCCGATGCCTCCAGGTCGTAGACCGCCGCCAGGTGGTAGACCTCGGCGCCTTTGAGGGCGCCACGCGCCTCTGCCGGGACGTCGCACTCGGGCTTGGTGATGTCGCCCTCCACCGCCGTGATCCGGCCCTCGGCTCCTGGAGTCGCCGCGATCCACCGGTCGAGGCGGGCCCGCGAGCCGGGGCGCACCAGGACATGGATATCGCCCTCGCGCTTGAGCAGCTGGTGGACGAGGTTTCGGCCGATGAAGCCGGTGGCGCCGGTTACCAGGTAGGTCATTTCGATTCGAACCTCGTCTTTACGGAATTAGCAGGACTTTTCCGGTGGTGCCGCCGGTGGCGACCGCCTTGAGGGCGGTGGGCGCCTCGCTGAGCGGGTAGGTCGCGGAGATGTGGGGCTTGATCTTGCCCTCGTCGTAGAGGCGGTAGAGCGCCGCGGTGGCCTCCTCGATCAGCTTGGGGTTGCGCGCCATATACGCCCCCCAGTGCAGCCCCACCACGCTGTAGTTCTTGACCAGCACGTGGTTGGCCTTGGCCTCGGGGATCCGCCCGGAGGTGAAGCCGATGATGATGATCCGGCCCTCGAACGCGACGCACTTGGTGGAGCGGTCGTAGACGTCGCCGCCGACGGGGTCGAAGATGACGTCGGCGCCGGCCCGGTCCGTGATCTTGTTGACCTCGTCCGCGAAGTCCTGGGTCTTGTAGTTGATCGCGTGATCGGCGCCGAGCTGCAGGCACAGCTCCACCTTCTCGTCCGAGCCCGCGGTGGCGATGACCATGGCGCCGGCGGCCTTACCCAGCTGGATGGCGGCCGTGCCCACCCCGCCGGCGCCGCCGTGGACCAGGAGCACCTCGCCGGGTTGGATGTTGGCGCGGCGATGGAGAGCGAAGTAGCCGGTCTGATAGACGATGTAGAAGGCGGCGGCGTCCTCGAAGCTCATCGAGTCAGGGATCTTGCGAGCCAGCATGGGCAGGGTGTCGGCGTACTCGGCGTAGCCGCCGTGGAGGACACGGTTGACGGCGAAGCCCGCCGACACACGGTCCCCGGGAACGAAGCCGGAGCCATCGGGCGCGTAGGCCACGGTGCCGCCGACCTCGCCGCCTGGGGTGAACGGAAAGTCGGGTTTGGTCTGGTAGGTGCCCGCGATCATCAGGGAGTCGAAGAAGTTGATCGCCGCCGCCTCGATCTTGATGCGCAGCATGTCCGTGGGCGGATCGCCCTCGGCGACATCCTCAAACACCATCGAGTCGGGATCGCCCCATTGCCGCACCACCCAAGCCTTCATCGCTCGCCGATTCTAGCCAGTTCGAAGGGCGGCGGGTTTACGGAAATCCGAAAATTCCGAGGCCGGTAGGCGGCTAGTCGGTCCTCGTCATGACCGGCAACACGTCGATGTCGGTGCGCGGGGGGGCGTCGAGGTGAGCGGGGCTGGGCAGGAAGAAGAGCAGGATGAAGGTGATCGCGAACACAATGACGTTGTAGAACATCGCGATCTGGACCGAGTCGCTGAAGTCGACCGCCACACCTCTCGCGGCTCCCGGGATCACCGTGCCCCGCACCACCTCACCGAGGTGCTGGTATTGGACCGCGACGGCGGCGGATCGCTGGGCCGGGGTCATCTGGGCCGCGCCGGGCGGCGGCGGCAGCACGGGCCGGTACTGCCTCGCCTTGACACAGCTGGGGGCAAGCACCGAAGGGTCCTTGGCGGCCGACTGGTCGTGGAAGCAGGTGAGGTAATCGGCGACGATGACCTCAGTCACGTCGGATGGCACGTTGCCGGCCAGCAGTTGCTGGCGGATCTGGGAAACCTGGCCGGCGCTCACGGTATCGGCGTGGGAGGCGATCTGCCCGAAGAAGATCACGCCGATCACGGCTATGCCAACAGCGCCACCGATCTGCTGCACCGTGGTCAGCACGCCGGACGCCGAGCCGACATCCTTGCCACCGATGCCCGCCAGGACGAAGTTGAGCGAAGGCGCGATCAGCAGCCCCAGCCCGACGCCGCCCAGGGCCATGGCCGGGATCAGTTGGTAGCTCTGGATGTCGGCGCCGAACTGGTGGACGGTGTAGATCGTCACCAGGACGCCGATCGAAGACAGCGCCGCGCCGATCTCCAGGATGCGTCTGCCGAATCGCGGGATCAGTCGGATGCTCAGCCCGGAGGCGACGCCGCTGCCGATTGAGAACGGAATCAGCGTCAGGCCGGAGTGCAGGGCGGTGAAGTTCAGACCGATCTGGAGCCACAGGTTGAGGGTCAGGAAGAAGGATGGAATACCCGAGAAGAACGCGAAGAAGAAGAAGAGGCCGGTGACGAAGGCTCGATTTCGGAAGAGCGAGGATACGACCAGCGGGTCCTTGCCGGACGCCTCGCGGCGACGCTCGAAGACGACGAAGAAGACCATCACCAGGGCCGACCCGGCGAGCATGGCGAAGGACCACCAAGGCCACCCGGCGTCGCGACCCTCGACCAGGGGATATGTCAACAGGAAGAGGGCCACGGTGACGATGGCCACCCCGGCAAGGTCGAGCCGCGGCGCGTCAGGGGCCTTCGATTCGGGAAGTCGCATTGCTGCGCCGATGACGGCGAAGATGCCGATCGGGACGTTGATCAGAAAGATGGGGCGCCAGTCAAGGTTGAAGAGGTTGCCCTGGATGATCAGGCCGCCGGCGATGGGGCCGGTGATGGTGGCGAGTCCGATGACACCGCCCAGGATGCCGAAAGCCGTAGCCAGTTTTTGGGGCGGGAAGGTGACCCGGATGATCGAGAAGATCTGCGGGTACATCAACGAGGCCATCAGGCCCTGGAAGACGCGGGCAGCGACGATCTGGGTACCCGACTGTGAGATGCCGCACAGCAGCGAGGCGAAGGTGAAGCCGGTCACCCCGATCATGAACATTCGCTTGCGGCCGAGAATGTCGCCCAGGCGGCCCCCGGTGATCAGCACCACGCCGTAAGCCAGCTGGTATCCGGCGAAAACGAACTGGACCTGGGCGAAGCTGGCGTGCAAATCGCGCTGGATCGACGGCACCGCGACGTTCACGATCGAGATGTCGAGCAGGATCATGAAGGTCGCCGTCAGGATGATGGCAAGCGCTACAAAAGGATTTCCCTGTGGCTTGTCGTCAGGCATCTCTCCTCCCGGTGGCTGCGCGAATCGAAATGCTACAGGTGAGTGAGCTATTCCAGTATGGCCGCTACGCTTTAGCGCACGGCCCCATCGTCTATCGGTTAGGACGCGTCCCTTTCAAGGACGAAAGAGCGGTTCGACCCCGCTTGGGGCTACGTCCCTTTTCCGTCCGAGACGGCGTACGCTGCCACGTGGTGGGGCGCCAGGCCAACTGGGGGCGCGAGGAGGTGTCACATGGCAGGTGAGCTGGTAAGTCTGACCCAGGAGATGTTCGCCGCTCTCGACAGCAGTGACGCGGATGCCATCATCCGGCTGAGTGCCGACGAGATCCAGGGCGTCGATGAGATCGCTCGCAAGTGGCTGCGGGGATTGGACGAGCTTGGGGGCTACATTCGGGAGCTCATGGGCATGGTTGAGGGCGTCCACTCCACCATCTCCAATACCCATGAGACGTTTTGGGGAGACACCGGTGCCGTAACCTGCTGGCTCGAGCAGGACTACGTACTAAACGGCGCGCACCAGCACATCTCGGCGCCCACCACAGTGCTATTCCGGCGGGACGGAGACAACTGGAAGATCACGCTGTTCCAGTCGGTCCCGCTTCCGCCCGAGGACGCCTAACAGAGCAGCAGTCGCACCCCTGACCCGTTAGGAGCCCACCCCTCGCCGCAATTGCCGTACCCCAGAGAATCGAGCGCTCTCCGTGACCGAGCGAGTGGAAACGTCGATTCTGAGCGGTGGCTCTTTTAACCCTTAAAAGCAAGGGGTCTGCCGTTACGGGCCACCTCTCCGAGCTGTTGACACCCGGAGCGTGCGTCCCGCCGCCACCCCCCGAAGGGGGCCCCGTCGACCCCTTGGCCTTGCGGCTTCGGTGCCTCCGAGCGCCGGGTTCGTTGCCTCCCCCGGCCGGCTTTCTGACAGACCGTGAGCAGTAGTGTGGGGCGTCCATTTGAGTTCGTCAATCCGGAACATTTGGCTTTGAACAGCCGTTCCGGGTTTCTCTACAGAAGGCTGTGGAGACGCTGTGGAGACGATATTCAGCCGGTCCCTCAGGCAGACGCCGGCTGTGGAAAATCGGGCGCGTCGACCATGCCCCAGGCGTCCATCAAAAGCGCGGCAAAAACGTCGTAGGTGATGTACCCGAAGCCTCCGTCACCCCACGCGGGGCCCCATGAGTTGACGAAAATCAGCTGCTGCTTGCGCGCCTCGAAGCCGACAAAGCACAGCGCGTGACCGCCCACGAACGGGTCGCCCTCCATGGGCATCGGGATATGGCCGCGGGGCGCATCCATGAAGCTCTGATGGACCATCAGGCCGGCGACGAAGCAGTTGTCGCGAAGGTACAGCTCGGCCTCGCCAAGGCTCTCGATGCGGGCGAAGCTGCGGGAGCGGTAGGGGCGGGCCGCCTTCCGCTGCGCCGCGGTGGGCCGGATATCGATCGCATCCTCGCGGTACGGCATGACCTCGAGGCTGCAAACACCCTCCTGGTTGATGATCTTCATCGCCTGCCTGATGGTCATCCCGCTGTCGGCGGCGCGGTCCAATCGCTGGCTGTAGACGAACATCGGGCTGAAGCGATGGGCATCGCTCTTCATCCCCCACTTGTTCTCGCGCTGCTCCTGGTAGGTCTTGTCGTAGTACGCCGAGGCGCAGGCCACGCACGTCCCCACCTGCCCCTGGTCGAAGATCGCCGGCATCTCGGCGCGATGATCGACGCGGTCGAGTCGCGGTGCGGCGGCCAGGAAATGGCGCATCCGATAGTCCCTGGCGTCGTAGGGGTCCTTCTTGCAGCCGGTGGAGTAGCGCTGCCCTTCCGCCATCGCCCTTCCGGCCGGCTGTCAGGCCCTTGTGGGTCGGCTCGAACGAAGGTTGAGCCAGACCCCAACGCCCACCATCAGCATCGCCAGGACGCCCAACCCGGCGAGTGGGACGATGCCGCCGGTGTTGGCGGGGTTGATGGTGGCCAGCGGCGCGGCCCCGCCGGTGCCGAGGATGTGGTCCTGGTCGCTGAAGATGCCGCTATCCGCCTCGACGATGGTGTCGCCGTTCACCTTGCTGATCTGGACCTGGGCGGTGAAGGTGCCGTTGGCGTCGGTGGTGCCGCTGGCGGGCATGAACTTGAAGTCGCTGCCGGGCGTGTAGAGCATCCGCAGGTTGACCTCGGCGCCGTTGACCGGTTTGCCGTTGAGGGTCAGCACCACGGTCAGGTCGCTGGTCCCGCCTGCCCTCAGCTGGTGTTTGGCCACCGTCAGTGCCAGCTGGACCGGCGAGTCAGTTTTGGGGGGCTTGTGGAACTGGTGGTTGTTGTCGATGAATTGCGATGGATTGGTGTGCGTTGCGGCTGACGATCCGGGGGCGCCTGGCGATGCCGCCGCTGGGCCGGGCACGACCGTCAGGTTGAGGGCGTTGCTGGCGGCGCCTCCGGCGGTTGTGAGGACGACGGGATAGGCTCCCGGAGCCAGCGATGCAGGCACGGTCAGCAGCACGCTGGTGCGACTCCAGAGTTGCGACGTGGCAGTGGTGGATCCGATCTTGGCGGTGCCCGTGTTGGCCCCCAGGCTCACGCCATCGATGACAATCGCGGCGCCGGCCTTGACGTTGTTGGTCTCGATCTTGTCGAGGCGCGGAACGATGGTGAGGTTGGGCGCGGCGGCGACCACACCGTCTGATCGGGTGATCGCCACGGCGCCGCTGTCGGTATCTCCACTCAAGGTGAATGCGATCCCCTGGTCGCCCCAGGAAGAGACCGTCTGGCTGATCCCGCCGGCGGTGACCTTGCCCTGGGTCGTGCCGAAGTTGTAGCCGGCGAGGGTGACAGCGGTCCCGGCAGAGCCGGAGGACGGCGTCATCGTCTTGACCAGCGGGTTGATAGCGATCGACGGGCCGGTGACGCTCGGGCCGTAGCCGTTGACGTGGAGCGTGAGGTTGCCGTTCTGCGCCCCAGGCGGGACGGAGACGGTGACCTGGCTGGAGCTCCAGCTCTGGCCTTGACCGACGGGGCCGCCCGGAAATGTCACGCTGCCGCCGGACCCAAGGTTGGCGCCATTTATCACTATCTGGTCACCGACAACCTTGCTGGTGATCGCTGTGGTGCTAACAGACGGCGGTAGGAAGGTGAAGCTACCCGCCGGCACGGTCACGACCTGGACGTTGACGCTCGGGTTGTTGGCGTCGATGCTGACGGGAAAGGTGACCTGAGCCGCTCCACTCGTATTTCCGGGGCTGAAGGCTGGTAGTTGGTTCCCCCAGCCGGGAGAGGGGGAGTTGATCGTGATGTTCACCCCCGGGTACGTGAGGTGCAGCTGCGCACTGGGGGCAAGGGTCAGCGGGTGCAGGTTCGATCCGTTGACAGTTACCGAGGTCCCGACCTGGCCGGATGTCGGCGTGAGGCTCGCTGCCGGCTGCAGCGTTAGCTCCCAGTTGTCGTTGGATTGCTGGCCACTGCTGTCGATGACCCGGATTCGCGCGCCACTCGAAAATCCGCTCGGGACGGTGACCTTTACCGACGAGTTCGTACAGTCCTGAGATCCCGTGGAGGCCGGGCGGATGCCGGAAATGGTGTGGCCGTCCAGCCCTTCAAAGTTCACTGTCGGAGCGCCACTCAACGAGCAGTCGGAGCTGAAATCGTTCGAGAAGTGATTGCCGTTGATGACTATCGGCTGACCCGGGCTGGTAATCCAGGCAGAAAGCCCCGAAACAGTTGGTGGGTTGCCGAAAGAGGCTGAGGCGACCACGCCCACCAAACTGCCAACGCACGCAAGCAGGCCCGCCCGGATAATTCGCTCGATCACGACACCAGGTCCGCAAGAACGGCGTAGCGCTGAGTGGCCAAGGCCCCCGCCCAAAGCGGGTAGCAGGTCAAGAACGTGAGGCTGGGCCGTCCGTTGGAAGCTGTGACCTGCCGGTCATTGGCCCCCACGATCTTAAAGCCGCTGACCCTGTAAGTGAAAGTCCCATAGTCGGTCTCGAGGACGATGTCTTGACCGGTCTTGAGGTTGCCCCACGACAGCGAGTAGCTGTTGTGGTTAGAGATCACGACGTTATCCGGTTCTCCTGGATAGGCGGTGCCGTCGACGTGACCCGGGCCACCTGACAGGATTTTGCTGTCGCTGCCCTCCAAAACAATGCCGCTGAAGCCGATCGAAGGCACTGTGATCTTGGCCAGGGGTTGGCCGTTGGCCAGCCGTGGTCGAGCGAAGGTGACGGTCAGCGGTACTCCGGCGGCGCCGCCCCGGGCGTGCCCCTTGTCCCAGGCGCTGGCCAGCTCAGCCTGGCTGGATGCGGTGTACGCCACGTTGCTCCCGACGTAAAGAAAGAGGCTGAACGCCATCCCGAGGATGATCCAGCTGATGAATCGGGTGGGGTGAAAGCCGACCATAAAATTAGAGGGGACCGTGACCCCGGTCACGGTCCCCCCCAAGCTATCTCAATTAGCTGCGGACGGGAACCCGCAACCGGTTGATTCCGATCCCGGCCGCTGCCAGGATCAGTCCGAACGCCGCCAGGATCAGCATGTTGTTCCCGGTGTTCGGCGGTACTGGTCCATTGTTAGATTGCTGTCCGCTGGTCGGCGTAAGGGCGACGGCCGCGTCGGCCTGACCCATCTGCAGGTCCACCAAGGTGGTCGACCCAGCTGGAGCCGCGTTCGGGCGGGCGTTCGGGCGGGCGTTCTGGACCGCGTTCCCGGAGACACCCGAGCACAGGGTCAAGTTCACCAGCGGCAGCTGACTCGCCAGCCCATTGATTGTCGACAGCTGAGGTACGAGCGAGCAGTTGATCGCTACGTTGATCTCAAGAGTCACGATGCTGGCGGAGGCGTGCTGCAGGTCGGGCCCGGCGGAATCCACTGTGGCGCCCCGGGTCAAGGTGATCGTCAGCAGGCCGTTCAGCGCGGGAATGTTTCCAAGGACGGTGTTCACCGCGTTGAGAGCCGCCTGCGCCGCGCCTCCGGCGAGGCCTGGGCAGGTGATCGTGCCGGGGATCTGGATGGTGCAAACCGTTCCTGGCGGGAGCAGCTTGTCCAGGCTGATACCGGCCTTAGCCGCTACGTCCTGACCCAGGATCTTGAGGACCCCGAGCTGACCATTGGCGGTCTCATGGGTCGACGAGCCGTCGGCGGTTGCCGTGGCCGTGCCCTTGACAGTGTCCAGGCTGATCAGGCTCTTGGTGAGATCCAAGTTAGCCCCGCTGGCGGTGTTCAGAGCAGTCAACAGTGAGACAAGGACGGGGTTGGTGATCTTCAGCACGTCGACCTGTGCGACATCGCTGAGGGCGTTGCTCGACACCACGCCGCTGCTCAGATCGCGGCTGGTGGTGGTGAGCGCCGTCGGCTGGGCGGTTGCCAGCAGGTCGTTGAGCTGCAGGTTGTTGATCAGGCCCAGGGCAGTAAATGCCGTGGACAGAGCGCTGACCAGGGATGCGTAGCCTGCGTTTACGTTGTCAATCGCCGTCTGTACAACAGGTGTTACCCCGGAGATAACGGTCTGCAGCGTTCCGCCCAAAAGCCCGCCGACACCTGGAACGATCGTGACCGTGTTGCCCAGGGCGTGCTCAAGCGTCTGCAGATCGGTGGCGATGCTGGCGAGTAGGGCGCTCAGCTGCGCGGGCGAGAGAACACCGATGTTCCCCGTCGGCGCCAGGTCCAAGCTGGTCAAGGTGTTTCTTGCTAGAGAGTCCGTCGGCAGCGCCTCTGCCGAGAACGGGCCCAGCACAAACGGACCACTGCTGACGAAGCTCGGGCCGGCGACGAGGTTCCCGTTGTTGACCGGGTTGATCTTGTCGCCGAAGTTGACGGTCGCGGTGTCGAAGGCATTGACACTCGGATTGCCCAGGGTGTCGGCGATCGAGCCCGAGAGCTGGGTCAGCGCCGCGCTCAACGGGGCCAGCGCCGGGTTGGAAGGAAGCTGGCCGAGGAGAGTGTTCACCTGCGCAACGGCGCCGGCTGGGACGTTCTTCAACGCCGCTTTGAGAACCGACAACTCCTGGTTCAGCGAAGCCGCGTTGATGCTAAGCGGCGTGGTGGTCGAAGTGCCTGCGGTGAGCGATTGTCCGGTGCTGGACGTCCCCACCGAATGCGCCTGGTCGACAACCAGGCTGACCGGCTGGGTCGGATCTGTCAGAGTCGAGCCGAGGACGCTGGCGGGATTCAGTCCTACCGAGGTCAACAGCGTGGTCAGGATGGCGTTGACCTGCGCCATCTTAAGGTTGAGTACCGCGTCCGGGTTGGCGGCAACGGCGAGAGCCGTTCCGTTGGCCGAACCGGTGTAATAGTTGATCGGAGCGGCAGCCATCGCCTGGGTCGACCCAAGAATGGATACCGCGGCAACGCTTACGAGCGTCACTAGTCGGACGACCCTGTTAGGGATGCCGTTCACGAGATCTCCTCCGCTGTGTCCCCCCGGCCGAGAAGTCGGGAGCCAAGTGCCTTTTACAGGTATGAATTGGCTACTCGTATTAAGTGCCGAGTAGTATGACGCCGACTTGGTGACAAACCTGCCGGTTGTGACAATTCTGTTACATCAGTTTTTTAGGCAGCTGATAACGCCGCTGGACACGGTGATCCTCCCCAAACGTCGCGGGTTGTGGAGAATGTGCTGATGCCAGTCCCTCAGGTCAACCTCGTTGAGGCGTTTGCAATAGGAATCCCGGTGGGAATCGCCGGCTACGCGATCCAGGAGACGATCCTCCGACGGCGAGCTTCCAGGTCGACCTCGGGTGCTGACTCGCCCAAAAAAGCGGACGTCGATGCCGCCTCAAGAGGCCAAGACACATCGGCTCAGGAGCCGACTAACGTCACCTTCCCGCTACCTATCCCTGTAACGCGACCATCGCGAACCAGGCCGAAGCGTCCTTTTACGGTAAGCCCAGAACCGGGGCCCGCCAAGCCCGCGGCGGCGGCCGAGGCGCCTCAGCAGCCGGTCGTGGCTGCCGCGGTCGAGGCCCCGGTGGCAAAACCACGGTCGCGGCGCACGGCGGCCGTCCCGGTTCCGCCTCCGATCGCACCCGCCGCCCCGGCCGCTGCGGACCCGGCCCCAGACACCGTAGCGGCCCCCGCCGCAGTGCCCGCCGAGCCATCGACATCGGCCGCAAAGGCGCCGAGCCCGGCCGCCAGCAAGGCATCGCCGGCGCCGGCCGAGCCGGCAGCGGCGCCCAAACCGTCGAAGGCGCTCCTCAAGCGCGAGGCTGACCTTGACGCCGCGCTCGAGGCGGTGGTCGACTTCGTCGACGGTCAGCCCCGCCGCGCCCGGGCCCAGACCTGCGCTGACGCGATCGACCGGCTGGTGCCGAAGAGCCGTCGTGGACCAGCGCAGACCCGGTTTGAAGCAGCGGTGAAGTCAGGCACCGCCCCCGGCGAGCTGCAGGAGATGGCGGAGTCTGTGGGGATCGAGCTGGCTCGCGCCCTGCACGCGGTTCGGGAGGAGATCAAGACCCAGAGCTAGCCGGCCAGGGGTCCGATACGATCTGCGGATGCCGGTCAGGGTCCGCTTCGCCCCCAGCCCCACCGGAGCCCTCCACCCCGGCAGCGCCCGAACCGTGCTCTTCAACTATCTGTACGCGCGCAAGAACGCGGGCAGTTTCATCCTCCGGATCGAGGACACGGACCAATCGAGGTACGACCCCACCAGCCTGGAGAGCATCCTCTCGGGGATCCGCTGGCTCGGGCTGGGCTGGGACGAAGGCCCCGACATCGGTGGCGACTTCGGCCCCTATTTCCAGTCGGATCGGCTGGACCTGTACCACGAGATGGTGCAGCGGCTGATCGACGCCGGTGACGCCTACCCCTGCTTTTGCACGCCGCAGCGGCTGGAGGAGCTCCGCGAGGCGCAGCGCAAGGCGGGGCTGCCGACTCGTTACGATCGACACTGCATCGACCTGACCGACGCCGAGGTCAAAACCCGGGTCGAGGCCGGCGAGATACCGGTGATCCGGATGAAGGTGCCCGAGGGCAAGACCGTCGTTCACGACCTCGTCCGCGGAGACTCCACCTTCGACAATTCCAGCCAGGACGACCAGGTGCTGCTCAAGTCGGACGGCTTCCCCACGTATCACCTGGCGTCCGTGGTCGACGACCACGAGATGAGGATCAGCCACGTGATCCGTGGCGATGAGTGGCTGGCCTCCTCGCCCAAGCACGTGATCCTGTACGGGATGTTCGGCTGGGATCCACCCATCTTCGTCCACCTGCCGGTGGTCCTTGGCCCGGACAAGACCAAGCTCTCCAAGCGCCACGGCGCCGCCTCGGTGCTGGAGTTCCGTGAGATGGGCTACCTGCCCGAGGCGATGGTCAACTTCCTCGCCTTTCTGGGCTGGTCACCCGGGACCGGCGAGGAGCACTTCAGCCTGGAGCAGCTGGTGGCCGCGTTCGAGCTCGAGAAGATCCAGGACAGCCCGGCAGTTTTCGACCAGGCCAAGCTTGACTCGGTCAACGGCCTTCACATCCGGGCGCTGCCGGTGGACGAGTTCGCTGCCCGGCTGGCGCCATACGTGCCCGAGCTCAGCCGCCAGCTGCTGGCGGTGGCGGCTCCGCTGATCCAGGAGCGGATCCAGCGGCTGACCGAGGCGCCGGCATTGCTGAACTTCCTGGTGCACCGCCCCGAGGAGCTACCGCCCGAGATCGTGCCCAAGAAGCAGGACCTCGCCTCTACCGTTGCGGTGTTGCAGGACCTGCGTCATCTCTTCGAGACCGCCCAGGTTGACGAGTCTCTCGAGCCGACGTTGCGAGAGCTGGCCGAGACACGAGGCTGGAAGGCCGGCGAGCTCTTCATGACGCTGCGCGTCGCTCTCACCGGAAGCCCGGTGACACCGCCGCTACTGCCCTCGGCGAAGCTCCTCGGTCGCACCGAGTGCCTGGTTCGCCTGGACCACGCCATCGGCGGTCTGATCCGGGGGAACAGCTCTCAATAAGAGGTAGGCGTTGAGAGCCATCAGCGCCAGCGCCCCGTACAGGGCCAGCGACGATAGCCACGTAAGCGCCGGGGCACTGTAAATGGTGGCTCGGAAGTAGTCGATCACCGACTGCAGCTCGATCAGCCCAAGACCGCCGAGGAGGATCGCCATCGCCGGACGGCTGTGCCGAACCCGCGGCCAGCAGAAGAAGACCAGCAGGAGAAGCGGCGTGTAGTTCCAGATCGAGTTTTTGGGTGCCGCAACCACCCCGTAGGCCAGCGTAAGGGCCAGACAGCCCGACCAGGGGCGGCCGCCGGCGCGGAGGATGACGATCAAAACCAACAGGCCTAGCAGCCCGACCAGAACAAACTCGATCGGCACCACCGGCAAGCCGGGGAGCGGCGGCGCGGTGACCTCCGTTTTCATCGAGAGCCGGCTGATGAAGCCATTGATCGACTCGTTGGTCCAGAAAGGATCGGCGCCAAAAAGGCTTGAGACCTCGCCGGCGCCGGAGCGGCCGGCGACAAGGTTGGGCAACACGATCAGCGCCAGCGCGGTCGCGGCGGTGGCGGCCAGCGTCCCGATGGAGTCGCGACCTCGGGCGGCCAGCGCGGCAAGCGCAGCCACGGGAAACAGCTTGACTGCGGCGGCCAGGCCGAGGGTGGCCGGCCGCCAAGCGGCCCGATAGGCGAGCGCGAGCAGCGGCAGGACCAGCAGGTTCGCCTGGCCGAAGTAGAGCGAGCCCGTGACCGGCGTGAGACCGCCGCTGATCGCCCCCAGCAGGAACAGCTCGCGCGTAGCCAAGCCGTCCAGCGAGCCCGCAAGCAATGCCACCGATATGCCAAGGCCGGCGACGCCGATGACCGAGAAGACCCACGCCGCCATCCCCGGCGAGAGCGCCGTCAGCGGAACGCAGAGGTACGCGAACAGGACAGGGTACGAGTAGCCGGTCCCAAGTGTGTAGCGCAGGCCGGCCCGCGCTGCCGCCGCCGCCAGGGCGGTGGTGTCGTAGGGGTTGCCCCCGGCGGCGAGGACGTGGGCCGCCAGCCAGTAGTCGTAGAAGTCGTTGTAGAGCCCGGCGCTGCCGCGCTGGACAAAGGTATCGGCAAGAAGGGCAAGCGACACGACGATGGCGGTGAGGCCGGCAAGAGCCGCCCGCCGGCTTATCAGTGGACCGCGATCGAGATCGGCCGAGTTGCTATTGATGCGCCGATGGTAGCCGTCATCCGGCGCCAACGGGCTTCCCCGACAGGGTCACTCAATATAATTCGTGAGCTTCGTCGCGACTTCCTGAAGTTGCCGGCGCGCCCGTTGGGGAGTGGCCAAATGGTAAGGCAGCTCGCTCTGGACGAGAAGATTGCAGGTTCGACTCCTGCCTCCCCAGCCAACCCCCTAGGGGGTGAGGCGCGGGCTCAGACTTCGGGCGAAGTTTCGGTGGCCGCCGGCGCTGGGGCAGCGGCCGCAGCCGGATCAGCGGCCGGAGGCGGGTTGGCGGCGGCAGCCGCGGCATCAGCCGCCTTCTTCGCCTGGGCCACCTTCAAGGCCTCAGCTTTGGCGCGCTCCTGCTGGACGAACTCCATGTAGCCGGAGTACGGCTGAGGGCCCTGCGGGCTGTTGGCGAATTCGGACCGGTCCGGCGCAAGGTTCACCACCGCCGGCTCGACCACTTGGCCACGACCATCGCGGTAGTGCACCTCGCCACAACTGCAGTCCGCCCGGTAGTGGTCCACCTTCTCCAACCCGATCACCGGGTCGAACTCGGTGACGGCCACCCATTTGAGGCGGGCGCCGCATTTGTCGCAGGTCTTCGGCAGCACAGCCGGGATGGGGAACGTGTGGTGGCGTCCGAAGATCGGCAAAGCGCGGAAATCTTACCAACCGGTCCGTTGGTCGCAACAGGGCGCTAATGATGCCGTGGGAGAATTGAGCGCGAATTGAAAAGCCAGGGCTACGACATGCAGGCGCCCGGCCAGAGACGGATCGGCAGGCGGATCTTCCTGGCCTTGCTGGCGGGCGGCGGCGTGGTGGCCGCGGGCGGCGCCCAGGCTTTCGGCGCGATCGGCAGGCTCCCCGTGATCAAGGGGTTCGTGCCCCAGGACGGCTTCTACTACTACACCGTCTCGTCCGATGAGCCGACGTTCGATGGGAACAACTGGCCGCTGCGGATCGAAGGGCTGGTAGAGAACCCGGTCACGCTGACGTTCCACGACCTGATGGCCCTGGCCCAGTCCGACCAGGTGCACGACTATATGTGCGTCACCGGCTGGGCAGTGCCCAAGGTCCGCTGGCAGGGTCCGCTGGTGTCGACCCGGCTCGACATCGCGAGGCCACTGCCAACGGCGTCGGCGGTCAGCTTCGATTCGGCCGACGGCGTGTACACGGACAGCCTGACGATGGCGGAGGCGCGGCGCCCCGAGGTGCTGCTGGCACACGCCAAGGACGGAGCGCCGCTGGCGCAGGATCGAGGCGCGGCCCTGCGGCTGGTGGTGCCTTTTATGTTCGGGTACAAGGGCACCAAGTGGGTCAATCGCATCCGGCTGACGGCGACGCAGGAAATCGGGTACTGGGAGCAGCGCGGCTATGACGTCGACGCCTATCTCAAGTAGCGCCACGGCCGGCAGCGGCGCCGGGCCCGAACCCAGGGTCGACCGCTTCGACGCCACCGAACGGCTCTTCCACTGGGCGTTCGCTGTGCCCTTCCTGGTGACCCTCGCCACCGGGCTGGCACTCTACTTCCCGGAGCTGGCCAAGCTTGCCGGCAACCGTGAGCTGGTCCGGGACATCCATCGCTTCGCCGGGTTGTTCACCGTGCTGTTCCCGGTGCTGGTGCTGGCATTGGGCGATCGGAGCAACCTCCGGCGCGACGTCACCGAGGTCGACCTGTGGAGCGGCGACGACCGCCAGTGGTTCCGTGCCTGGCTCTGGCGCAAAGTGGGAGGCAAGGATCGGCTTCCGCCGCAGGGCCGCTTCAACTCCGGCCAGAAGTTCAACGCCGCGCTCACCGCCGGGTGCATCTTCTGGTTGGCCGTGACCGGCCTCATCATCTTCCCCGGCATCCATCCGCCCTTCTGGCTGGTCTCGAATTCGCGCAACCTTCACGACCTGGCGTGGATCATCCTGACCCCCGCTGTCATCGGCCACGTCTTCCTAGCGGCGATCTACCCGCCCACGCGTCCCGGACTGAGCGGGATCATCACCGGCAAGGTCCCGCTGGCCTGGCTGCGGCACCACCACCCGCTGGCGCCGGAGGCCCAGTCCCCGGCCGGCGACTGACCTCACCCCCCTAACTGACCTCCAACCGATAATCGACCGCGTGCCCGTATCCACCACCACCGTCGCCGAGGCGATGCGCCCGAGGCTGCCGAGTTGCACCCTCCGGACCCCGGTCATGGAGGTGGCGCGGAAGATGCAGGAGGACGGCGTGGCCCACGTTGTGGTCGCGAGCGCCGGGTCCGACTTGATCGCCGGCAGCATCAGTGAGCTGGACCTGCTGCGAGCGGTCATCGAGGGTAAGACCGAGGCGATGGCCTCCGACGTGATGAGCCTGGCGGCGCCGGCGACGATCGCGGCCAAGGAGCCGCTGGCAGTCGCGGTCAAGCGGATGAGGGATGAGGGCATCGCCTTCTACGTGGTCGTCGACGGCACCCCCGCCCGCCCCGTCGGCTTGCTCTCGCACACCGAGCTGGCCGCCTACCTGGCTCGCGGATGACCGCGACGGCGGCGCCGGACGCATCCCTGGGTGACACCGCCCGGACCCGACCGGTGCGCGAGGTGATGCGCCACGGCGTGGTCCTTTGCGACGCCGACGTGTCGGTGCGCGACGTCGCGCGGACGATGCGAGATCACCGCATCGGCGCCGTCCTCGCGGTCGACATCAGCAGCGAGGTGATCGGCCTGATCGACGAGTCGAGCCTTGTCCGGGGCTGGTCCGAGCCCGATCGCACCACCGCCGCCGAGATCGCCGACGTCGATCCGCTGATCGTCGACCCGGGCGACGCCGTGGGGGACGTCGCCCGACGGATGCTGGACCGCGGCCTGACCCGGGCGCTGGTCGCCCCTCCCCCACCGACGGAAGAATCCGGTCGGTGGTCCGAGTGGAAGGAGCGCGGGCTGCCGCTCGGCATGATCGCGGTCGCCGACATCCTGGGACGGCTCGACGAGCTGGGAGCCGCGGTGCGAGGAGGCTCCGCGGCCCCACCTCTGGGCGCGCGGCGTGTCCCTCCAGCAGCGATTGCGGCAACGGTGATCGCTACCTTGCTGCTGCTAGGGCTGATGCTCTTCCTGGTCACCCACGGGCACCCGCAGACAACCACACCGGGATGTAGCAATCCGACCCAGGGGGGTTGTTAGCGGTCCCTCTACGTCGGCGCCGGCGGACGAAGGTGTTGCTGGACACGGCTTGAGAGCCTGGAGCTTTGGCGACCCCCGTCCTGCAGTAGTACGCCGGAGGCCCTCAGGGGTCGCGTCGCTACGTCCTGCAACACCTCCGCCCGCCACCGCCGGCACCCAGGGCGCGCGCCATCCCGCAGGGTGCAACAGCAACCGGCCGGTGAACGTCGCTCATGCGAGACTGCGGGAATGACACCCGACAGCGACGGAGTCTTGTCTTGTCCGACCTGCAACGAGCCGATGCTCCGAGGCTGGCTCGGAATCTGGAACCCTATGACCATCACGAAGGTTGCTTGGCATCGAGCCAAGCCAGGACGGGTGCAATTTCGATTGCCCAAAGCCGCCGCGGTGGTTCTGGCGGGGTCGGGAACGGGCGAAGCTGCCCGCGTCGCCTACCGATGCGAAGCTTGCGAGACGATCCTTATCTCGCCTGGTCCTCAGTAGTCCGTTCCGAAGAAATCGCGGCTCGTGGCCGTCGTCGGTCATTCAGTTGGCCAGGCCAGAGTTATGGCGTCCGAGAAGCCACGTCGGGCCGTCCGAGTCGGACGAACAGGGAAGGCTCTCCTGCTCAGGTGAAGACGAAGCGGTAGCAAACCTCTCTTGCAGCGATGCCGCCAAGGCTGGCGCTGCCTGACGCAAAGACTGCAGCGCCATGCTTCTCATAGAAGCGGCGGGCTCTCGCGTTGGTTTCGACCACCCAGATCTGCATGCTGGCGCAGCCGCGTGCGCGGAGTGCGCTGATGGTGGCAGCCCAGAGCTGCTGAGCCACGCCGGTGCCGTGGTGCGCAGACAGCACATTCAGTGACACCAGCTCGCCCTCGCCGTCGGGCAGCACTCCTGAGGCGGCGGCCCCCACGATCTCGCCGTCGACATGAGCGACGAGGTTGATGAAGGGCGCCGTCCAACTCTGAGGGTGCTCCGTCACGAGCTCGATGTTTCCATCGAACAGGTCGTCGATCGCCTCCGCCGGCCACGTGTCGCCGTAAGTGGTGTGCCAGACCCGGCGCCGCATCTCGCGGATGCCGGGACGGTCGCCGAGTGTGGCCTCCCTGATCACGGCCGGACCGGGCACGCCTGCGCCCGCGGCTTTAGGGTCGGCTGAGAAGCGCCTCGGCGGTGACAGCCGCAAGGCTCGCGCCGTTCTTGCGCAGCAGCTTCTCGCGCAGGTGGGCCAGGTCCATGGTGCTGAGGACGTCCATCACGCAGTCGCGCACGTCGAGCCAGACGTCCTGGATGACGGCGATGCTGGTGCCCGAGTGCGGATCCACCTCCTCGCGCAGGCAGCCACCGGGGGTGACGGGACCGTCAATGGCCTCGATCACGTCGGCCAGGTTGATCGCCTCGGCGGGTTTGGAGAGCACGTAGCCGCCGTGGGCGCCGCGAATGCTCTCTACCAGCCCGGCCTTTCGCAGGTCGGCCATGATCTGCTCGAGGAAGCCCTCGGGGATCTCCGCCCGGTCGGCGATGACGCGGACCTGGACCGGCTGGTCAGGCTGGCCGTTGATGCTGAGGTCGAGCATGGCCTTGATGCCGTACTCGCACTTGGCTGAAAAGATCATTTGCGGCCAATCCTACCCGCGGCCGCGATCGAACGCGCGAGCCGCCCAGCGCCGAAATTGCCGCAGCCGGAGTCAGAAGGTCTGCTGGAAGGAGCTGGCCGCGATCTCGCGGAGCAGCTCCAGGCGGGGTGCGCTCGAGGTGCCGCCAGGTGGCGGTCCCGTCTCGGCCTCAACCCGCAGTGGAATCTCAGCCTCGCGCAGGGCGTCGAGGCAGCGCCCGGCCTCGCTGGATCCATCGACCGAGAGCACGCCCGCGCCGGGTCCGAGAAGGAAGACGGTTGCGGAGCGGTCGCCCAGAGCCAGGCTGAGCGCTGTTCTCAGCGCCTGCAGCTGAAGCTCCGGGTCGCGGCTGCGCAGCACCACCGCGCCCTTATGCAAAGGAAACGACCTTGTCGGCGTCCTCGGCAAGGCGCGACCAGTCGTAGAGGCTGCCGAAGAACACCCCCGGCTGCCCCGACTTGTGAATCCCTCGCATGGCAGCGTCGGCCTCGCAGAGCGAGACCTCGACCCCGGCGGCGGCCAGGTTCACCCCAAGGTCGAGACTGCAAACGCCGTCCCCGAGAAGAAACAGCCGGACCCGATGTCCGCGGCTCACGGCTGCCCGGCAGATCCCGTCGACGGTCATGGCGTCGGCTGCGTCGCGATCACTCGCGAGCATCAGAGCGACGTTCAGGGCGACGCACCGGGTTTGGGAGCCCCGCCGGGGAGTGGGCTGGGCGAGACCACGATCGGTGAGGGCGGACCGACCGGGGAAGGGCTGGGCGAGGGGCTCGGGCTCGCCTCCGGGCTCGGCTCTTGCGTCGGCGACGGGGGCGGCGGGGTGCAGTTCGGGGTGGTCCCGGTCAGGATGTAATCCGGACCCGGGTCGTGCACGCTCAGGCCGGCGCCGCTGCAGTTGGCAGTGGTGACGTCATCCGGCTTCGAGAAATCGTCCTGCCAGCGGCCTGGCAGCGCCTTCAGGAACGGGTCGACGATCGGGGCCGCCAGGTTGACACCGAAGAAGTTCTTGGTGGCGTTGCCCTCGTTGGGATTGTTGCTGGTGTGGCCGCCCCAGGTCGCGATCACCACGTCGGGGTTGTAGACCATCAGCCAGCCGTCGCCGGTAGCCGAGCCGATGTTGGTGGTCCCGGACTTGGCGGCCAGGTGGGAGTTCGGGAACCCCAGGTTCCACTCCTTGTTGTAGCCCTTGAGGATGTCGTTGATGATGAACGGCGGCCCCGGATCCAAGACCCTCGAGCCGGTCGGCGGCGGGATGGTCAGATCGCGACCGTCGGCGGCCTGAACTTTCAGGATCGAGATCGCATCGTGCTTGGTCCCCTGGTTGGCCAGGGTGCCGTATCCGACGGCATGGTCGATCATCGTGATCCCGGTGTGAACGCCGCCGATGGCGGTGGCCAGGTTCGGCTCCAGCGCCGAGCTGATCCCGAGCTTGTGCGCCATGTCGATGACGTCCTGGGGGCCGGCGATCTGCATCGCCTGCTCAGCGGGCACGTTGCGGGACTTGACCAGCGCGCTGCGCATGCGCAAAGTGCCGAGGAAGCGATTGTCGAAGTCGAAGACACTGCCCGGCACCACCCCCGGCTGGTCCTTCAGAACAGTCGTGGTGTCGAGCTTGTGGTTGTTGATCCCGGTCAGGTAGACGTATGGCTTGAAGCTGGACCCCGGCTGGCGCCCGGTGTTGGTGATGTTGACCTGGCCCGCGATTGTGTCGTTGTTGAAGTCGGCCGAGCCAACCATGGCCAGGATCTGGCCGGTCTTGGGGTCGGTGACCAGCATCGCGGCATTGTTCACCCCGTGGCCGAGCTTGCCGACGCCGTTTGTGACGGCGGCGTTGGCGGCGTTCTGGATGTTGATGTCCAGGCTGGTTGTGATCTGGATCCCACCGGTGTGGATCACTTGGGCGCCGTACTCCGCCCCATACACCTTGTCCAGCTGCTCAGTGACGTACTCGACGAAATGCGGTGCCATCCCTGTGGCGGCCTTCGTCACGTACTTCAGCTGCGGGATCAAATTCTCCGCGATCGCGGCGTCAGCGTCGGATTGCTTGATGTAGCCGTCACGGACCATCTGGCCGAGGACGTATGACTGGCGGTCCTTGGCCCCCTGGTAATTGGTTTGGGGGTCGTAATAGCTGGGGGCCTGGGGCAGCCCCGCCAGGAACGACGCCTGGCCGACGGTCAGGTCCTTGGCGTCGACGCCGAAATAGACCTGTGCCGCAGCCTGGGCACCGTAGGCGTGGTGGCCGTAATAGATCGAGTTGAGGTAGAGCGAGAGGATGTCGTCCTTGGAAAATCGCTGTTCGATCTCGGTGGCGAGAATGGCTTCCTTGAACTTGCGCGTGATTGTTCGGTCCGATGAGAGGAGCTCGTTCTTGGCCAGCTGCTGGGTGATGGTGCTAGCCCCCTGCGAGGCCTGACGGCGGACCAGGTCGATAGTCATCGCTTTGACGAGGCGGCCGAAGTCGATACCGATCAGGCGATTCTCATAAAAATGACGGTCCTCGGCTGCGACCGTAGCGTGCTGGAGAAGGGGCGAGATCTGGTTCAGTGGGACCTGGGTTCGCGTAACCCCACCACTAACGTCAGCGATCAGCTTGGTACCGGTCCGGTCGAAGATCTTGACCTCGCCCGCGTGGACCTGCACATTGCTGGGATCGGGTAGCTGCGCCGCCACCACGATCACCAGCATCACGAAAAGCCCGATGCCCGTCGCCACCACGGCCAGGGCCGTCTGCCACAAGCTCCAGCCGAAGGGCCCGCGCCAACCGCCCTTGGTCCCATTGGGGGCTTTCCCCGACCGTCTCGCCCGGGCTCGTGTTTGTCCCGCGCGACGCAAGGTTGCGCCAGGCCTGATCTGCCCCCCGACCGGTCGCCACTGGCTCATCTTTGGATCAGCCCCAGGAACTCATCTGAACCGCCATGCGGTTGGAGTCTAGTCACGATCGGTTAGAAGAAATTAGGAGCCAGAAGGTTCCGAATATCAAAAAACGAGGCCCCGCCACACGGAGTGGGGGGCCTCAGAAGAGGGGGGACGCGACAAGTCTAGCAGCTTGCTCCACCCTCATCAATTGGTCATTTGTCACAGTCAGTCAACCTACCAGTGACGTTATCATGATGCCGCGGCGCCGAGGCTGGGAGGCTGCTGGCGGAGTTCCTCAGACGTTGGTATCGGTGACGTCGATATCGGCCAGTGAGCTCGGCGGGGCGACCCCGGCCTGCTGCAGGATCTTGAGAAGCTTCAGGATGTGACGGGCGCCGGCGAGGTTGACCCCGTGAGTGCGCGTCAGTTTCTGGATATTGCGCAGTTTGATCACATCTCGCTGCGAGAACCGGCGCCGGTTGGTCGGAGTGCGGCCAGGCGTGATCAGCCCGAGGTTCTCGTACATCATCAAAGTGCGCGGATGCGTGGCCAGGATTTCCGACGCCACGCTGATGGTGTAGATCGGTTTGTCCAGCCCGATTTCGCCCTGGCTAACGACAGCAGTCGTAGCTTATACACCCCCGTGCATTTGCCAAATAGTCTAACGACTGCTACTGAATCCGCGCATCGAAACCTGGCGGCGAAGCCGGATCGGGGTGATATAAAGAGTGCGCCCCTGTGGGTGAAATCTGATAGAGACGCACGCACGGTTTCACCGGCGGGCCATGGAGGAGACAGTTGGCGACAGAGGGCGGCGAAGAAGAGGTAAGCGTCCTCTTTATCGAGGACGACGCCGCGGTTGCCGAGATGTACCGGCTCAAGCTCGAGCTTGATGGGTACACCGTCACGATCGCGCCAGACGGCGAGCAGGGCCTAAAGCTGGCCCGCGACACCCCCCCGGACATAGTCTTCCTGGACATCCGGCTGCCGCGGATGGACGGCTTCTCGGTGCTCGAGGCGCTCCGAGCGGACAGCGCCCTTCGCCGCATCCCGGTGATCATCCTCTCCAACTACGGCGAGGCCGAGTTGGTGGAGCGCGGACTGAAGCTGGGCGCCCTCGACTACCTGATCAAGGCGGAGACCACCCCCTCTTCGCTGTCGCGCGGCGTCGGGAAGTGGATCAAGGAGTGAGCCAAGCCCCGTTCGACCTCGACAAGGCCGTATACACCATCAGCGTGGCATCCGAGATCCTCGAGACCCATCCCCGGACCTTGATGATGTACGAGGAGCTTGGCCTGGTCACCCCGCACCGCACCACCACCAATCGCCGGCGCTACAGCCAGCGGGACATCCGGCGCCTGCAGGTGATTCAGCACCTGACCCGCGAGCGCGGCGTCAATCTGGCCGGCGTTCGCCACATCCTGAGCCTGCTCGAGGTCATGCACAAAGGCAACCTCACCCCGCACGCGGATTTGAAACAGGCCTACGCCATGTACAGCGAGATTCTCTGACGGGGGAAGCCGTCCTGCGGCGCCTGCACGGCGCCGACCCTCGCCGCTGGCTGGTGGCATTCGACTTCGACGGAACGCTCAGCGAGATCGTGCCTCGGCCCGAGGACGCCGTGCTCGACCCGGCGTTGGCCCCCGCGCTGCAGCGCCTGGCCGAACTGGTGGGATACACTGCCGTGATCTCGGCGCGTGACCGCGGCACTCTCACGCGGCTGGTCCCGCCCGGCTGGCTGGCGCTGGGCAGCTACGGCCTCGAGCTCCCCGAGCAGATCTCGGCCTCCGGGTACCCCGACGGGTTCGACCCGGTAGCGGCGCGGGAGGCTTTGGACGACGCCGAGCGCGACCTCGCCGCCCTCGCCGGCCGCTGGCCTGCGGCCCGCCTGGAGCACAAGACCTGGGGGGTGGCGCTCCACTTCCGGGGGGGTGCCGAGGGTGTTTTCAGCGACCCCGCCACCTTCACCGAGATCGAGAAGCTGGCGGCAGCCCACGGCTGCCGCGCAGTGTCGGGCAAGCTGGTCATCGAGGTCGAGCCGGTCGGGGCGGTCGACAAGGGCTGGGCTGTCCGGCGGCTGGTAGAGCAGCTGACCCCATCGGCGGTCACCTTCACCGGCGACGACCTCGGCGACATGGCCGCCTGGCGGGCCCTGGCCGAGCTCTCCGACAGGATGCCGGCGCTGGCCTGCGGTATCGCGTCTTCGGAGCTGCCGCCGGCGGCGCTCGAAACCTGCGATGTGGTGCTGAGCGGCCGCGGTCAGCTGACGGAGCTCCTCGGCGGGCTGATCGACCTGGCCGAGTCCTGGCCGAGCCGGGCCTAGCCGGCTAAGAGGCGATCCGCCGCCGCGCCGACCGGTTGCGAGGCCTTCCCGGGGTGGCCAGGTCCCGGATGTCCTGGAGCTGGCTCGAGATCCATCGGGCGATGTCGTTCTGTCGCACCGCGTTGCGAATGCGGACCATGCGGGCGTGGCGCGGTCGCTCCTCCATCGCCAGCGCCTGGTACAGGGCTTCAGCGGTCTGGTCGACGTCGAAGGGATTGATGGTGAAGGCCCACTGGCCCAGCTCGGCGTAGCTGCCAGTGTTCTCGGAGAGGATCAGGACGCCGTTCCGCTCGTTGACCATCATCCCTTCCTTGGCGACCAGGTTCATGCCGTCATAGATCGAGTTGACCATCAGGACGTCGAACTCCTTGTAGGCGGCGATCGCCCGATCCAGGTCTTCTCGCAGCTCCAGGCGGACCGGCTTCCAGCGCGCGCGGCCATAGCGCTGATTGAGCTCGCGGGCTACGAACTGGACGTCCTCGAGGTACTTGCGATAGAAGGGGATGTCCTGACGCGATGGTTGCAGGTAGGCCCAGAACTGGACCTCCCCGATCAGCTCCGGGTGCGCCTGGAGCATGCGGTCGTACGCCGCGAAGCCGCGGAGCAGGTTCTTGGAGGGATCGCTGCGGTCGACGCGGAGGATCAGCTTCTTCGTCCGCCAGCGGTGGATGTTGCGCTGCTCCTGGAGCACCGCCGGGCTTTCAGCGCGCTCCAGGAAGGCGTCGACATCGATGCTGACCGGATAGGAGCGGACCCAGACCGTGCGCCCTCGAATGAAGACGGCCTGCTCGATGTAGTCCACCGAGAGGCCCATGTTCTCCTCGCAGGTGAGCAGGAAATTGCGGCAGTCCCGTGGCGTCTGGAAGCCCACGATGTCGTTCCCGAGGAGGCCTTCCACGATCGGGTCCCGCATCTTGCTGGGCAGCACCTTCCAGTACTGGGGCGTGGGCCAGGGGATGTGGATGAACTGCTGAAGCGTCACCTTGGGCAGCTTCTCGCGCACCATCTTGGCGACCAGGTAGAGCTGGTAGTCCTGGATCAGGATCAGCGGACGGCCCTTGCCTTTGCCGTCCTCGCCCGGTCCACTGCGACGGGCGGCCTGGACCACCCTCTCCGCGAACAGCCGGTTGACCTTGACGTACCCCTCGGTCCAGGCGTGGTCCGTGGTCGAGTCGATAGTCGGGTTGTGGCTGAGATTCCAGAGGTAGTGCTGCAGGAACCAGAGCAGCGGATTGCTGATCTGGTTGTAGTACATGTCGTACGTCTCTTCGTCCGGGGTGACGAAGCCGATGCGGTAGCTCCGACCGTCATCGCCGGTGATCGAGACCGGGCTCCGGGGATGCTTGGCGGCGACCTCCCGGTCAGCGTCGGTTCGGGCACAGCCAACCCAGACCGCGTCGGTGCTCGAGGCCAGTGTCGACAGCGCCGAGACCAGGCCGCCGGAGCCCCTCGTTGCGATGTAGCGGCTGCCTCGACGCTGGACTTCGACAGGCGCCCTGTTGGCCACTATGACCGGGTGCCATCCTTCGAGCAGGTGTCGGGCGTACTCCTCTAACATGCCCTCCCCGGCAATTCGAACCTTATAGCGAACGTATCATATCACGGAAGCGCCCGGGGGGCTCTCACGGGGATCGCTACTGGAGCGCTGATGTAGCATGCCCAGTCAGGCTCGGTCGGACAGGGACCGGCTTCGAGGGGTAAAACGTAGCGTGAAAGAGCTCGCTCGGGACGCACTTGACACTGCCCAGGTGGGCGGAGCCCAATATGCCGACGTTCGGCTTCAACAGACCCGCCACCAGGAGGTCTCGGTCAAGGACGGCCGCGTCGATGGGCTGAGCCAGGACTTCTCTGAGGGAGTCGGCGTTCGGGTGCTGGTGGACGGCGCCTGGGGCTTCGCCTGCACGTCGACCATGAGCAAGGCTGAGATCGACCAGGCGGTCGAGGTCGCGCTCGGGATCGCCCGCGCCAGCGCCCGCGTGCACAAGCGCCCGGTCGACCTCGGTCCGCCGGTGGCCCACAAGGGCGAATATGTCGGTCCGGTGGGTACCGATCCCTTCTCGGTGAGCCTCGAGGCCAAGGTCGACCTGCTGGTCGAGGCGGAACGGCTGCTCCGCTCCCAGCCGTCGATTCGCTTTGCCGAGGCCTCCACCGAATGCACGCACTGGCGAAAGCTGTTCGTCTCCACCGAGGGCGCTGAACTGGAGCAGGAGGCTTACGAGACCGGGGCCGGGATGGAGTGCAGCGCGGTCAACGACGAGGAGCTGCAGAAGCGCAGCTATCCCAACTCCTTTGGACGCCAGGTGGCCCAGGGCGGTTGGGAGGTGGTCGAGACGATGGAGCTGACCTCGAACGCACAGCGGATCGCCGAGGAGGCGGCTCAGCTGCTGGGGGCGGAGCACTGCCCGGCGGGCCGCAAGACCCTGATCCTCGACGCCTCGCAGCTGGCACTGCAGGTGCATGAATCGTGCGGGCATCCCACCGAGCTGGACCGGGTCTACGGCACCGAGGCCGCCTACGCCGGAACCAGCTTCATGACGCCCGACCTGCTCGGGACCCTTCGCTACGGCAGCGACAAGGTCACCATCGTCGCCGACGCCACCGTCCCAGGTGGCCTGGGCAGCTTCGGCTGGGACGACGAGGGCGTCGAGGCCCAGAACGTCAAGCTGATCGACGAGGGCCTCTTCGTGGGATACCTCACCAGCCGCGAGACCGCCGCCCAGCTCGGCAACGGCCGCAGCATGGGCGCGATGCGGGCCGACGGCTGGCAGCGAATCCCGCTGATCCGGATGACCAACATCAACATCCTCCCCGGCGCAAGCAGCCTGGAGGAGATGATCGCCGGCACCAGGGACGGCATCCTGATGCACACCAACAAGAGCTGGTCGATCGACGACCGTCGCCTCAACTTCCAGTTCGGCACCGAGATGGCCTGGGAGATCAAGGACGGCAAGCGGGGCAAGCTCTATCGCAACGCCAGCTACGGGGGCATCACGCCAGACTTCTGGAACTCGTGCGACGCCGTCGCGGGTCCATCGGAGTGGCGCATGTTCGGACTGATCAACTGCGGCAAGGGGCAGCCAGGGCAGGTCATGCGGGTGGGCCACGGCGCCGCCCCGGCGCGCTTCCAGAATGTCAATGTGGGTATCGCTTGATCTCTGAGCGGCGCGACCTGCGCGACCTCACCGACGAGATCCTCAGCGCTTCCGACGCCGAGCAGACGGAGGTCATCGTCACCGAGTCGGACACCGCGCTGACCCGCTTTGCCAACAGCGAGATCCACCAGAACGTGGCGGAGCGGAACATCGACGTGCGGATCCGGGTCATCAACCAGCAGCGGACCGGCGTCGCCAGCACCAACCAGATGGGCGCCGACGCCCTCCGCGAGGCACTCGCCAGGGCGCTCGAAAGCGCCCGAACGCAGCCTGCCCGGCCCGACCTGCCGCCGCTGGCACCTCCGGCGAAGCTGGACCCGATCGTGGTCGACGACGCCACGGCTCACGCCACGCCGGAGGAGCGCGCCCAGCGGGTGGGGGCGATCTGCGCCCAGGCCGACGCCGCCGGCGTCCGCGCCTTCGGCGCTCTCAGCACCGGCTCGGTGAACTACGCCGTCGCCAACAGCAACGGGCTGTTCATCTCCAGCCCTAGGGCGGTGGCGCACCTGCGCACGGTGGCGATGGCCGACGACGGCAGCGGCTACGCCGACCGCACCAGCTCGCACCTCGCCGACATCGACGCCGAAGCTGCCGGCGCCGAGGCGATCGACAAGTGCATGCGCACCCGGGGGGCGGAGCCCATCGAGCCCGGCGTCTACCCCGTCATCCTCGAGGAGTACGCCGTCGCCGAGTTGATCGAGTACCTGTCGTTCATCGGCTTCAGCGGCCTCGCGGTCGAGGAGGGCCGGAGCTTCATGCGCCCCGGCGAGAAGATCACCGGCGAAGCCATCAGCATCTGGGACGACGGTGCCGACCTGACCGGCCTGCCGATGCCGCTGGACTGGGAGGGGGTGCCGCGCCGGCGGGTGGAGATCATCGCCGGGGGTGCGGCCACAGGGCTGGTCCACGACATGGCCTCGGCGGCTCGTGCGGGCGTGGAGTCGACCGGCCACGGCCTGCCGGCGCCCAACCCGACGGGCGCGCTGGCGGTCAACCTCTTCATGGCCGGGGGCTCTGCAAAGTCCAAGGACGAGCTCTGCGAAGGCATCGAGAGAGGCGTCTGGGTGAGCCGGTTCTGGTACGTCAACATCGTCCACCCCAAGCAGTCCCAACTCACCGGCATGACCCGGGACGGTACCTTCCTGATCGAAAACGGCAAGGTCACCCGCGCCATCAAGAACATGCGCTTCACGCAGTCGGTGATGGAGGCCTTCGGCACCGCCTCCGCCCTGACCTCCGAGACCAAGCTCCAGGCCGGCGACGACTACGACTTCACCGCGGGCATCCGGGTGCCGGCGGTCCGGCTGGATCGCTTCAACTTCACCAGCGTCACGCGCTAGCCGCCGCCCGCCGGTGGCGCGGGCGGCGCCCGTAAACTGACCCGATGCTGCGCACCGTCAGCCGGATCCGCAATCTTCCGCGCGAACGCGAAATCGCCCAGGTCTTTTACAAGCACGGAATGGGATACGTGCTCCGGCGCTACGCCCTTGGCCGCTTCCTGCTGCGGACCCGTGGCGTGTCACACGAGGATCGCCTGCCAACCCACTGGGGCGACGAGCTGCGCCAGATCCTGGAGGAGCTCGGTCCCACCTACATCAAGGTCGGTCAGATCCTCTCAGTACGGCCCGACGTGTTGCCGCCGGAGGTGTTGCTCACCCTCCGCGGGCTGCGTGACGAGGTCAAGCCGGTGCCCTTCGAGGAGATCCGCGAGGTCATCGAAGAGGACCTGGGCGCCCCTATCGAGGAGCTCTTCGACGCCTTCGACGAGGAGGTCATCGGCTCGGCCTCGATCGGCCAGGTGTACGTGGCGCGGCACATGGGCCGCAAGGTCGCGGTCAAGGTGCAGCGGCCGCGGGCCCGATCCCAGGTGGAGGCCGACCTGCCCGTGATCGCCGACATCGCGGCCGTGGTCAAGGAGCGATCGCCCGACCTGCCCTTCGATGCGGTGAAGCTGGTCGACGAGATCAAGGCCTTCCTCTACGCGGAGCTGGACTACCTGGAGGAGGCCCGCAACACCCAGCGCATCGGCGAGGATTTCCGCGGCGACGCCCGCGTCGTCGTCCCTGAAGTCCACTGGGACCGGACCACCAGCCGGGTGCTGACCACCGACTTCATCGATGGCACTCCGCTGTCCAAGCTTGACCCCGCCAAGTACACCTGGGAGGACCGCCGCAAGCTGGCCATCCTGGGCGCTCAGATCTCGATGACCCAGGTCTTCGAGCACGGCGCCTTCCACGGCGACGCCCACCCCAGCAACATCATCGTGATCAGCCCCGAGCAGTACGGGCTGATCGATTTCGGGCTGATCGGGCAGATCAGCGACCGCGAGATGCGGATCCTGACCGACTACATGATCCACCTGGTGCGCCAGCAGCCCGACCGCATCGTGCGCGACATGCGCGCCATGGGGATGGTGTTCTCGAGGCAGCACGACGACGACATCGCGGCGGCGACCGACGGCATCCTGCGCCGCTACACCGGCGTCACCCTGGCCCAGGTCGACACCCAACGCCTGGTCACCGAGCTGCTCGATATGGTCTATCGGTACCGGATCAAGCTGCCCACCAAGTACTTCCTGATCCTCCGCGGCCTGGTCACCGTGGAGGGCACCGGGCGCGAGCTGTACCCCGACTTCAACGTTTTCGAGGTGGCGGAGCCCTACGTGCGCCGGATGGCTATGCGACGGTACAGCCCCCGCAGCCTGGCCGGCGAGAACGTCGAGCGCGCCACCGAGCTGGTCGACGTCGTCGGCCGCTACCCCTACCAGGTGGCCGACCTGCTGGACGATTTCCACGAGACCCTGACCGAGCTTCGAAAGATGGAGCAGATGGTGGACATGTTCTCGGGGCGCGCGGGGAAGTATTTCAACCGTGTCGCCGCGGCGATCTTCCTCTCCGCGCTGATCGTGGGGTCCTCCCAGGTGCACATCGGCCCGCGAATAGGCGACATCCCGGTGTTCGCGCTGATGATGTTCACGACGGCGTTTTTCCTCGGCCTCTGGCTGCTGTACGGCCTCTTCCGGTCCGGGGGGCTGTAGCCACCGGCAGCCATAGAACCCGCAGCTGTCTGCGGGTGCCTCCGAGGTTCCGTACACTTGCGCCGTGTTCTCCGCCGTTCCGGTACTGCCCAAGAAGTTCAAGCAGTACGAGCGGATCATCGGGGAAGAGGCCACCACCGAGATTCGGGAGCTGGCCGCCGAGCTGAAAGGAGCCCGGATACTGCACCTCAACGCCACCGCTTTCGGCGGCGGCGTGGCGGAGCTTTTAGGAACCCTGGTGCCGCTGATGCGCGACCTCGGCTTGAACGCCGATTGGCAGGTGATGCACGGCACCGATCGCTTCTTCACGGTCACCAAGGCGATGCACAACTCGCTCCAGGGCGCCAACCAGTGGAGCAAGGAGCGCGCCGACCTGTGGCGCAAGTACAACAAGCAGAACGCCGAGGACTGGGATGAGGACTTCGACTTCACCGTCATCCACGACCCTCAGCCCGCGGGTATCCCCCACTACATGAAACAGGCGGGGCGCCCGCTGAAGGGCGGGCTGACCTGGCGCTGCCACATCGATCTCACCGACGCCCTGCCCAAGACCTGGGCCTTCCTGGCGCCGTACCTGGACGACTACCAGAGCCTGATCTTCACCAGCCAGGATTACGTCAAGCCGGAGCTCAAGGGCCGCGACATCCGGATCTGCGCGCCGGCGATCGACCCCCTGGCGCCCAAGAACAACAGGCTCCACAAGGAAACGGTTGACGAGATCCTTCGCCGCTACGGGGTCGACCCGGAGCGCCCCATCATCTGCCAGGTCTCGCGATTCGACCCCTGGAAGGACCCCCTGGGGGTCATCGACGTATACCGCCTCTGCCGCCAGCAAGAGCCGCGGCTGCAGGTCCTGATGATCGCGTCGATGGCCACCGACGACCCCGAGGGCTGGGGCTACTTCGAGCGCACCGTGAGGCGGGCCGGCGAGGACTTCGACATCCACATCCTCTCCAACGTCCACGGCGTCGGCCACGTCGAGGTCAACGCCTTTCAGCGCGCCAGCGAGGTGGTTATCCAGAAGTCTCTGCGCGAGGGCTTTGGACTGACGGTCGCCGAAGCGCTATGGAAGCAACGACCGGTGGTCGCGGGTAGGGTCGGCGGCATCCCCCTCCAAGTGGAAGACGGCGTCAGCGGCTTCCTGGTCTCCTCCGTCGAGGAATGCGCCGAGCGCGTCACCCAGCTGCTGCAGCAGCCCGAGCTGGCAGAGTCGATGGGAGAGGCCGGGCACGAGCATGTGCGCAAGAACTTCCTGATCACCCGTTACCTGCGCGACTACCTGCGGATCTTCGTCGACCAGAAGAACGGCGTACGCAAGACCCGGGTGGGCGCCGGCAACGGCGCCAAGAAGGCTGTCGAAGCCGTTCCCGGCTGAGCCCCCCGGGCTGAGCCTCAGGACGCCGGACTCGCCGGGGCGCTCAGGTCGGCCACGACCGATCCCAGGACCTGCACCACCAGAGAGGTGACGACACCCGACCTCTGCGACGGGCCCTGAGCCGTCAGGCTGCCAGGGATCCCGGCGGCGGGGTCGAACCTGGCGGCGCCGCCGAGCAGCGCCCGGGCGGCGTTCTCCTCCAGCTGAGCGAACCTGCCGCCGTCGTCGCGATCGTAGTGGTGGGCGGCCTGCAGGGTCAGGACCGCGGCCTCGACATCGACGGGGACACCTTCGGCGGGGCCCGCGCTGCGCACGTCGAACGTTGAGACATATCCGGTGTCGCCGCGGATGCCAATCGTCTCGTCCAGCAGCGGCTGCAGGACAGTTCGGGCGTCCACGAAGTACTGGGCCTCGCGCGAGGCGTCGAACGCCCGCAGCAGGGCTTCGGCGATGCCGGCCTGGTCGGCGATGTGCGTATTGCTGTCGGCGACCGAGTGACCGCCCTGTGAGGTCACGCTGACGAGGCCGTAGGCGAGACCGAAATGGGGGTCGAAGTCATTCCGCATCTCGACCGAGATGATGTTGCTGCCGGACTCGATCTTGGACTCGTCACGCTCGGCGTAGCCCGCCACCACCAGGGCGGCGCCGACCGCGATGGCTTCCACCGGCCGGTAGACAGTGGTCGTGTCGCCGATGTGGAAGAACATCTTGCGGTCGCCCGCGTACCAGGCGGCCAGCAGGCCGTCGGCGACGTGCTGGCGCAGACACTGTGGGCTCTCCTGGCCGGGGACCGGCGAGATGCAGGGATTGGGGCTGTCGGTGGCGCTGGGACCGCTGGCCGGGATCGGCGACGCCTCGGCCATCAGCAGGTAGGCGGCGCCCTGGGCGCCCTCGATCTGCCGGGACGCCGCTGTCGCGGATGCTGCCAGCGCGGTGGCCTGTCCTGCGAGCGAATCGCCAGGGCCGCCGCTGGGGTGAGCCGCGAGCGAACGCGACGCCAGCAACCCCAGCGCGTCGGCGGCGGTGGCATCTTCACGGTAGGGCCCCGTCAGAGGCGTGGCGCCACCGCTCCCCCAGGTCACCGCCACCACACCGCCCGACGTGTGGGCGGACAGCGCCGCCGCGGCCTGCGCGCGCAGCTTCTGGAGGGCGGCGAGGTCCAGGTGCGGTGTCGCCACGGCCGTCGGGACAGCGCTCGGCCGATCGCTGAAGGCGCCACCCGCCGACGGCTGCTGGCACCCAGCGAGGGCGATCACGATGAGCGCGAGAAATCCGAGGCGGCGCATCCGCTGAGTATTGCAAAACCAGGGCTGCCGGCCAGGGCCGCCCATATAATCCGCGGCGTGAAGGTCGCCATCGTGGGCAGCCGCCACTTTCCCGAGCTCGGGAGGGTGCGTGATTTCGTGACCGCGCTGCCCGCCGGCGCCACCGTTGTCACCGGCGGAGCCAGCGGCGTGGACGCCGCCGCGGGCCAGGCCGCCCGTGAGCGGCAGCTGGGCCTGATCAAGCTGCCGCCACGCTTCGAGGAGTCCAGCGACCCGACCGCATCGGCACGGCGCAACCAGGAGCTGGTCGACGCCGCCGAGGTGCTGGTCGCATTCTGGGACGGCGAGAGCGCGGGTACCCGCAGGACCGTCGAGCGGGCGCTCGACTCCGGGCGCGAGGTGCACGTGTTCCTGCCTGGTAGCGCGGACTTGAAACTGAGCTAAGACTCGGGGGTAGCTATCCCTCAGCGCCGACGCCGGCGGGCAGAGGTATTGCTGGACACGGCTTGAGAGCCTGGAGCTTTGGCGACCCCCGGCATCGAGTAGTACGACGGAGGCCCTCAAGGGTCGCGTCGCTACGTCCTGCAATACCTCCGCCCGCCACCGCCGGCACCCAGGGCCTGCAACACCTTGCATCGAACTGGTGCTCCGCCGCCACCGTAGAATTCCCTGCGATTCGCTTACGGGGGGCGCAGAGTCGTGCTGCGGAGGGGAGTGCGTTGATCGGAGTCCAGCGAGTGCTCTTGTTCGCGATGAGCGCATTCCTGCTGGTGAGCTGCTCGCTCGGACTGCCCGCCAGCCGGGTGTCCATCCAGGTCACACCGACCTCCGCGAGCGCTGAGCAACCTTTCGACGTAATTGTCTCGGGACTCACGCCTGGACAGTCGGTTCGCTTAACGCTGAGATCGACCGACGATCGTCAGGTTGTTTGGAACTCCGCGGCCGACTTCGTGCCGGGCGCATCGGGACGTCTCGACCTCGCAAACGAGGCGCCTCACGGGCTCGTACTCAGGACCCTCTGGGACTGGCCTCCTGTGGTCAATGCGGCCACGCGCAGGCACCACCCCGTACTTCTGGGGGACAGCGCCGATGGCGTTCGACCTGGAGGTGACCAGTTCCGGTCAGCGCCTTGCCAGACTTGGCCTCAGCCGTCCCTTTGGTGGTGGCTCCTATTCAACGTCGTCTGAGTCTCTTTCGACGGAAGGGTTTGTGGGCCGCTACTACTCGCCGCCGCCCGGGCCCCCGCGTACGGCCGTGCTTCTGATTGGCGGATCAGACGGAGGGATGCCGGGGCCATTACTGGCGGGCCATCTGGCCTCCGACGGCTACCCCACACTTGCCCTCACCTATTTCAGCGAGCCGGGGCTGCCGCAGACCCTGAGCAGCATTCCGCTCGAGTACTTCGCGACCGCCCTGCGGTGGCTGGCGACACAACCAGGCGTAGACGCAAAGAGGATGGTGGTGATGGGGGTATCCCGTGGCAGCGAGGCCGCGATGCTGCTAGCGGCGAATTACACGGATCTAGTTGATGGAGTAGTCGCTTCCGTGCCGAGTAACGTCGCTCTCTGCGCATTTCCGGGCTGCGGCGGTGCGGCCTGGACGCTGCACGGGGCTCCGGTGCCATACACGGTCCAGTTCAACAATCCGGCTCCGACAGACGATCCCTCAGCCGTCATTCCGGTTGAGCGAATGCGGGGCGCACTCCTCCTTGACTGCGGGGGTGAAGACCTTGTTTGGGATTCGTGCCCCTACGCCCACGCAATCATCGACAGGCTCAACAGACACGCCTATCCGTTTCCGCATCAACTCCAGGAGTATCCGCATGCCGGCCACGGCGTGGGTGGGCTAGTCCCGTACGAGCCCGGCTTGGACCTTGGTGCACCAGCGAAATTGGCCGGGACGGCGTCCGATTCGAACGAGCTAGCCAGGCAGCTCCTCTGGCCGAAGGTCCTTGCCTTTCTAGCTGCGGAATAGCCACGTCGGCGGAATGAACCGATCACGGTGAACCGGGCATCGCATTCTAAAACGGCGCTCCACATTTGGTATCGTGCCGCGCGCGCAGTGGCGGCGGTGGCGGGCGGAGGTATTGCAGGACGTAGCGACGCGACCCTTGAGGGCCTCCGCCGTACTCCGCCATGACGAGGGTCGCCAAAGCTCCAGGCCCACAGGCCGTGTCCAGCAATACCTCTGCCCGCCGCCGCCGCCATTGAGGGACCGCAAAGAAACAGAAAGAGGCCCCCGGCTTAGCCAGGGGCCTCCGTGCGCTCGCCTGTTAGGTCGAGGCTACGCCTTCGCCGCAGCCAGCCTCCGCGCCACCTCAGGCCAATTGACGACGTTCCAAAAGGCGGTGATGTACTCAGGCCGCCGGTTCTGGTAGTTGAGGTAGTAGGCGTGCTCCCAGACGTCCAGTCCGAAGATCGGCTCCTTGCCCTCCGCAAGCGGGGAGTTCTGGTTGGGCATCCCGATGACGTCGAGCTTGCCGCCGTCGACCACCAGCCAGGCCCAGCCACTGCCGAACACGTTGGTCGCGGTGGTGTTGAACTTCTCTTTGAAGGCGTTGAAGTCGCCGAAGGCCTCGTTGATCGCGGCGGCGAGGTCGCCGTCGGGCTCGCCTCCCCCGCTGGCGCTGAGAATGGTCCACCACAGCGAGTGGTTGGCGTGACCGCCGCCGTGGTTGCGGACCGCGGTCTTGACGTTCTCGGGGACCTTGTCGAAGTTGCGCATCAGGTCTTCGACGGATTCGCCCTCGGGATGCTCCACCCCTTCCAACGCGGCGTTGAGCTTGTCGACGTATGTCTGATGGTGCTTGGTGTGGTGGATCTCCATCGTGCGGGCGTCGATGTGAGGCTCCAGCGCGTCGTACGCGTATGGCAGATCGGGGAGCGTGTAGGCCATCGGTCCTCCTTATTGGCTTTGGGATCACAGACCCCAGCGGTACCTAACCCTCAGTTTCTGGGTCGAATTTTAGTTCGGCGGTCGCGGCCGCCGCCTCCGTCGATGGACCGAGGAGGGCTCCGTCATCGGTCCACCCCTGCGGGTCAGTGCAGGGCCGGCTCTCCCTGGAGCCACGACGGCACAGCGTTGACAAGCTGCTCGGGGCGCGCCTGCGACTTGACGACGTACTCGATCGCGCCCAGCTGGAGGGCACGCTGGATCAATGGCGGCTCCATGTAATTGGAGAGGACCACGACGGGCGTGTGCTCGGTCTCGGGGTTGGCGCGGAGGGTCTGCAACACCATAAGGCCGTTCATCTTCGGCATCATGACGTCGAGAAGGATCAGGGCGGGGTTGAGGTTGGTCGCCATGTCCACACCCTCGACGCCGTCGCGGGCGTTTTGCACGGCGTACCCCTTGGCCTCGAACAGGATCGAGTAGAACTTGGCGATGCGCTCGTCGTCCTCGATCAGGAGGATCAGCGCACCCTCCCCGGCGGCTGGCGCCGGCGCGACGTCGGCAACCGGCTCTTCGGCTGGCGCCGGCGTGGCCTCCGCCATCGGCGCTTCGACCGAAGGTGCCGTCGGGGCCTCGGGAAGGGGCGGGGCCGGAGTCGCCTGAGGCGCCTCCAGCGGCACGGCATCGACAGCATCCAAGCTGGCTTGGGGAATTGGTATCCGCGTCGGCGGCAGGTCTGTCATGAGCGGCTCGGGAGCGACGTAGTGCGCTTCAGGGATGCCGTAGCCGGACGCAGGGGCAGACGGCTCGGGCCCGTCCGCCGCCGCCGTTTCGGGCTCAGGTGTCGAGCTCGCCGTTTCGGGCGCAGGCGTCGCCGTTGGCGGTTCTAGCTCGCGGGTCGCCGCCGGCTGCTCCAGCTCCGGTGTCGCCGCCGGCTGCTCCAGCTCAGACGCTGGCGCTGATGGTTCCGCCTCCGAGGCCCCGATCGGCGGCTCGGATTCGGGCGGAGTGTACGTGGGGAACGCCGTGTAGGCGGCGGCCGGCCGCTCGATTGGAGGTGACTCCGGGCTGCCGGGGAACGGGATGTCGGCCTGAGGCTCAGTGCTGGTTACGGACTCGGGCTCGGTGCTCGCAGGCTCAGGCCTACCATCGACCGCCGGCTCGGGCTCAGCCTGGGCCGGCGTCCACGGCGGCTCGTCTGCGCGGCTCGATGGGAAGGCATAGGGCGATGCCGGTTCGGCGGCGGCAGGCGACTCATCAGCTGAATCCGCCGGAGCGCCCGTCGTCGCCCAGGGCGCGACGATGGTCGGGTAGGCGGGAGAGTCGGCCGGAGGAGTGTACGTCGGGGGTGCGTCGGACTCCGGGGGCGGTTCGTACATCGGCGCGGCCCGGGTGACCCGCTCGATGGGTATGACCGGCTCCAACAGTGCCTGATCCTCGATGGGAGGTTGATCGACGGGAGGTTGATCGACGGGAGGTTGATCGACGGGAGGTTGATCCCCGAGCGGGGGCGACGCGGGTTCCGGAGACTGGTATGGCTCCGACGCGGCCGTCGGCATCGGCGGAAACGGCACCGGCTGAGGTGTTGGCGCGGAGGGCGGAGCTGCCGGTTCGGGCGGCGGTGCATAGGCGGGCTGCTCTGGGGGCGGCTGATAGACCGGCGGCTCGGCGGCGGCCGCCGGCGGCTGGCTCGCGAAGGGGGTTGGCTGGGGCCTGTATATCTCGCGCTCCGGTGGAGTGGCATCGGCGTCGGGGACCGGCGCGGTCGGCGGCGCGATCCGGTTGTCCAGCTCCGGGTTGGCGGCCGTCCCCTGGCGGCGCCCGCCAAGCCGCATGACCAGGAGCAGGATCAGCAGGATCACGATCAGCACCGCCAGCGCAATCGGGAGCAGGTTGAGGCCACCGGTGGGAGCGGCGGGGAGTTTGGTGACCGGGCTGGGGCTGGCCGCGACAGCTAGAAGATCAAGGGCTCGGGCCATAACAGTGGCAATGGTAATCGTCGGCACCTCCGGCGATGGGTCTCATCACGGGTTCGCGCATCTGAACTGGAGGCACAACCCGGCTCCATATAATGTTGAGCGCCCCAGCGGCGACCGGCCGCGGCGCGGCATTGGTGCTCGGCCCGTTCGTCTAGTGGCCTAGGACACCGCCCTCTCAAGGCGGAGATCAGCGGTTCGAATCCGCTACGGGCTACCAAGCCTGCGCCGGCGCGGCAACGCGTTCGCTCGGGTCCCCCGCCGGCTAGCGCTGCCCCTGGTGCTGGCGGATGGCGCTGACGATCTCGCGGGTCGCCCGCGACTTGTTGAGCGTGAAGAAGTGGATTCCCGGAACGCCGCTATCGAGCAGCTCGAGCGCCTGGGCAGTGGTATGCGCGATCCCAGTCTGGACCGCGGCCTCGGCATCGTCGCCGCGGCTGTCGAGCTCGTCGCGCAACGCCTCCGGCAGGTAGGCGCCGGAAAGCTCGGTCATCCGGATGATGCCCTCCCGGTTGATGATCGGCATCAATCCGGGAATGACCGGGACCTCGATGCCGGCAGCGCGCACGCGTCGCATGAAATCGAACCAGCGGCTGTTGTCGAAGAACAGCTGGCTGATCAGGAAATCCGCGCCGGCGTCGACCTTGGCTTTGAGATGACGCAGGTCGAGCTCAGCGTCGGGAGACTCCTGGTGCTTCTCGGGGTAGCAGGCGGCCCCGACACAGAACGGGTAGCCGCCCTCACGGATCAGCCGGATCAGCTCGATACCGTGCTCGAAGCCGCCTTCCGCCTGGACGAAGGCGCCACCTCCCTGCGGGGGATCGCCGCGCAGCGCGAGGACATTGTCGGCGCCGTCCTCGGCAAGCCCATCGAGGATCTGCACCAGGTCGTCACGCGAGTGGGCGCTGCAGGTGAGGTGGGCCATCGCCTCGATACCCGACTCCTCACGAATGCGGCGCGTGAGGTCGATCGTCAGCCGCCGCCGGCGGGCGATCTCCGGATCCGGCGTCGGCGTCGAGCTGCCCGGGTAGGTGCACGACACGTAACCGGGATTGAGGGGCGCCAGCTCCAGCACCGTGCGGAACAGGGAGTCGACGCCCTGCTCCGTGTGGGGTGGAAAGAACTCGAAGGAGAAGCAGGGTTCGGCGGCGCTCAGCCGATCGATGATCTTCATCCAGGCAGACTAGCAAGACCGCAGGCGCGTCACGCTCGGTCACCCATGTTTTGGATCGTGGGATGATGTGGGGCGCCATGAACGTAATCGACCTGGCCGACGCCCTCCACGCTCGGGTCGGTGACTATCCCAAAGCGCTCGTCTTCGAAGGTCGCGAATACAGCAGCGGCGAGCTCCGACGGATGCAGCTCCGCCTCGCCGGGGCGCTGGTGGAGATGGGGGTCGGGCGGGGTGATCGTGTCGCGGTGATCACGCCCAACTGCCCGGAGGTGGGCATCACCTACGCGGCCACCTGGCGCATCGGCGCGGTCACAGTCCCGATCCTGTTCCTGCTGGCGCAGTCGGAGATCGAGCACATCCTTGGCGACGCGGAGCCATCGGTGGTGGTCACCTCCTCGGAGTTCCTGGGCAACATCACCTCGGCGATCGCCGGGATGGCCAACCCCCCGCGGGTGCTCCTGGTCGGCGACGAGGGGGCCGAAGGGGCCGAGCCCATGACGCCGCTGCTGACCAATGGGCCCGAGCGCGAGACCGTCGCCGACATGGACCCCGACGACCTCGCCGGCATCAACTACACCGGCGGCACCACCGGCCACCCCAAGGGGGTGATGTTGACTCACGGCGGTATGACCGCGGTGTCCAACGCCGCCATGAGCACCGGGGACTACGAGGACGGCAGCGTCGGCCTGGGCGCTTTGCCGCTGGCGCACGGCTACGGCATCCTGACCCAGCTGCTGGGCATGCGGGTCGCCGGCACCGGCGTCCTGATGCGCTGGTTCGAACCAGGCGAGGCGCTGCGTCTGATCCAGGAGCACCAGGTCAACCTGTTCGCGGCGGTGCCGACGATGCTGGTCTACCTCCTCAATCACCCCGACCTCGACCGCTACGACGTCAGTTCACTGGAGCGGGTCGGCTGCGGCGCCGCGCCCTGCCCGGTCGAGCTGCTGGAGGAGTTTGAGCGCCGGTTCGGATGCACCATCTACGAGGGCTACGGCCTGACCGAGTCGACAGTCGTGTGCACCACCCAACGCCGCGACCGCCCCAAGGTGGTCGGTTCGGTCGGGGTGGCGTTGCCCGGCTTCACGGTCAAGATCCTCGACGACGACCACAACGAGATTCCGGTTGGCGAGCTCGGCGAGATCTGCGTTTCCGGCCCCAACGTCATGAAGGGCTACTACCGGATGCCGGACGTCACCGCCGAGACGGTTCGCGACGGCTGGCTGCACACCGGCGACATCGGCCGCATGGACGCCGACGGCAACCTCTACATCGTCGACCGCAAGAAGGACATGATCATCCGCGGCGGGCTGAACGTGTACCCCCGCGACATCGAAGAGGTGCTGTTCGAGCACCCGGCGGTGGCCGAGGCCGCCGTCATCGGCCGGCCCGACCCGCGGTACGGCGAGGAGGTGATCGCCTTCGTCGTCCTGCGTCGGGACGCCAAGGCCACCGCGGACGACATCCTGACCTTCTGCCGCGAGCGGCTGGCCAAGTACAAGGCCCCCAAGGAGGTCCACTTCCTGGACAGCCTGCCCAGGTCGGGCGTGGGCAAGGTGGTCCGCCGGGAGCTCAGGGATCGGCTGGCCGAGATGGCCCCGGCGCAGGGAGCGGGGATTGGCTGACATCGTCCTGGTCGAGGACGAGCCAACCATTGCCCGCATGTACGCCGAGGCCCTGGAGATGGCCGGCCACCAGGTCCGCCTCTCCGGTGACATCGAGACCCTTCAGGCCGAACTCGACAAGGCGGTGCCGGACCTGCTCCTGCTCGACATCGGACTTCCCGGCATGGACGGGTTGAGCATCCTCCACCGGCTGCGCGGTGATCCTCCGACCGAGCACCTGGCGATCGCTGTGCTGAGCAACTACACCGACAGGCAGATCGTCCACGAGGCGCTCGGGCTGGGCGTCATCGAATACGTCGAGAAGGCCTCCATCACACCAAGCCTCCTCCCGGGACAGGTCAAGCGCTGGCTGGAGCGTGAGTTGGAGGAGCGGGCCTCGGGCGCCTAGGGCCGGCTGCCGGCGAACCAGCGTCGAACGCCGGCGTCGCCGTCGACGGGCGCGGGATGCTCGCCCTCGATACCGGCCATGGGGGCGTGGCGGGGCCACGGCCGCAGCTCCTCCAGCTGGCGGGCCAGCGAGAGGATCAGTGCCTCGCCACCGCGAGGGCTTATCATCTGCATGCCGATGGGGAAGCCGTCGGCGGTCAGGCCCACCGGGATCGAAGCCGCGGGCAGGTTCAGCATGTTGGCGCCGGGGGTGAAAGGCACCTGGTTGGTGCCCTTGAGCATCGTCGCCACGTAGCTCTTGCCGAGCCACCCCGACGCCGGCACGGAGGGCTGGGCTGTGGTCGGGGTGAGGAGCACGTCGAAGTCCTCGAACCACGCCTCGAAGCGCTCGTAGATCTTGCCCATTCCATCGCGCGGGACAGGGCGGTAGCGGTTCAGGTAACGGCCGATCCTGACCATCCGCTGGGTGCGCGGCTCCAGCTTGGCCAGGTCCAGGCCCAGCTCGTCTGCCTCCAGCGCGATCCCTGCCAACCAGCGGTGCACGAAGTGCAGCACGTACGCGGGCGAGTACGGCGGATTGACCACGGTGACGGTGTGGCCGGCTTCCCGCAGCGCGTCAGCCGCCGCCTCGACCGCGAGGCGAACCTCTCGGTTGACGCGCACCCCTGCCGCCGGCGGGTTCACCGACAGCGCCAGGCGCAGCCTGCCGGCTGGCGGCTGCACGTCGCGATATTTCTTCGTGCCGGCGAGCACGTCCAGCATCAGCGCCGCGTCCGCGACGGTGGTCGCCAGCGGACCCCATTGAGACAGCCCAAACCAGTGCTCCTGGGCGCCGCCGGCGACGGGAACGACGTCGGGGCCGGGCTTGATCCCGAACAGCCCGCAGAAGGCTGACGGGAGGCGGATCGAGCCGCCGCCGTCCGAGCCCTGCGCGACCGGGGTCATCGCGGCCGCCACTCCCGCCGCGCCGCCGCCCGTGGAGCCGCCAGGGGAGCGATCGGGGTTCCAGGGGTTGCGGGTGGTGCCCAGGTTGGACTCGGTGAAGTGCCAGATCGCGAGCTCTGGCTGGTTGGTCTTGCCGACCACGATACAGCCCGCCTGGCGCAGCCGCCGGACTAACTCGTCGTCTGCCTCGCGAGGGGTGTCAGGCATCGCCAGCGACCCCATTCGGGTCGGCTCACCGGCGACGTCGACGGAGTCCTTGATGGTCACCGGCACACCCGCCAGCGGCAGGCTCGCCAGGTCCTCGCGGTGCTCCAGCTCGGCGGCCTCCGCCAGGGCCTTCTCTGGTCTTTGCGCCAGCATCGCGTGGATCGACGGCTCCAGCATCTGGATCTGGCGCAGGTGATCGGCTACGACCTCGGTCGCCCTGACCTGCCCGGTCCTCACCATCTCCGCGATCTCGATCGCGGTGCGACCAACCGTGCTCATGCACCGCCCTCGCCGGCCAGCTCCGCGGCCACCTGGGAATGCGGCTCGGGGGACGTCAACGCCGCGCCGTCGCTGAAGATCGTGGGGTAGCGCAGCCGCAGCAGGATGAAGGCGGGAACCGCCAGCAGCAGGATCACCAGCGCCGTCACCTGGGCCTGCTTCAAGCCCAGCAGGACCACCGGCTCGGTGGCGCGAACGAAGAAGAGAAGGAACTGGCTGATGGCGTAACCCGAGAGGTACGCGATCCAAGCGATTCCGTCGGGCGCTCGGCGCCGGACCAGGTACATCACCATCGCGAACAGCGCCAGGGACACCAGCAGCTCGTAGGCCCCCGCCGGCTGGTAGGCGATGTCGCCGCGGGGTGCGAAGGTGTGCGGGCTGGTGTATCGCACCGCCCAGGGCAAGGTCGACTGCGGCCCCAGGATGTCGCCGTTGATGATGTTGCCGATACGGCCGATCGCCTGTGGCAGGGTCGCGAAGATGGCGGCGCCGTCCAGCACCACCCAGATCGGCAGCTTCCAGCGATAGGAGAGCACCAGCAGCGCGATGGGACAGGCGATCACCGCCCCGAAGAACGCCATCCCCCCCTCCCAAACCGCGATGATCCGGATCGGGTCGTGGAAATAGATCGACAGGTTCGGCTGCTGGATCACGAAGTAGAGCCGTGCCGCCACCAGGCCGATGCCGATGTTCCACCAGAAGGCGCTGGAGATCGTCGACTCCGGGATGCCCCGGCTGGTGGCGAACGGCACGATCAGCCGGTAGCCGACATAGAAGGCGATGGCATAGCCAACTCCGTACCAGTGCACCGGGATGGGGCCGATCTGCAACACCGGGTCCAGCGGCATGGTGATGACCGACGGGATCACGGCCTAATCATGCCTCAACCTCCAGGGCCACCTCATCGGGGGCGATCGGCGTGGCCAGCCGGCGGCCGCTGGCGGTGTTGAGGAACACGCCACCCAGAATCAACGCCAGCGCCGCGACCGTGGTCAGGGTCACCTTCTCGTGGAGCAGGACCACGCCGTAGGCCAGCGCGAAGGGCGGGATCAGGAAGGTGACGATGATGGTGCGGTTGGCGCCAACCCGCTTGATCAGCCGGAACGAGATCACCATCGCCAGCCCGGTGGCTCCGACCCCGAGCCATACCACGGAGCCGATGGTGAACAGCGACGGCATCCGCGACGGCGGGGCAAGCGCCGCCAGCGGCAGCAGGATCAACGCGCCGAAAGCGCACTGCAGGAAGGCCGGCACCAGCGGCGGCGACGCCTGGAAGTAGCGCTTGGAGAAGTGGGTGGCAAAGGCGTAGGAGAGCGTGGCGGCGACCACCGCCAGCACCCCGACGGTGCTGGAGTTGAAGATCCCGCCGCTGGGCCGGGCCAGCACCACGATCCCCAGGAAACCGAGCGCCAGGCCTCCGACCTGGCGCGGCCGCAGGCCGTCGGCTTCGGCCCACAGCGGCGCCAGCAGCGCAGTCCACAGCGGCGCGGAGCCGTTGAGGATGCCCGCCAGGGAGCTGTCGATCGATTTCTCGCCGAACGCGATCAGGCTGTAGGGAACGGCGGCGTTGAACACCGCGATCACCAGCCCCGCCCGCCACTTGCGGCGCAGCGCCGACCACTGTATCCCAGCCAGGGGAAGCGCGATCGCCAGCCCCACCGTCGCCGCCAGGCAGCGCCCGAAGACCAGGAAGACCGGCGACAGCTCGCCGATCGCCAGCTTGATGAAGAGGAACGACGCCCCCCACAGCCCGGCCAGGCCGAGCAGCATGGCGTAGTCCTCAAGATCCACTGGGCCAAGAGTACCCAGCGCCGCTGATTCGCCACCATCGACCGCCCGGGGCAGAAGGACGTCCGAGCTGCGCATAATCGGCGCCTATGGACCTGGTCCATTACATCCTCGACAACCTCGACACGCTGGTGCCGGAGACGGTGGACCATCTGCAAGTCGTCGGAATCGCGATGGCGATTTCGGTGGCCACCGGCCTTTCGCTAGGGATCGCCGCTTCGCGCTTCGAGCGGCTGGGCCAGGCGGTGCTGGGCATCGCCAGCACCCTCCTCACGATCCCGAGCTTTGCCCTCCTCAGCGTGCTGACCACGCTCTTCATCGCGGTGGGGCTGCAGATCGGGGACCCGCCGGTGATCGCCGCGCTGGTCCTCTACGCGCAGCTGCCCATCATCCGCAACACCCGCGCCGGGATCCGGGCGGTCAACCCCGGCGTCCTGGAGGCGGCCCGCGGCATGGGCATGACTCGTCTCCAGGTGCTGACCCGGGTCGAACTGCCGCTGGCCGTGCCGGTGATCCTGGGTGGCGTCCGGCAGGCGACCGTGATGATCGTGGCCATCGCCACCGTCGGCGCCGCCGTCGGCAGCAACAACCTCGGCCGCCCGATCGTCGACACCCTGCAGCGCTCCGGCAACCGGCTTCCCATCCTGGCGGGAATCCTGTTCGTCGCCGCCATCGGCATCGGCGCCGACGCCATCCTGGGTGGCATCCAGGGGGCGCTCTCTCGAGGCCGGATCACGTCGGAACCGATCACGTGATCACCTTCGAGGGTGTCACCAAGCGCTACGGCAATGGAAAGATCGCGGTCGACCACCTCGACCTGACGATCCAGAGCGGCGAGGCGGTGATGCTGGTGGGGCCGTCGGGCTGTGGCAAGACCACGACCCTGAAGATGATCAACCGCCTGATCGAGCCCAGCGAAGGTGTCATCGCCATCGACGGCGTCGACACCCAGACGCGCGACGTCACCGAGCTGCGGCGGTCCATCGGGTACGTCATCCAGCAGGTGGGGCTCTTCCCCCACCTCAACGTCGGCGACAACGTGGCCACCGTGATGAAGCTGGCCAAGTGGGACAAAGCCCGCATCCGGGGACGGGTCGAGGAGCTGCTGGAGCTTGTCGGCCTGCCGCCGGACGACTTCGCCAAGCGCCTCCCCGGCGAGCTCAGCGGCGGCCAGCAGCAGCGCGTCGGCGTGGCCCGGGCGCTCGCCATCGACCCCTTGATGCTGCTCATGGACGAGCCCTTCGGGGCCATCGACCCGATCACCCGCGACCGGCTCCAGGACGAGCTGCTCCGGCTGCAGCGGGTGGTGCGCAAGACAATCGTCTTCGTCACCCACGATATCGATGAGGCGATCAAGCTGGGTGACCGGATCGCCCTCTTCCATCCCGGGGGCCTGCTGGCGCAGTTCAGCACCCCGGCCGAGCTGCTGGCGCGACCGGCGTCACCCTACGTCGAAGAGTTCCTCGGCGGAGGCCGCATGGTGCGCCGGCTCAGCCTGATCACCCTGAGCCAGATCCAGCTGGACCCAACCGATGGCGTCGACGGCCCGTCGATCGGCGCCGCGGCGACGCTGCGCGATGCGCTCGACGCGGTGCTGCGGTCACCGACCGGCCGCGTGCGCGTGACGGACGGTGACGCGGCGGTGGGCGTGGTCGACGCCGACACCATACGGCGGGCCAGCCAGTGACCAACCTGGCGCCGCTGGGCCGTCTCCGGCTCTTCATCCTGCCCGCGGTCGTAGCCGCCGGGCTGCTGGGGCTCTACCTCTACATGAACCTGACGCCGGGACGGCTCACCGACGCCTACGTGCTCAACCAGACGTACGTCACCACTCGCGTCATTCAGCACATCCAGATCACAGCCATCTCCTTTGGGCTGGCGGCGCTGATCGGGCTCCCGCTGGGAGTCCTGCTGGCGCAGTCGGGCCGGCTGGTCAGCCTGCCGGCCTTCGCCCTGGCCAACCTCGGCCAGGCGGTGCCCAGCATCGGAATCCTTGCACTGGGCTTCACCTACATCGGGCTGGGCGTCCAGGGAGCCATCATCGCGCTGGTCCTCTACGCGCTGCTTCCAATCATGCGCAACACCGTCGTCGGCCTCCAGTCGGTGGACGCCGGGGTGCAGGAAGCCGCTCGCGGCATGGGAATGACACAACGCCAGATCCTGTTCAAGGTCAAACTTCCCTTAGCGTCGCCGGTGATCTTCGCGGGCCTGCGAGTCTCGCTGGTGCTGGTGATCGGGACGGCGACTTTGGCGAATTTCATCGGAGGCGGAGGTTTGGGAGACCTGATCGCGGCGAGCGACTTCTACCATCCGCGCCCGATACTGGTGGGGGCGGTTCTGGTTTCCGCTCTGGCCCTGCTGGCAGATTGGGGGCTCGGCCTCGTCGAGTCCTTGTTGTCCCCTCGAGTCGAGGGCGTTCGGAGAACAACATGATTCGACGCGTCACCGAGCTGACCATGGTGTTGCTGTGGTCGGCCATCCTCGCCGGTTGCGGAAGCTCAACCACCAGCCTTGGGGGCTCATCGGCTTGCCCCACCAGCGGCAGCGCCAGCAGCACCGGCAGCGGCACGCTGAAGATCGGCACCAAGGGTTTCGCCGAGGAGCAGCTCCTCGCCGAGATGACCAAGGAGGTGCTCAACAAGCACGGCTTCTCCACTGACGTGAGCTTCACCGCCAAGGACCCGATCCTGGGCCAGGCGCTGGAGAGCGGCAGCATCGACATGTACTGGCAGTACACCGGCACCGAGCTGCAGGGCCCCCTCGGGCTCGCCAACCCCCCCGGCGACCTGGATTTGGCTTACAACGCGGCCAAGACCCGGGATGAGGCGCGCGGCATCTGCTGGAACGACGAGGGACAGTTCAACGACACCAACGGACTGGCCATCAAGTCCGCGGACAAGGCCAAGTACGGAGCCACGCTGTCGGCGTTCGGCACCTATCTGTCAACGCACCCCAACACCGTGCTGTGCGTGAACTCCGAGTTCCTGACCCGCCCTGACGGTCTGCCCGGCCTGGACAAGACCTACGGGCACTACAACGTCCCAGGCGTCAAGGCGTCGAGCCAGTCGACCTTCGAGCCGGCCATCGCCAACGGCACATGCGAGGCGGGCGAGGTCTTCACCACCGACTCGGGCATCGCGGCCAAGGACCTCTACGTCCTCCAGGACGACAAGAAGTTCTTCCCGCCCGACAATGTCGGGCTGCTGATCAAGGGCAGCGTCCAGACGGCACACCCGGAGATCGGAGCCATCATGGCCCCGGTCATCGCCAAGCTGGACAACGCCACCATCACAGATCTGAACAAGAAGGTCGAGATCGACGGCGGCAAGGTCCCCGACGTGGCCAAGGCCTTCCTGCAGCAGAACGGATTCCTCTAAGCCAAGACATTTGTGCGGCCCGGGGCAACCCGGGCCGCTTTTTTCTTGTTGTCATGTGCCTTGACTGGGGACGGGCCCCGGTGGTACGACTGAAGCAGGTCAAGAATCAGAACTGTGGAGGCGCGTAGCAATGCTTAGTGTCTGGCACAGGCTGCGGCGAGGTCGCGCCGAGTAACAACCAGGTCGCCCGATGGGCGACCTCGATCGAAGCAGTAACTTGAATACCCGGCCGCACGCCGGGAGCCTCCTGGAAGGAGGCGAAACAGGATCGGAGGCCGGCCCGGGAGGGCCGGCTCTCCGCATTTTTAGAATCGAACCAATGCCTTATATCGATGCCGCCGACGGCGCGCGAATCTACTACCGCACCAGCGGACCCAGTCGAGCCGAGCCCCTGGTCCTGATCATGGGCCTGGGCTGGGACATGACCGGCTGGCAGCTGCTGATGCCGCACCTGGCCGGCTACCGGGTGCTCCGCATCGACAACCGTGGCACTGGTCGCTCCGACAAACCGGATCGGCCCTACTCGATCCGCCAGATGGCGCTGGACGTGGTCCGGTGCATGAACGCCACCGGGATCGAATCCGCTCACGTCTACGGCGCCTCGCTCGGGAGCATGATCGCCCAGGAGCTGGCGCTGAGCTACCCGGAGCGGGTGCGCACGCTGATCCTCGGCTGCCCCAGCCCCGGGATCATCTCGTTCCCCGGCTCGCCGGGCGTGCTGCGGCTGATGGTGCGGCGCGACGACCTGACGCCCGAGGAATCCTTCCGCCGTGCCACCCCCTACCTCTACGGGATCTCGCTGACCGAGCGCCCGGAGGCGGTCGACGAGGTGATGAGGCGCAGGATCGCCTCAGGAGTGGAGCCGGTTGGCATGCGCCGGCAGCTGGCGGCGGCCCTCAAGTGGAGCAGCCTTCGCCGCCTGCGCGGGCTCCGCGCCCCGACTCTGGTCATCCACGGCGACAAGGACCGCCTGCTGCCGGTGACCAACGGCCGCCTCATCGCGCGCCTGGTGCCGGGCGCCCGCCTCCATGTCCTCAAGGGCGCCGGGCACGTTTACGGCACGGACGCGCCCGAGGAGCACATCGAGGTGCTCCGCGACTGGTTGAGCGAGCACTCCTCCGGGGTGGCGCTGGAGGCCACCGCCTAGCCGGCAAGGGGCCTGGGCAGACGTTCAGGCCTGGTCAGCGACGACCGGCAGCACCAGGTGGCTCGGCCGCGACGGGTCGTGGAAGAGCAGGTTGCTCTGGGGCAGGACACGGTCGACGTCGGCCGACGTCTGCCCGGTGCCGGGATTGCGGTCGTAGCGGGGGAAATCGCTGGCGCAGACCTGGAGGCGGAGCCGGTGGCCGGCGAGGAAGACGTGCGCCGTCGACCACAGGTCGACCTCGACCCGGTACACCTCGCCCGGCGTCAGCAGCTTCTCCTGGTCAAGGCCCTCGCGAAAACGCAGCCGCAGGATGCCGTCCATGAGGTTGTAGGAGCGGCCGTCCGGGTGCACGTCGCAGAGGCGGGCGACGACATCGGTGTCGGCGGTCTGGGAAGCCACCCAGGCTACCAGCGTCACCCGGCCGATCACCTGCAGCGGCTGGCTCAGCCGCTCCGATGTGAACAGCAGGACGTCCGGACGGGCTTCGGTTCGGGCCTGGTCAACGGGGCCACGAATGTATTTCGCCGCCATCAGCAGGGCCCCGCCATGCGTCGGCACGGGATCATCGGGGTCGAGGCGGAACTCCGACGGCTCGGATTCGGCAGGTCCCGGCTCTCCCAGCCCGCCGGAGTCGCGAGCGGGGCCGCCGTGAAGGTGCCATTTCTGCGCCGTGGCGCCTGGCGGCGGCCACGCCTGCTCGTCGCGCCAGCGATTGACGCCCATCACGAAGATCCGGACCGGCGGCTCGGCGTCGATACGCGAGTCCTTGCCCCTGAGGCGGGCGTCGAACCAGCGCTGCTGGAGCTTGGTCATGTTCTCGCGCAGGTCGAGCATCAATGACGAAGCCCGGAACCCCATGTCCACCTCGCCGACGGTCGGATTGAACATGCCGTGGCTCCAGGGACCGACCACCAGGCGCGTCAGCCGTCGGGCATCATCGGTCGCGGCGATCTCCTTGAGCGAGGTGTAGAGGTCGAGGTCCGGCTGCAGGAAGAGGTCGTGCCAGCCGGCCATGACCAGCGCGGGGACACCGATATCCGATGGTTTGAACCTTCTGATCGGCGGATGGAACTGGTAGCGGACGCTCATGTCGAACTGGGGCGAGATGCCGCCGGCGCGTTCGTCGATGGGGGGAAACGGGACCAGGGGCAACCGGCCCATGTACTCGTCGAGGTTGTCGAGGTCGTCGATCGCGCGGGGGAACTCGGCCAGCAGGTTGGGGTCCTTCTGGGCCCGTCGCAGCACCTCGGCCGGCACGATCGCCCCCACCGCCCAGCTGGCAAGCACTCCCAGCGACATCGCGCCGGAGCGATAGCGGTCGCCACCGGTGGTGCTGTCGGGCGATTGGATCGGCGCGATCGCCTTCAGCGCCGGCGGGTGCTTGGAGGCCGCCAGCAGCTGGCACTGGGCCATGTAGGAGATCCCGAACATCCCGACGTTGCCGTCCGACCACGACTGCTCGGCAGCCCACTGGACGGTGTCGTAGCCGTCCTCGGCCTCGGCGACGTAGGTCTCGTAGTCGCCCTCAGACGCGAAGCGTCCGCGCACGTCCTGGATCACGACGGCATAGCCGCGGGTGGCCATCGTCGGCCCGTCGAGCGCGGAGAAGGCGTTGAAGGGCATGGTCGCGTCGTAAGGGGTCCGGGTCACCAGCACCGGGTGGGTGTCGGCGTCATCCGGCCGGTACACGTCCGCGCGCAGCACGACGCCGTCCCGCATCGGCACCGCGACACCGCGCTCCAGTACGACGCGGGCGGTGGTCAACGTCTGCGTCCGGCTCTCAGTGCGGTTGGGAGAAGCGCTGGGCGTTGCCCATCGACTGCCACACGTATGCCTGCAGGTTGGCCTGCATCTGGCGGTGGTGATTCTGGTCGTGGTGGATCCATTCGTGGAGCAGGTCCTGGACGCGCAGCGTGCCGACGAAATTGTGCTCGCATGACTTCGCCAGGTCCTCCTCTTGCAACCCCTCGACCAGCTGTACGCTCTCGGCCCGGATCGAGGCGAACTCGCCCACAAGGTCGGCCAGCGCTCGGCCGTCGTCTCCCCGCTGCTTCTGTACCTCGACCTGGTTCCAATCCATGATCGAAAGCCCGGGCTTCTCCAGGATCTGGCGGATGCGCCCGGCAAAGCCGCGCCCCTCCGCTTCCACGATGTGGCCCAGGCATTCCTTGACGCACCACTCGTCGGGCGCGGAATGCCAGCCGGCGATCTCCTCCGGCAGGGTCTCGATGCCGGCGGTTATCGACGCCCCGGATGCAGCCAGCACGCGGGCCGCCTCTGCCGGCGTCAGCGGGCGCGGATCAGCCATCGATCACCCCGCGGTTCTGGCACTTGCCGATCCCGAGGATCCTAGGCCTGGGCTGGAGCTTCCTGCTCCTTGCCCGCGCCGACCTTGATCTCGCGCTTCATGATCTTGCCGGTCGGCCCCTTGGGCAGCTCCTTGACGACGTCGACGGTTCGCGGGTACTTGTAGGCGGCGACCCGCTCCTTGACGAAGGCGATCAGCTCCTCGGCGTCGATCGTCTCCCCCGGCTTGGGCGCGACCACGGCGTGGATCTCCTCGCCGAACTTCTCGTCGGGCACCCCGATGACGGCGGCCTCGGCCACCTTGGGATGCATGTAGATCACCTCTTCGATCTCGCGCGGGTACACATTGAAGCCACCGCGGATGATCATCTCCTTCTTCCGATCGACGATGAAGAGGAAGCCCTCGTCGTCGACGTAGCCGATGTCACCGCTGTGGAACCAGCCGTTCTTGATCGCCTCGGCGGTGGCCTCGGGCTTGTTCCAGTAGCCCTTCATGATGTTGTGGCCCTTGATCACGATCTCGCCGCGCTCGCCCTGGGCTACCTCCTTGTCGGCCTCGTCGAAGATCTTGACCTCGACGCCCCAGACCGGCTTGCCGATGGAGCCGACCTTCTGCCCGGTCTCGATCTGGTTGAAGGTGGCGGTGGGGCTGGTCTCGGAGAGGCCGTAGCCCTCCAGGATCTTGGTTCCGGTGGACTGCTCCCAGGCCTTCATTACCTCGCCTGGGATGGAGGCGCCGCCGGAGACGCAGAGCCGCAGGCTGCTGAGGTCGTAGGTGGTGCGCTCGGGGTGGTTGAGCATGGCGAAGTACATCGTCGGCACGCCCAGGAACAAGGTCACCTTGTCGCGCTGGATGATCTCGAGGCACTTGTCGGCGTCGAAGCGTGGCATCAGGGTCAGCGTGATGCCGCCGTGGATGCCGCCGTTGACGACGTTGCTGAGGCCGAACGAGTGGAACATCGGCAGCACCGCCATGATCACGTCGGTCTCGGGCTCGAACGTGAAGATGTGGGTGCCGAGGTGGCAGCACTCGAAGAGGTTGATGTTGGTGAGCTCGGCGCCCTTGGGCTTGCCCGTGGTCCCTGAGGTGTAGATGATCAGGCAGGTGTCGTCGGCCTTGGTGGCGACGGAGTCAAAGGTCGGGGCCTGGGTGCCCATAAAGGCGAAGAAGTCGTCGATCCCGTCAGGGGTTTCGGCCGGGGCCAGCCCCACCTGGATCAGCTTCTTGACGCTGGTCGCCTCCTGGGCGCCGCCGACCGCGTCCTTGGCGAACATGTCCCAGTAGAAGAAGGCGCTGGTCTCGCTGTCGCTGAGGTAGTAGGCCACCTCGCGGTCCTTGAGGAGCACGTTCATCGGCACCACGATGCCGCCGGCCTTGAGGATGCCGAAGTAGATGATCGGGAACTGCGGCACGTTGGGCAGCATCATGCCGACGCGGTCGCCGGGCTTGATCCCCGCGCCGACCAGCCCGTTGGCCACCTGGTTGGCGGCGGCGTCGAGCTGCGCGTAGGTCAGTTTGAAGTCGTCGAAGATGATCGCGACCTTGTCGGGGTTGCGCTTGGTGCTCTCTTCCAGGATCACGGCAAGGTTCAGGCTCATCTCGCTCCTCCAAAGCTCTCGTCCCGCATCCGGACAAGTATGAACGCCGCCCGGGTGGTCAATCTTCGCCGTTGGCGAACTCGACAGTCAACTTTGGGCCTTCGGCCGGGCCGTCGCCCGGGTGCCGTATCCTCGCCGCGATGGAGCATCCGCGATCGACCATCCAGCAAGAGCCCGCGCGCGGCTTCTACATCGACCCCGGCCAGTTTGTTGCCGTAAGCGGCCTCGACCTGCTGAGGGGCTTCTTCGACGGCCGCATGTTGCCGCCGCCGATGCACTACCTCTGCGGCTTGACTTTTACGGACATCAGCACGGATGGCGCCGTCTTCACGATGCCTGCATCGCAATGGCTGCTGCCACCGCACGGCGTGATCTCGGGGGCTGCCCTGGCGCTGCTGGCTGACGGACCGTTGGGCTGCGCGGTCCAGGTCGCGCTGCCGCCTGCCACGCCCTACACGACCGCTGAGATCTCGATGACCTTCCTTCGACCGGTGGCCGCCGACGATCGGCCGATCACCGGAACCGGGAGGTTGATTCACGCGGGCCGGACCCTGGCGGTGTCGGAATGCACGATCACCGACGCCGATGGGAATGTGGTGGCCCTCAGCAGCACCCGCTGCGTCATCCAGCGGCGCATGGACGCCCCCAAGGAGATGGTGGACCAGGCGCTCGCCAATCCGCCGCACCCGGTCGAGCCCGAGTGGCCGACACCGCACCCCTACCTGCGTCCGGCGGAAGGCGAAGTCCTGCCGCAGGAGTCCTGGGACCGCATGTCGGGCCTCGAGGTGCTGCAAAAGTGCAGCAGCGGAGAGCTGCCTGCGCCACCGATCTGCCGCCTCCTCGGCGTCTGGCCGACCGAGGTCGATGCGGGGCGGACGACGTGGACCATGCCCGCCACCGAGTGGATGTGCAGCCCGGTTGAGGGGCGCCTCTACGGCGGCGCCATCGCCTACGTGGCGGGCAATGCCATCGACGGCGCCTTCACCACTCTCGCCCCTCCTGGGACCGCGATCGCCCCGCTCGACCTGAAGGTCTACTTCACGCGCCCGGTGGCGCCCGACGGGCGCGACCTGACGGCCAGGAGCGAGATCACCCACCGGGGCCGGACGCTGGCGATCGGCACCTCAGAGGTCGTGGACGCCGACGGCAAGCGGGTTGCGGTGGCCACGGCGTCGGCGATGCTGCTCCCCGGCCGCCCGGCGTCTCTCAGCCGCGGGATCGCGCCGGCGGAGGCCGCCGAGCTCTAGCCGGGGTCGGGCTCAGCTGGTCGGAGCACGCCCGCGCAATCTAGCCGATTATTCGGCGGCGGCGGCGCCCCCAGGCGACAGCCGAAACCAGGACGCCGGAGCCGAGGATGGCCAAAAGCAGCGCCGTGACGCTCAAGCCGCGGGCGGTGCTGGTTCCAGGCAGTGGCGGCATGCTGGCGGTCTGGCAGAAGGCGTTTGCGGGCACCCCGGCGCACGGGTCCGGCATGGGTGGGCTGATGGCGGCGCTGAGCGTGTAGCTCAAGGGTAGGAAGCAGAACTTGGTGTTGGGGTCGTCGGCGGCGACAACCTGCTGCCCGGGCGCGGTGCAGTTGCCGTCGTGCTGCGGATAGTTGGCACCCATGGGGCAGGCGGGCGGGTTGACCAGTCCCATCGTGAACAGCGAGGCCGCGCCGGTGGCGCACACCAGCTGCGCCGTCAGCACCGTGGGGTCCGACAACCCCGGCGGGCAGGGCGCCTCCTGGAGCATCGCCGGCCATTCGGAGAGCCCGCCGGAGCCGCTGTTGCTGTTGCTGGCGAAGCAGTTGGGGTCGGCGTTTGGGGCGGGCGTGCAAGCGGTGTTGTTCTGGGGGCAGGCGGAGGCGTCAAGGGCGCCGGAGGCCTGGTTGGCGATGTCGCCGTTGCTGGCGTTGCCGTTACCGCCGTTGTTGAGGAACTTGTTGTTGGCGACGTAGTTGCCTCGCGAGTACCACAGGCACACGTTGTGGGTGGGATCGAAGACCCCGCCCTGGCAGCCTGCCGGACCGGTCTCGGGGTCGGGGAAGTCGTGGGTGACGACGCCCCAGCTGCCGTTGTTCTCGATGCGGTTGTTGACCACGCTTATGTGCTGGGTGGCGGCCAGCTCGACGCCGGTGCCGACGCCCGAAACCGCGGTCAGGCCCTGGCCCGGGGTGTTGTTGTTGTTGTTGTCGTGGATGTAGTTGCCGCGGATCACGTAGCAGCTGTTGGGGCCCGCGCCGGCCGGCGGCACCGACGGCAGCACGCACTGGCCGTATTCGGGCGAGGGCCAGTCGTCGTTGTTCTGGGCGTTGGAGACCAGGCCGGTGCGGTTGTTGTCCCACTCCCCGTTCTCAATGATCAGGTTGCCGCCGGCATTGGTGCTGGAGAGACCGAGCGCGCTGTACTCGGCGTGGGGGTGCTCCAGGGTGGTGTTGCAGTTGCGGCATGCCCCGACGTAGTAGGACGAGTCGGTCATGTTGTTGGCGTAAGAGTGGTCGATGATGGCCGGACCCTCGACGTCGCTGGTGAAGATGCCGTACTGCGCCGACCGCGCGTTGGAGTAGAAGGTCGAAGTGGCGGAGATGTAGTCGCCGGAGGCCGCCATCGGCGCCTGCTGCCCGGTGCCATCGCCCTGGTTCCACCAGATCTCGTTGCTGAGCGAGTTGCAGGACGTCAGGTTCTCGATCGAGACGCCGCTGGTTCGCCAGACAACGATGCCGTCACGGTTTTGCGTGTTGCCGCCGCTCTGCTTGACGCCCGGGTCTTGGAGCGTGGGATCGGAGGAGCATGCCGCGCTGCCGGCGGGCGCCGTTCCGGCCGCCTGGCTCGCCGAGAAGTTGGTCCCGTCGACGATCACGGTGTCGCGGTTCATGCCCCGCAGGTGCAGGTTGGGTGTGGTGATCTGCACCTCAGCCGGGGTGGGCTTGCCGTTGGGGTTGGTGGTCGGGCTGTATCCCTTCTCGTGGTAGACGCCCGGGGCCACCAGGACCCAGTCGCCAGGCTGGGCGGCGTTGACCGCGGCCTGGATGGAACTGAACTGTGCCCCGGCAGTTCCCGCCGGACCGACCAGGAGCACGTTGGGGCCGCTGGCTGCCGCGGGCAGCGCAAGGCCGAAGGTAGTTCCAAGCAGCGCCAGGGCGAGGGCCCCCACCAACCCACGTCTCATCAGCGCCATCTTACAGAAGGCTCGACATCGGGAAGAGCCGCGGCCCCCAGCACCTCGGCTTGGCCGTTGGTCAGGTGGGCTGGCCGCCATTGATCATCTGGGTGGAGAGCTTCATCCGCGCCATCACCGCGGCGGCGTCGGAGCCGGTAAGGAACCGGGGCTGGCCGTAGTCGAAGATCCGGGTGGGCTGGTAGCTGACCGCCGACAGGACGCCGTCGACGAAGGTGTACTTGCCGACGACCCCGTTGCGGGGGTCCTCCTGGCCCGGGTCCGGGGTCCACATCTGGTCGAATACGAAGTTGCCGTGCGCGTACGTGATCAGCTTGTCCTTGTAGATCTCGACCCCCTGGACGGCGTGGGGGTGGTTGCCGATGACCAGGTCGGCGCCGTCGTCGATTGCGAGGTGGCCGATTACCTTGGGGTCGTCGGGCGCGATGCTGTCGCCGGTGCTCTGGGGCGTCAGCACGTACTCCTTGCCCCAGTGAAACTGGACCACCACCACGTCGGCGCTCGGCCGCGCCAGTGTGATCTCACGCTTCAGCTCGACGGTGTCGACATGGGCGCCCACGCCGTTGAACCCCAGGAAGGCAAACCGCACGCCCTTGACGGTCAGGTGGCCGACCAGTCCGATGCCGGCAGGCTGGATGTTGTGGTCGGTGAGCAGCTTGATGGTGCTGTCGGTGCCCGGCTGGCCGTAGTTGGTCAGATGGTTGTTGGAGAGGTTGGACACGCTGACACCGGCGTATGTCAGCCCGTCGATAAACCGGGGATCCCCGCAGAAGGGCTTGAACCCGGCGTTGAAGCGGACGCATCCCGAGACCAGCGGTGCCTCCAGGTTGATGAACTCCAGGTCGCCAGATTTGAGGTAGTCCACGGTCTGCCGGAACGGCCACATGAAGTCGTTGCGGTTGAGCATCTGCTCGTTGACGTTGCGGGCGGGTATCACGTCCCCGGTGACCACCATTGTCACCACCCTCTTGGGGTCGAGGCGGGTGAGGTCCGGGGGACTGCCGAAGATCGACGCCAGGCTGAGGGCGGGACGCGGCGAGGGACTGGGTGTCGGCTCGGCCGATGGCGTCGCGGCGTGGAGCACGACGCCCTGGGTGTGTGGGCGTGTGTCGGCCGCCGGCCTCAGCAGCAGGAAGCCCCCTCCGGCCAGCGCCACTACCACCAAGCCGGCGCCCGCGATGGGGGCCCAGTCGCGGGCGGTCGTCCGCCGGCGACGGGCGTAGAGCTTCAAGCGGAGGCGGGAGCCTCCAGCACTGCCATCCTCACCGACCCCTTGGCGACCAATCTCTCCCGATCGTCGCGCACCTCCACGTCCCAGAGGTGGGTGGTGCGCCCGATGTTGACGGGAACAGCCACGCCGGTGACCTTGCCGCCGCTGATGGAGCGCAGAAAGCTGGTGTGGTTCTCGATCCCGGCGACCAGCTTACCGTCGTCGGCGACATTGAGGAAGGCGCCCATCGACGCCAGCGACTCGACGATGGTGCAGTAGACACCGCCGTGGACGATGCCAAAGGGCTGGAGATGGCGGGGCTGGATCTCGAGCGTCCCCACCATGCGCTCCTTGGTGGCGGTCTCGACGACCAGGCCGATGTCGCCGGCGAAGCTGCTCTTCTGCGACTCGTTGAAGCCGGCGGCGATTTCGTCCATCTGCGCTAACTTATCTCACGTGCCAAGCCTGCCGAAGACCATCACCGCCATCGCGGGAGCAACGATAGGGGCGGCGCTGGCCTATCCGCCCTCCCGCCGGCAGCTGGTCCGGACGGTTCGAGCGGCGATGGACGAGGTCCTGCTGCGGGTCGACACGCCCTGGTCGCAGGACCTGCTGCTGGTCACCACCGAAGGCCACCGGAGCAAGCTGCCGCGCACATCGGTGCTGGCCAGGGTGGAGCTTGACGGTGAGATCTTCGTGGTCCCGTGGGACCGGGGCGCCGGCTGGCTTCGCAACGTCGAGGCCAACCCCGACGTGGTGATTGACGACAGAGTCAAGGTGCGTCGGGCGCGCGCCGAGGTGGTCGACGGCGCCACCGCCGAAGCGGTTCGAGCTGCGTTCCTGGAACGCTTCATTCCTGATGCGCTGCGGGGCCCGTTGAGCGGAGACCGGGCGCCGCTCGGTCCCGGCCTTCCCGCGGTGCGCCTGATCACGTCCTAAGGCCGGGGCTCCGATATGCAGCCGTTCGGCGCTCCGGCGTGAAGTGGTCCGGCGGTCCGGCGTGAAGCGGATTCGCCTGATCGTCAACCCGGCCGCCCGGGGCGACGCCGCCATGGCCCTGGAAGCCTCCGGCCTGGCCTCCGGCCGCCCCGGATGGGAGGTCGAGGTTGTTCACACCGAGATTCGCGGCCACGGGGTGCTGCTGGGCGAGGCAGCCGCCGGCGAGGGAGTGGACCTGGTCGGTTCGGTCGGCGGCGACGGCACCGCGCGCGAGGTCGCGGCGGGGCTTGCGGGCAGCCCGACGCCGATGCTGATCGTGCCCGCGGGGACGGGCAACAGCTCCTACCGTGAGCTCTTCGGAGCAGTCCCCTGGGCCGAGCTGCTGGCGGCGGCCCTCGGCGGCGCGGCTATCCGATCGGTCGATCTCAACCGCGTGGAGCCAACCGGTGAGCTGAGCCTGCTTGGCTTCAGCTGCGGCTGGTTCGCCCAGATCGTGGAGGCCGCCGCCGCGGATGAGACCACGGTGGGAGCCGCCAAGTACGCCGCCGCCGCGATGGCAACGGCGGCCGCACCGACCAGGTTCAACGCCGTGGTGGAGCTGGACGGCGAGGCCTTCGCCGCCGGTGCCCTGGGCCTGGTCGCGGTGGGCGGCGCCCGCGTCCGTGGCGGCGTCTTCCCGGTGCTGCCCCAATCGTCGCTCGAGGATGGCCGCCTCGAGCTGCTGGCGATCGACGCGGTTGACACCGAGGGCTTCGCCGACCTGATGGAGAAGGTCCTCCAGGGCAGCGACTCCGGCGATCCCAGGGTGCATCGCGGCTCGGGTGTAACAGCGCTCATCCGGTCGGGCGAGATCCTGCCCGTCGAGGTGGACGGTGATCTGTGGGACAAGCACGCAGGCGAGACCCGGATTGAGGTCGTTCCGGGGGCGCTGAAGGTCGTCGCCGTGCCGGTTTAGGGGACCGGTGTCACAAGTTGTTATTTCCGCGAAAGTCTGGCCCAGGCGACTCGTTACATAGGCGCGGAGAAATCCATCGGCGACGGGCAGCGGGGAGCCCGGACGAGTCGCCGGGGAGCGGGGGGTTCTCCGCGCGATAGAGGGGGGTGGCCTTTCGAGCCGCCCCTCTCGCCAAGTCAGGGGCCGGCGGACGAGGGGTTAGGGCCGCCGGTTCCAACCTCATCAAGGCCGTCGGCTGCCAGCTGATCCGCGGCGGCGCGCCAGCTTTTCAGCTCCGCCGCGCTCATCGATTCGTATCGCCGCGCGCCCTCGACGTGCGCCACCGCGCCCGGCCCGGTGGCCTGCGCCATGTACTTGGCCTCGGCCAGCGCCAGCCTTGCCGCCACCTCCTCCTGGCAGCAGCCGCGAGCCGCATCGCGCTCCGCCACCAGCGTGCCGCCGTCGCGGAGGCGGACCGTGAGGCGGGCGCCGATCCGCTTGGAGGGATGTTCGAAATCACCATCGCCGGCGGCGGCGGCGGCGGCGGCGGCGAGGACGCGGTCTACCATCTCCGCGGAGCCACCGCGGCCCTGCAGCCAGCTACGGGCGCGCTCGCCCGCCAGGGCGATCGCGGCGCCCACGGGGGCGGTACCGGCGAGCGCCGCCTCCGTCAGCTCGGAATCGTGGCTGATCCGCACCCCGGCGGCGACCTTCCACCGCGCCGGCGACTCGAGAGCGTCGCCGAAGAGGTCCTCGACCCGTAGGCCGCCGGTCTCCAGCGCGGCGGCGAGGTTGTAGCCGACGCTGAAACCTAGCGCCGGCAGCGGGCTCCGCGGACCGTCGATGTAAGGTGCGCTCTCGGCTTCCATGCCGATGGTGAAGATCGACGCCGCCACCTCGACCGACTCGACCGCCTCCAGGTCCAGCGGCGCCAGCGACGCAGCCGCCTCCACCGCCGATGTCAGATAGGCGCATCCCGGCAGGGCTTTGATGGACAACGTCCGCAGGTGCCATCGCGTCCCCCAGCCGCTGAAGGCCTCAGGGAGCGGCACCGCTGCCAGCTGCTCCAGCGCCCCGCCGGGCGCCTCGAACAGCGAGTCCAGGCCGCCGGCGCCGTCGAGCGCCATCTGCAGGCAGCGCGCCGCGTCGAGGATCGGCGCCGCCGCCACCCAGAACTTGGCGTCGGTGGCCATGAACGCCGGCAGCATCACGCGACGGGGCTGCGCCAGAGCCAGCGAAAGCGCCGCGGTCAGCCGCTCCGCGCTGAGTCCCATCAGCAGGCCGCAACCGACCACGACAGCCGCTGCATGGGTGTGGGTGGCGGTCTGGCCTCGAGTTGACCCCAGCGTCACCGCCGCCGTCACCCGCGCGGCGACCTCCGCAGCGGCCACCTGCGCCACCATCGCGGCGGCCCCGTCGGCGCCCAGCGCGGCCGCCGCCACAAGGGGCGGAATCGAGCTGCCGTGGCCGAGGTGGCCGGCGAAGGCGGTCTCGTCGAAGTCGAGGGCCATCGTCAGGAGCGCCCGGCGGGCTGCCTGCCCCGCCCATCCGTCACCGACAAGGCCCGGCGCCGTTCGCCACAGCCGGGCGCCGGCGGGGTGTCGCATCGACGCCAGGATGGCCGCATCCATCGACAGCAGCTGTGCCCGGGCCAGGTCGCCGACGTCGGTGGGGATGTCATCGAGCCGCAACGCGACCGCCCACTCGCACGCCTGGCGGAGGAGCGCCTGCTCAGCCATCAACCCGCAGCGCCCCCACCGGGCGGTTTAGGCTTCCGTCTTCTCGAGCAGGAAGTAGGTCGAGCAGGCCCGGTCCAGCAGCTCCTTGCTGAGGCTCGGAGGCTGACCCAGGTAGGCGGCGATCTCCCTCACGTGGGCCAGGATGTCGCGGGGATGGACCCCCCGAGGGGTGCGCTGCCGGTAGTACTTGCCGAGCACGTAGTAGGCGCTGGTGTCGCCGCCGTCCAGCCCCAGCCGTTCCGCCTCGCGGACGAAGATCTCGCGGAACTCCTCTGGGGTGGGGTCGGGGATGTTGATCTTGTAGCGGATGCGGCGCATGAAGGCCTCGTCCACCAGCTCAGACGGCTCCAGGTTGGTGGAGAAGAAGATCATCATCCCGAAGGGCACCTCGATCTTCTTGCCGACGTTGGCCATATTGAGGTAGTCGACTCCCTCCTCTAGCGGCACGATGAAGCGGTTGAGAAGCTTGCGCGGCGAGACGTCCTGGCGACCGAAGTCGTCGACCAGGAAGATGCCGCAGTTGGCCTTCATCTGGAGGCCGGCTTCGTAGAACTTGAAGGCCGGCTGCCACACCAGGTCCAGCATCGAGAGGTCCAGCTCGCCGCCGACCTGGACGAACGGCCGCTTGCAGTAGACCCACCGCTGGTCGGCCTCGGGCACCGCGTCTCCGATCGGCTGATGGTGGCTGGGATCGTAGAGGCGGATGACGGCGTCGTCGACCACCAGCGCGTAGGGCATGAAGACGCCGCCACCCAGCAGGGTCTGCGCCGAGCGCGCGATCGTGCTCTTGCCATTGCCGGGATGGCCGTAGAGGAAGAGCGAGCTGCGCGAGTTGAAGGCGGGACCGAGCAGCTCCAGGGTGCGATCGCTGATAACGATCTCGCTGAGGGCGCGCCTCAGGCCGTCGTGGGTGGCGAAGGCCTCGGGCAACGCCTGACGGAGGACGGCCTGGTTGTACTCGTGCAGGGGCACCGGCGCCGGGCCCATGTACTGGTTGCGATCGAGGATCTCACGCGCCCTCTCGCGACCGCTCTCGGTGATCATGAACGCCAGCCCCTCCTCCAGGGAGTCCAGCTGGCGCGCCGGCTTCTGGGCCTGGCCCAGCGACTGGATGTAGGAGTTGCTGGCCAGCTGAGCCATCACCTGGTGGATGCATTCGTAGTCGAGCCGGAGTCGCGAGGCGATCTCGTAGGCCGGAAGCTGGCTCGAGAAGTGCATCATCTTGAGCACCATCTCGGAGAGGAAGGTCGGCGTCAGGCCGGTCTGGGCCAGGGTTCTCGGTCGCGGCGGCAGGAACGACATCCCTGGTTGTGGAGACTGGAACATACCGGCTAGCTCCAGCGATGGTGATCCATTTGTTGGCGTCGCCGCACCGAGCTGTTTTACCGGCGCGTTTTCAGATGGCGCCATGGTTTCGTGAGTGTAACAGCGCGTTCTCTATACAGGAAGCAACGTTTTTGGGCTTCGCGGCTGGAGGCGGCGGAGACTCAGTCTGGGGCGGGCGCGCCGGCCGGCGGAGATTGCGGCGGGCGGATCGGTGACGGGCTGGGAATCACGACCTCGGGGGAGCCTGGCGCCACCGAAGCCGGCGCCGAAGGGCTGGGCAGGACGGCGGGCAGGGAGGCGTCGCAACCGGCGATACCCGCCAGCATGGCGAGCGCCGGTGCCGCCAGCCAGGGGCGCCTCAGGCGCTCGCTCCAACTGTCACGGCCCGACTATACGCGGCTCAAGACACCCCCGTACAGCCGCAAGTTTCGGCCTGTCGCCACCGTTACAAACAGTGGATACGGCCTGTCGGGGGGCATGTCGTAGACTCCGAAAAAGGGGACATGCGACCTTTGACTGAAATAGGCTCAAGCACACCTGCGCCCGCGGCGTCCTATTTGGTGCGGGACGAACTCCTGCAGGGGGTACTCACGTACTTCACCAGCAGGACAGGTGTTCGCGCCGTCTTCCAGGACGCCGCCAGCTACACGATCGTGCCTGCGACCCAGGTGCCCTCGTTCTGCTCGATGCTGATCAACTTCGGGCGCTGCGGCCTGATCAACCCCGAAATCGATATGCCCGCCGATCCCGACCACCCCCACATGAGGATGTGCATGGGGGGCATCGGGCACCTCGTCATACCCATCACCACGGCCGGGCCGACAGGTTCGACGACCGAGCTCGGCCGCATCATCACCGAGCCCCTGGCGATCCGGGAGACCGACTTCACCGAGACCTTCTCCGAGGCCGAGCGGATGCACGTTCACCCCGACAACCTGAGCGCCGCGTCCAAGGAGATCAAGGTGATCGACCGGACCGAGTTGGACCAGCTGGCGGGGCTGATCGCGATCGCCGCCAGGCGCGTCGCCCACGATCGGACCTCCAGCGCCCGCACCCTGGCCCTGGCCGAAGCCTTCGAGGAAGTCGGCCTGCGCGGCAACCGCGAGGTCATCGACGAGCTGCTCACCGCCCTGGTGAGAGATTTCACCGACGCCAACGCCGCCATCCTCACCACCAGCCCTGACGGCGTCCAGCTCAACCACTCGCCCACCTTCGACGCCTCGGTGGACCAGGCCCAGGCCGACCTGATCCTGGAGTTCACCGGCGAGGTCACGAAATGGATTGCGCACACCGGCTATCCGATCAGCTTCCCGGACCTCGGCGGCAGCGCCTGGTGCCGCCACGTGCTCAACGGACGGAGTCTGGAAGGAGCTCTGGCGGCGGTGCCCATAAAGGTGCTGGGATCCGGCAAGGGCTGGTGGACGGCGTATTTCAGCCATCCCCGAGCCGAGATGGAGGATGAGCTGCACCACCTGTCGGTGCTGGCAGCCCACACCGCCCATACGCTCGGCTTCCTGGAACGGCTGGAGGCGAGCCAGGAGCAGGCTCTCACCGATTCCCTCACCGCCCTGCACAACCGTCGCTACCTGCTGGAGCAGCTGGAGCGAGAGCTGGCCCGCAGCGTTCGCAGCCGCAACCCGGTATCCCTGATCATCTTCGACATCGACGATTTCAAGCAGATCAACGACGCCCACGGTCACCTCGCCGGCGACGAGGCCCTCAAGCACGTGGCCCGGATGCTCCAGGTGCCGCTGCGTAAGTCGAGCACGATCTGCCGCTTTGGCGGCGACGAGTTCTGCATCCTGGTCCCCGAGTGCACCGCGGAGGAAGCCCAGCTGGTGGCCGAGCGGCTGAAGCACGAGATCGAGGGCCAGCCGCTGCTGCTGCAAGGGGTGGGCGCGATCAACCTGCACGTCTCCGGGGGCGTCGCCACCCAGACGCCGGACTCCCCGCCCGAGACCGAGCTGTTCGAGCTGGCAGACCGGGAGTTGATCCGGGCCAAGAGGTTGGGCAAGAACCAGATCGTCGGCAGCTGATGGCGGCCGCGGAGGGCGGCTCCACGGCGTCGGGCTCGGGGCCCCTGGTGGAGTGCGTCCCCAATCTCTCCGAGGGCCGCGACCCCGAGGTGATCGCAGCGCTCCGGGCGGCGGCGGCGGCGGTCGAGGGCGTGAAGCTGCTCGACAGCCATTCCGACCGCGACCACAACCGTACCGTCCTGACCTTCGCGGGGCCACCCGCGCAGGTCACCCTGGCGGCGATGCGGCTGGCTCGCGAGGCGGTCCGGCGCATCGACATGCGCAACCACGCGGGGGTGCACCCCCGGATGGGCGCCGTCGACGTGATGCCGTTCGTGCCGCTGCGCGACATCAGCCTGGACGCCTGCGCCGCGATCGCTCGGGAGGTCGGCCGCTACATCGGGAAGGAGCTCGACGTCCCAGTCTTCCTCTACGGCGCGGCTGCGTCGCCGGGCCACCCGCGCTCGCTGCGCGACATCCGTGGCAACGGCCACCAGTCGATCGACGCCATGGCCGCAGGGTTTCGGTCCCCGGACTTCGGGCCCGAATCCCCCCACCCCACCGCCGGGGCGACGGCGGTTGGCGCTCGCGGGCCGTTGATCGCGGTGAACGTCAACCTCGACACCGACGACCTCGCGGTGGCCGAGCGGATCGCCCGGGCGATGCGGGCCAGCTCCGGGGGGCCGCCGCAGGTCCAGGCGCTGGCCTTTCCGCTGGCCGACCAGGGTCGGGCGCAGGTGAGCATGAACCTGCTCGACTACAGGGTCACCGGCCTGGCCGAGGTCCTGGCGCTGATCCGGCGCCTCTGCGCCGAGTCGGGTGTCCGACCCGGTCGGGTCGAGCTTGTGGGGCTGGTCCCCGCCGCCGCGCTCGAGGGACTGAGCGGGGATGAGTTGCCGGGGGTGCCGGGTCCGGCCGACAGCATAGAGGCTCGGCTGGAGGGCCCCGGCCTGGCTTGACCGCAGCCGGTGCCGCGGGTAGGGTTGCCCGCGATGACCGGCCCGCGAACGCTCCTCTTCCTATGCCGCCACGCCCAACCGGAGAACCCCGAGGGGGTGATGTACGGTCACCTGCCCGGTTTCGGACTGAGCCTGGCCGGCAGGCAACAGGCGCTTGGCTTGGGGGAGTTCCTGCGCGGCTACCCCATTCGCGCCGCCTATGCCAGCCCGCTCGAGCGCGCCCAGGAGACAGCGCGCCTGGCGGTCTCGCGGCTGGACCCGGTGCCGCCGATCGAGACCCGGGGCGACCTCGTCGAAGCTGAGTTCGGCAAGTACATCCAGGGGGTGAAGCGCTGGCAGGTTCCGTTTCGCCGGCCCTGGTTCTTGCTCCACGCCGTGAGCCCCGGCTCCCTCTCGTTCGATGAATCGGTGCCGGCGATGGCCGAGCGCGTTGACCGGGTCTGCCAGGAGGCGCTGCGAGCATGCGCCGGCGACGCAGCCATGCTGGTCAGCCACGCCGACCCAATCAAGGCCTTTTGGAACCGCTTCCTGGGCCGCCCCGACCCCCGTTTCCACATGCTCAAGCTCGACAAAGGCGCCTTCCTCGAGCTGGCGTACGAAGGCGACCGGCTGGCCTCGATAACCCCCCACGCCGCGGCTCCGGTGGTGTCTTCCGAGCCAGCGTCCAAATGATGCTGGGCCTGCAGACCGCCGCCCGCCCGCTGCTGATCGCCGGCATCCGCTACCGCTACCTCGGCGCCGTGGCGGTCGTGCTCGTGGTCGCCCTGCTGCTTGTCCTCTACCGGCGCAGCCGGCGGCCGGCGCTGGACATCCGACGCCTCGATGCGGCGGAAGTGCAGCGCTACACCGCCGCTTTTGCGGCCATCGAGGCTGAGTTCCAGGCCCAGCCGCAGGTGGCAATCGGGCGAGCCCGCGGCACCGTCGAGGAGGTGATGCGAAGGATGGGCTTCCCGGACCGCGTCGACGCGGCCCAGCGTGGCAGGGACCTCGCCGCTTACGATCGCCGGGCCGCGGCAGCGTACGAATCGGCCGGAAAAGAGCTGCGCGCCGGCGACAACGCCTCGCTGGGCCTGGCGATGACCGGATACCGAGAGGTGTTAGAGCGGCTCCTCGCCACGTCGCCAAACTCCTGACGCCAGATACGGGGCGCCCCGGCCGCGCCGGCCTCTGGGAGAATCGGGGGATGGCCGGCACCCCGGAGCAGCCCCTGTCCTCGTTGCGGCGGCGCCTTGGCGGCTGGATCAGGGAGCGGGCGTATCAGCTCACCCGCGACAAGTGCCCCTACTGCGGCTCCACGCCGGTCCACTCCACCACCGAGATGGTGCTGTACACCAACAGCGGCTACAAGTTCCCAACCGTCTCGCTGGTCTACTGCCTGGTCTGCGAGCAGCTGCTTGGCGCCGGCCTGGTCGACGCCGAGCCGCCCTGTGGCTGCGCCGGCCACATCGAGAGCGACATCGCCGAGTCGGACACCCTGGGCATCCGCAACCCTCACCGGATCACCGACATCGTCTTCTCCTCCTGCTCCGTCTGCGGGCAGGTGCTGGATGCTCAGATCCACTACTAGCCGCTGATGTTCGCGAGGTGGGGACTGCTGGTGGCGCGCCACCCCAAGCGGGTGATCGCGATGGCCACGTTCGTGTTCGCGCTCACTCTCGCGATCCTGGTCGCGGGCGCGGACCTGCACAGCCCCCAGGACATCAACCTCGAAGCCGGCCAGGCCAACGACCTGATCAACCGGGAGCTGCCCCACGGTAATAACGGCTCGTCGTTCCTGCTGCTGCTCAGCAGCGACAAGCTCACCGTCGACGACCCCTCCTTCGCGACCGCGGTCGCAACCGCGGTGGCACCGCTGCGCGCCGATCCCCGCGTGCTTGACGTGGTGACGCCCTTCGACAGGGTTGCCGAGATACCCGCCGCGCTGGTCTCCAAGAACCGCCGCACCGCGATCGCGACTGTCGACCTCAAGGATGCCGAGAGCACGTCGGTGAAGTACTACCCAGCCCTGCGAAGCCTGGTCCACTCCGACAGCCTCAAGGTGCTGGCCACCGGCGGCGTCGCGGTTCAGCAAACCTTCAACAAGTACCTCAACGCCGACCTGGAACGGGCGGAGATCGTCTCGATCCCGCTGACGGTGATCCTCCTGGTCTTCGTTTTCGGGGCTTTGATCGCTGCGGGACTGCCACTGGGGGTGGGCATTCTCTCGATCGTCGGTGGCGTCGGCGGGGTCTTCGCGCTGGCCCACCTCACCGACGTTTCCCAGTACGCCATCAACATCGTGACCCTGATCGGGCTGGGGGTCTCGATCGACTACTCGCTCTTCATCGTCAACCGCTATCGAGAGGAGCTGGGCCGCGGCCAGGACCGTGCGGTGGCGATCTCCCGGACGATGGCGACCGCGGGCAGGGCGATCACGTTCTCGGGCCTGACGGTGGCGATCGGGCTCGGGGGGATGCTCTTCTACACCGGCAGCTTCCTGCCGTCGATGGGAATGGCGGGAGCGCTGGTCGTCGCGCTGGCGGTCTTCTACGCCCTCACCCTGCTGCCGGCGGTACTGGTGCTGCTGGGCCCGCGCGTCAACATGCTCAGCCTGCCCTACGGCATCGGCCGCGGTGGCGGCCGGTTCTGGCACCGCCTGGCGACGGCGGTGATGCGCCGGCCGGTCCTGGTCCTGGTCCCCACCGTCGCCCTCCTGGTGGGAGCGGGCATCCCCTTCACTCACCTGCGCCTGGCCAACGGCGACATCGGACAGCTGCCGGCGCAGGCCGAGGCCCGACAGGGCGCCGAGCTGCTCAGCAGCGCCTTCCCCGACCGGGACCGGACCACCATCGACGTCGTGGCCAGCTTCCCCGGGACGCCTCGGACGGCGGACCGCATCGGCGCCGTATACGACCTCAGCCGGCGCACCGCCGCGATCCCCGGAGTCCTCCGGGTCGACAGCCCCGTCGACCTCGACCCCAGGCTGGGCCGCGCCGACTATCAGAGGCTGCTGGCGTCAGGGGGTGCCGCCTTGCCTGCCGCCGCCCAGGCCGCCATCCACCAGTCGGTGGGCAATCACATCCTGCTGCTGAGCGTGCTGACGGCGGATGCCCCCGAGAGCGACGCCGCCCGGGCCATCGTGCGCAGCGTCCGTGGCGACCGCAGCGTGGGCGACGGGACGCTCACCGTCACCGGGCAGACGGCGTTCGACCTCGACATCGTCGACTTCATCATCGGCAGGACCCCGGTCGCAGTCGGCTTCATCGTCGCCGTCACCTGCCTGGTCCTGTTCCTGCTGCTGGGGTCGGTGCTGCTGCCGATCAAGGCGGTGGTGATGAACTTCCTGTCGCTGTCGGCCTCGTTTGGGGCGCTGGTGTTCATCTTCCAGGACGGCCACCTGCAGCACCTGCTCAACTTCACCCCGAGCTCGATCGATCCCTCAGTCCCGGTGATCCTTTTCTGCATCATCTTCGGGCTCTCGATGGACTACGAGGTCCTGCTGATGAGCCGGATGAAGGAGGAATTCGACCTTACCGGTGACAACCGCCACTCCGTCGCCACCGGCCTGGAGAAGAGCGGGCGGCTGGTCACCGGCGCCGCCGCGATCATGTTCGTCGTCTTCTTGGGCTTCGGCCTAGCCGACGTCGTGCTGATCAAGTCGATCGGGCTGGGGATGGCGATCGCGGTGTTCATCGACGCCACCGTGGTCAGGGCGCTGATCGTGCCCGCGACGATGCGGCTTCTGGGCAACCGCAACTGGTGGGCCCCGAGTCCGCTGGCGCGGGCCTACGCCAGGCTCGGGCTCAGCGAGAAGGCGACGGTGACGGTCCCGGTGACGGTGAAGCCGTAGGCGAGCTGCCGCTGTTCAGCTGCTGCAGGATCGCGCCCAGCTGCTGGATGTCGTTGGCGTAGCCGGTGAAATCGCCGGCCTTGAGCTTGGCCTGGGCGTCGGCGTAGAGCGCATTGGCCTGGGCGATCAGGGCCTTCTGGGTGGTTGTCGGGGGCGTGGTCGTACCGCCGCCCGGGGGCGCCGTCGCCACCACCCCGCCCGTCAGCTGGGCGAGCGCGTCACCGAGGGTGTCGGCGTAGCCCACCGAGGTCTCGTCGGCCACGATCACCTTCTTCAGCTCCGGTATCCCGGTGCTGCTGCTGCTGGCGAGATAGAAGGGCTGGACGTAGAGGATGGCGTCGTTGATGGGGATGACGAGCAGGTTGCCGAGGATGACTCGGGAGCCGTTCTGGTTCAGCAACGAGTAGTCGCGAGAGATCGCCGGGTTCTGCAGGATCCGGCTCTCGACCTGGCCGGGGCCGACGATCTGCCTGCCGGTTGGGAACCTGAAGGTCAGCAGCTTGCCGTACTCGGACCCGTCCGACCGCGCCGCCATCCAGGCCACCATGTTGCTCTTGTTGAGCGGCGTGAAGGGCTGGATCAGGATGAACTCCTCGTGGTCCATCCCGGGGAGTCGCATCATCACGTAGTAAGGCTGCAGGGTCTGGGCGACGCCGCCCTGGGTGGTGGTCTCGCTCGCCTGGACCCAGGCATCGGCCCGGCCGAAGAAGGTCTGGGGGTCGTGCATGTGGTAGTTCTCCAGCACGGCCGCCTGGACCTGGAAGAACTGCTCCGGGTAGCGGATGTGGGCGCGCAGCTCGGACGGCATGTCGGAGAGCGGCCGGAAGACGCCCGGGAAGATCTTGGTGTAGGTCTGGATGATGGGGTCGCTGCTGTCGGCGATGTACATCTGGACGCTGCCGTCATACGCGTCCATGACAACCTTCACGGAGTTGCGGACGTAGTTGACGTCTGGGATGTCGGGACTGAGGGTGGCGGGCTCGCTGTAGGGGTAGTCGCTGGCGGTGGTATACGCGTCCTGGATCCATGACAGCCGGCCGTTGTTGACCACCACGTAGGGGTCCTTGTCGAGGGTCAGGAACGGCGCCAGCGTCTGGATCCGGGTCTGGACGTCGCGGCGGATGAGGAGCTGGCTGTCGCTGGTCACCTGGCCGCTGAGGATCAGGTTGGGATCGCCTTGGCTGTAGGCCAGCGCCAGCCGTCGCAGCCCGCCGCCGACGGCGATGCCGTTGGTGCCGGTCCACTTGGAGTACTGCTGGGTGTCCTGCTTCTCGAAGTCAACCTCGGGCTCCTTGCTGGCCGCGACCACGTAGCCGGTGGTGGTCTCGCCGAAGTAGATCTGTGGCACGGTCAGCTTGAGATCGCCCACCGGTGGGATGTCGCGAAGGGGGCTGAGATCGGGCAAGCCCTCGGCCGCGACCTTGCTCACCGGCGTCGCCGAGGCGCCGTAGCCGTGGGTGTACTTGAGATGGATGTTGACCCAGCTCTTGGCGCTGGCGGGAAGCTTGTCGGGGCTCAGCTCGCGCGCCGAGATCATCACCTGGCGGTAGCCGTCGGGAAGGATGTAGCGGTCGATGTCGACATCGTGGAAGTCGTAGAACTGCCGAATCGTCTGGATCTGTCCGTAAGCCTGCTGCAGCGGTGAGTAGTCCCAGAGGCGGAGGTTGCCCACGGTGCCGGCGTTGGCGTCGAGGAGATCGGGAGTGATGGTCTGCTTGTCGGTGAAGTCCTTGAATGTGACGCGATCCAGCGCGAAGGCCTGGTTGGTGTTGTCGATCTGGCGCTGCAGGTAATCGTGCTCGCGGTTCAGCTCGTTGGGCTTGACCGCCACCGCCTGGTAGACGCCGGGGGCAAGCCCCAGCAGCACCGCCACCAGGATCAGCCACAGCGCCGGCGCCGCCAGCAGCAGGGTTGACCGCGCCAGGACGATGTTGGCCAGCAGCAGGACGGCGAGCAGAAGGCAGACCACCAGCAGCAGCCAGTAGACCGGCAGGCGAACCGAGAGGTCGGTGGCGCCGGCCCCGAAGACGGAGCCGTTATGAGCATTGAGCAGCCCGAACATCGCCAGCCGGTAGTGCGCCGCCAGCAGCAGGAAGAACGCCGAGGCAAGGATCGAGGCGTGGCCGACGGCGCCCGGGGGCAGCTCGAGCTGGCCGCCGGGCGTGATCCCTGAGACGTATACCAGGGCGGCTCCCACCAGGCTGATGATCACCAGCGCCAGGGCCCAGGCCAGCACGGTGCGCAGGTAGGGCAGCTGGAACACGTAGTAGCCGACGTCCTGGCCGAACACCGGGTCGGTTCGCCCGAAGCTGGTGGCGTTGAGCGCCAGCGCCACCTCCTGCCAGGCGCCGCTGATGATCTCGCCCATGAAGAACGCGATCACCGCCGCGATGCCGAGCACCGCCCGACCCAGTCCCGAGGACAGCACCCGGCGCTTGACTCCGATCTGGCTGAGCCGGGTGGGGCCCATCAGGCGGACGGCGAACAGCCCGTTCAGCGCCAGCACCACGAAGGCGACCAGGAAGCCGGCTAAGAAGAGCCAGGCCTGGTAGGCGATCCGGGTTGTGAAGATGCTCTGGAAGTTGAGCGACTTGAACCAGAGGTTGTCGACGTACAGGCCGATCAGCGGGTTGAAGACCAGCAGCACCAGCAGGATGAAGGCGGCGACGTAGAGGATCCGCCGGGTACCGGGTGTGAGCTTGAAATTCCCGAAGTCGGGCCGCCGGGGCCCGCGTCCGCCGAACAGCGGCTCGATATTGTCGAAGAGATCGCCGCCGCGCCGGAACTGCATCAGTTCACCCTACCCCCAAACGTAAAAGACGGTCCGAACGTCAGTCGGTGTAGCGGCTGATACGCCGGTTCTCGTCGTCGTGCTCTCGCTGGTAGAAGCGGCAGGTCTCGTAGTCGGTAAGGCACGGCGGGGCCGGGTGCCGCAGGTAGCTGAAGACGTGGGTCTTGTGGTCGACATGGCAGTCGGCGTGGTAGCGGCTGAGCGGCCCGGTCTTGGTCTTCAGAATCTGCTCCAGGTAGGGACAGCGACGTTGCGGCATGATCTCATTCTGACCGACTCAGGTCGGGGCCAAACCCCGCCCGACCCTACGCCCTGCCGAACCCGACGGTAGGCGTCCCACGCCTGCGCTCCAACAGGGCGGGAATGCAATCGAGTGACATCACCATCGTCTGGTCCAGGGGTTGAGAATGAGGCGATGAAGACACCACGGCTGCGGCGACTCCAAAAGCTTCCAACGCCGGAAGGGCTACAGGTGTTGGCGGACGACGTGGCGGCGGATCCGTCCGAGCCAGATGGTCTCGAGGGATTCCTACGAACTGCCGCGGTTGAGATAGAGCTAAGCCGTAGGAAGATCCGGAAGCTCGAGCGGAAGATCAAGAAAGGGAGCTGACCTGGCCTCAGCTGGTCCTGCCCGTCGAGAGTCATTCCGGAACACAGGCTTTGTCGGCACTGGCCTCGCTTAGAGCACCAGAATTCGGGGCCTCTCGGCCGACATCGGGCCCTGAATCAGCCCGCCATCCTCTCGAAAGACCTCCAGCTCGTTGAGGAAGCCCTGAACTACGTGGAGCAGAACGTGGATCGTCACGCCGTCAACATCCTCCAACTCTGCCTCAACTGGGACTCGGCGAGCGACGTGAGCCGCCACACCCATCGAGACCCTAAGTTCGAGGCTCCCTTCTGTGTCGACGCGCCTCGCCTGAGCCTGACCTAGTTGCTCCAGGAGCGCCTCTCGCCCTGGAAATGGCACGGCAAGAAGGGCCGATAGAAGGTCATGCTCAGCATCAGTGAGCCGCCTCGGCGCTACCTCTGTACGGTCAGATTCATCCACCGAGCCATCGTAGGCGAGCCCGGCTCTGTAAGGACATTCCGGCACTCTGGCATGCCCAGCGCCGCGGTGAGCTGCGCCCCTCCGGCGGCGCCCGGCGAAGGGGCTAGGGGACGTAGCGACGCGACCCTTGTGGCCGGACTGCGATGTAGTCGAGAGGAGGGTCGCCAAAGCTCCAGGCCCTCAGGCCGTGTCCCCAAGCCCCTTTGCCGGGCGACGCCGGAGCCGATGAAACTCAAGCCCGGCGCGGTTGGTCAGGCCCCGTCGGCCCCCATCATGACGCGGACCCGGTTGGCCAGCTCCTTGACCTTGAAAGGCTTCTTCAGGGTCTGGACGTTCTTGTACTTTTCCAGCTCAGGCGCCGTGGTCTGGTTGATCAACGCGGACACCACCAGCACCTTGGGCTCCTCGCGCCCGTCGCCTCGGATCTTGTCGATGACCTGGGTTCCGCTCAGCTCACCGGGCAGCATCAGGTCCAGGATCACGAGGTCCGGCTGGTAGCTGTCGATTAGGCTGAGGCCCTCCTCTCCGGTGGCGGCGCTCTTCACGTCGTAACCCTCCATCTGGCACAGCAAGGTCTCGATGTCCGCGAGAGCGTGGTAGTCCTCGACCACCAGGATGCGCTTCATGACGGCCGAAGAATAGCACCGCTTGAGTTCAGCATGATCTCAATACGACAGGTGTTACGTAGGCCTCGATGAGCGCGGCCAGGGCGAACATCGGGACGAAGACCAGGGCGCCTCTGGAGTAGTCGGCGAGGCCCAGGCGCATGCCGGCCCACCAGCCTCCCGGAGACGGCCGGACCATGCTCGCGCCCACCCGCAGCGCGAACGCCGCCGCCAGCACCAGGGCGGGCAGCTCGATGATGCCGTGGGGCGCGATCCCGCAGACGAAGAAGCCGAGCCGCGAGAAGTCGAAGAAGACGGCGCCGATGTACCCCACCACGAAGCCGTTGAGGAGGGTGGCCATGCTGCCGAAGACTCCCAGCGTCAGCGGCGCCAGCAGCACCATCAGCAGTCCGACGGCCAGGTTGTTGCGCAGGATCAGGAGAAAGAACGGCGTGCTCCCCAGGATCGCGTCGTGACCCACCGCCGCCTTGGTGGCCACCATCAGCGCCACCGGCCGCGCCGGCACCAGCTCGTACTGGCGCGCGATCGCGCCGGCGACAGCTCCGGCCACCAGCAGGCAGGCGGAGACGGCGATGGCGCTGCGGCTCCGCCCGAACGCCCCGGGCGTGGCCCGCAGCATCGCCGACCCCAGCCGGCGCCACTGCTCCGGCGACGACGGCAGGCGGCGGAGGCTGCGCCGCAGCCACGCCCTCCGGTCGGGCGCGCGGCTCTCCTTGGCCAGAATGTTCTCGCGGTTGAAGCCGATGATGCCTAGGCGGAGCAGCAGGAGCGCCACCACCGAGAGCATCACCGCCACCGCCCAGAGGACCCATTCCAGGCGGCTGATGATGAGCACCGACTCGGCCTGGATCACGCCGCTCATCGGGATGATGATGAAGCTGGCCATCACGTTGGCCGAACGCAGGGTCTTGGTCTGGCTGCTGACGATGGTGGCGCCCGCGACCATCACCATCGCCTGGGCCAGGGTCACCGCAACCAGCGGGCCCAGCTCGTTCACGGCGACGAACTTGATCAGGGCCAGCACCGCCAGCGAGTAGACCACCAGCGCGGAATAGCTGAGCGAAAGGCTGGGGATGATCACCGCCAGGCATTTGCCGAGGTAGATCTCGCTCTCGCGCAGCGGGGTGGCAAAGAGGGTCTCCAGGGTGTTGCGTTCGCGCTCGCCGCTGAAGGACTCCAGCGCCAGCACCAGCGAGAAGGACGCCGGCAGAAAGATCACGAAGAAGGCGCCGACTTCGGCGAGGCGCTCGGTCAGGCCGCGGGCGCCGGGGCCGAGGTAGTGGCCGGCGACGGCGACGCCAAGGCCGGCGACCACGGGGATGACGAAGGTGAGGCTGGTCATGGCTATGAACAGCCGGGCGTCGGAGGTGGACTCGCGCAGGTCGCGGCGCGCGATCAGCCAGACCATGTCGCGCCGGGGGCCGCGAACCCCGGCGAAAATCGTCCCCGCGAGGCGGCGGATCATGACGTCATCGGCCTGCTCAGCTTGCCGGCGCGGGCCATCACCTCAATGTAGATGTCCTCCAGCCCGGGCACCATGGTGGTGACATAGCGCGGCTCCAGCCCCAGCTGGCGCTGCAGCTCCTCAAGCGTGCCGTGGGCGAGGATGCGGCCGCCGGCCATCACCGCCAGGCGGTCGGCGACGCGAGCGGTCTCGCGCAGGTTATGGGTGCAGACGACCACCGCGATCCCGCTTCGCTTCAGCTCCAGGATGTACTCCCAGGTCAGGCGGGCGCCGGCCGGGTCCATCGACGAGGTCGGCTCGTCGAGCAGCAGCACCCGCGGCTCGTGGAGGGTGGCGCGGATCAGGGCCACCTTCTGGCGCATCCCCTTGCTGTAGCTGCCCAGCCAGACGTCGCCACGCTGATCCAGCCCGAACAGCTCCAGCATCTCGCCGATGCGGCGGCGACGGCGATCTTCGGGCATCCCCTGGACCCGGCCGAAGAAGTCGAGGTAGTCGGGGGCGGTCATGCGCTCGTACAGTCCCGGCAGCTCGGAGAGGAGGCCGACCTGGGCCCGCACCGCCTCGGGGTCGACCGCGACCGAGATCCCGCCCACTTCGACGCTGCCCCGGGTCGGCCGGATCACGCCGGCGAGGCAGCGAAGGGTGGTCGTCTTGCCCGCGCCGTTCTCGCCCAGGATCACCAGCGACTCGCCACCGGGCACCGAGAAGTTGACATCCTCCAGCGCTCTGAAAGAGCCGAAATCTTTGCTCAGCCCGGCTGCGACCACCGACATCAAGCCCATGTTAGTCGCGGCCGGCGCGGCTCCCGCGGGGCCCGGGGGATCTCGCGTTTATGATTAGCCCGCTCTAGATGGCTAAGAACTCTGGTACCGGAACCCGCCGTTCGGCGAAGTCAACCAGCGTGGCGGACACCCCGTCCTCCCGCGACCCGACCACGTGCCGCTTCTGCCGGGCCACCGTCCGCGCCAGCGACAACTACTGCAGCCACTGCGGCATGCCGATCGACCCGGTCAGGGACCAGCCGCTCTTCGTGGTCGAGGGTCTCAGCAGCCTCTTCAACACCGTCTTCTTCGAGTCGCTGCTGGAGCAGGAGCTCAACCGGGCGACCCGCTACGGCCACCCCCTGTCGGTGCTGGTAGTCGAGATCGACAACCTCAGCGAGCTCGAGGCCGCCTACGGCTACGACCAGACCAATCTGCTGATCCGCGCCGTCGCCGACGCAATGGTGGGGGCGGTTCGCGACCCGGACACCATCGCCGCCGCCAACCGGGTGACTGCCCTGGGGACGCACCGGTTCTTTGTGCTCCTGCCGGAGACCGGCGAGGACGGCGCCTTCACCATCGCTGATCGGATCCGAACCCTGGTAGCGTCGCAGGTCTTCAGCCTTGGCGGCACCGACAACCGGATCACGCTCTCCCTGGGGATCGCCAGCACGCTCTCCGAGCAGGAGACGCCAAACCTGATCGGCCGGGCCACCCAGGCCCTGATCGAGGGACACGCCCGGGGTCAGAACCGGGTCGAGGTCGCCACCTCCGACTAGGGCGTCACCCCCGGACCTTCGCCATCGGCGAGCCTCCGAGGTAGCTCGTGGGGCTAGTCGTCCGAGCTTGACTCCGAGTCGTCAGCCGCGGCCGCTGCCGCCGCCCGGGCCGCGGCGCCACCGGTGTTGGGGGGCGGGCCGGCCAGCTCCGGGTAGCCGACATCGCTGGCCATCCCGTCGACGCCAAACTCGCGGATCTGCATGAAGATCATCCCGACGAACGGCAGCGTCGCCAGCCCGGAGAGGAGCGCCAGCACCCCGCCGCCGAAGAAGATCCAGTCGTGCTGGAGGGTGTCCGAGCCGAACGAGAAGTACCAACCGAACACCAGCAACAGGATGGCGGTCGACACCACCGCGATCAACCGCAGGACGATCTCGAGCATCTTGTCTCCAAAGGGGTGGACGATCGGCGCAGCAATTATGCCAGCCCCAGGAGCCGGCCGGGTTCAGTCGGTGGGCTGGGTCGCCGCCGTCAAACCGGGGGTCACGCCGTGGACCACGACGGGGTCGCCGAGGTTGTCGAAGTTCCACAACCACTCCGCCTGGGGCGCCGCGTTGGGCCACTTGGTGTTGTCGGTCGGAGTCTGGACGTTGACGCAACCGTGGCTCATCGGATGGCCAAAGTTGTTGTGCCACCAGGCGCCGTGCAAAGCCTCGCTGCCATCGAAGTACTGGGTCCAGGGCACATGCTTGATGTCGTACCAGTCGGGGGCGAAGGGCCCCTCGGGGCTCTTCATCTCCTCGTCCGCCTTGCGCAGCCAGATGTAGTACGTGCCTCCCACGTTGGTGGCGTGGGTGGTGGTGCCGCTGCTGATCAGGAAGTCGTTGACCTGGGTTCCGTTCTTGCAGGCGGTCAGGTGCTGCCCGGTCAGGTCGACGTCGATGACGCGCTTGTCGCCGGTGGTGAAGGTGCTGGTGATGTCGTGGTCGAAGGTGTTGCCGGCGATCGTGCTGAGGCCGTTGAGGCTGGCGCTCAACTTGACAGTGGAGTTGGCCGGCCAGTCCCCGTCCGGCGTCCTGGGGGTCAGGCGGACGCGGCGATCGGTGGTCCACGACACCGCCACCGGCAGGTCCCCGGAGGCGACCGTCGGCGACGCGTAGGCAGCGCAGAGGCCGGTCCCCGGCGCCGCCGCGGGCTGGTTGACGGTGACGTTGACTGACAGGTGCGAGGCGATCGCTGCCTTGTCCGCGGGGGCTCCACTGAGGGTCAGGGTCAGGGGAATCCCGACTCCCTGGTTGGAGCTGCCGTCGTCGGGATAGGCAGAGGCGGTGGCGGCTCCGAGGGTCCCGAATGTCGCCGTCTGGGGCAGACCGACGACCCCCTTCAGGCTTCGGGCGATGACGCTGAAGCTGTACGTCTGGCCCTGCTGGAAATCGACCGGCACGACCGTGATGGTGGTGCCGTCGGGGCCGAGCTGGCCCCGGACGGGGCCGTCGATCGAGACGCTGCTGGCGGCCGGTGAGAGCGTCAGCACCACCGATTGGCCCTGGCCGATGGTCGCCGGCGTTGTCGAGACCACCTTGGGCGTTATCGCGGTCGAGAACTCGCTGGTCTGGGTCTCGTCGCTGTCGCTGGTGGCGCCCTGCTTGCGAACCGCAGCCACCGCGCTGACAACGTAGTGCGTGTCCGGCTTGAGACCCGACTTGAGGTCCAGCTGACCGTTCTTGACGGGCGCCGCCACCGGGTCGCCGCTGTCAGGCAGGAGCGTGACCGACTTGAGGCGGGCCCCGGCGGCGACGGCGCGAACCACGACCTCGGTCTTGGCCGGGTCCAGGTTGGAGGCCCCATCCACCGGTGTGAAGGCGATCGAGCCCTTGGTCGTGCTGGGCAGGCTGAACCCGCTGGCGCGGATGCCGCCAAGGGGTGCGCACGCGGTCAGCAAAACAAGGGAAACGAGGATCAGCCGCGCAGCCGTAAATGGGCGCGGAAAACGGGCGCTCACGTCAGGCATAGCTTATCGATCCGTCCCCGCCTATAGGGCATCTCAGTTCGGATTGGCCCTTCCGGACCGTCCTACCAGATGCCGAGGACGTCCTTGGCCTCTTCGCTGGCCATGGTGCGAGGGTCCCAGGGTGGCGACCAGACCAGGTCGACCTGGACGTTCCGGGCGCCCGGCCAGCCGGCGCAGACGCCGTAGACCTGGCTCTGGAGCATGGGGCCCACAGGGCAGCCCGGCCCGGTCAGCGTCATCTCGACCTTGATGTTGTTCTCGTGGACGTCGACGTTGTAGATCAGGCCGAGGTTGACGATGTCGAGCCCGATCTCGGGGTCGACCACCACCTTCAGCCCCTCCATGACCTCATCGGGGTTGATCGGCTCGCCGCTCGCCTCGGGCTCGTTGTAGGCCCCCAGGTTCGGCTTCTCGTCCGCCTGCGCCTCCTGGACGCGCTGTGTCTCAGTCATGCCATGTCACCCACGGTGTGAGAATGCGCCTCCGGTCCCGTCGATTCCCCGGCGCGCTCGGTAAGGCCCTGGAGCAGCGAGTTCCAGGGAAGCACCGCGCATTTGATCCGTACCGGGTACTTCTTGACCCCCTGGAGCGCCTCCAGGTCGCCCAGGCCCTCGGGCTCGCCCTCGGCCAGCATCATCTCCTTGAAGCGATTGATCAGCTTCAGCGCCTCGGGCATCGGCTTGCCCTCGACCTCCTCGGCCATCATCGAGGCGGAGGCCTGGCTGATGGAGCAGCCACGGCCGCTGAAGTGGAGCTCCTTGACGGTGTCGCCATCCTCGCTCAGCCGCGCCGTGATCGTCACCTCGTCGCCGCAAAGCGGGTTGTTGGCGCTCACCACCACGTCCGCGGGGTCCAGGTCGCCCTTGTTCCTCGGGTTGCGGTAGTGGTCCAGGATGATGTCGCGATATAGCTCGTCGTCGAATTGAAAAGACATGCTTTGAGCCTACCCCCAATTAGTCGGGGACTGCGCCGGATCGGCGCGTCCTAGCCGAATACGGCACGGGCGCTGCCCAGGGCCGAGACCAGCTGGTCGACCTCGGCGCGGGTGTTGTAGACGTAGAAGCTGGCGCGCGCGGTGGCGGCCTGGCCGAGGCGGCGCATCAGCGGCTGGCAGCAGTGGTGTCCGGCGCGGATGGCGACCCCCTCGCGGTCCAGCAGCGTGCCCAGGTCGTGGGGGTGGATGTCGCCAAGGTTGAAGGCGATCACACCGCCGCGGTTGTCAGCCGACTTGGGACCGTACAGAGCCACGTCCGGCTCGTCCATCAGCACCTCGAGGGCGTAGTCGGTAAGGTCGCGCTCGTGAAGGCGGACGTTCTCCATGCCGATCTCAGAGAGGTAGTCCACGGCCACGCCCAGCGCGATGGCGCCGCCGGCGTCGGGGGTGCCGGCCTCGAACTTGTCGGGGAGCTCGTTGTAGGTGGCGTGCTCCAGCTCGACCTTCATGATCATGTTGCCGCCCGCGAGAAATGGCGGCATCGACTCCAGCAGCTCGCGGCGGCCCCAGAGGACGCCGATGCCCATCGGCCCCAGCATCTTGTGGCCGCTGAAGGCGAGGAAGTCGCACTCCAGCTCCTGGACGTCGACGGGGAGATGGGGCACCGACTGGGCCGCATCCAGCAGCACCACGGCGCCGGCGGCGTGGGCCTGGCGGGCGATCTCCTTGACCGGGTTGATGGTGCCGACCACGTTCGACATGTGGCTCACTGCCACCACCTTGGTGCGCTCGTTGAGGAGCCCTGGGAGCGCCGCCATCTCGATGGTGCCGTCGTCCAGCAGCGGCAGGAAGCGCAGCTTGGCTCCCTTGCGGTCCGCCAGCAGCTGCCAGGGCACCAGGTTGGAGTGATGCTCCATCTCCGAGAGCAGGATCTCGTCGCCCTCTCGCAGCCTGTCGCCGTAGGAGTAAGCGACCAGGTTTATGGCCTCGGTGGTGTTGCGGACGAAGATCAGCTCCTCGGAGTGGCCGGCGTTGATGAAGGCCTGGATCTTGCGCCGGGCCTTCTCGTACTCGTCGGTGGCCTCCTCGGAGAGGGTGTGGATGCCGCGGTGGACGTTGGCGTTGTAGCGCGAGTAGTAATCGCTGAGCGCGTCGATGACCCGCTTCGGCTTCTGGCTGGAGGCGGCGTTGTCCAGGTAGACCAGGGGCTTGCCGCCTCGAACGACGCGGGTGAGGATAGCGAAGTCGGCGCGGATGGCCTCGACGTCGAGGGCCCGGATCGGAGCCGCGGCGGGACTCTGGATGGCTTCGGTCATCGTGGCCCTAACCAGTGGCCTCGGCGGCGGAGTCGAGGACCTCGACCATCACGTCGCTCCCCTGCAGCCGGACGCCGTAGGTCCGCACCGGCAGTACCGCCGGAAGGCTCTGTGGCGCGCCGGTCGCAAGGCTGAAGGTGGAGCCGTGCTTGGGGCACTCGATGGTCAGCTCGTCTACGTCGACCTCACCGTCTGAGAGATGGAAGTACTCGTGGCTGCAGATGTCGCTCACCGCGTACAGGATGCCACCGGCGTTGACCACCGCGATCTCCTCGCCATCCACCTCGACGTGCTTGGACGATCCCTCGGGGATCTCCTCGATCGAGGCCACTCTTACCAACGCGATCATCCACCTCTCTGCCGGCCGGGGCAAAATCCGACTAAAACCATCTGTATTTTACACCGGACCTGCCGGCGGGCGGCTCAGTTCGCGGCGTCGAGCCCGGTCAGGGCCTCGTCGATGGTGTCGTGGATCTGCTTGCGGACACCCTCCAGCGCGATCCTGTCGATCACCGGCTGGAAGAAGCCGTGGACCAGGGTGTTCTGCGCCTCGTCGAGCGAGAAACCGCGGCTCTGGAGGTAGAAGAGCTGGTCGGGGTCGACCTGGCCCATGGTGGCGCCGTGGGTGCAGCGGACGTCGTTGGCCTCGATCTCCAGCTTGGGGATGGAGTCGGCCTTGGCCTTGGGCGAGAGGATCAGGCTGCGGTTGGCCTGGTAGGCATCTGAGTGCTGGGCGTCCTTGCGGATCTTGATCAGCCCGGAGTAGACCGAGACAGCCTCGTCGCGGAGCGCCCCCTTGACCAGCAGGTCGCTCATGCAGTTGGGGGCGAAGTGGTCCTGGAGGGACTGGAAGTCGAAGTGCTGCTTGCCCTGGCCGATGATCAGACCGGAGATCCGCGCCGTCGAGCCGGCGCCCAGCATGGCCACGTCCATGTAGGTCTTGGAGAGCCGGGCGCCGGTGGCCGCGACCACCAGCTCGGCGTGGCAGTCGCGCCCCAGGTGGACCCGATGAGCGGCGAAGTGGTCGACCGAATCGCCGTGCTGCTGCAGCACCAGGTACTGGATGCTGGCGCCGTCGCCGAGGATGACCTCGGTCACGGCGCTGCTCAGTAACGCGGCCTGGCCGGCAGCAGAGGCGTACTCGTCGGTGTAGATCAGCGAGGCGCCCTCGTCGACGACGACCAGGCTCCGGGGCAGCACCGCCTGGGGCCCGTCGGGCGCGGCGGCGTGCTGGGGATCGGCAGCGTGCGATGCCCAGACCGGGACCTTGGCGACGACGCCGCGGGGGACGTAGACGAAAACCCCGCCGCGCCAGAAGGCGGCGGTCAGCGCCGCGAACTTGCCGGCGCCGGCGGGCACCACCTCGTGGTCGAGGTACTTCTCGACCAGCTCGGGATGCTCGGCGGCCGCGGCCTCGAGGCTGGAGATGATCACGCCCTGCTCGGCCAGCTCGGCCGAAAGCTCGGGCACCGAGCCGGTGCTGACCGGCTGGTAGCCACGGGGATCGATGTGCGAGACGTCGGTGCGGCGCCAGTCCTCCATCGTCGAGGAGTCAGGCATCGGGAGCTCCGCGAAGGTCTGGAGGTCGGCCAGCTTTCGCTTGGTCAGCCACGCGGGCAGCGCGGCGCCCGAGATCGCCTCGGCGGTCAGGTGGTCAACGGCGGCAGCCTGGGTCAAGCCTTCCTCGCAATTACGAACGGGTGAGCCAGCAAAAGCTGACTAAATCAATCTGATTTTACCAGCCGGCTGGGAGCGGTCGGGATCATCAGGCCCCAGGTGAAGAAGACGAGGGCGTAGACGTAGTAGTTGTACCCCGCGAAGGTCGCCCCCAGGGTGAAGGCGACCAGGCCGAGGCCGCATGCCATCAGGGAGCGGCTGAGGTCGCGGCGCGCCCGCCATGCCAGCAGCACCACCACGGCCGCGCCGGCGATGGCCAGCCCCAGCGAGACCGCCGGCCCCGAGGGCAGGCCTGAGTTGTGGAGCATGGCCCAAAGGGTCAGGCGGTCGGTGTTGGGGGCGCTGGTGAGATTGCCGAAGACGTGCTCGATGAACATGGAGGGCCCCCAGGCGACGAAGGGCACGGTGACAGCGACCGCCACCCCCAGCGCGACCAGCAGCGTCCGCCGGCGGAGCTCGGGGAGCAGATAGAGCACGGGAAAGACGATGAAGTACTGCTTGGCGGCGATGCCCAAGCCGGTCACGACCCCCGCCCACACGGCCCGCGAGTCGAGCGCCAGCAGCAGCGCGGCGGCGGCCAGGGCCAGCAGCACCCACTCGTGGTTGCTGAAGGTGAAGAACGCCTGGGACACCCGCGGCAGCGCGAGCGGCATCAGGATCAGCGCCTCCTGCCATCTCGCCAGCGTTCCTGTCCGGCGGCGGATCAGGCGCGGCAACAACGCCACCACGATCGCCTGGGACGCGAGATACCCCCAGCGGATGTCCCCGAGAACCAGCCGGAAGGGTGCCAGCAGCAGCAGCGCCGCTGGCGGATATGTCAGCCGGAAGATCCCCCCATCGGCGCCGACGGTGGTGCCCGAGTACGGGTTCTGCCCCTTGAACATACCGTCGATGCCGTAGTCGAGGAAGCGCCAGACGTCCTGGTGGGCGGGCGACGGGACCCTGATGATGATGACCGCTTCGGCGGCGATCAAGAGCGCCGCGACGACCCAGAGCCGGAAGCGCCGCAGCCCGGGGACCAGGGTGCAGACATAGAAGGCGAGGCCGCCGCTGATGGTCAGGATGACAACGGCCGCATCCCGCCGCACCGGCACCTCCGCTGTGACGGCGGCCAGTACCGCGAGCGCGAGAAGCAGCGGCGAGTAGATGACCGGCTCGGCGCCTGGTGGGTCCGGCGCCACCGCTGCCAGGCCGAGAGCGAGGGTGGCGAGAAGCAGCAAGACCATGCCGGTCGTGGTGTAGAAAGCGAGCCGATCGGCGAGCGCGACGGCCATGAGCCCGATGCCTATTGGAGCAAGGGTGTGTCGTCGATAGATACTCATTCCGGCGGCGGTCAGTGGCGTCGGTTGATCACGATCTTTCCTGACGCCCCAGGCGAGCGGTAGGCGACGCCAGGTCGTGGATCATTCGGCACCGAGAACAGCAGCTCGATCTGCGGGTCTGCGGCAACCTGGCGGGGCAAATTGCCGGTTGGGTCCTCATCTGCGGGTATCCAGATGTTCACCGCGTTCTCCTCGAACCCAGCATCAACCTGGTTCACCGCCGCCTGGGTGTAGGCGATCTCAGCCGCTCGGTGTCGAGCTTCCTGCCAAGCCTCGTAGTCCTGAACGCCGATGAAGTACATGGTCAGGGACCCCAGCACGGTGACGATGGCCCAGGCCGCAGACAGCCTCCGTCTCGTGGTGGCCCCGGCAGCCGCGGCCAAGACCGGGACCAGGGGCAGGATGACCGCCAGGTAATAACGGTCAAAGACCTCCCCGTATCCCATGATGAAAAGAAGCTGGACACCTGAGAATCCCAACAACAGCTTGGTTGGTTGACTTAATTTCGAAAGAGTCCATAGGTCGCGGCGCAGGAGCAGAACCACGCCATAGGTGGCAATAGCCGCAACCTCCACCGCCGCAAAAGCGAAAGGCGGAAAGGGGCTGACCTTTGAGCCCCCGAGAATTGGCGCCCCAAGACCTGTGGCTCCCACGATGTTGCCCACGAAGACCGGCCGGCCGGCTGGCCCTAGCGAATACACGAGGGTGAACACGATCGCCAAACCG